>Ga0114976_10001166_pt1 | contig 16354 bp, 14 predicted proteins | sample S_130805_EF_Meta_FD_87319 | JGI IMG/M metagenome (GOLD analysis project Ga0114976, IMG submission 87319) | Freshwater microbial communities from Lake Simoncouche, Canada to study carbon cycling - S_130805_EF_MetaG | ecosystem: Environmental > Aquatic > Freshwater > Lake | place: Lake...
AGAGAAAAAGGATAATCATTAATACTCCCAACGAAACAATTAAAGTTTGCCCTAATAAAATGTACAAATTATTTTCGTTGCCACCGCTTTGTTCTAAATACTCTTGTTTTAATGATTCTATCCATCTTAATTTTTCTTCATCTACCATGTCTCCTCTAGAAATAATACGTTGGCCTTTGTATTTCATTCCCTTGCTTAAAGAGAGATTTTTTAGGTTGTTGTCTTGCTCATTTAGTGTTCTTTTTGAATCGAAAGTAACATTTTGAACAAGTAAATTTTCCAGTAACTCATTAATAAAAGTGCGGTCAATATTTTTCTCTTTTTGAAACTCAGTTTCAGCAAAAATATATGCAGTTTTTAATGTATAAAAGTCGACTAACTCGGCTTCATCGGCAATATTATTCTTTATTAAAAGCAATTCAAAATCATCATTTTGTGCTTCAATTTTATCATTAATCTGAATTATTCCTTTGTCGTAAACTTGGTTTATTATTTTGTTTAATATTTTATAGTGATTGTCCTTGGCATACTTATTATTTGAATAAATAGACTGTTGCCATTTTTTTTCGAATAAACTATCCAATTTTATCTTTTCAATTTCTTTAATGCTTTCGTTAAATTTAAAATAAGGTTTATTGCTTTTTATTAGATTTTGTTTTTCTGTATTTATTTGTTCAGGGGATTTTTCTATGGCAAAATCAAATGGAGCAATTAAGTCTTCATGCATCCATGGTTTATTTTGTTGATACTCGAACCTAAACTTTGCTTGTTTGGGGAATAAATACACTATTGATGCAATGCATAGTATTGCTAAAAAACTCCTGTATAAGCCAGAATGATTATTGCTAAGTTTCTCAAAAAAGGTATTTATTCGCATTTAGTTCAAAAATAAATAAAATATACCCTGAATATTAATTTTTCCAAAATAAAATATTTGTTTTCTCAAATCAGTATTGGCAAATTTTATTCATCCTCCAAAAAACACAATTAGTATCCATAAATAATTAGTTTGTTTTTAAAAGTCCAAATACCTCCTTAGTAACCAATAATTTATGTTGCAACAGGCTTAAAAAAACAAAATAGCAGAAACAGAAAGTAAAAGTATTTATAACTTGCGGGCCTAAATTTTTAAACACAAAAAAATGAAAGAAGTTGTTATAGTCTCTGCAGTTAGAACACCAATTGGATCTTTTGGTGGTTCATTGTCAGAAATATCTGCTACAAAACTTGGAGCAATTGCAATTGAAGGTGCTTTAGCAAAGATAAATCTAAATGCAAGTTTGGTAGAAGAAGTTTACATGGGAATGGTTATACAAGCCGGGGCCGGCCAAGCTCCAGCACGACAAGCTGCAAGGTTTGCAGGTTTACCAGATAATATTCCGTGTACAACCATTAACAAAGTTTGTGCCTCCGGTTTAAAATCAGTTATGCTTGCTGCACAATCTATAATGATTGGTCAAAATAGTATAGTTGTTGCTGGCGGAATGGAAAACATGAGTCAGGTTCCGTTTTTGTTAGACAAAGCCAGATATGGCTACAAATTGGGGAACAATACATTGTATGATGCTTTACTTAAGGATGGATTAACGGATGTTTATCACAATACACACATGGGAGTTTCGGCAGAGTTGTGTGCCAAAGAATACAACATTACAAGAGAAGAACAAGATATTTATGCAGTAGAATCTTATAATAGAGCTGCTAATGCTTGGAAAGAGGGAAACTTTAATGACGAAATAATTCCTGTTAACGTTCCATCAAAAAAAGATGTGCCTACCATTGTTAGCGAAGATGAAGAATACAAACAAGTGAAATTTGAAAAAATTCCAGGACTGAAACCTGTATTTCAAAAAGATGGAACTGTTACCGCCGCCAATGCTTCTACGTTAAATGATGGAGCATCTGCTTTGGTATTGATGAGTGCAGATAAAGCAAAGGAATTAGGAATTACACCGCTTGCAAAAATAGTTTCTTTTGCCGATGCAGAGCAAGCTCCAGAATGGTTTACAACATCTCCATCTGTTGCTTTGCCTATTGCATTAAAAAGAGCAGGAAAAGAAATTGCTGATGTAGATTATTTTGAAATTAACGAGGCTTTTTCAGTTGTTTCTATTGCTAATAATAAAATACTTGGACTTAATCCTTCAAAAGTAAATGTAAACGGAGGCGCAGTTGCGTTGGGCCACCCACTTGGCTCGTCTGGTTCAAGAATTTTAGTTTCTCTGATTCATATTTTAAACAAAAACAAGGGGAAAATAGGTGCTGCGGCTATTTGCAACGGTGGCGGAGGCGCAAGTGCACTTGTTGTAGAAAGGGCTTAAAGGATTTCTAAATTACTGCTGATTTATTTGTAAGTTTATGAGTCTAAAAAATTAATCTACACTATTTTGAAGGCTCATAAATTTATTTCTTTAAGGTTTTTAAAGAAAAACACTGGCAACAATTTTTCTTTGCCGGTTATAAGAATAAGTATCGCTGCAATTGCATTAAGTATTGCAGTTATGGTTATTTCCGATTCTATATTAAACGGATTTAAAGATGCTGTAACCCAAAAAGTAATGGGCTTTTCATCTCATCTGCAAATTGTATCTATTGACCAAAATTTATCACTAGAACCTAAAAAACTAAAGATTTCTCAAGATTTAATCCAAGAAATAAAATTAAATAAATCTATTTCAAATGTTCAGACGTTTATTGTAAAGGGTGCATTAGTAAAAACTAATTTATCTGTAGAGCCTGTTTTAATGAAAGGCATTGACGATAATTTTAATTTTACTTTCCTACAAAAGTTTTTAGTACAAGGAAAAATTCCTACATATGGAAACATATTTAAAAACAATTACAAACAAAGTACAAAAGTTCTGGTATCAAAAAAATGGGCAGAAAAAAGTGGCTTAAAATTAAATAGCAGCTTTTTGTGTTATTATGTTCAAAGTCCTGCTAGAATAAGAAAGTATACAATTGCTGGTATATTTGATTCAGGCTTGGAAGAATTTGACAGCAAAATAATTTTTTGTGACATTTCTCAATTGCAAAAAATAAACAATTGGAATAAAGATGAAATAGCAGGATTTGAAATTAGGCTGCATCATCCAGAAGAAATTGAAAATGTCTCAGAAACTTTATACAAGAATTTACCCTCTGAGTTAAACGTGTTAACAGTTCAGGAAATTTATCCTCAGATTTTTGATTGGCTAAACTTGCAAGATACCAATGTTGTAGTAATTTGGGGAATAATGATTTTGGTAAGTATCCTAAATATAATTACGGTGTTGCTGGTTTTAATTTTGGAAAAAACCCAGCTAATTGGAATTATTGATGCTTTGGGAATGAGGAAAAGCTCAATAAAAAAAGTTTTTTTGGTATTGGCGGGAAACATAGGTTTAAAAGGCTTGGCAATTGGAAATGTAGTTTCTTTGCTCATCATTTTTATGCAATTGGAATTTAAACTCCTAAAGCTTGACCCGGCTTCTTATTACGTAGATTATGTTCCTATGATTTTTGATTTAAAAAAAGTAATTCTAATCAATTGTGCTACATTTGTTATATGCATAATTAGCATGTGGCTTCCAACACAAATTATTAGTAAAATAAAAACAATAGATGCTATACAATTTAAATAAAAAAACATGCAAACTCAAGAAATATTGGTATTTATTTTTTTTGCAGGAGCCTTGTTTTTTTTGGGATTTCGATATTTTAAAAAGCTAAAAAACAAAAAGACTTGTAGCAGTTGCGAGCTTGTAAAAAAAGATTAAACATTTATACAAAAAAAAAGGTGGCCAAAATTTGACCACCTTTTCCTAAACTACGTTTTAAAATTATTTTGCAGGCTCAGCAGCTTTTGCAGTAGTATCTGCAGCAGCAGCAGTAGAGTCAGCAGCAGCTTGAGCAGCAGCAGCTTCTTGTTCAGCAGCAGCAGCCTCAGCAGCAGCTATTGAATCAGCAGTTAATTTTTCTGCAGCAGCTTTTTCTTCTGCAGATGGACCGCAAGCTACAAATGTAGTGATAGCTGCGATTGCGATAATTGATAGAACTTTTTTCATGTTGATTTTATTTGTTTTTGGTTAATTATTGTTGTTTTACGGCTCCTTGTCTTGGGTTACTTGTTGGCGTTTTGTTTTCTGCTCCTTCTTTCACTGCACCTTGACGTGGGTTATTTGATTTTGGGTCATCTTTTTTCTTTTGAGCTGGTTTTCCACCTTTTTTCTTTGCAGCAGCCATTTCTTCAGCCATAGCAATTGAATCTGCAATAGCTTTTTCTTTTGCAGAAGCAACAGAATCAGCCATCATTTGTTCTTGTGCAGCAGCAATAGAGTCTAATTTTGCTTTTTCAACTGCAGCAATAGAATCAGCTTTTGCTTGTTCTTTTTTTGCGATTTCTTCGGCAGATGGGCCACAGGCTACAACGGAGAACATTCCGATAATTCCTGCCATTAAAATTAATTTTTTCATTTTTTTAGATTGTAGTTTTTTATTTTCGCCGCAAATGTAGAATTTTTTTTTAGAAAAACTATTGTTAATCGATTTTTTTTGTACTTTCGTACCCAATTAAAAAAAACAAAACATGAAAAAACAATTTTTATTAGCTACCACAATTTTATTTGTTGGAGGTTCAGCTTTATTAACATCTTGTAAAAAAGATGAAACAGCACCAGTTATTACTTTAACAGGTGGAAAAGAAGTAAGTTTTGATTTAGCTGCAGCTGCAGAACCAGGAGTAACTGCTGATGATGAAAAAGATGGAGATGTTACTGCTGCTGTTACTAGCGATTGGGCAACCGCTGTTAAGAAAAACGAAGTTGGAACTTATACTGTAACGTACAAAGTTTCTGACGAAGCTGCCAATGAAGCAACTGAAACAAGAACAGTAAAAGTAAAATCAGATAAACTAGCAGGGTCTTATTCTGTAACGGATATAGTAAGCGGAGGTTCTTTCCCTGGAACTTACAACTACACTGTTACAATTACACAATCTTCTACAGATTACAACAAAGTATTAATAGGTAATTTTTTAGGGCTAGGCACAAGTGTTTCTGGTTCCGCATCCGTAAGTGGAACAACTTTAACTATTCCTGCTCAAGCTATAGCAACTTCTGGAGGTACTTTTAATGTTTCCGGATCAGGACAATACGACGGAGCTGCATTTAAAATTACCAAACTTACCTACACAGGCGATAATGGTTTGGGTAATGGTGATGCTACTTTAGTAAAACAATAATATTTAAGACCTAAATATTAAAACCGCTTCGTAAAAAACGAAGCGGTTTTTTTTTACCTATTTTTATTATTCAATTGCCTAAGTTTATTAATTTGTACTTTAGAGGCATTAGAATTTATGAATTTCCCAAAAAAACAAATTAGTAATTTTTTTACAGAAAAGAGGGCCAGCAAATCTTATTCTCCGCCGGGAAGTATTGATTTACCTGTTAATTTAGGTACGAAAAAAAAAGCAGAAATAAGCCTTTTTTCATTTGACGAAAATTCATTTACTGAAACAAAATTGCAACATGTTTCAGAAATAAAGGACTTGCTGAATCCTAAAAAAGTTAATTGGATAAATTTAGACGGAATTGACGATGCTGAAAGCGTAAATAATTTGGGGAAAATTTTTAATCTTCATCCATTAACAATAGAAGACATCATAAACACTGACCAGCGAGCTAAGTTTGAAGACTACAACTACTACATAGCCCTTATGCTTAAGATGCTGTATTTGGAAGATGAAATAAAAACGGAGCAACTGTGTATTATTCTTACCGAAAACACTGTAATTACATTTCAGGAACACCACGGCGATCCATTTGAAGCAATTAGAGAGCGAATTAGGCAATCAAAAGGAAGAATAAGAAAAATGCCTTGCGACTATTTAGCTTATGCTTTGGTGGATGCTGTTGTGGATTCTTATTTTATTTTATTGGATAAGTTTGGTGATGAACTAGATTTGCTTGAACACGAATTAAATACTCATTCAAAAAAAGATACTTTAAAAAATTTGCAGCTTGTAAAAAGGCAATTGCTACTCATGAGAAAGTTATTGTTTCCTACACGAGAAATGATTACTCTGTTGCAAAGAGACGAAACAACACTAATAAAACATGAAACCGATTTTTTTATACGAGATTTATTAGACCACATTGTAAGAGTGATAGAAACTGTAGATACGTATAAGGATATTGTGGTAGATATGATTGATACGTATAGAAGTAACATGAGCAATAGAATGAATGAAACAATGAAAATATTAACCATTATTTCAACAATATTCATTCCTCTTACATTTATAGTTGGAGTGTATGGTATGAACTTTAAATACATGCCAGAACTTGACTCTGTATGGGGTTATCCTCTGGTATGGTTGGTTATGATTGTAACTTCAGTTTCTTTGATTATTTATTTTAAAAGAAAAAATTGGTTGTAGAAAAAAACTATATTTCCCTAACCATTAATTGCGATGCAAAATTTAGCAAGGTTTGTTTTTTTTCTTGAGCACAAGGCAAGTTTTCAATAGCTTTAAGCCCCTTTTGATAGTAAAAATCCATTTCTTTTTTTGCCAATTCTCTAATGGAATAAAAGTCTAATATTTTAGTAACCGCAGTTACTTTTTCGGTTTCGTCTTCTTTTTTTGTTGGATGTCCAAGCCAAGTTAATAATTCTTCTTTGGAGTACCTGTCTGCAATTTCTAGTGTTCTTAAAATTAAATATGTTTTTTTGTTGGCAATTATATCACCGCCTTTTTTCTTACCAAAATTTTCTTCATTGCCATAAACATCCAAAATATCGTCTTGCAGCTGAAAGGCTATGCCAATGTTTTTTCCAAAATCATACAGTGCTTTTGCATCCTCCATAGTTGCACCGCCAACTAAAGCTCCAATTTGCAATGAAGCACCTAATAAAACGGCTGTTTTTAAGCCAATCATGTTTATATACATTGGAATAGAAACGTTTTGTAATGTTTCAAAGTTCATGTCTAATTGCTGGCCTTCGCAAACTTCTAATGCAGTTTTGCTAAATATTTCTAAAACTTTTTGTTGAATTATAGGATCTAATTTAAATAATTCTTGGTATGCTTTTACCAACATTGCATCGCCAGAAAGTATCGCAATATTATTGTTCCATTGTTCATGCACGGTAGCCTTTCCTCTTCTTATGGGAGCATTGTCCATAATGTCGTCATGCATTAACGTAAAATTATGAAACACTTCTATTGCAAGTGCTGCATGAATGGCATCTTCCTTTTTTCCATCTACCAAATCGCAAGCCATAAGCACCAGCAAGGGGCGTAATTTTTTTCCACCCAATTGCAAAATATAGCTTATAGGAACGTAAAGCTCTAAAGGTTGATTTCTGGAATTTTCTTTTCTGAATTTTTCTAATTCAGTTTCAAAAAAATCAAACAGTAATTTTGTATCCACTACTATTATTTACAAAATAGATTTATGGTTTTCTACCACCCTTTTTAATCCTTCTTCTAAGGGCAGCAATGGACGATTTATCAATTGTTTCATTTTTGAAATATCTGGTCTTCTTCTAGTCATGTCTCCTTCTTTAAGTGCAGGAAGATTTATTATTTCTGATTTAGAATTGCACACCTTAATAATAATTTTTGCCAAATCTATTATTGGATATTCATCCTCACCGCCTACATTCACTACATCGTTTACAAATTTATTTTCATAAAAAGCATTTGTTGTTGCTTCAATGTTATCGTCGATGTAGCAAAAAGTTCTTGTTTGACTTCCGTCGCCATAAATAGTAATTGGTTTATTTTTTAACGCTGCAAAAATAAATTTAGATACCACAAAATCTTTGCTTTGTTTTGGGCCATAGGTATTAAAAAATCTAAAAGTAGTATATTCTAAACCAAATTCTTGGTGGTAGCTTTTTAAGAAAGCTTCTCCAACGTTTTTTACAATGGCGTAGGGTAAACGAGAGTTTAATGGAGTGGTGTGTTCGTTTTGCGGAAATTCTACAGGCTCGCCATACACTTCAGATGAAGAAGAAAAATAAACTCTTTTAACTCCAGAGTTTTTAGACAGTTTAAGAATATTTTCAATGCCTGTAATATCGCTTAATACACTTACTGGATTTTCTAGGGTTCTAAGCACACCAACAAGAGCTGCATAATGAAAAACAAAATCAAATTTAAAAGCGTGAAAGATACTTGCAACATCATTGTAATCATTGGCATCGGCTTTAATAAATCTGATGTTTCCATGCTTTGACTTTGGAATTTTTTTCTTAAAACCAGTCACAAAATTATCTATGAGAACTAATTTGTTTTCGGGATTTTCTGCTAATTTTTCTGCTAAGCAACTTGGTATAAACCCTGCACCGCCTGTAACTAATATACTTGCCATTGACTTTCTTTTTATAGAGTTAATAAATAATTTCCGTAACCGCTTTTTAATAAGGGTTGGGCTAATGTATGCAATTGATCTTTATCAATGAATTTCATTCTGTATGCAATTTCTTCTATGCAGCCTATTTTTAAACCTTGGCGTTCTTCTATAACTTGCACAAACTGCCCTGCTTGCATTAATGAAGCAAATGTTCCGGTATCGAGCCAAGCAGTTCCTCTGTCTAAAATTCCAACTTTTAATTTGCCTTGTTTTAGGTATTCTTTGTTTACATCAGTAATTTCATATTCGCCCCTTGCACTTGGTTTAAGGTTTTTTGCTATTTCTACCACCGAGTTATCATAAAAATACAAACCCGGAACTGCATAATTTGACTTGGGTTGAGCAGGTTTTTCTTCTATTGACAACACATCGTTGTTGTCGTTAAATTCTACCACACCGTATCGTTCTGGATCGCTTACGTGGTAGGCAAAAACAACACCTCCAGAAGGGTCGTGAAAGCTTTGCAGCATCCTCCCTAATCCTGAACCGTAAAAAATATTATCACCAAGAATTAAAGAAACTTTATCGTTGCCAATAAATTCTTTTCCAATAACAAATGCTTGAGCTAATCCGTTTGGTATTTCTTGGACCGCATATTCAAAACGGCAACCTAATTTTTTTCCATCGCCCAAAAGCCTCTCAAAATGTGGTAAATCATGCGGGGTAGATATAATTAAAATTTCATTTATTCCTGCCATCATTAAAACTGACAATGGGTAATAAATCATTGGTTTATCGTAAACTGGCATCAATTGTTTACTCACCGCCAAGGTTAGTGGGTGAAGTCTGGTTCCGCTTCCACCTGCTAAAATTATTCCTTTCATAGTTGTAAAATAGAGTTTAGCTTTTTGCGCCAAACAAGTTTTAGTCCGCCAAATATAGGAAATTTTGTAAAGAAGAATTTTATATTATTCCTCTTCCTTTATCTTTAGTTCATCTAACTTTATGTCTTCTTCTTCGGCCCAAATTTCAATTAGTGGTTCTTTTAAGAATGCTTTAGAAATTAGTCTTTTTTCTAGAGACAATAAAAAAGAGGGTAACAATACTAAATTAGAGAGGTAAGAAACAATTAGTGCAAAGGATATTAGTAATCCTAATGCAGATGTGCCACCAAAGCTGGACGCCATAAAAATACCAAATCCAAAGAATAGTATTATTGCTGTATAAATCATGCTTACTCCTGTTTCGGAAATTGCATTGGAAACTGTTTTGGAAATGCTGTTGTGATTTATTCTTAAATCTTGCCTGTATTTGGTTAAAAAATACATGCCCCCATCGGACGCAATTCCAAATGCAATGCTAAATACCAGAATTGTGCTTGGCTTTAATGGAATGTTCAAAAAACCCATCATGGCTGCAGTAATAACAAGTGGAATTATACTTGGCACCAATGAAATAATTACCATGCGAAACGAAGAAAACAATGACAACATTACTAACGCTATTAGCAGTGCCGCAAACAATACACTTTCACTTAAGTTTTTAATTAAATAATCATTCCCTTTTAGGAACATAATAGAATTTCCGGTAAACTTTACGTCGTATTCTTTGGGATTAAAGATAGAATCTACTTTAGGTTTTAGTTCTTTTACCAATTGTTTTATTCTTACAGAGCCCACATCTGCCATTTGTATACTTATTCTTGTTACTTGTTTTGAGCTGTCTATAAAGGATTTAAATGTATTGGCTTTTTTATTGGAGTTAGAAACCAATGATCCTATTTGTGCCAAATCTGTTGCACCGGGCAATACATAAAATTTATTTTGTCCTTCGTGGATGGCTTGGTTGGCAAACTTAACCGCTTCTACTGTGGAAATAGGTTTTGAAAATTCATCGTATTCTTTAAATACTTTTTGAAGTTTATTTATTTTGTAAAGGTTATTGAGTTTTAGAGCACCACCTTTTGTTTTAGTGTCTATGCTTATTTCAAAGGGCAATACCCCTTTAAAGTTCTCTTCAAAAAAATGTAAATCGGAGTATATGGCGTCTTTTTTTGGCAAATCATCAACAACATATCCAATAGCTTTTATTTTACTAATTCCGTAAATAGAAATCAACACCAAAATAATTGTAATGGTATATATTTTGCGGCGATAGTGATGCACCCACCAATCTACTTTTGAAAGAAAGTAAGTTATGTGTTTATTTTCTACGTGTTTGGTTTGTTTTATAGAGGGCGGCGGCAAATAGCTAAAGATAACAGGTATTAGTGCCAAGGATAATACATAGGTTGCCATTACGTTTATTGCTGCCACCAAACCAAACTCTACCAAAATGGTGGAATTGGTAAAACAAAAAACTCCAAATCCAATTGAGGTGGTAACGTTTGCAAAAAATGTAGACACACCAATTTTTTCTATCATTCTTTTGAGCGATTTTGCTTGGTTACCGTGCATAGAATATTCTATGTGGTATTTGTTGAGCAAGAGGATGCAATTGGGAATTCCAATAACAATAATTAGTGGAGGAATTAAACCAGTAAGTGCTGTAATTTTATACCCTAAAAGTACTATTGTTCCAAACGACCAAATTACCCCAACAATAACAATAAGCAATGAAAATATAACGGGTGTGGTGCTGCGGAAAAATGCCATTAGTATAAAGGCTGTTACTAAAATGGCAAGACCTAAAAACATAGTCATTTCACCGGCAATTTTGCGGGCAATAACTGTTCGTATATAGGGTAAACCAGAATAGTGAATTTTTAAGTTGTGTTTATTTGCAAAGGCATCGGCACGGTGTTTTATAGAATCTACCATGAGCAGTCGTTCTTTGCTGTTTAGCATTTCTCTTTTAAAGGTAATGGCCATTAAATGGGCCTTTTTGTTTTTAGAAAAAATAAAGCCTTCGTAGAAAGGGAGGTTGTATATTTCCTTTTTTATGCTATCCATTTCTTGTTGGTTGTATGGATTGCGTTTAATTAATGCACTGAACTGAAACTTGCCCAAAGAATCGTTTTTTTGAAGAGAGAAAATTCTGTTGGCGCAAACAACTTCTTGGATTCCATTGATAGATTTTATTTCTTTTGCCAAAGCACCCCAATCGTTAAATTTTTCTAGTTGAAAAAAGGACTTGTCTTCTACCCCCATTACCATTACGGCTCCATCTTCTCCAAATTTTTCTTTGAAGTTTTTATAAGTTATCAGTGTAGAATCATCATCAGGCAAGAGTTTTGCAAATTCGTATGAAATGCTAACCTTGGTGGCAAAATAGGCCAAAATCACAGTAAGGAATGCAAAAACAAAAATTATTAAGCCTCTATTTCTAAGAAAAAAACTTGCGAGTTTGCCCCAAAAGCCCATTGATTATTTTAAATATTTTGTTCAAATATAATTTTTTTAATAAAGCAAAAACAAATGATTAGAGATTGTTTTTGTGTTTCACTTTTTAAAGTAATTTCTTTAGTTTGATAATTTTTGTTACTTAGTGCCAAATATTGTAATGAAAAAACTATTCTTTTTTGTTGTACTTGTTATTATTAGCACAAGTGCTATTTTGGCTCAAAATTTAGGCATTAAAATAAAAGTGAGCGATGCAGAAAATTTAGATGCTTTGCCCGGTGCTGTTGTTACTTGCAACGAAAAAATTAGCTCTACCAACCTCGAAGGAATCTTTGAGATTAATTTAGAAGCCCCCCAATATATTATTACCATAAAATACATAGGCTACCAAAATTATTCCGATACAATTAGCGCTGCCGAACTAAAAACAACCCGTGAAATAAAATTAAACAAAAGTTCAAGACAACTAGACGGTGTAATTATTTCGGCCGGTCGTTACGAGCAAAATATTTCTAGGGTTCCAGTTTCTATAGAAATTATTAAACCGGCTATAATAGAAAATAAAAACACAGTAAACCTAGAAACAATAATTGATCAAGTGCCAGGTGTGAATGTAATAGACGGACAGGTGAGTATACGTGGTGGTAGTGGTTTTAGCTACGGCGCCGGCAGCAGAGTGATGATGCTGGTGGACGATTTGCCTTTATTGGCAGGAGATGCAGGCGACATAAAATTTAGCTATTTACCCATAGAAAACATTGAGCAGGTAGAAGTTTTAAAAGGTGCAAGCTCTGCCCTCTATGGCTCATCGGCTCTTAATGGAGTAATAAATGTAAGAACCGGCTATGCCAAAGATAAGCCAGAAACTAAAATAACTACTTTCCACAGTGTGTACGATAATCCCTTAAGAAGCGCCACAAAATGGTGGCCAAATGCTAATCCTACAAGCAATGGTGTAAGTTTTTATCACGGCAGAAAAATTAAAAACTTCGACTTAGTATTGGGGAGCAATTTATTTAACGACGAAGGTTACAGACAGGGAGAAAAAGAACAAAGGATCAGGTTTAATTTTAACACAAGGTATAGATTTCAAAAAGTAGAAGGCTTGTCGGCAGGTATTAATGGTAATTCGCAAGTAAGTAAGGGTGCTTTATTTATTTTATGGAATGACAAAGACTCTGGCGCACTAAAACCACTGCCTGGCTCTATGAGCAATTATACCACCTACAGGGCCAACATCGACCCTTACATAAAGTGGTATACAAATGGCAATGTAAAACATATTTTAAGATCTAGATTTTTTATAACTAACAACACCAACGATACTCAGCAAGATTCAAAATCTACCGTAAGCTACAACGAATATGTTTTTCAAAAGATTATTCGTACCTCTTTAATCGTTAATGCAGGAATAGTATATACCAAAACCAATGTTTATTCTGATTCATTGTACGGAAATCACAGTGGAAACAATGCTGCTGTTTATTTTCAGGTGGATAAAAATTTTAAACGATTAAGTTTAAGCCTTGGAGGAAGAGGCGAATATTTTAGTTTAAATGGAATAGAAAACAAATCGGATTTTACATTAATTTGGAGAGACAAAGTAATTTATACTACTCCCACAAAATTGCGCCCTGTGTTTAGGGCCGGTGCCACCTATCAACTGTTTGAGCAAACATATTTAAGAACATCACTGGGCCAAGGATACAGATATCCAACTGTTGCAGAAAAATTTGTGGCCACTAGTGTTGGTGGATTAACTGTTTTTCCAAACCCAACTATTCTGCCCGAAACAGGCTATAATGCGGAGGTAGGGATTAAACAAGGATTTAAAATTGGAAACTTTTTTGGCTATCTAGATGCTGCCTATTTTTTAAGTGAATATCAAAATACTATTGAATACAATTTTGGATATTACATTCCAGAAACAGTAAAGAAACCAACATTATTTACTTATATTCAGTATGCCGGATTTAAATCTGTAAACATTGGAAATACTAGAATAAGTGGAACTGATATTTCTTTAAATGGAACAGGGAAAATTGGGAAATTAGGCATCACACTTTTAAGCGGATACACCTTTATAAATCCTATAACATTAAACAAAGATTCTGTTTATATTTTTTCGGGTACAGACAGCAGCAATGTTTTAAAATACAGAAACAGACATACTATAAAATGTGACATCCAATTAGATTATGGTAAATTTTCTGTGGGCTATTCGGTAAGGTACCAAAGCTTTATGCAAAACATAGACAGGGCTTTTCAGGAACCAGTGTTATCGGATTTAGTGCCGGGATTAAACACAGGAGTATACATTGTAAACGGATTAAAAGAGTACAGAAAAATACACAATACTGGTAAAACTATCTGCGATTTTAGATTCTCATATAAAGTAAATCAAGGTCAAAAAATTTCTTTCTTAATCAATAATTTATTCAATATAGAATTGATGGGACGACCTGCAGATATTCAGCCCATGAGGACATTTGTATTGCAGTATGCTATAAATTTTTAGTTAAGAAGTCGTAAGAATAAAGGATTAAAATCGTTAAGATTTTTATTCCAGTCAAATTAATATACCTTTGAAAATATGCTACAAAAAGAAAAAATAGTAGAAGCAGGAGAACTTGTAAAAAATTCTCAAAACATTATTCTTCTCACACATTTTAATCCAGATGGCGATGCCATAGGTTCAATTACCGGACTATACGGGTTCTTGATTCAATTAAAAAAAGAAGAGGCTGTAAAAATGATACTTCCAAATGCTCAACCCGATTTTTTAAAATGGATGCCACATTCTAAAAAATTAATGAATGCAGAACAACACTTAAAAAAAGCAAACGAATTAATATTAAATGCCGATTTAATTATTTCATTAGATTTTAATACACCTGCCCGAATAAATGATTTAGAAGCAAGCTTAAGGAACAGCAAAGCAATAAAAATTACACTAGACCATCATTTGCAACCCGATGATTACGCCAATTTAATTTTATCTGATGTTTCGGCAAGCTCTACGTGCCAAATGGTATTTGATTTTGCCGAGCAATTGGGATGGAAAAACTATTTAAACAAAGACATAGCAGAAAGTTTATACACCGGAATTATGACCGATACCGGCTCGTTTAGATTTGATTCTTGCACTGGCACAACACATAGAATTGTTGGCGAACTTATAGATGCTGGTGTGGATAAAAGTAAAATTCATGGAAATATTTATGACACAAATTCCGAAAACAGATTAAGACTTTTGGGAAAATTATTGCATGAAAAACTAGAGGTGCTAAGCGATTACAGAACTGTTTTTCTTTCTTTAAATGCTGCCGAACAAGCACAGTTTGAAATGAAAAAAGGCGATACCGAAGGATTTGTAAATTATGGCTTAAGCATAGAAAACATTGTTCTTTCGGTATTTTTTGTTGAAAGAGAAGGTGAAGTAAAAATATCCTTCAGGTCCAAAGGCACATTTGATGTAAATAGTTTTGCAAGAAAATATTTTAACGGTGGAGGACACAAAAATGCTTCGGGTGCAAACGTAAAAAAAGGAATGGACGAGGTAATTTCGGAGTTTGTTAGTGCAATAAAATTGTATAAAGATGAACTGGAAAATACTGTGTAGTTTTTTAATTGTACTTGTTGTTTTTTCTTGCAAAGAAAAGCCCAAAGAAATTCCTGATGCTATAATTAAAGAAACCTTGCAGCAAGCAAATAAAAAAATTGTTTCCGAAGATAAATTACTCATTGATGCTTACATCAAAAGAAGAAACTGGAATGCAGACAAAACAGGAACCGGTCTTACTTACTTTATCTATGAAAAGAATAACAAGCCCCGAATAAAATCTAACGAAAGTGTTTCCATAAAATTTAGCCTTCAAACGTTAGAAGGCAAAGTAATTTTTGATAAAAATCAAATTCAAAAAGTAAAATTTAAAGTAGAAAAAGACAACGTAGAATCTGGAATTCATGAGGTAATTCAAAAAATGGGAAAAGGAGAAAAAGCATTTGTAATACTTCCTCCACATCTTGCTTTTGGATTAACAGGAACAGAACAAATTCCCCCTTATTCCATTTTAGTTTATGATTTAGAAGTGCAATAATAATATTTAGTATTAGCAGCTCCAGTCCCTATTTTTATTTTTTCTAAGTCATCAAAATAAATTTAAATAGTACATTTGAGTTTATTAATTACATGAAAAAAATTTATTTAACTTTTTTATTTTTTGTTGGAATATTGGCCCCAATTTTTGCCCAATACAATCCTATTGCCAAGCCAGATACCTACAAATCTAAAGACAATCCACATTATTGGAAAAATAGAAAATCCCTAACAGATAAAGGATACTGGCAACAAGATGTATATTACAGAATAACTGCAAACATTGATGAAAGTACAGATATAATTTCGGGCGATGAGGTTTTAGAATACACCAATAATTCTCCAGATACTTTGTATTATGTTTACTTTAGATTGAGCCAAAATGCTTTTCAGCCCGGCTCGTATTTAGATCAACTGTCTATTAGCAATGGCGAAAAAATAAGATACGGCAAGTACGAAAAAATTCAAAAGGGAACTACCATAGAATCAATAAAATTAAATGGATCTAACCAGGAAGCAAAAACTGAGTTAGACAATACCATTTTAAAAGTTTATTTAAATGAACCATTAAA
>Ga0114976_10001172_pt1 | contig 16309 bp, 10 predicted proteins | sample S_130805_EF_Meta_FD_87319 | JGI IMG/M metagenome (GOLD analysis project Ga0114976, IMG submission 87319) | Freshwater microbial communities from Lake Simoncouche, Canada to study carbon cycling - S_130805_EF_MetaG | ecosystem: Environmental > Aquatic > Freshwater > Lake | place: Lake...
CGAGGGCTTCCGCGACATCCTCGAGCAGCAATACGAGAAGCGCTACAACGTCTACGACCTGCGCATCCGCTTTCCGGAGCCCGTGGTGCCGCGCCGCCTGCGCCTCGGCGTGCCGGAGCGCGTGCATGCCAGCGGCGAGGTGCTGCGGCCGCTCGAGGAGGCCACGCTGCCCGCCATCGCCGCGACGCTGCGGGCCGAGGCGGTCGAGGCCATCGCCGTCTGCTTCCTGCACGCCTACCGCAACCCGGCGCATGAGCAGCGCGTCGCGGCGCTGCTGGGCGACCTGCTGCCCGGCGTGCCGGTCTCGCTCTCGCATGCCGTCAATCCCGAGCCGCGCGAGTTCGAACGCACCTCCACCACCGTGCTCGACGCCTATGTGAAGCCGGTCGTCGCCGCCTATCTCGACCAACTCTCGCGCGAGGTCGCCCGGCGCGGCGCCCGGCAGGAGATGGAGATCATGCTGTCGAATGGCGGCAGCACCACCGCCGCCATCGCCGCCGCCTATCCGATCCAGCTCATCGAATCCGGCCCCGCCGCCGGCGTCGAGGCGGCGATCTGGATGTGCGGCCAGGCCAGCATCGGCGATGCGCTCTCCTTCGACATGGGCGGCACCACGGCCAAGCTCTGCGTGGTGCAGGACGGCAAGGCCGGCCGCGCGCGGCGCTTCGAGGCCGGGCGCGTGCACCGCTTCGTCGCCGGCAGCGGCCTGCCGGTGACGGTGCCGGTCTATGACCTGGTCGAGATCGGCGCCGGCGGCGGCAGCATCGCGCGGCTCGACCGGCTCGGGCTGATCCAGGTCGGGCCGGACAGCGCCGGCGCCGAGCCTGGCCCGGCCTGCTATGGCCGCGGCGGCACGCTGCCGACCATCACCGATGCCGACCTGGTGCTCGGCCTGATCGATGCCGACTACTTCCTCGGCGGCGAGATGCAGCTCGATGCGCGCGCCGCCGAACATGCGATCCGCGCGGCGGTGGCGGCGCCGCTCGGCATCAGCGTGTCGCAGGCCGCGCATGGCATCTTCGACCTGGTCAACGAGACCATGGCGGCGGCGGCGCGGCTGCACATCGCCGAGAAGGGCTGCGATCCGACGAAGCTCTCGGTCATCGCTTTCGGCGGCGCCGGGCCGCTGCACGCGATCGAGCTCGCCCGCAAGCTCGGCTGCCCGCGCGTGGTCTTCCCGCCCTATGCCGGCGTGCTCTCGGCGGTCGGGCTGCTGACCGCGCCGCCGGCCTTCGAGCGCACCGCGCCGGTCAAGCGCCTGCTGCGCGATCTGGACGGCGAGGCGATCGCCGCACTCCTCGCGCCGATGCGGGCGGCGGTCGCGGCGACGCTCGGCGTCGCGGAAGGCGCGCTCGGCTTCCGTTTCATCGCCGAGATGTGGCACCAGGGGCAGGAATACCCGCTGGAGATCGGCTTCGAGCCGGGCGAGGTCGGGCCCGCCCTACCGGCGCTGCTCGCCGCGCGCTTCGATGCGCAGTACCGCCTGCTCTATGGCCGCGCCGGCGACGAGATGCCGGTCGAGCTGGCCAGCCTGCGCGTCATCGGCGGCCAGGCGGAGCGCCGGATGGTGACGCTGAAGCCGCCCGAATCCGGCGGCGTGCGACGGCTTGGCCACCGCCAGGTCTGGGATGCCGCGGGCAACGCCTACCGCGAGGTCGAGGTGCTGCACCGCGGCGCGCTCGCCGCCGGCGAGGAGCTCGCCGGCCCCGTCGTGATCCAGGAGCGCGAGAGCGGCTTCGTGCTCCGCGCCGGCGACCGGCTGCGGGTCGACCGCTCGGGCGCCATCTTCGTCGACGTCGCGTAAGGGGGCAGCGACATGGCCACGCTCGATCCCATCCTCACCAAGATCCTCTGGAGCCGGCTGATCTCGATCGTCGACGAGGCGGCGACCGGCCTCGTGCGCACCAGCTACTCGATCGTGGTGCGCGACTACCACGACTACTGCGTCGGCATCTTCGACGCCCGCGGCAACATGCTGGTGCACAGCACGCAGACCGCGCCGGGCTTCATCGCGATGATGCCGAACGTGATGCGCGCCTTCATGCAGGCCTATCCCATCGAGACGCTGGTCGAGGGCGACGTGCTCGTCACCAACGACCCCTGGATCGCGACCGGCCACCTGCTCGACATCACCATCGCCGAGCCGATCTTCGGGGACGGGCGGCTCGTCGGCTTCACCGTCTGCGTGGTGCATCACCTCGACATCGGCGGCCGCATGGCCTGCATCGAGAGCAACGACATGTACGAGGAGGGGCTGAAGATCCCGATCCTCAAGCTGTTCGATGCCGGCAAGCCGAACGAGGCGGTTTTCGCCTTCATCCGCGCCAATGTGCGGATGGCGCCGAAGGTGCTTGGCGACGTCAATGCGCAGCTCTCGGCCAATGCGATCTGTGCCAAGGGCGTGCGGAAGATGATCGCGGAGTACCGCTTCCCCGATCTCGGGCCGCTCGCCGACACCATCTGCGCGCTGTCGTCGGCGAGCATGCGGCGGCGCATCCGCGAGCTGCCGGACGGCACCTACGGCAATACCGTGCTGCTGCCGCCGCTGGGGACGCTGAAGGAGCCGATCCGCGTGCAGCTCGCGGTCACCATTGCCGGCGAGACCATCGCCTTCGACTACGAGGGCTCCTCGCCCGAGGTCGCGGCCGCCTGCAACCTGACCCTGCCCTTCACCGCGAGCTACACGATCTATGCGATCAAGGTGCTGCTCGACCCGACCGTGCCCAACAATGCCGGCTGCATCGAGCCAATCACCGTGAAGGCGCCGCTGGGTTCCTGCATGAACTGCAACCCGCCGGCGCCGACCTGGGGCCGCACGCTGATCGCGCACAACCTGCCCGAGATCGTCTTCGGCGCGCTCGCCGAGGTGCTGCCTGAGGAGGTGCCGGCCTCGGCCGGCTCGACCCCGCTGGTCGCGATGTACTTCAACGGCCGCAAGGCGGACGGCGCGCCCTTCCTCTCCATCGTCTCGCATGCCGGCGGCTTCGGTGCGCGGCGCGAGGCCGATGGCTATGGCAGCCTCTGCTTCCCCTACAACACCGCCGCGATCCCGATCGAGGTGACCGAGAGCGACACCTGCCTGGTCTATCGCAAGCGTGAATTCGCGACCGACACCGGCGGGCCCGGACGGCAGCGCGGCGGCATCGGGCAGGAGGTGGTCTTCGGCATTCCCGCGGGCGCGCATGCGCCGGCCGCGCCGGTGATCTCGACGCTGCGGGGCAGTTCGCGCGCGCCTGACAGCACCTATCCGATCCAGGGCCGCCAGGGCGGCGGCAAGGGCCGCGGCAATGGGCTGACGCTGAACGGCGAGCGGGTGCGGCCGGGGGCCGGGCATGCGCTGGTCGCGGGCGACGAGATCCGCCTGCTGCTGCCGGGCGGTGGTGGCTTCGGCGATGCCTTCGCGCGCGACGCCGCGCTGGTCGCGGAAGACGTGCGCGCCGGCCTCGTCAGCGCGGCGGCGGCACGCAGCGAGTACGGCGTGGTGCTGGCCGCCGATGGCGCCGTCGATGCGGCGGCGACCGCGGCGCTGCGCGACCGGAGGCCGGCATGAGGCGCCGCGCCCTGCTGGCCGCCACCCTCGCCGCGTCGGCCGCGCGCGCCGAGACCTGGCCGGCGCGGCCCGTCCGGGTGATCGTGCCGAACCCGCCCGGCGGCTCCTCCGACGTGATCGGGCGGATCTTCGCCAATGAACTCGCCGAGGCGCTCGGCCAGCCCTTCGTGGTCGAGAACCGCGCCGGCGCGGGCGGCAATATCGGCGTCGCTGCCGTCGCCCGGAGCCTGCCGGATGGCTACACGATCGGCGTCACCACTGTGACGCAGCTGATCACCAACACCTACCTTTACCGCAACATGACCATCGAGCCGATGCGGGAGCTCGCGATGGTCTCGATCAATTGGGAGAACCAGAACGTCTTCGTCGTGCCAACCCGCTTCGTGCCGGCGACGACGCTCGGCGAGTTCATCGCCTGGGCGAAGGCGCGGCCGGAGGGCGTCTCCTTCTGCTCGAGCGGCGTCGGCTTCACCTCGCATCTGCTGCCCGAGCTCTTCGGCCTGCGCACCGGCATCCGGGTGACGCACGTGCCGTTCCGCGGCGCGGCCGAGGCGGCGACCACCATGCTGCGCGGCGAGGTGCAATTCGCGATCGACAACCTGGCCAGCTGGCGCGGCTTCATCGACCGCGGCGATGTCCGCGCGCTGGCGATCACCGACAGCCGGCGCAGCCCGCTCGCGCCGGCGATCCCGACCATGGCCGAGCTGAACATGCCGGAGTTCACGAGCACGATCTTCGCCGGCTTCATCGCCCCCGCCGGGACGCCGGATGCGATCCGCGAGAGTCTGGCGCGCGAACTCGGGACAATCAGTCGCAGGCCCGAGATCATCCAGCGCATCGGCGCGGCGGGCGCCACTGTGACCGCGACCACGCCCGAGGAGATGCGGCTGCGCGCCGAGCGCGAGCGCCCCTATTGGGCGGAGCTCGTGCGGATATCGGGCGCCCGGCTGGACTGAGCGCGCGCGGGCGCGCCAGCGCGCCGATGGCATGCCTCTTGCTGCCTCCGCGGTCCTATCCCCGAACGCGGAGACCGCGACGTGGCCAAGCGCCGGATGCATCTCGGCTACGACTTCTCCTACTCGCACATGGCGGGGCGCTGGCGCATGCCGGGCGCCTGGCCGGGCAGGGTCTTCCCCGACATCGAGATGTTAGAGGAACTGGCCCGCGTCGCCGAGCGCGGGCTGCTCGACATCGTCTTCTCGGGCGACGGCACCGGCGTGCCCGACACCTGGCGCGGCACCCGCGACGCGGCGATCGAATGGGGCATGAACTGGCCGCGCCAGGACCTGCAGCCGATCGCGGTGGCAATGTCGCGCGTGACGCAGCGTGTCGGCTTCGGCCTGACCTATTCCACCACCTTCCAGCACCCCTATTACATCGCACGGCTGATGAACACGCTCGACCACATCACCGGCGGGCGCATCGCGATGAACATGGTCACCTCCACGCGCCGGTCGGACTACGCCAATTTCGGCATGGACGAGTTGATGGACCATGGCGCGCGCTATGACCGGATGGAGGAGTTCACCACCGTCTGCCGCCTGCTCTGGGACAGCGCCGAGCCCGACGCGATGCTCTGGGACCGCGCGACCGGCCGCGTCGGCGACCCCGCGAAGATCCACGACGTCCGCCACGAGGGCCGCTTCTTCAAGGTCACCGGCCCGCTCAACACGCCGCCCTCGCCACAGGGCAGGCCGATGCTGATCCAGGCCGGCGGCAGCCCGCGCTGCATCGGTGCCTCCGCCTTCGTCGCCGATCATGTCTTCGGCGGCGACATGGCGCTCGCGCTGCAGGTCAGGCAGCGGCAGGCGCTGGACGAGGCGCTGGTCGCACTCGGCCGCGATCCGGAGGCGGTCGGCATCCTCTGGCAGACCCCGATCGTCGTGGCCGAGACCGAGCGCGAGGCGCAGGCGCGGCGCGACCTGATGCTGACCGCGATCCCGGAGGAGGCGGTCGGCGCCTATCTCTCCTACAATTCCGGCTACGATTTCTCGACCCTGCCGCAGCGCTTCATCCTGCGCGATCTGCATGCCGAGATCGTCGCCGGCCAGGCCTCGCCGGCGGGCTTCCTGCTCGAGCTGATGCACCGGCTCGGCGCCGATGCCGAGCTCACCCGCGCAGAGTTCTTCGAGCACGGGCTGCGCGAGGCGGTGAGCTACGACAACACCCTCGCCGGCTCGCCGGCGCAGCTCGCCGACCGGCTGGAGGAGGTTTTCGAGGCCACCGGCTCGCGCGGCGGCTTCATGCTCGGCCACACCGTCTCGATGCCGCTCGACCTCATCGGCATCGCCGACCTGCTGGTGCCGGAGCTGCAGCGCCGCGGGCGGTTCCGCACGGAATACCGGTACCGGACGCTGAAGGAGAACATGCGGGACGACTGAGCCCGCCGGGCGCTGCTTGCTGGCTCGCCAGCGGATGCCTACCGTCGACGCCCCTACCCGACCGATGGAGGACACCGTGGAACTCGTCGATCTCAGCCGTGAGATCCACCACAAGATGCAGCGGCTGGTGAACCATCCGACGATCGAGGTCTATCCGTTCAGCACGCATGACGAGAAGCGCATCGCGGACGGCTACGAATTCTCCTCGGCCACGATGGTGCTGCATATGGGCGATCATGGCGGCACCCATGTCGACGCGCCGGTGCATTTCGACGAGACGCCCGGCGCGCGGACGATCGAGGAGATGCCGCTCGAGACCTTCTTCACCGAGGCCGTCTGCCTCGACCTCACCCACGTGCCCGACCGCACCGACATCACCATCGCCGATCTGGAAGTGGCCGAGCGCAAGGCCGGCATCGCCATCCAGCCGAAGGACACCGTCCTGCTCTACACCGGCTTCTACAAGCGCGCCGCCGGTACGGAGGGCTACATCACCGACTTCCCGGGCCTGACCAAGGAGAGCGCGACCTGGCTCGGCCGCAAGGGCATCACCGCCTTCACCGTCGAATCCGTCAGCCCCGGCCGGCCGGGACGGAACAACTTCGAGGTGCATCACGTCTGCCGCGACCTCGGCTTCACGCACTATGAGGGCGTGATCAACCTCGACAAGGTCGTCGGCCGCGGCCGCTTCCGCTTCATTGCTTTCCCGCTGCGGATCCGCGCCGGCACCGGCAGCCCGGTGCGCGCGGTGGCCTGGTTCCCCTGACGCGGGTCGTCAGGTCGCGCTGCGGCGGGCGGGCTCCGCACGCCCGGCCCGGCCGATCTCAGGCAAGCCGAAACCCGCCACTGGCCGCGGGTATGCGGCGCGTCAGGCGGCGGCGAAGAGGTCCTCGATATCGGCCTCGGTCAGCCGCAATGCGCCGCCATGGTCGGCTTCCAGCACGGAAGCAACCAGGGCGCGCTTGCGCAGTTTCAGCACCTCCATCTTCTCCTCGATGGTGCCGAGCGTGACCAGCCGGTGCACGAAGACCTGCTTGTCCTGGCCGATCCGGTGCGCGCGGTCGGTCGCCTGGTCCTCGACCGCCGGATTCCACCACGGATCGTAATGCACCACCGTATCAGCGGCGGTCAGGTTCAGCCCGACACCGCCCGCCTTCAGGCTGATCAGGAAGACCGGCACTTCGCCGGCCTGGAAACGGCGCACCGGCGTCTCGCGGTCCTTGGTGTCGCCGGTCAGCAGCACATGCTCGATCCCGGCCTTGCCCAGGGCGGCCTCGATCAGCGCCAGCATGCTGGTGAACTGGGAGAAGATCAGCACGCGCCGCCCCTCGTCGCGCAGGATGCCGAGCAGTTCCAGCAGCCGCTCCAGCTTCGCCGAGCCTGCCTTCTGCGCGGATTTCATCGCCAGTAGCCGGGGGTCGCAGCAGACTTGGCGCAGCTTCAGCAGCGCATCCAGGATGATGATGCCGGAGCGCGCCAGCCCCTTCTCGGCGACCGCCTGCTTGACCCGCGCATGCATCGACAGCCGGATCGCCTCGTAGACCGCGCGCTGCGGCGCCGCCATCTCCACCGCCTCGGTGATCTCGGTCTTGGGCGGCAACTCGGTCACCACCTCCTGCTTGGTCCGCCGCAGCAGGAAGGGCCGCACGCGCCGATGCAGCGCGGCCTGCCGCTCCGCATCGCCGTGCTTCTCGATCGGCGTGCGGTAGCGCGTGCGGAAGCTCCTGGCGCTGCCGAGGAAGCCCGGCGCGAGGAAATCGAACAGCGACCAGAGCTCGCCCAGGTGGTTCTGCAGCGGCGTGCCGGAGAGGCAGAGCCGCTGCCGCGCGCGCAGCTGCAGCGCCTGCCGCGTGGTCTCGGCATTGGGGTTCTTGATGGTCTGCGCCTCATCCAGCACCACCAGGTGCCAGTCCTGCGCGGTCAGCGCCGCCTGATCCCGCGTCAGCAGCGGGTAGGTCGTGAGCACCAGGTCATGCGCGGCGATGTCCTCGAAGCGCTGCTTGCGCGCCGGCCCGTGCAACGGCAGCACCCGCAGCGCCGGGGCGAAGCGCGCGGCCTCGCGCAGCCAGTTCGGGATCAGGCTGGTGGGGCAGACGATCAGCGCCGGCCGGTCCAGCCGGCCTGCCGCCTGCTCGATGGCGAGATGCGCCAGGGTCTGCACCGTCTTGCCGAGGCCCATGTCGTCGGCCAGCACCCCGCCCAGCCCGGCGCCGCGCAGGAATTGCAGCCAGGCCACGCCCTGCGCCTGGTAGGGCCGGAGCGTGCCCGTGAAATCCCCTGGCAGTACGGCCGGCGGGATCGCTCCCTGCGCCGCCCGGAGCTGCGCGCCGAGCGCCCGCAGCGCGTCCCCGCCCTGCCAGACGATGCCGGAGGCTTCCTCGAGCGCGGCCAGATCCGCCGCATCCATCGACGTGAAGCCGACGCGACCCGCCTCAGCGTCGAGGGTGCCGGCCTCGAACAGCTCCATCAGGGAACGGAGGATCGGCAGCACCTGCTCCGGCGGCAGCGACAGCAGCCGGCCGTCCGGCAGGGGCAGCAGGACCGGCCCATCGCCGAACTCGTCGGCATCCGCGCCGGCCGCGATCAGGTCGAGCAGCGCTGGAACGAGATCCACCTGCTGCCCGGCCACCGTGACGCCGAGATGCAGGTCCAGCCAGTCCATGCCGGAGCCTTCCTCGAGCCGCGCCTCCAGCGGCCCGTCCGCCTCGACAAGGCGGATGGGGAAGTCGGCGGCGATCTCCACCTCCCAGCCGGCCGCCCGCAGCGCCGGGACTTCCTCCCGCAGCACGAAGAGCCAGTCGGGATCATCCTCCGTCCGGTCATCCAGCAGGAATGCATCGGCGGCCGCCAGCGGCGCGACCGGCAGCATCAGCAGCGCGGCCTCGAAGCCGATGCCCCGCAGACGCACCACCGCGGCGCGCTCCGACGCGGCGTCACGCCGCAACGCGAAGAGCTTGCCGTCGCGGGCGATCGTCTCGGCAGCAGGCCGGTGCAGCGCGAAAGGGTCGCGCGGGTCATGCGGCACCAGCACCGGCCCATAGCGGAAGCTGAGCCGCGCGACGGGGATCTGCGCTTCCGGCCGAACCGGAGCCTGGCCATGGGCACGCCCGGAAAGCAGCGGCAGCCCTGCGGCAGTCAGCACAAGGCGCGGCACGGGCGGGCCGGAGAGTGTCTCCGGCGTGTCGAGCGCGGCTGGCACCGCGACCGCCGGCGCCGTGAGCCGTCGCCCGAGTTCGGCCGCGACCATTGGCGCCACCTCGGCCGGGATCGGCGGCGCGAGCAGCAGCCGCGCCGCGACCTGCGCCGGCACGCCCAGATCGACCACGCCCAGCTCGCCGCTTGCCACGTCGGCATACCACGGGGCCGGCAAGGCGAGGCCAAGCAGCCCGTCTTCCAACTCGAGCGTGGGGCTCTGGCGCCCATCCGCCGCCAGCCGCCAGACGAGCTGGCCCGGCCGCATCGGGCCTTCCTGCAGCGGTACCCCGTCTGCCGCGGCCCAGCGGCCCCGGCCGGTGGCAAGGACCCGGCGCAGGAGATCCGGCGGATCCTCGTCCCTGAGCAGGCCTTCGGGCGCGTAGCGGAGCAGGTCGAGCCGCCGCAGGATCGCGCGGTCCGACGGGCGCAGGTAGCGCGCGGCACCGGCATAGGCGGGAACGCGCCTGCCGGCCCCGTGGCTGCCATCCTTTCGCAGCGTGACCGCGACCGCGGCAATGCCGAGTGAGGCCGGGCCGCGCGCTCTGGCAACGGGCGCGACGATGTAGATGACGCGCTGCCGGACGTCGTCGGGATAGTCCTCCGAGGTCTCCTCGCCGACCGCGGCGAGTTGGCGCAGCCAGTCGCTGACTTCGGGCGGCATCACCGGCTGGGCCGGGCCCGCCGCGGGCGGAGGCGGCGGGGCGGGCAGGGGCGTGCTGGCCTGCTCGCGTCGGGCGGCGAGGAGCACTGCCGCGAGGTGCTTGCAGTTCACGCCGACCGGGCAGCTGCAATAGCCGTCGAAACCGGCGCCGCCGTCCTGCTGCCGGCGCAGGGTGATGCGCAGCACGTACGGCCGCGGAGCGGTGCCTTGCACCGTCGCGTCGATCACGCGCCCATCGGGAGACCAGGACAGGGCGCGCACGGCGCCGTGCTGCGCATAGGCCCGACCGGCCTCCACGGTCCGACGCGACAGCCGGCGAAGCATCGCCGCATCGTCCGGAAGTATCGACTGCGATGGAATCGGCATCGCCACCATCCTGCCGCGATCGCAGCAAGAAGACCAAGAGGTGGCACGGGAAATCCCGGGGGGGCCATCGTATTTGGCCGATGATGGTGCTGGCGGAGTCGTCGGACCGACCGGGTCGCTTCCGCCTGCGCCAAATCGGCTGCCGATAACCCTCCGCCCGCAGGTGCTCCCCTGGATAACGCCGTGGGGTCGCCGCATCTCGTCCCGGTCACGGGTGACACGATATCATCGCGCCTCACTTGCAGCACGGCGCGCGGCGTGGCCGAATGGGCGCAGAGGATACGCCAGCGCGCAAGATGCCCGGAGACATGCCCATGCTGCGCTGCCTCGCGCTCGCCCTCTGTCTGGCCGCCATGGCGGCCGCGGCCCCGGCAGCCGAATTCCAGGCCAACCGGCCGGTCCGCATCATCGTGCCGGTCTCGCCGGGTGGCAGTGCCGATGTGATGGCGCGCATCATGGCGCAGGCGCTGACTCCCATGTGGGGCCAGCAGGTGGTGGTGGAAGCGCGCACCGGCGCCGGCGGGCATCTCGCAGGCGAGCTGGTGGCGAACAGCCCGGGTGACGGCCACACGCTGCTCTTCGGCACCATCGCAATCCACGCTGCCTATGGGATGTACGCGAAGCTCGGCTACGATCCGTCGAAGCAGCTCGCGCCGGTGCTGCTGCTGGTCGAGGTGCCCTTCGTCGTCATCACCCATCCCGACCGCCCCTGGAAGACGCTGTCGGAGTTCATCGCCGCGGCGAAGGCGAGGCCGAACGGCATCACCTTCGGCTCGGCCGGCAACGGCACCTCGACGCACATGGCCGGCGAGCTCTTCATGCAGCTGGCCGGCGTCAGGCTGCAGCACATCCCCTATCGCGGCAGCAGCCAGGCCATGAACGACCTGATGGCCGGCACGATCGATGCGATGTGCGAGAACCTGCCGACCGTGCCGCCGGCCGCGCGCGACAACCGCATCCGCGCGCTCGCGGTCAGCAGCGCCGAGCGCGTGCCGCAGCTGCCGGATGTGCCGACCGCCGAGCAGGCCGGCGTGCCGGGCTATGTGACCAGCGCCTTCTTCACCCTGGCCGCGCCCGGCAGCACGCCGCCCGCCCTGCTCGAGGCGCTGAACAAGGATACCCGCGCGGCACTCGCCAGCCCGGCCGTGCACCAGCGCCTGGTCGATCTCGGCACCACGCCGCGCGGCCTGACCGTGCCCGAGATCCGCGCCTATTTCGCCCGCGAGACCGAGACCTGGAACAAGGTCATCGCCGCGGCCAATCTCAGGGTGGAGTGAGGATGCTCTCTCTCGGCATCGATATCGGCGGCACCTTCACCGACGTGGTCGTGCTCGACCCGCGCGACGGCCGCGCGGTGATCTGCAAGGAGAGCACGACGCCCGACGATCCCGCGCGCGGCGCCATGATCGGTACGCGGGCGGTGCTGCAGAAGGCCGGCGTCGCGCCGGCGCAGATCGGCCGGGTCGCGCATGCGACGACGCTCTTCACCAATGCGCTGATCGAGCGAAAGGGGGCGAGGACCGGGCTGCTGACCACCGCCGGCTTCGAGGACGGGCTCGAGATCGGCCGGGAACGCAAGTACGAGCTCTACGACATCTTCATCGAGATGCCGAAGCCCCTGGTGCCGCGGCCCTGGCGGCGCGGCGCGCGCGAGCGCATCGGTCCGGATGGCGCGGTGGAGCAGCCGATCGATCTCGACGGCGTGCTGCGCGACGTCGAGGCGCTGGTCGGCGACGGCGTCGAGAGCCTCGCCCTCTGCTTCCTGCACAGCTACGCCAACCCGGCGCATGAACGCGCGGCGGCCGCGGCGATCGCGCGGCGTTTCCCGGCCCTGTCGCTCTCGCTCTCGTCCGAGATCGCGCCGGAGATCCGGGAATACCCACGCGCCAGCACCACCGTCGCCAACGCCTATGTCCGACCGCTCGCCGATGCCTATCTCGAGCGGCTTGAGACCGAGCTGCGGGCCGCGGGCATACCGGGCGGGCTGTTCCTGATGCTGTCGAATGGCGGCCTCACCCATGTCGCCGAGGCCAAGCGCGCGCCGGTGCAGCTGCTTGAATCCGGCCCCGCCGCCGGTGCGCTGGCCGGCGCCTGGTTCGGGCGCAATGCCGGGCTCGAGCGCGTGCTCGCCTTCGACATGGGCGGCACCACCGCGAAGCTCGCGCTGGTCGATGACCACGAGCCGCTGGTGGCCTGGGGCTTCGAGGCGGCACGCGAGAAGCGCTTCCTGCGCGGCTCCGGCCTGCCGATCCAGATCGCGACGGTCGAACTGATCGAGATCGGCGCGGGCGGTGGCAGCATCGCGCGACGCAGCGAGCTCGGCACCCTGCAGGTCGGGCCCGAAAGCAGCGGCGCGCAGCCCGGCCCGGCCTGCTACGCGCGCGGCGGCAGCGAGCCGACGGTGACCGACGCCGACCTCTCGCTCGGCTACCTCAACGCCGAGTTCTTCCTGGGCGGCGCCATGAGCATCGATGCCGGGGCGGCGGATGCGGCGCTCAGCCGCCTGGCGCAGGCGCTGGACGTCGCCGGCGACCGCGCGGCTTTCGGCGTGCATGACGTGGTGAACGAGAACATGGCCGGCGCCGCGCGCGTTGCGATCGCCGAACGCGGCCGCATCCCGGCCGAATACGCCCTGCTGGCAACCGGCGGCGCGGCGCCGGTGCATGCCTGGCAGGTCGCGCGCAAGCTCGGCATCAGCCGCGTCGTCTGCCCGCCTGGCGCCGGGGCCGGCAGCACCATCGGCATGCTGATGGCGCCCGCACGCGTCGATCGCACGGCAAGCTTCAACGCGCCGATCGCTGCCGCCGACTACGCGGAGATCGCGCGGATCTTCGCCGCGCTGGAAGCCGAGGCGGAGACGGTGCTGCGCGAGACCGGCGCCGAGCTGGCGGGCCGCACCGTGCGACGCCTCGCCGACATGCGCTACATCGGCCAGGGCAGCGAGGTCACCATCACGCTGCCTGAACCATGCACCGCGGCCAGCACGCAATCGGCCTTCGAGGCGGCCTATCGCGCGCTCTTCGCCCGCACGCCGCCGGGCGCCGCCGCCCAATTCGTGGCGCTGCGGCTTTCCGTCACCGCGCCGATGCCGGGCGCCGGCAATCGGCTCAGCCTGCCGCGACCGGCACGCGCGGCCGCGTTGAAAGGCAAGCGCCCGGTTTTCTTCCCCGATGGCGGCCTGCTCGAGACGCCGGTCTACGACCGCTACGCGTTGCCGACCGGCAGCGAGGTCGCCGGCCCCGCGGTCTTCGAGGAGGACGAGAGCACCTTCGTCATCGGCCCCGGCGCGCTCGCGCGGGTGCTGGAGGACGGCTCGATCCTGGCGGAGATGCGCGCATGAGGAATTTCGACGCGGTCGAGCTCGAGCTGCTCTGGCGCCGGCTGATCTCGCTGGTGGACGAGGCGGCGGCGGCGCTGGTGCGCACCAGCTTCTCGACCCTGGTGCGCGAGAGCTATGACTTCTCCTGCATCGTCACCGATGCCGAGGGCCAGTCCCTGGTGCAGGCGACCGAGAGCATCCCGAGCTTCATCGGCACCCTCCCCGCGACCGTGAAGCACTTCCTGCGCTTCTTCCCGCCGGAGACGCTGTCGCCCGGCGACGTGTTGATCACCAACGACATCTGGCTCGGCACCGGCCACCTGCCCGACATCACGGTGGCCAAGCCGATCTTCCGCGACGGCAAGCGGGTGGCGTTCAGCGCCAGCACCGCCCATGCGCCCGATATCGGCGGCAAGATCCGCAGCCCCGAGCCGCGCGAGGTCTTCGAGGAAGGCCTGCAGATCCCGCCGCTCAAGCTGATGCGCGGCGGCGTCGCCGATGAGACGCTGGTGGCGCTGATCCGCCAGAACGTCCGCACGCCGGACCAGACGCTCGGCGACCTCTGGGCTCAGGTCGTGGCGCTGGACCTGATGGAGGACCGGCTGCTCGGGCTGATGGCCGGCTACGACCTGCCGGACCTGAAGGATCTGGCGCGCGAGATCCAGGGCCGCTGCGAGGCCGCGATGCGCGCCGCCATCCGCGACCTGCCCGACGGCACCTACCACAGCGCGTTGCAGACCGATGGGTTGCTCGACACGCCTGTCACCATCCGCATGGCGCTGACCATCGCCGGCGACACCATCAGCATGGATTTCACGGGCACCGACGCGCAGGTCGATCGCGCCATCAACTGCGCCTATTGCTACACCTACGCGATGTGCATGTACGGGGTGAAGGTCTGCACCAGCCCGAACCTGCCGAACAACGAGGGCGCCTGGCGCTCGATCAGCGTCACCGCGCCCGAGGGCAGCATCGTGAACCCGGTGTTTCCTGCCTCCGGCGGCTCGCGCATGCTGATCGGGCACTACCTGCCGATGCTGGTCTTCGGCTGCCTCGGCCAGGTGGTGCCGGAGCGCGTGATGGCCGCTTGCGGCAGCCCGATGTGGGGCATGAACCAGTCCGGCCTAGGTGAGAATGGCAAGCCCTACGCCAACATGTTCTTCTTCAACGGCGGCATGGGCGGCAACCATCTGCGCGATGGCGTGACGACGCGCTCCTGGCCGTCGAACGTCTCCTCGACCAGCGTGGAGATCAGCGAGCACATCGCGCCCTTCCGCATCCGCCACAAGCAGCTGCGGCCGGACAGCGGCGGCCCGGGCCGGCATCGTGGCGGGCTCGGGCAGGAGATCGCCATCGAGATCCGCAGCCCGACACCGATCGCAGTGAGCTTTCTCGCCGAGCGCACGCGCTTCCCGGCCTTCGGCATCGAGGGCGGCCAGCCCGGCGCGCCGGGCGCCGTCGTGATCAATGGCGAGATCGTCGACCCGAAGCGGCAATACGTGCTGAAGGCCGGCGACACGGTGGTGCTGCGCACGCCGGGCGGCGGCGGGCATGGCGATCCGCGGATGCGCGAGCCAGCGGCACTCGCTGCCGACATCGCCGCTGGCCTAGTGACCCACTCCGCGCCCTATCGCTGACCGGATCGAAGGAGCCTCCCATGCCCGCCACCCACGAGCTTCCCGCGACGCCCGAACACATGATCTGGGGCACGCTCGATGCCCGCACGCCGCCTGTGCTGACCGTCGACAGCGGCGACACCGTCGTGCTCGCCAGCCTGCCCGCGGGCGGCGCCGTGAGCTGGCCGGGCGATCGCGGGCGCGTGCCGGACGAGGTCCGCGTCGCGGTCGAGACCATGACGCAGGGTCCGGGCGCGCATTTCGTGACCGGCCCGGTCTTCGTCCGCGGCGCCCAGCCCAGCGACACGCTGCAGGTCGAGATCCTCTCGGCCGAGCCCTGGATGGATTGGGGCTTCGTCTCCATCCTGCCGCTGCTCGGCACGCTGCCGGAGGAGTTCACCGAGTACGAGACCATCCATCCGGTGATCGATCGCGCGCGCGGCACCTGCAAGCTGCCCTGGGGCACCGAGCTGCCGCTCGATCCCTTCTTCGGCGTCATCGGCACGGCGCCGCCGCCGGCATGGGGCTGCTGCAGCACCAATATCCCGCGCGCCTTCGGCGGCAACATGGACAACAAGGAGCTGAAGCCCGGCACCACGCTCTACCTGCCGGTCTTCGCCGAGGGCGCATTGTTCTACGCCGGCGACGGACACGGCGTGCAGGGCGATGGGAGGTCTGCATCACCGCGCTGGAGACCGGGCTGAAGGGCGCCTTCCGGCTGACCCTGCGCAAGGACCTGCAGCTCAAGCTGCCGTTCGCGGAGAACGCCACGCACCTGATCTCGATCGGCCTCGACGAGGATCTCGACGATGCCGCCAAGCAGGCAGTGCGCGAGATGGTCCGCGAGATCTGCGCGCGAACCAATCTCTCGCGCAACCAGGCCTACATGCTGTGCTCGCTGATCGGCGACCTGCGGGTGACGCAGACCGTCGACGGCAACAAGGGCGTGCACATGATGCTGGCCAAGCGGTATCTCTGAACAGCCGAAGCGACAGCGGGAGACTATCGCGGCGTGCAGCGTCCCGCGGGGCGGTAGTCGGGCAGTGCTGGGGTCAGCCGGACGCACCCGACGACACCGGTGCCGTGCGTTCGACTTGTTCAAGGACCGACAATCTTCAAGGACCGACAATCCACGAAGACTTGACCGTCCGTGCAATGCCGAGGAACCCTGCACCGATGACGTCTGACGGCGTCGTACTCGGTCGCAGGAGCATCCGCGGC
>Ga0114976_10001175_pt1 | contig 16285 bp, 12 predicted proteins | sample S_130805_EF_Meta_FD_87319 | JGI IMG/M metagenome (GOLD analysis project Ga0114976, IMG submission 87319) | Freshwater microbial communities from Lake Simoncouche, Canada to study carbon cycling - S_130805_EF_MetaG | ecosystem: Environmental > Aquatic > Freshwater > Lake | place: Lake...
GCGGACCAGGACGGCCACCCAGCCGCGCGACAATCAACACCTCAGCCTGATTGTCGCGCGAACCACGAAAACCCTTGCCACTCTGTCGCGCCGCGACAATCATCCAAACGCCGCGACCACAGGCTCTCATCCTGATTGTCGCGCGCATCTCACCCAGATTGTCGCGCTACACGGCCGGTAGCTGCGGTCGCCGCACAGCACGCCCCACGCGCCCTGGCGGCCCGCAGCGCGGCCCTTGTGCGCTCGCTGATCAGCTCGCGCTCCTTCTGCGCCATCGCCGCGTAGATCCGAAGCATCAGGTCGTCGGCGCCCGGCATGTCAGCGGCGCGGATGGAGACGCCGTCCTCGAGCAGCTGCGACAGCGTGTGGGCACGGCGCGTGATGCGATCGAGCCGCGCGGCGATCAGGACCGCGCCGAGCTGCCGGCAGCGGGCGAGCGCCGCCTGGAAACCCGCGCGCCGGTCGTCCTTGCCCGAGGCGACGTCCTCGTACTCGGCGACCAGTGTCCAGCCCTGGCTCGTGACGAAGCCCTGGGCGGAGGCGCGCTACGCCTCCAGCCCGAGGCCGCTCTGGCTCTGCTCGGAGGTCGACACCCGCAGGTACCCGACCGCGAGCCGCTGTTCGGTCCGCCGCAGCAGCCGGCCTCGGCGGTGCGGTAGATCGTGTAGCTGCCCTTGGCGCCTTCCTTGCCCGGGCCGACCTGGCGGATGCGCTCGGGGATGGGTGACACGCGTGGTCGTGGCCGATCCCTGCAACACAGTCCCGCGCCAGCACTCTCGCCAAGCGTCCTCACTCCGCGACCAGGGCAGGTGCAGCACACTGCCGTGGGAAGAACTGGCTTTCGGGCCGCTTCAGCCCGACCACGTCGCGCAGCGTCTTCCCGGGATAGGCGGTGCGGAACAGCCCGCGCCGCTGCAACTCGGGCACCACGTAGTCGACGAAATTGCGCAGCCCCTCGGGCTGGGAGCCGACATGCACGTTGAAGCCGTCGCAGACGCCGGCGCGGTACCAGTCCTCGATCATGTCGGCGACCTGCGCGCCGCTGCCCTTCATCACGGGATGCCCGAAGGAGGGCAGGAAGCGCTCATAGGTCTGCCGGATGGTCAGCTTCTCCCGCCGCGCGACCTCGCCGATCGCGTAGCGGCGGGATGAGCCGCCCAGGCTGTCCGGCGTCAGCTCCGGGAAGGGGGCATCGAGGTCGTAGCCGGTCAGGTCCATGGTGACGTAGTGCGACAGGTTGCGCACGCCGACCACCGGGTCGATCAGCGCCTGCTGCTCCTGGAACATCCCCTCGGCCTCGGCCTCCGTGCGCCCGACGTAGGCGACGCAGCCCGGCATGATCTTCAGCTCGTCGGGCGTGCGCCCGTATTTCGCCAGGCGCGATTTCATGTCGGTGTAGAAGGCGAGCGCTTGCGCCTTGGTCGGCGTCGCACAGAACATGCAGTCCGAGAGTGCCGCGGCGAGGTCCCGTCCCTGCTCGGACTGCCCGGCGCTGAACAGCACGGGGTAGCCCTGCGGCGGCCGCGCCGCGTTCAACGGCCCGCGGACCTTGAAGTGCTTGCCGACGTGGTTCAGCACATGGACCTTGTCGATGTCGATGTACTTGCCGCGCGCCTTGTCCTGCGGGAAGGCATCCTCCGACCAGCTGTCCCAGAGGCCCTTGCAGACCTCCACGAACTCGCGCGCCCGCTCGTAGCGGTCGTAGCGCGCCAGGTGCTCGTCCTTGCCGAAGTTCCTGCTGTCCGACGCATTGGAGGACGTGACGACGTTCCAGCAGGCGCGACCCTTGCTGATGTGGTCGAGCGAGGCGAATTTCCGCGCGAGGGTGAAGGGCTCCTCATAGGTCGTGGTCGCCGTGGCCAGCAGCCCGATGCGCGTCGTGTGCATCGCGATCGCCGACAGCACCGTCACCGGCTCGAAGACCGCAGGCTTGCCGGTCAGCGCATTCGCCTCGAACAGCTCCGGCCATTCCATCCCCGCCACGCCATTGCCGTCCGAGATGAACAGCATGTCGAAGAGGCCGCGCTCGGCGGTCCGCGCGATCTCGATCATCTGCTCGAGGTTCATCACGGTGTCGGTGTAGGCGCGCGGATGGCGCCAGCCGGCGGGGTGGTTGCCGACCGGATGCAGGCCGGTGATCAGGCTGAGCATGGGGGTCTCCTTGGCGGGTTCATCGGGGATCAGGCCGTCGCCTCGCGCTGGCTGGCGAGGCCGCGCGGCACCGGCTCGGCAAAGGGCGACTGGCGCAGCGCGGCGAGGTCGGGCGCCGGCATCGGCCGTGCCTGCTCGATCGCATGGCAGGCCCTGAGCACGAGCGCGTCGCCGTACAATGGCCCGACCACCTGCATGCCCACCGGCAAGCCGTCCCGCGTGAGCCCGACCGGCACCGAGGCCGCGGGCTGCTTCGTCAGGTTGAAGGCGGCGCCGAAGGGCGTCGGGTTGGGGAAGCGGGCCAGGCGCGGGTCGCGCGGCGCATCGGTATCCGCGTCGGTGCCGGGGATGGAGCAGGCCGGCGTCACCAGCAGGTCGTAGCGCTCATGGAAGGCCCGCATGCGCGCGCCGAGCGCCTCCCGCCCCTCGCGCGCCGCCAGGTAGTCCAGTAGCGGGATGGCGGCGCCGCGCGCCGCGGTCTCGACCAGCCGCGGCAGCATCATCGCCTGCTCGGCCGCGGTGAAGCCGAAGACGCGGAAGGCATTGGCCAGGCCCGGCGCCATCAGCGAGCCGAGGATGGCCGACGGATCGTCCATCACGTGCTCGACGAGCTCGACCTGCGCGCCGAGTCCCTCGAGCAGCCTCGCGCCCGCGGCGACGATCGCCGCGACCTCCGGCTCCACCTCGGCGAAGCCGAGCGTCGGGCTGTAGGCGATGCGCAACCCGGCGACGCCGTCCGCGATGCCGTCGAGGAAGCTGCGCGGGGGCGGCGGCAGCGCATAGCTGTCGCGCGGATCGGGCCGGGCGATCACGTCCATGCAGAGCGCGCTCTCCCGCACGCTCCGCGTGATCGGCCCGATGACCGCGAGCGTGCCGAGATAGGAGGAGGGATAGTCCGCCACCTGGCCATGCGTCGTCTTCAGCCCGAAGACGCCGGTCATCGCGGCCGGCACGCGGATCGAGCCGGCGGCGTCCGAGGCCAGCGCGATGCTGCCCATGCCCGCCGCGACCGCGGCTGCGGCGCCGCCGCTCGAGCCGCCCGGCGTCATCGCCGGGTTCCAGGGATTGCGCGTGACGCCGCAGAGCGCGGATTTCGTCACGTAGGAGGCGCCGAATTCCGGCACCGTGGTCTTGCCGAGCAGCACCGCGCCGGCCTCGCGCAGGCGGGCGACCGAGGGGCTGTCCTCGAGCCAGGGCCCGGCGGCGGGGATCGCGCGGCTGGCGCGCCGGGTCGGCCAGCCACGGGTGACCGAGAGGTCCTTCACCGTCGCCGTCACGCCATCGAGCGGGCCCAGCGGCGCGCCGCGGCGCCAGCGCGCCTCGCTGGCCCGGGCAGCCGCCAGCGCCGCCTCCTCGTCGAGCCAGAAGAAGGCGTTCAGCACCGGATTGAAGGCTGCGATATTCGCCAGCACCGCGCGCGCATGCTCGACCGGCGAGGCCCGGCCGCTGCGGTAGAGCGCGACCAGCGCCTCGGCCGGCATCAGGGCGAGATCCTCGGTCATGCGTCTGCTCCCCGGGTCATCGGCCGCGATACGCCCAGCCGGTCAGGCGCTTCTCGAGCAGCAGCGCGACGAGGTAGAGCACGACGCCCATCACCGCGAGCACGCTCAGCGCCGCGAAGGCGAGCGCGCCATCCATGGTGTTGGTGGCGACCGCCATCACGTAGCCGATGCCGGAATTGGCAGCGATCGTCTCCGCCACGATGGTGCCGACGAAGGCGCCGGTGATCGCCAGCTTGATCGAGCCGAAGAATTGCGGCAGCGCCCGCGGCAGCGAGACCTTGAACAGCACGTCGGCCCGCGTCGCGCCGAGCGAGCGCAGCACGTCGTCGAGCTCGGGCGAGGAGGTGGCGATGGCGGTGGCCACTATGACGGTGACCGGGAAGAAGCAGACCACGACTGCGGTCAGCACGGCGATATGCGGCCCGACGCCGAACCAGATGACAAACAGCGGGATCAGCGCGACCGAGGGGATGGTGTGGAAGCCGATCAGCGCCGGGTAGACCATGCGGTACAGCACCCGCGAGGACCCGATCAGCGCGCCCAGCACCACGCCGATACCGACGCCGATGGCGAAGCCGAGCAGCGTCGCCTGGGCGGTCTGCCCCGCCATGCGCAGGATTGCGTCGTGCCGCGCGACCAGCACCTGCAGGAAGACGCTCGGCGCCGGCAGGATATAGGGCGGCAGGCCGAGCAGCCGAACCGCCGCCTCCCACAGCGCCAGCACCGCCAGCGCGAAGCCGACCGGCAGGACCAGCGCCCAGCGGATCCGCCGACGCCTGCGCTGCGGCGCCGGCGCCGCGGTGGCGACCGGGGCGGCGAGCGAGCCGGCGCTCATGCCGGCGCCGGCACGGGGATGCGCGCCTCCGCGATATGGCTGCGGAGCTCGGCCAGCGCCTCGACGAACACCGGCTCGTAGGTGCTCGCCAGGGTGCGCGGCCGCGGTAGCTCGAAGCGCTTGCGCAGCAGGATGCGGCCCGGTCGCGCGCTCATCACATAGATCGTGTCGGCGAGGAACAGCGCCTCGCGCAGGTCGTGCGTGACCAGGATCACGGTGAAGCGCCGCTGCATCCAGAGCGCCTGCAGCACCGCCCAGAGCTCCTCCCGGGTGAAGGCGTCGAGCGCGCCGAAGGGTTCGTCGAGCAGCAGCAGCGAGGGCTCGTGCATCAGCGCGCGGCAGAGGCTGGCGCGCTGCTGCATGCCGCCCGAGAGCTGCCAGGGCAGCTTGCCCTCGAAGCCGCCGAGCCCGACCGTCTGCAGCAGGTGCCGCGCGCGCTCCGTGTAGGGCGCCTTGTCGCGGCGGAAGCGGGCACGGTGCGGCTGCACGATCTCGGCCGGCAGCAGCACGTTGCGCAGCGTCGTCCGCCAGGGCAGCAGGTTCGGGTTCTGGAACGCCATGCCGACGATCTTGATCGGCGCGGTCACCTCCTGCGCCGCGACCACGACATTGCCGCTGGTCGCGCGCACCAGGCCGGAGACCAGCTTCAGCAGCGACGACTTGCCGCAGCCGGAGGGGCCGACGACCGCGACGAACTCGCCCTCGGCGATGCCCAGGGTGGTCTCGTCCAGCGCCTGCGTCGCCGCCTCGCCCTCGCCATAGGTCAGGGCGACGCGGTCGAACTCGACGAAGGGCCGGGCCGCCGGCATCCCGTCCACCCGTCAGACCCGCCCGATGGTCGGAATCCGCCGCGCCTCGGCCGGCGGCAGGAAGCGCGCGTCGTAGAGGTCGTCGACGCCGATGCGCGTGCTCAGCTGCTCGGCCGCGGCGATCACCTCGATCGAGCTGCGGATGCCGGCCTCGGAGTAGAAGCCGAGGCCAGCCTGCTTGGCGTCGGGCTGCTCGGTCATGCGCTCGACGCCGTAGCGCAGCCGCTCGGCCTCGATCGCGCGGTTCAGCAGCGGGTCGCGGCGCATCAGGCTGTCGAGCGCGGCGCCGGGATTCGCAATGGCTTCCGCATAGCCGCGGTTCACCGCGCGGATCACCCGCTGCACCGTCTCCGGCTTATCGCGGATGAAGCTTTCGTTGGCCATCATGCCGATATTGACCAGGTTCACCCCGACATCGCCGTAGCGCAGGAAGACCATGTCCTCCTCCTTCACGCCGGCGCCCTTCAGGTTGAACAGCGCGGTGCCCTCGTTTGCGGTGATCGCGTCGACCCTGCCCTGCATCAGCATCGCCTCGCGGATGTTGGGCGCCATGTGCTCCCAGCGCAGCGCGCTCGCGGGGATGCCGGTTGCCGCGCTGAAGGCGGGGAACATCTTGAAGGCGGTGTCGCCGATCGGCGCGCCGATGATCTTCCCGCGCAGATCCTCGGGCTTGCTGATGCCGCGCCCGCGCAGCGTGACGATGGCGAGATCCGCCGGCGTCTGGTTGTAGATCGCCTTGACGCGCTTGTCCGGGTTCTGCGTGTTGAACCGCACGACCGAGGCGACGTCGCCGAGGCCGATCTGGAAGGCGCCGCCCGCCAGGCGGTTGACCACGTTCGCCGAGCCGTCGCCGGCGACGATCTCCGGGTTCAGCCGCTCGGCGCGGAAGAAGCCGCGGTCCTGCGCCAGGAAGAAGGCGCCGTGGATGCCCTGGAACTTCCAGTTGAGCGTCAGCGGGATGCGTTCGAGCGCCTGCGCCCCGGCGAGCCGCGGCGCGGCCAGCAGCGTGGCAAGCGCGGCGCCGCCGCGCAGCAACGTGGAACGGCTCACTTGCATGGCGATCGTCTCCTGGCGGGTTTCGGGTGCATGCGTCAGCCGCCGCGCCGGTCGGCCCAGCCGACCAGGCGTCGCTCCACGAGGATGGCGGCGAGGTAGAGGGCGATGCCCATGACGGCGAGGGTGAGCAGGCCGGAAAAGACCAGCTCCACGTCGAAATCCGACGCCGCGCGGTTCATCATGAAGCCGAGCCCACGATTGGCCGCGACCGATTCCGCCAGGATCGAGCCGACGAAGGACAGGGTGATGGCGATCTTCAGCGCGCCGAAGAAGGCCGGCAGGGCCTGCGGGATGCCCACCTTGGTCAGCGCCAGCAGCCGGCCGGCGCCGAGCGAGCGCAGCACGTCCGCGAGGTCCTGGTCCATGGTCGCAATGCTGGCCGAGACGACGACCGTGATCGGGAAGATCACGATGATCGCGCTGGTCGCGACCGCCGGCACCGTGCCGATGCCGGCCCACAGCACCAGCAGCGGCACCAGCGCCACCTTCGGGATGCTGTTCACCCCGATCAGCGTCGGGAAGACGGTGGTGTAGAGCCGGCGCGAGGCACCCAGCGCGACGCCGAGCGCGAAGCCGAGCGCCACCCCGATCGCGCAGCCGGCCAGCGTGGTCGACAGCGTCTGCACCGCGTTCGGCCAGATCTCGCCCCAGCGCAGCGCCATGATCGGCACGATCTCGGTCGGCCGGGGGGCCACGAATTTCGACACGCCGAAGCCGCGGCAGGCCAGTTCCCAGGTCAGCATCAGGCCGAGCACGAAGAACACGGGGCTCGCGGTGTCGCGCAGCCTGCGGCGGGCCTCTGCGGTCAGCGGCATCGGCTCAGCCCTCCCGCGCGATGACGCAGACGAGGTTGGCGCCGGGCGGGCCCTGGTGCTCGGCGCCGGCATTGCCGAGCACGAGCGTGTCCTGCGCGATGGCGGCGACGCCGGCATGGGCCACCGCCTTGGCGATGTGGCCGGAATAGCCGGCGAGGAAGTCAGACCCCATGGTATGCCGCCGCCCGAGGCAATCGCCGCGCGCATCGGCGCCGGCATTGACGAAGACCGCGGCGATGCGCGGGCGGTCCGCGGCCACCACCATGCCGTCTTCCAGCCGCAGCCCGGCGCCGGCGAAGGCCGAGCGCGCGCCCGCCAGGTCGAGCTGGTGCTGCATCACGCCCGCGGCCGCGCGGAACCCGCCCGGTGCGCCGGGGCGGTTGCCGATGACGACGACCCGGACCGCGACCTGCTCCGAGCCGGAGGAGGCCGAGCCGCGAACGGTGAAGAGATCGGGCCGGCCGCTGATCGCGTCCTGGGTGATCGCCTCTTCCGGCACCTCGCCCAGCGCGACCGCTGCGCCGAGCGCCGAGGCGCCGCGGCTCAGCGACGAGGCCGCCTGCGGGTTCGGATGCACGACCGTCGCACCGCGCGCCGTCGCATCCTGCATCCGCGCCGCCGTCATCTGCGGGCACTTCATCTCGACGCAGACGACCTGGTCGGCCTGCGCCAGGCCGGCCTCGGCCATGGCGGCGCGCACCGCCGCCGCGACCAGCGCGACCTGGCGTGGCGTGCCGTAGTCTTCCGGCAGCAGCGGCGGCGTGCTGGCGACGCCGATGGCGAGCCGCGGAGCGCCGCCGGCGACGTCGACGACGCCGGGGCGGTTCACGAACAGCGTGATATGCGGGCTCATCAGCCCCGCCGTGCCGCCGATCATCAGCATGGGGATGCGGTCGAAGATCGCCTCCCGCACCAGGCCGAGCCGGTCCGCGAAGAGCAATTGCAGCGCCTGCGCGGCGAAGCCGCGGGCATAGCCGTCGCCCTCGGTCTGCGCGATCAGCGCGACGACATGCGCGGGATCGACGATGCCCTGGTCGAACAGCCTCGCCACGCCGCCGACATCATCGGGCGCGGCCATGGGCACGGTATAGACCTGGGCCTCGCGCACGTGGCCTGCACTCCCTGCGCGGCGCGAACGCCCGATGCGGGCGTTCCGCGACTATGCAAGGGAGTAAGCAAGCACCATGCCAGCGCGCGGAGCCGCGCCAACCACTACGCCCGCAGCGCGAGCGCCGGCCAGCGATCCACCCAGGGGCTCGCCTCTTCCAGCTGCGCTCCCAGCTGCAGCGCCACCGCATCCGCCCCGAAGGGCACCACGATCTGCACGCCGATCGGCCGGCCATCCGGATGCGGCGCGCCGGGCACCGAGAGCCCGCTCATCCCCGCGGCATTCACCCAGCCGCAGAACACGCCCTGGGTCGCGGGTGTGAGGCCCGGCGGGGCCTCGGCCTCCGCATCCCAGGCCGGGGCCGCGCCACTGGGCATGACCAGCGCATCCCAGTCGCCCCAGCGCGCAGTGACGTCGCCGCGCCAGGCGGCCAGCGCGTCCAGCGCATCGACATAGGCGTTGGCCGGCAGGGCGAAGCCGCGCTCCGCCGTGGCGCGGATGGCATCCGTCGTGTCGGCGCGCCAGCGATCCGGGAAGCGCGCGCAGACCCGGGCGGCGCCGGCGGCGGTCAGGGTGGCCCAGGCGGCGCGCAGCCCGGCGAGGTCGAAGGGCACCTCGGCCGGCGCCACTCGGTGGCCAAGTGCCGCCAGTTGCGCGGCCGCGGCGGCGACGCTGACCGCGACCTCCGGCGTCGCAGCCTCATCGCCGATGGCGGTGAACCAGCCGATCCTGAGCGGCCGGTCCGGCACCGCCGGCGATGGCACGCGCGCGGAAAACGGATCGCGCGCATCGGGGCCCGCCAGCACGTCGTAGAGCAACCGCAGGTCGCGCATCGTCCGTGCGAAGGGCCCGATCGTCTGGAAGTCGATCGCCATCGGCGGGAAGCCGTAACGCCGCGCCAGCCGCCCGAGCGAGGGCCGCATCCCCACCAGCCCGGTATAGGCCGCCGGCATGCGCGTGCTGCCGCCGGCATCCGTGCCCACCGCCAGCGGCGTGATCCCCGCCGCGACCGAGGCCGAGGCGCCACCCGAGGACCCGCCCGGCGTCAGCGCGAGATCCCAGGGATTGCGCGTGGTGCCGCTGAGCCGGCTGCTGGTGCGCCCCATCAGCGCGAATTCCGGCGTGGTGGTCTTGCCGATGATGACGGCGCCGGCGGCCCGCAGTCGCTCGACGCAGATGTCGTCCTGCGGCGCGACATGGTCGGCGAAGAGCAGGCTGCCCCAGCGCGCCGGCAGCCCGCCGACGAAGATATTGTCCTTCACCGAGACGGGAATGCCATCGAGCGGCCCTAGCCGCCGGCCCGCCCGCTGCCGCTCCCCTGCGGCCCTGGCCGCCGCGCGCGCGCCGTCGCGGTCGACCAGCACGAAGGCGTTGAGCGCGGGCTCGAGCGCCTCGAGCCGCGCCAGCGACTGCTCCAGCAGCGCCTCCGGCGACGTCTCCCGCGCCGCGAGCAGCGCCGAGAGCGCGGTCGCATCCAGCTGCCAGGTCATGCCGTCACTCCGTCACTCCGTCAGAGGTCGAGCCTCGTCGCGGTCGCCGAGAACAGGAAGCCGGCCAGCCGCGCATCCGCGCCGGGCGCACCGAACAGCAGCGCGCCCACCGGCATGCCGGTCGCGGGATCGCGCCCGGCGCGCAGCGTGGCGACGGGACCGCCGAGCACCGTGGTCGGGATGACGAAGGAGGGATCGCCGGTGGTCCCGGCCTCCGGCGCGACATCCGGCGCTGCCGGCACCAGGACCAGATCCTCCGGCTCGAAGCCGGCCCAGAAGGCCCGGCGGAAGCCGGCGAGCGCGCGCAGCGCTGCGTGGTACTCGGCGTCGGAAATCGCCAGGCCGGCGGCGATGTCCTCGGCGATCCGCGGCGCGATGCGGTCCTTCGGCAGCGCGGCATGGGTGCGGCCGAGCTCGGCGACCATGACGCGGCGATGCGTCGCGAGCATGTCGTCGAATCCGGCCGCCGCGCTGGCGTGCCGCACCGCCAGCCCCGCCCCAGCCAGCGTCTCCGCCAATGCGGCCACCCCCGCCGCCGTGCCCGGCTGCACCAGCCGCGCGATCAGCGGATCCTCGAGCACCACGATGCGCGGCGCCGCGGCGGTCGCGCCCGCCAGCCGCAGGTGATCCGCGGCATAGCCAGCCGCGCAATAGGCGGCGTCCTGCGCGCTCTGGCCGAAGGCGCCGACCGTGTCGAAGCTCGGCGCCAGCGGCACCACGCCGACGCCGCCGATCGCAAGGGTCGAGGGCTTGAAGGCGCCGGTGCCGGTATAGGCAGCCGGCCGATTCACGCTGCCCGCGGTCTGCGTCCCGAGCGCGAGCGGCACGGTGCCGCAGGCGATCGCCGCCCCCGACCCGGCCGAGGAGCCGCCCGGCGTACACGCGAGATCCCAGGGGTTCCGGGTCGGCGGCAGCGACTGGAAATAGGCGTATTCCGTTGTGTGGACCTTGCCGAGGACGATCGCGCCGGCCGCCCTCAGATGGCTCACCACCGTCGCATCCGCCGTCGCCGGCGGGGCATCAGCCCGCGACGGGCTGTTCGCCCGCGTCGGCAGGCCGCGCACGTCGATCACGTCCTTCACCGCCACGGGGATGCCGTGCAGCGGTCCGCGGACCGTGCCCGCCTTGCGCTCCGCATCCAGCGACCGCGCCGCCGCTAGCGCCTCATCCGCCAGCACATGGATCCACGCCTGCACCTGGCCGTCCACCGCCGCGATGCGGTCGAGGCAGCGGCGCACCAGCGCCTCCGCCGTCAGGCTGCCCGCCGCCATCGCCGCTGAAAGATCGCGGACCCGGCCCGGATCCTGGATGAGACCGCTCATGCTTCTGCCTTTCCTGCCCGCAGCGCCGCCGTGGCGGCGACATCGAGCGCGAGCGTCTCATCCTCGATCTCGCCGGTGAAGACCACGCCGTAGACGGTGCGCGCCTTCTCGCGGCTCTCCCAGCCCTCCAGCACATCGTGCAGCACCCGCGCGGGGTCGCGCTGGAAGGGATCGCCATAGCCGCCGCCGCTGCTGTCCCGCCCGCGCAGCACCTGGCCCTTCTGCCAGGTGATCTGCACGACGTTCGGCAGGCGCTCGGCATGGCCGTTCTCGCCGGCGAGCCAGGTCTCGCCCGGCGTGCCGGCATGGCCGCCGACCACGCCGCGCGGCGGCGTGTGCTGGCCGTCGCAGGAGATCACGGCGGTGACGGGGTTGCCGGTCGGCGTCAGCGCGATGGCCTGCGCGGGCGCGCCGCGCTGCCGCCCCGCGCCGGCGCTGTCCTGGACCAATTCCAGGCTTTCCACGCGCACCGGGTGCTTCAGCTCGTCGACCTCTACGCTGTCGCGGTACATCAGCCCCGCGATCACCGGGATGGCGTAGTTCACCCAGCCATCCGCGACCGGCGAGGACGGGCCGCCATTGGTCGAGAGCATCATGCGGTTGACGAAGGGCGCATCGCCGCGGCGATGGTCGCGGCCGCTGATCACCGCCATGCCGACGCCGAGGCCCGTGCCGCCCTCGCTCAGCCCATGCCCGTCGCCGAGTTGGGCGAAGGCGGACTGTGTGATGTTCACCAGCCGCTCGGAGACATTGGTGGTGGCGACCGAGCAGGAATGCGGGAACTTGGGTGCGGCGACGACACTCTCCTCGGCATAGGTGAAGCGCAGCCGGCGGAAACTGCCGGCATTGCGCGGCAAATCCTTGTCGAGCGCGTTGAAGATCGCGCCCACCACCGCGCTGGTCGCAGCCCCCAGCGAGGTGTTCAGCCCGACATCGACGCAGGGCGGGTTTTCGGAGAGGTCGACATGGATCTCGGCGGCCTCCGGGTCGATCTCGACGATCACCTTGAGCTCGAGGCCGCCGGGCAGGATGCCCTCCAGCGGGTCGGAGCGGCCGGTATTGACCAGCCGCGCCTTCGGCATGCGGCGGATATTGTCGATCATCCGGCGCTCGGAATAGTCGAACCAGTCGGCGATGAAGCGCTTCACCGTCGCCACGCCGTATTTCCGGCAGAACTCCTCGAGCCGGCGTTCGGCGACCCGCGCGCTGCCGAGACCCGCCAGGAAGTCGCCATACCACTGGTCCGGCACGCGGATGCGCGCGCGGCACATCCGCACGATATCCTCGATGTTCCGGAAGTCGCGCTGGATGCGCACGCCCGGAAAGACCAGCGCGCCCTCGTGGTAGACGTCGCGCGCCAGCACGAAATAGCTGCTGGGGATCGAGTTCCCGATATCAGCCATGTGGCACTTGGCCACGGACGTGAAGAGATGCTCGCCCTCGAAGAACACCGGCACCATGAAGGTGTGGTCGGCCGGGTGCGTGTTGCCGCCATAGGGGTCGTTGTCGAGATAGGCGTCGCCGCGGCGGATGTCGCCTGCATGGTAGCGCCGCATGTTCGCAGTCTGGATGTGGCAGCCGAAGATGTGCACCGGCAGCCCCTCGGCCGGCGCCAGCAGCTGGTCGTCGCCGGTGACCAGGCAGCAGGAGAAGTCGCGCGCCGAGGAGATGACGGCGGAGCGCGCCGCGCGCAGCAGCGTGTTCGTCATCTCCCGCACGATGCCGTCGAGGCGGTTGGCCATGACGGAGAGCAGCACCGGGTCCATCTCGGTCATCGCTCAGCCTCCGCAATGCAGGATGTAGTTGCCGGCAGCGGAGAGTTCCGCCGAGAGGCCAGGGGTGACCACGATGGTGGTGGTCGGCTCCTCGATGATGGCGGGCCCGGCGATACGCGCCCCGGGGCGCAACGCCGCGCCTCGGAAGATCGGCGTCGGCGCGCGCATCCCGGTTTCCGCGAAGAAGCAGGCGCGCTGCGCATCCGGTGGCGGGTCGTAGGGTTCGGCGAGCACATCGGGCGGCGGCGGCGGCGCGAACAGGCCGATGGCGATGCGGCCCTTCCAGTTCACGAACTCGACCGGGCTCGCGGTGTCACGCACGGCGTAGACCCGCTCATGCGCCTGGTGGAAGGCTTCGGCGAGGGCGGCGACGTCCGCGGCGCTGCCGATGCGCGGCGCGGGCAGGGGCGTGTCGAGCTCCCAGACCTGGGCGCGGTAGCGCGCCTCGACCAGCAGCTCGACCCGCGCCGCCGCGCCTTCTGCGCCCGTCAGGCCGGCACGGAACGCCGCGAGCTCCGCCTCGATCTCGGCGAGCGCGCGATTCACGCCCTCCACATCGAAGCCGGCGGTATCGGTGAAGCGGCTGCGCGTCGCTTCGAAGACGATGTCGCTGTACTGCATGCCGCAGGCCGACAGCGCCGAGGCGAGACGCGGCAGGATCACCGTGTCGCAGCCGAGCTCGCGCGCGATCGGCATGATGTTAAAGCCGGCCGCGCCGCCGCCGGCGACGATCACGCTCTCGCGCGGGTTCACGCCATCGTTCACGGTGATCTCGCCGATCGCCTTGATCATCAGCTCGTTGGCGATGGTCATGATGGCGGCGGCCGTCGCATCCGGCGTGCGGCCCAGCTGCTCGGCGAGCGTCGCGATCACCCGCGTCGCCGCCGCCGGGTCGAGGCCGAGCCGCCCGCCGTTGAAATAGGCCGGGTCGATGTAGCCGAGATGCATCGCGGCATCAGTCACGGTGGGCTGGTCGCCGCCGCGGCCGTAGCAGGCCGGGCCGGGGACCGAGCCCGCGGATTGCGGCCCGACCCGCAGCAGCCCGCCCGGGTCGATCCAGGCGATCGAGCCGCCGCCCGCGCCGATCGAGCGCACGTCGACGGTCGAAGTGCCGATGATGTCGCCGAGCCAGCGCGGCCCGAGCCAGCTGTCGCGCGTGTAGACCAGGCTGCCGTCGCGCACGAGGCCGACATCGAAGGTGGTGCCGCCGGTGTCGCAGACGATGGCATTGCCGCCGAGCCGCTCCACCGCGGCGAAGGCGCGCCCCGCGACGGGCGCCATGGCCGGGCCGGATTTCAGCGTGTTGATGGGCCGTGCGATCAGCGCCTCCACCGCCTGGCAGCCGCCGACGGAGGTGCTGACCAGCAGGTCGCCGGCGAAGCCCGCGTCGCGCAGATCACCCGCCATGCCGCGAAGGTGCTGCTGCATCAGCGGCTTCAGCGAGGCATCGATGGCCGTCGCCGAGGCGCGGCGATACTCGCGCAGGATCGGCACCAGCTGGTGCGAGAGGGTATAGGGGATGCCCGGCAGCATCTCCTCGATCAGCCGGCAGAGCGCTAACTCGTGCGCCGGATTGGCGATGGACCAGAGGAGAGAGACGGCGACCGCCTCGATCCCGCGCGCCTTCAGCGTGGCCAGCACGCCGCGCGCTTGGTCCTCGTCCAGCGCGCGCACCACCTCGCCTTCCGAGCCGATGCGCTCGGCGATCTCGAAGCAGCGGCGCCTGGGGATGTAGGGGTCGGGATAGTCGAAGCTGTAGTCATGCGGCCCGGGCTTGCCGCCCTCCTTCAGGGTGAGCGTGTCCTTGAAGCCCTGGGTGGTCAGGAAGGCGGTCTTCGCCGTGCGCTTCGTCACCACCGCATTGGTGGCGCGCGTCGTGCCGTAGATCAGGATGCCCGAGCGCGCGAGCAGGTCGCGCACTGTCATCCCCAGCCCCTCCGCCACCACGGCGAGGGCGCCGGCCATGCCCTCGAAGATGCGGTCGGGCGTGGTGAGCGCCTTGCCGATGTGCAGCCGCCCCGCGGGGTCGAGCACCACGATATCGGTGAATGTTCCGCCGGTATCGACGGAAATGCGGTGGTCCATGCGTCCTCCCGGGGCCCCAGGCGGTGGGTAGCAAGCCATGTGCCGGTCGCCAGCCCGGTGTGGGGCAGGCAGCTGATGGGTCGATCAGGCGACGGTATCGATGTCGGTCGGGGCGACGGCCCGCAATCGTCAGCCGTCTGCCCCGTTCTCGAGGAACGCCCGCAGCGCCTTGGCCGAGGTCTCCGGCGCCTCCTCCATCGGCACGTGTCCGACCCCGGGCAGGATCACCGTGCGTGCATCCGGCAGCGCGCGCTCGTAGTCGGCGGCGTGGGAGGAGGGCACCGCGCGGTCCCGTTCGCCCCAGAGCAGCAGCACCGGCGCGCGGATCGTCGCCAGGACAGGCTCGGGCGGCACGAGCCGCGTCTGCAGGATGCGCTCGAGGATGGCACGCCGCACCCCGGGGGCGAGCAGCATGACGTGGTAGCGTTCCACCACGGCATCCGTCAGCACGCCGGGCACGGCGTAGGCATTCTGCATCGTCCTGCGCAGCAGCGGCTTCGGCGCGGAGTAGGGCAACAGCCGCATCAGCCAGGGCAGCCGCTGCGGCGCGCGGCCATACTCCCGGCCGAGGCTTGCGAATCCGTCTGGTGCCATCAGCACGAGCTTCGAGACGCGCGTCGGCTCAGCCGCGGCGAAGCGCCAGGCGATCCGCCCGCCCATCGAGGAGCCGACCACCGCCGCCTCCGCGATGCCGACCCGGTCCATCAGCGCCGAAAGCACGGCGACGCTCCGCTCGTCGGAGTAGTCGCCAGTCGGGTCGGGCCCGGTCAGGCCCCAGCCAGGCAGGTCGAGCGAGACGACGCGAAAGCGGTCCTCCAGCAAGGGCGTCCACGCCTCCCAGGTGTGCAGCGAGGAACCGAAGCCGTGGATCAACAGCACCGCCAGGCCATCGCGCGGCCCGGTGTCGCGGATGTGGAGACGCATCCCGGCTGCCTCCACGAACTGCGAGGGTGGGGACGCCCAGCGGCGCTCCAGCGGGGCCCGGGGCAGGTCGGGGTTGTAGAGCCAGATTCCGCTGCCCAGCAGCGCGACGCCCAACAGCACGATAATGATGGTCACGGCGCGTTCCAATCGAGTTCACTCTGCCGCCGCGCATCGGCAAGCCTATTCCAAGGATATGCTGGCGGCGGGGGCGATTGTCACTGGATGCATGACTCCAGATGTTATTCTGGGAGGAGGCCCGACTAGGTACAGGCGGTCTGCAGGCTGGAGCCCTAGCAGGCTGCGGAAATTCGCTGCCGGTGGCTTGGTTTTGCTGTCCATCGGATCGTGCGTGCGGGGATCGGCGGGCTGATCGGGCTGTTTTTTGGCGGCCAGCGGCCTTGGATTATCGCGCC
>Ga0114976_10001176_pt1 | contig 16280 bp, 29 predicted proteins | sample S_130805_EF_Meta_FD_87319 | JGI IMG/M metagenome (GOLD analysis project Ga0114976, IMG submission 87319) | Freshwater microbial communities from Lake Simoncouche, Canada to study carbon cycling - S_130805_EF_MetaG | ecosystem: Environmental > Aquatic > Freshwater > Lake | place: Lake...
CCAGTTGACCACACTGCTCGAATGGCTGGGGTTATTGTAGGTAAAGATGCGGGGTTAGGTAAATCCACTCTGTTCAATGGTTTAACTGCGGCTCTTCAGCATTGTGGATTTGTTACACACACTTTTAAATCTACTGAAGACAGGTTCGGTCTAAAGGCGGCGGCTCTAAGTGACGTAGCATACAAAGATGATACCAGTCTTGCTTCTCTGAAAAAGTTCTTAGCCGCAGAGGAGACGAAGATTCTGATCACAAATGGTTTGTTTCAAGTTGAAGAAAAGTTTCAAAATGCAGAACAAATCTGGCCGAAAACAGTTATCCTCGTTAACTCGAATGACTGGAACAGTAAGTTTGCTTATGACTTAGATCCTGGAATCATCGACAGAATCAAGATCATCTCTACCTATCGCGAATACGAGGTGGCTAAGAATAGGGAAAACCTGGAGGGAACTCTATCCGAAGGTTCTCCAGATCTTCGACCAAGAGCACATATACCATACCTCGCAGAAAAGCTTGGGGTAAGTCAGGAAGCTCTTTACTTATGGTGTTTGAGACTTGCTACAGACAGGTTCTGGAACATTATTACAGATGTGCGAGATCCCTCAATCAACCGACTTCAGGTAGAAGTTCGGTACTGGACTACACGACAGCGTATACGATTCAAAGCCGACGTTACCCAGGCACTTGTTAACGGTATGTCATTCGCTTGGATGTTAAGGACAGGTGACTCCGTGGTTCCAGAGTTAACTCCAGAAATGTTGCAAGAATGTCTCGACCACTTTTACTTCTTAGGTGTAGATCCTTCTGGTCTAAACTTGATGACGAAAATGAAAAGACAGTGGGAGGCAGCTGGTAGACCCTCGACACACTATTACCAAGGTTTTCGTGAGATACGTTGGGAGTCGATTAAAAATGCGGTGACTTACTATGAGCAGTTTGGGAGAAACGCAACAGGAAATACAACTACAACAGAAGTCATTAAAGACATTATGGAAAAACTCGTAATGCGAGATGGGTTTAAGATAGGAGGTTCTGCAAACTACGTTATTGAGAACTGGGAACTTATGCGTCACGCAAGTGAAGAGTTACAAGAGGAGGGGAAAAAGTTACTCGAGGGTCTTGACTCAAGGGATGTAGAACGTTTGAATAGTGTAAGTACCCGGTGTTATGACAGTTGGTTGGGGAATAAACAGTACTCTCCAGATAATGCTGAGAAGTTTAGGGCAGCTGCTCGTGAAAAACTCTACACAGAGAGTGTGAGGGTAAAACTATAATGCCGACCACAAACTCTGAGGAAACTGCAATGGACGCAATGTCCTACGAATGCAGTAAGCAAATCCGTCTTAAAGAACAGTTAGAATCAGAAGGATTCACTTGTATTGATGATCCTGCGGGCTTATACGACAAGATTGGAACAGTTCAAGAGATGGAGTGCTTATGCGAACTTTACACCCCCCGCTTGCTCTGCAAGTTGTATGCCAAAGGTACCGAAGCTCTGGAACATTCGTTCTACCTGTGCCCTCTCTGGCAAATCATCAAGTTCAACTATACTATCCCTGAACCTGGGCAATACTTCAAGGCCAAATACGTTGTTGGCATCCGTCGTGTTGGCGAGAATGCGTACGTACCTTCCCTCAGGCTTCCTTTGACTTAACATGGACAACTTCCTCAGCAGTAACACTCAAGATGCTGCCACACCTATAAACAGTGCGGGCACTCCAACTCAAAGTTATCGTAATGCTGCTGGGGATTTTAACCTACACAAAAGTTTAAAGCGTAAGCCACTTTCGCGAAAGGATCTAGATCAACCAAAGGATGGGGAAGAACCCATGCGCGATGGCACAGATCCTCAATATCAGGAGGGTCCTCTTTCTACAGGAGGAACTCAAACAGACAATGCCACAGACCGTTACTTTGGCTCGTTTAGTGTAGAAGCAAAACGAAATGTTTTTGATCTTCTCAAGAATCATCCGGAGTTTGCTCGCAAGGGCCCTATGAATATGGGCCGAGTTGATAACAATACGAAAGAAGTTATGCCAAACGATCCCACCAAAATAGTAGAGAATGGGGGTTATATTATATACGAGGACGAACCACAAGCATCCCAACCAAGGTACTCCAATGGCACAAAGAATCAATGATCCCCTCAGTTTTCTTACAAACCTGTTAACAAATAAGGGTCGAAGTGATCTATACGGGGTTTACCTCACAGGTGTCAATGTATTGGCAGACTGTGAAACTGACTACGGTTACGAAGTTTCTCACAGCAAGGTTGAAACAGATGTAGAAAATTTGCTACGCCAAGATGAAGATGATTGGAACCGCTTGCTTGTTCAAGTTCGTCGAGACCAAGATCAGATTGTCTTTCCAATAGTTTTTCTACGAAACCTGGAACCAGTTACTGCTTACTTTGTCGTAGAAGGAAACGAGATATCCTTAAGTGTTTCCATACCCACACTTGTACTCACTGAGTTTGTAACAGAAGTTACGTTCTTTCAACATTTACTAAGTACAGTAGCACTGTTTTCGGGTAAAAATTCTTCAACAGTTCGCTTTACACTCGGGGCTGTGTCTATGCAATGGGACGAACTGGTTGAACGTGGTTGTGCCCGCGAAGTGGATATCGGATTTTAAGTTTACAGCAACCTTCCTTGTACTATACTAAAATGGTAACAAACCACGTTTCATGGAAATCACGCTGAACGCCTATCAAACAGCTGCTCTTCAAACCGCAGTTTATCCGAACCAGGGAGCAAACTTTGCTTACCCCGCTCTTGGTTTAGTTGGAGAAGCTGGAGAATGTGCAGACAAACTCAAAAAAGTTATCCGCGACAACAACAGTGTATTAACAGACACTGTTCGCGACGCAGTTGCAAAAGAAATCGGAGATGTTTTGTGGTACGTGTCAGTACTAGCCTATGAAATGGAATACGACTTAAACACAATAGCTCAAATGAACTTAGACAAGCTACAGTCTAGACAACAACGGGGAGTTATCGCTGGCTCTGGAGACAATCGTTAAAATGAAAGCCTCCGATTGCACACTCGAAGACGCACAACATGTTGCCGGCCACAAACAACATCTGGCAGAAACAATGTCTTTCCTTCAAGTTGAGTACGGTTATGCTGAACTCAAAGCTTGTTGGGATGGTTTCGTAGATACTTCCGATAATTACGGAGTTGAATTCACAACGAAATATAAAATTTGTGATGCCTTTGCAGAAGCTTTAGCAGAATATATAGAGTACTTGGAGCCTACACTTACACCCTGAGGATTTCATGAACTGCAACATCTGCCCCGTCTGTGGTGCTACTTGGTGTGAAGGTCAACTTTACTGGAGCACTGGTAAAACTGGTAAAAACGAAGATCTAAACGCCCTAGTCTGCAGACAGTTACCCGAAGCCAAAGAACCCAACTGCATAAATCCTGCAAAAGGAACTGAAGGTGGAATAGGTTGGGCAGAACGTTCACTTATGATGGAAATGACCCTGCGAGAAAAAGGTCTTTGATTTAGGTCGGTTAACCCTACCTTTTAGGTGGGTTTACCCCCTTCCCCTTTGACCCCAAACCTGCTATACTGAATACAGTTACACACACACATGACCAAACTAGACACATTGCAAAAAGCCATCAAAGGTGACCCAAGGAGTATTACTTCAATTGTCAACCAGTATACACCCCTGGTTCATAAAATTGTCAATAAGTATGCCTGGATGTCTCCTACACACAGCCGAGAAGACTTGGTTCAAGAAGGTCTAGTTGGTATTGTAAAAGCACTCAAAACTTTTGAGTTGTCTCGTGGATATCGTTTTATGACCTGGGTTTATCCAAATGTTCGTCTTGCTGTTCAAAGCGTAGCAAGAAAAGAGGGAAGGAGACCAAAATATCAGTATTCTCTTGAGCAGTCTGACTGGTCCTTAAACCTAGAAGACCCAATGCAGTACGAGGTTAAAGATGAAACTTTAGCCACAAAGATAGAAGATATTATAATTGCAGGATGCGGTTCTCTGGAGAGCAAAAGAGCTCAGATTGTTTGCTCTAGGTATGGTCTTTTGGGTTACAAACCCCTTCGTCAGGGGGAAGTAGCTAAAGAGTTCAGCATGACTAAACAAGCAGTTCAATCACACATTGCACGATTTAATAAAATTGTGCGTGAGAAAATGCCAGAACTAGCGGAGGTTTTCTAATGAAGTTTAAAACAGTGATCAGTATGACTGACGATGAAAGAGCGAAGTACTACGCGGAACGACGAAAACAGTACATCAAACCTGTGTTCGATGAAATAGTTCGTGAAGATGGAACACTTGACCTCGAGGGTTTAGCGTATCTTCTAACTGACCTGACGGAAGAGATTGAAGACCTCAGAACCTGGAGGAGATCATGACAAACTCAGTCATAGTGACAAAAGTTCACGACAAAGACTGTGACATTTGTCAGCACATGTCAAAACACGACAGAGCAACCTTTGAAAGTTTCCCTGAGGTAAACTACCAAGAGGTTTATTTGGAGGAGGTTCTTGACAACACTAACAGTGCTAAACCTTTGACTCTTCAAAGAATTTACCAGTGTCTTGAACGCTACTGTCTGTCATCTACCTACGAGATTGACCTTCCTGTGTATTTGTTCTTGTCTCGGCAGGGCAAATACCTGGGGCACCTACAAGGTGCTCTATCTATCCCTGAACTCCGTGACGGGGTAAAAACAAACTTAGACCTACAAACTTCTGAATAATCGAGGATTTATGCTAAATTGGGCCATCACGTTTTACTTTCTCTCTACGGAGTAGATTTCAAGTTATTGAATGATCTACTCGGCATCATCGACGCTTTTGAACTTGCTGTAAAAGCTACGGGGGCTACTGTCCTCAATCGCTTCTCTCATCAGTTTGAACCACAAGGCGTAACAGTTGTTTACGCACTCTCAGAGTCGCACATTAGTATTCATTCTTTTCCAGAAGAGGGAACATGTGCTATCGACGTTTACACTTGTGGGGATATGGATTCCAATAAAGGGATGCAGGTTCTCGTTGATTACTTTAAACCCGAAAGGTACGATTATCAGGATATCCAAAGATGAAAAAGAAAGACCTTGTTAAAAAAGCTCTGGAAAACTCCCATCTTTATTCTCCTGAAGAACTCGCTTACTTTCGTTTATGGTTGCGGGCTAGGTCACTTCACAAAAAAGACGTGATCACTGGCAGAAAAGAAGCACTAGAAAAACTTTACCTTTCATCTTAATCTGTTATACTACTACCAGTTGGTTCCAATCAATGACTGTAACGACAGAAGATGGCGATAGACAAAATGTTTTCGCCAAAGAACCCAAAATGATTATCGAGGAAAATTACGTGTCACACAACGAACGCGCTGAAAAACTGAATGGTCGCCTTGCAATGCTTGGCGTGATTGCCGCACTTGGATCATATGCCTTGACCGGCCAGATCATTCCCGGAGTGTGGTAGGATGTGGTTTCCCCACCCTGATGCTTTTGACGACTTAACAGTCACTGATACAGAGGAAGGTTTTGTACTTTCTGCACCACATGGTAGCGAATGTGCAGTCTGGCTTGAGTATTTCAACCGCACTGAAGAACTCCATGAAGAGTTTGAAACTTTTTTCGTAGAAATGCTTAGTGAAGCAGCAGACAGAGCTCTAACCACCCCCTCAACACAAGAAGAAACAAATGGCTAAACTAAACAAAACTTCATCGGGTCAAACGATGATCCAGTCCAAACCAAAGGGTACCCGGCAAGGAAGGTCCAACAACACGATCCTAGCCGCTACCTCACGTAACGGTCCTAAGAAACGTTATCGGGGCCAAGGTAGGTGATTGTACAGTTGAATCCTCCTCTCCCGATGGAAACCCCAAAGGGTAAAGGATGGGCTCACTTTCTTATTGACTACTCACAAGAACACGATCTTATATGGGTGGTGTTCCTTAATAAAGGGGGGGAGTGTTGGTCATTCCCCAATTCAGACATACGAATGACTCTTAACTTCTCTCTCGGACGATATAACTCCGAATCTCTCGAATTTACCTAAATGACTTTTCTAACTGTACTTGGAGCAGCTCTTGTGGGCAGCTTTCTAGCAAATGCAGCGTTCTACCTCATAGTTGGAAAACTAGCACAAAGGGCTGAAAAGAAACGAATCGAGCATTTTCAAAAACTCGAAGCTGAGTGCCTAGAGGTAATCAAAAAAGAAGATGAGCGTATGAGAAACTATGCAAAAATGGAGGGATAAACGGTTTTTAACCGGTTTACCCTCTTTTTTCTAGCTATAATTAACTTACCGTTCAAAACAACTTCATGAACATCTTCGCTGTAAACAACGATCCTCGTCTCGCTGCTTGCGACCTGCCCGACAAGCTCGTGGTTAAAATGCCAACTGAAAGCATTCAGTTGCTTACTCCTTGGGCCTGGAACACACATGGTATTTACATACAGAAACCTGACGGGAACACTTACGGCATCAAAGGATTCGCTCACCATCCTTGTGCAAAATGGCTCTACGAAAGTCCCGCAAACGTTCACTGGTTGTATCACCATGCTTACGAAATGAGCGCAGAGTACACACGCAGATACGGCAAAACACACGGCGTAGCTTACGCTCTTGAACAACTCGCAGATCTAATTAGTTGGCACTATCCCGACGAACATTGGGTTAACCACACAGAGTTCGTTCAAGCAATGCCAGAGGAGTTTAAGACTCCCGGTGATGGAATCACTGCTTACCGTAACTACATCAACGGATACAAAGGTTACGCCGAGTGGCGTTACTCAGAAAAACCTAATTGGTGGGACGAAGTAAAACACGAACCAGTACGTCAACAGTATCTCGCTGAACGAGAAAGTAAAAAGTTAGCTAGGAAAGTAAATGTCAATCAGAGACTACAGACAAGTTTACAAAACTGAACAGGGGTTTGAGTATCCTTACTTCTTTGAACAGTATCAGAAAGCTTTAGCTTCTGTTTGGCGCCCTGAAGAAGTTTCTTTCGAGAGTGACATTCGAGACTGGCAAAGTGCAACAGCACAAGAAAAAGAGATCATAGGGGGTATCTTAAGAGGGTTCACTCAGCTTGAGTGCCATGTAAGTGATTACTGGTCTAACATTCCTTCCTGGTTTCCAAAGCATGAAATTGCTGCAGTAGCAAGAATGTTTTCTCTCTCGGAGATTGTTCATGCTCAGGCATACAACTTGTTGTCTGACACCCTGGGGCTAAATGAATTTGAGGCATTTCTAGGTGACCCAGTTGCCCAACAAAAAATCGGCTACTTCCTCAATAATCGCCCGGTTAAAGAATCTTTGGCTGTGTTTAGCGGTGCTGGTGAGGGCGTTTCTCTTTTTAGTAGTTTTTCTGTGCTCCTGTCTCTTAACCTCACCGGTAAGTTCAAAGGAATCGCACAAATCATCAGCTGGTCCATCAACGATGAACAGCAACACTCCGACACAGGGATCGAACTCTTCAAAGAGTTAGTGAAGGAAGAACCTCTCACTTTTGAGGAGCAAAATAATATTGGAGCAGCTTTTGACACTGTGATTGAAAATGAACTGGCTTTCATTCACAAAATCTTTGAGGGTAGATCCCTAAGTACAGCCAGTGCTTATGATCTTGAAGCGTATGTTAAGTACAGAGCAAATGACAGACTCGAGAAACTTGGGATTAATAAAACGTACTTGTATGATGTTGCTGCTGCAGAAAGAATCAAACAATGGTTCAATCCTCTTGCTGCAGGAATGACAAGCACAGACTTTTTTGCACAGTCAAAAGACGGAAGTAACTATATCTCCAAACCCATACAAGACTTCTCTGGTGTTAATCTTAAGCTGCTTGACCTTGTTATTTCATGACCGAACCTATTGCTCCAGAATGGCTCTCAGAAGAGGGTATGATCACCCTATCCGCAGGTTATCTACTACCTGGGGAAACTCCTCGAAAGATGTTTGAGCGTGTGGCAAACACTGCCGCTCAAATAAACCGAGACCCTAACCTATACAATGACCTGTTTGAGTGTCTCTGGAAAGGTTGGATTGGTCTTGCAAGCCCTGTTGCAGCTAACTTTGGTACTACACGGGCTCTCCCCATTTCATGTTATTCAGTTCACGTTGCTGACAGTGTTAGCAGCATTTATTCTCACTTAAAAGAAGTTGCACAACTTAGCAAAAATGGGGGAGGTGTTGGCGTCTACTTTGGCGATGTTCGCCCTGCAGGTGCTCCTATTTCTGGAGGTGGAAAGTCCACCGGAATTGTTCCCTGGGCGCAACAATACGACCTTGCGGCAAGGGTTGTTTCGCAAGGCGGGGTACGCCGAGGTTCGTTCGCAATTTATCTTCCAATCGACCATCCAGACGTACCGGAACTCCTTCGTGCGAAAGATCATAGTAAGGGAGATCCGAGAAAGTTTATTGATAGCAACATTGCTCTTACCGTTAGCGATGATTTTATCAATGAAATGATTACGGGTGACGAGAAAAAACAGGAACTTTTTGGTGAAGTTTTAAAAACACGGATGATTTCTGGTTCTCCTTACCTCGTTTATATAGACAATGCCAACCGACAAAATCCCCAATGTTACACTGATCGAGGACTTGGAGTCTCAACCTCAAACCTCTGCTCAGAAATCTTTTTACACACGGATGAACACCATTCCTTTGTCTGTGTGCTCAGTAGTCTCAACCTTGCTCGCTATGACGAGTTTAGTACTTGGCGCTCTTCTTCTACAGGTAAGTCTGTCCCAGAGATCGCAATCCATCTTCTTGACGCCGTTGTGTCAGAGTTCATCAGGAAAGCAGAAAATAAAGTAGGTTTAGGGAGGTCAGTTCGATTCGCAGAGAAGTCTAGAGCTCTTGGTCTAGGTACAATGGGTCTCCACACTCTGTACCAGAAACGTGGATTACCGTTTAAATCTCAATCTGCTCGACAGTTAAACCTGGAAACCCACGAGTGGATTCGCAAAGAAGCTGAGAAAGCTTCTCGAGAGTTGGCAACAAAGTTCGGTGAGCCAGAGTGGGCAACAGGCAGTGGAATGCGACATACGCACCTCCTCGCTGTCGCACCAACTCGGACAAACTCTGTTATTTCCGGTGCATTTAGCCAAGGTATCGAACCTATCGACTCTAACTACTTTGTAGCAAAGCAAGCAAAAGGAACTTTTGTACGTAAGAACCCCGTACTTGAAAAACTATTCTGCGATCGCGGAGTCCCCGACACTGTGTGGGAGCAGATTCTCGCTGATAAAGGTTCGGTACAAGGGCTTGACTGTTTGTCTCAAGATGAAAAAGAAGTTTTTCAAACCGCTCGTGAAATTGATCAATTTGAGTTGGTCAAACAAGCAGCAGATAGACAGAAGTTTATTTGCCAGGGGCAAAGTTTAAACCTTTTCGTTGACCCTGAGAGTGACCCAGCATATATTATGCGGTTGCACTTGTCAGCCTGGAAAATGGGTTTAAAGTCGTTGTATTACTTGAAGTCAAGTTCCTTGATTAGTTCCAGAAAAGTGGTTCCTGCACTGATTGTAACTAAGGAAGATTGCCCCTGGTGTACAAAATTAAAACTTTTACTGTCTTCTGAGGGGGTAACTTTTGAGGAAATAAGTAAAGATCAAGCTCAAGAAAAAGGTTATTGGGATAACAACTGGAAAACTGTTCCTCAAATGTGGCTTTACAAAAAGCACATTGGTGGCTATAATGAGTATGTGGCAATGAAATCACAACCCACAGAGCCTTCTTATGCTGACTGTTCCTCTTGCGAAGCCTAAAATGAGTCGCCGTACCAAAAAATACCCAGCGCTCACAAAAGAGCAACAAGCACTGGTGGCAGAGCATAAGTGGATTGCAGGTCGTTTAGCTCATGGAGCAAAGTGTCTAACAGGGGGTCAGACAGGTTCATTGACTCGTGATGACTTGGAGTCAATTGCAAACTTTGCTCTCTGTGTTTCTGCCACAAGGTATAACAGGGGGTTAGGAATTAAGTTTAGTACTTACGCTTGGGGTACTGCACGAGGTTATATTCAACATGCCCTGAGAGACTACTCTCGTATGGTTCGAACCCCCAGATTCATTGCAACCTACAAAAATGAAGTGGTTCGAATGCTTTCTGCTGGAAAGTCTTATGATGAAATGGCAGAGGAACTGGGTATTACTGAGAACAAAGCGATGCTCTGTCACTTGTCGCTAAACAACTATCATATTTCCTATGACTCTCAACCTGAAGATTGGGTATCCCCTGAATTTATTTATGATCTGGATGAAGCAAAAAGCACTTTGCTTTCTGACAGTCTTCGAGATGAAATACAGAATATAACTGAGCCAGAAATGTCAATGTTAATGAAGTATATTGAAGATGCACCCATGACAGACGCCGAAAGAGAGTTGGCTGCAGAAAAATTCTATGAACTGCAGGCAATTGCACATGGACAAGACATCGAAGTTTGAAATTGACCCTTTGCCCCTTGAGAAGGAGTTCAAGGTGCAGAGTGTTCGTGCTCGTTTGTATCACCTATCCCGAGAAGAGATAGAGATTTTTCTTGCAGAGTCTTTAGGTATTCTAGTAAAACTAGCTGATCAAACACGTCAAATGAAAGAATACATAGATGAACTGGAGGGTAAAAGTTAGCAGCTAACCAATTATTGTGCAAGGCAACTTCTCTGAAACTAGCCTTCTTGCAGTCGAGAGTATGCTCTTCGGGGAGATTGACTGGCAAAAACAGTTCAAGACAGGGAAAGGTCCTGGTCCTGAAAAAGAAGGAAACTATGACACTGGAGTACCAAAAACTCCAGCAAGTCTTGGTCAAGGCATGATCTCAAAGACAGGTGTTAAGGGTAAGTTAGGTAAACAAAAAGTTAATACCGAGTCCGAAATGCTCTCTGGAGTTGCACTACCGAAAGGTCCTGCAAATCCTCAAGGGGGCAGCAGTAAAGAAGTTTTTGGTTTGAGGGCATTAGGATGATGAACATTTCTGGTTTCACCTCCGAATCTCTGGAGAAAGTAAACTCATTGTTGTATGCAGAGAACAATAAAAATCGTTTGCTCGGACAGTGTGGGCAAAAGCAATTACGAGAACAAATGAAAGGTGATCGTACTCCAGCAGAACAAGCTGGCGACCAAAAACGAGGTCAAGCACTTCAAGGGCGAAACACAATGAACTCGGCTACACGTTCCGAAGCCGCAAAGAAAGCCGCTGAAACTCGAAAAAGATGTCGCGGTGGTGGGTAAACTCAAGTACAACAACAATGAATCAAATGTCAAACACTCTGACCAAAAGTTTAATTCTAAGTCACCCTAAGTCCGGACAGATTGTAGAGAACACAGCAACTGTGCTTATTCAGACAACTTCTCACAATGTTGACGAAAGCACTGTAGTCACTGTAGAAATTCCAGGTGTGGATCCGAGCACTGTAGAGGTATCCTGTGAGAGCAATATTCTAAAAATTACATGTCCTAAGGGTGAAGCCATTCTAAGTGTAGCCCCTGGCACCGAGGTCTCTGAGATAAAAGCAGAAATTCTCTGGGGATTGCTAACCCTTAATATCCCTCCAGCAGCAGTTCCCTCAGTGCAGACAATCAAGGTAAATTTGTTAGACGCAGTTAAGAAAGCGCCAGTAAAACCGTCTGGTACTAGGAACCAAAGTGAAGTAACTTCTCAAGGGTAAACCTTTAGTTTACTTTTTCCTGAAAGGGGTACAATAGGTGTGAGGTTAATCCCTCAACTCTCACCTCTTGCTTTTTGCCCTGAGAATCATGACTAACACCGCTCTTGTTCGCAACCCCCTGTACTCTGAGTTCAATCAACTGTTTGATCAGTTGGCTCAACTCAACCAGGCTCCAGTATCGCGTAACACAGCACTGAACTATCGTATTTTAAGCGAAGATCAAGCTGCCGTTGCAGAAATTGAAGTGCCTGGAGTAGAACCTTCGGACGTAAAAGTTCGAATCGAGGGTCGTTCACTTTCTGTAGAAACTACTCGCGGAAACGCATATATCACAATCGGACAACGTCTCTCACCAGACGATGCCACAGCTTCTCTGAAGCACGGTCTATTGACAATTCGTATTCCCAAACGGGATGCTAAGATTGTCGAAGTAGTAGTTTCTGAAGGTTAATAAGTCACAAGTTAGGAGGGGGGGGTAAAACCCTTCGGGGCCACCCCTCCAACTTCGTTGCCTAGGTGCCATGGACTTAACAAGTGTATTAGGATCAGGAGATCCAGGTGCATTCTTAAAGCAAGAGCTTGAAGAAGCCATCTCCCCTGTAACCAATCGTGTAGATGCACTTGAGAAAAAGTTAGATCTGTTAATTTTAACTGCGAAAAGAATAGAGGATTTACTGAAGTCAATGAAACCAGTAATAGATTTGATAAAAAAACTTTCATTTTTGAAATAGGACTCTTCGGGGGTCCTTTTTTCTTAGTCGGGTAAAATCACTCAAAGTGCAATAACTGAAATGACGTGCGGTGCTTTAATTGCTGCTGTCGCAGCTAACAAGGAATTACTTTTAGTACTCTGGCTTGTGCTTGAGCAATGGCTGGCCAGTACGAAAAAAATCAAAGCTAACTCAAGTTTGCAACTTTTGGTGAACTTAATCAATGCCAGCTTGAAGCAAAATAAAAACTCAAATCAATCTCAAACAGGACGTTGAAATGACAATATCTTTACGCGATGTTTGTAAATATTACAAAGGAACCAAAGAACAAAATGCAGCTCTTGACTTCCTACAAAATCACACCCCTGAAGAAACACTTGCAGACTTTGAAGCACTGTGGCGGAAGCGCCCTGAGGTGGTAGTTCCCACTACCTCCACTGGTAAAAGACCTCAGGACTTTGGTTTCAAAACTGGTGACACTCACATTGTTGTCAATGGTTTAGCAAACTCTGCAAAAGCGTATTCTACCTCTGGCAAGTTACTCTGGGAAGTGAAATGTCTACCACATGGTCAAAACAACAACTGGAAAGCAACAAATGGTGACACACCCCAAGGTTTGTATAAAATCGGTGCAGTGTATAAGGATTACGAGAACAACTCCAACCCCCCATACAGCCCAACTTTAGCATCTTACGGTTGGTATTCCTTCGACTTAGTTGAACTGGAGAATCAAGAAGCTGGTAATGGTCGAGCGGGGATTATGATTCACGGGGGTGGTTCAGCTCTCGGATGGCCCGGAGCCTGGGCACCTTATCAAGACTTATTAGCTACGCTTGGTTGTGTTCGTTTCCACAACCAGGACCTTCGAGATAAAATACTACCTGTGACCAAAACTGGTACAGTTTATGTAACAGTGCGCCAGGAAGCTGAGAAAACTTCTGGATCTACTACAGAGTATGTTACGAAAGACGACTTGGCCTACATCTGGAACTGCGACAAGTCTCTGATAAAAGATTGGGAAATATCTGAACTTAACCAGTGTCTGAAAAAGTTTAACATTACAACTCCTGCCAGAATTGAGCACTTCCTGGCACAAACTGCCCATGAAAGTGGTGGTGGCAGATATGTGAAAGAGATAGCCTCGGGAGAGGACTATAATGGTAGGGAAGACCTGGGAAACACTCAACCTGGTGACGGACCCAAATACAAGGGAGCTGGGTATCTACAAACTACGGGAAGAGCTAATTATCAACGATTGGCAGACTACATAAAAGATCCACGAGTTATGGAGGGTGTAGATTATGTATCGACCCATTATCCTTTTACTGCTGCAGGTTTTTGGTGGCAAGATAATAATATGAACGCCCTTTGCGATCAGAATCCTACAGTCGCCCAAGTAACAAAAAGAGTTAATGGTGGTTACAATGGTTTACAGGACAGAGAAGACTACTATAATAGGGCAAAGAAAGTTATTTGAATGAAACACTTTTATACCTACTATTCGTATGAACAATGGGGTAGAGGGTATATTGGAAAAAGAGAATGCGAATGTTTGCCAGAAAAAGATTTAAAATACATGGGAAGTTTTAAGGATAAAACATTCAAACCCACAGAAAAAATAATATTGGGAGAGTTTGCTTCTCGTGAAGAAGCGTTCGAAGCAGAAATAAAACTACACAGTTTCTTTGAAGTTGATAGAAATCCACATTTCGCTAATAAAGCAAAACAAACTTCTACTAGTTTTTTCTGTGACTATAGTGTCTATCCCTCCCCCTCCTTAAACCCTGAAGTCGCTAAAAAGATTTCAGTTAAAATGAAAGGTAACAAAAATGGAGTAGGGCATATAAAGTCTGAAGAGTGTAAAGGAGCAATTGGATCTTCAAGAGTGGGGAAACCCCGATCAAAAGAAACAAAACAAAAAATAAGTCAAAGTCTAATGGGTAATGTTCCCCACAATTTAGGAAAACCGTGCCCAGAGTCTCAAAAAGAAGCAATTAGTGAGAAATTAACAGGAAGAACAATATCCTTAGAAGTTAGAGAAAAAATGAAAGAAGGTCAGAGAAAAAGACGAGAAAAAGAGAGAGCAAAGAAAGTTATTTAAACTCAGGGTAAAATACACTTACAGAAGGACTAAAAAATGAAAGGGTATTTTTCTGAAGAAACTCTAGACAAGTACGCATCACTCTTAGCGAGTCAATCTGATGTAGACTTCTCTGAGTCTGACATCTACGACTTTCGTCGTTGTGTAATGCCAGATGGTGAAATATATGGAACAAAAGGTCAGTGTAAAGTTGGGAAGCAAATAGCCGATGCTCCTGTTGCAAAAGCAGGAAAGAAAGGGGAGAAAGTGGACGCAGATAGTATGATGTCCAAGCTAAAAAGAAAGTTTATGGAAAAAATCGGTCGTGAAATGTCACCTCGCGAAATAGCTCAAGCAGGAAATATGCTGGGTTGGCCTATTCCAAAAGGTCAAACAGCAGAGGATGTTCTCAAGAAACTGTTACCAAAAGGAAGTAAAGTGGGGTTTCCAACTAAAACTGCTTAAATATAATAATGAAGAAAAGATGCACTAAAGGCAAAAGTTGTGGAGCAACTTGTATCGACCCACGAGAACGTTGCGTTCTCGAACTGGGTCCGTTGATTTCTGAGTCCACAACAAGAGTTTCAAATCTTGTTACTTCTAGAAAAAGCAAAGAAACAAGAACCCCAGTAGATATAAAATCTCTCACTACTCAACAGCTTCAGATGCTTTCCAATCGCCCTGAGCTTGACCCTCGCCAGAAAAGAGAACTGATGAAAGAGTTGGCGACGCGAGAAGAAGAGGACAGGGTTAGAAAGATGAAACAGGGAGGGGGGTACGCTCTCGCTAAAGAATCCGGTAAAATTTATAAACAGAAAGACCTTTGGTGGAAAGACGAAGAAATTAACAAACAAAAAGATATTTTCAAAGAAAGATTTCCCTCGGCAACTTTAAAAGAAGCAGCTATAGGAGGCAAACTATTAAAATATGGAGCAAGTTTGTCCGGCAAAACAGAAAATAAACCTAAACTTGAATATTACAACCCCGAATACAACGAGCAGGGGGTTTTTAAACTTGTTTCAAAGGTCGGCAAACATGTCACAGTATTAGAAGTTGATACTGGACAAAGAATTAACTGGTACGTGAATGGTTCTGTTGATAAAAATGGTGTAGGAGAAATCACCCCTCAAGAAAAACGTCAAATTGCTGTTGTTGCTAGAAAAAATTGGGATCTACTAGTAAAAGCTTACCCGTCGGGAACAATTTTTCAAACAAAAGCATATGACGGAGACGGAAGTGGACCTTCCCGAGTGAAAGCATACCGTGCTATGGGATTCGGAAAACCCGACTCAGATTACGGCGATTATCAGTACGCTCAGGTTAGTCGTTATGGAGTAATACCAATGAACCCTCAAGTAAAGAAGTCTGAAATGCCAATCATTAGATGGTACTATCAAGCCGGACAATATATCCCGAGAGAGGAAGACTATGAGGAAGACTATTCTGAAAAGAATGACGATTTAAAAATCGAGAAGGCCATTGAAATTATCCTTTTCGGAGACCCCGAACAAAAGTAAGTTTCGCTTAAATTAACTTTTTGAAACGCGGTCAAGCCAAACATCCCATTCTTTTACTCTTTCTACATTTTACCCCCCTCTAGCCAGTAAAAGTTGGGTACTTCTACCTACAAAAAAAGCGTTTACAAATGTTAACACAGGGTATACTTACAGTGTAAGTGTGGAAACCCACACCGAATCATAACACTCACCCTGTTCTCTTATGCTCAATGTCCGCTTCAGTACTTTCACGTCCTCAAACTAACGTTTGGAATAATTTTTGTGAGTGGGTAACTTCCACTAACAACCGCCTTTATGTAGGTTGGTTCGGCGTTCTGATGATC
>Ga0114976_10001178_pt1 | contig 16268 bp, 14 predicted proteins | sample S_130805_EF_Meta_FD_87319 | JGI IMG/M metagenome (GOLD analysis project Ga0114976, IMG submission 87319) | Freshwater microbial communities from Lake Simoncouche, Canada to study carbon cycling - S_130805_EF_MetaG | ecosystem: Environmental > Aquatic > Freshwater > Lake | place: Lake...
ACCCGCATCCTGAAGCGGGGGGCCGGAATGCTCGCCATGCTCGGCGCCATCGCCACAACCCCCGCGGCCCTCGTGGCCCTGGCCGGGCCCGGCCCCACCAGCGGCACCAGCGGCACCGGCGGCGGCCCTGATCTGGTGGCCCTGGCCCGCTTTGATGAGCGGGAGCCGCTGGTGCGGGTGCTGCTGCTCCAGGCCGGAGTGCTGGAACCCATGGCCGTGGGCGGTCCTCTGCAGCTGCGCGATGGCCGAGGCCGTCTGCTGGCGGTTCTGCCGGAGGGCGAGCGGCTGCGGATCAGCCGGCGGGGCCCCGCGTTGCTGCTGGAGCGGCCCGACGCGGATGGGACCCTCGTGCCTCCCCAGCAGCTGGCGCTCCAGGAGCTGAGCCTGAGCCCGCCCTGGAGCGCCGCTCAGGATGGCGGCAGGGCGAACCCAGCCCTCCTGCCCTGGCCCTCGCAGGCCACCGCCCCAGGCCGCTCCCTGCCTCTGGTGGGCCTGGGCCGCCGCCGCTACCGCGGCCTGGTTCGGGTCCTGCCGGAGGGGGAGCGGCTCCAGGCGGTGAACCTGCTCGGCCTGGAGCATTACCTGGCCAGCGTGGTGGGCAGCGAGATGCCGGCCAGCTGGCCGGCGGAAGCCCTCCGCGCCCAGGCGGTGGCGGCCCGCACCTACGCCCTGGCCCAGCTGAAGCCCGACGCACCCTTCGACCTTCGGGCCACGGTGGCCAGCCAGGCCTACCTGGGCACCGAGGCCGAAACCGACTCCACCCGCTCCGCCGTGGCCACCACGCGCTCGCAGGTGCTCAGCCATGGCGGAGCGCTGATCGATGCGGTGTTCCACAGCAGCAGCGGCGGCAGCACCGAGAACAGCGGCGAACTGTGGAACCGCCAGTTGCCCTACCTGGTGAGCGTGGCCGACCAGGACACACTGTCGCCCTGGCGCCAGTGGAGCGTGCGCTTTGAACCGGAGCAGCTGCGCAAGGCCTTCCGCGAAACCGGTGGAGCCAGCCGCATTGATGTGCTCGCCGCCTCCAGCACAGGCCGCGTGCGCAGGGCCCGGGTGGTCGGTCCCGGCGGCAGCCTGGAGCTGAGCGGCAGTGAACTGCGCCAGCGGCTCGGCCTGCGCAGCACCCTGGTGCAGTTCCGGTTTGAGCCCCCCCTGGCGCCCGGCCCGGCAGGAGGAATCACCACCGCCACGGCCCAGGCGAATGCCGAGGCCGCGGCCCTGAACCGCGGCGATCGCTCCGCGCGCGCTGATGGCCGCGAGGCCGGCCAGCCCCCTCGCGGGGTGGGCCGGCCCTCCGCGGACTCAGGGGCCACGGCCCCACGGACCGCCGGCCGGCCGCTGCCACCCCCGCCGCCACCGTTGCCCGGCAGCGACAGCCGGCCAGGAGCGGCGATGGCGGCGGTCTCCGATGGCGGCGACACCGGTGCGGTCGGCGCAGCCCAACAGGATGGGCTGGTGGCTGCCCTGCCGGCCCTGGAGGTGGTGGGCCGGGGCTTCGGCCATGGAGTAGGAATGAGCCAATGGGGGGCCTACGGCCTGGCGCTCCGCGGCATGGGCTATGGGCAGATCCTTCGCCACTACTACCGGGGGGCCAGGCTCCTGGCCTACCCCCCCCGCTGAGGGGCCCGCGGCAGCGGGGGAACCCCTGGAAGCGCCGCCTGCACAGGGCTCCAGATCCCCCCAGAGCTGGCGGGAGATTCTGGATGAGAGACAGGCTCAACACTGGGCTGCTGCTGGGGGCGCCAGCAGCTCCCCGAGCGCGACGCTGCTGACGCCCGCGGCGCAGACCCTGGTTTCCCCCAGCGGAACGACCCTGGTGCGCTTCGACGATCCCGACGCCCTGGCGGACTGGGTGGCTTCCTTGCTGCTTCAGGAGCGGTTGCGGCGCCCGGAGCGTCCCCTCGGACTGGCCACCGGCCGCACGATGGAGCCCGTCTACGCCGCCCTGGTGCGGCAGGTGAAGGAGCTGCCCCCGCAGGAGCAGCGCGAGCTGCGGCGGCGCTGGTGCAGTTTCAATCTGGATGCCTACGTGGGGCTGGATCGCGCCGATCCGGGCTCCTTTGCGGCGGAGATGGCGAACCGGCTCACCGCTCCCCTGGGGCTGGATCCGGAGCGGGTGCATCTCCCCGATGGCAGGGCCGCCGATCCCCACGCCGCGGCCGAGTGCTACGGGGCCCAGCTGGCGGCGGCAGGAGGCATCGGCCTGCAACTGCTGGGCCTCGGCCTCAACGGTCATGTGGGCTTCAACGAGCCTCCCTGCGCCGCCGACGCACCCTGCCGCTGCCTGGAGCTGAGCCCGGTCACCCGCCACCAGAACGCCGGGGCCTTCGGCGGCGATCCCGATGCGGTGCCGAAACGGGCGATCACCCTCGGTCTGCGGGAGATTCTGGCGGCGGAGCGCCTGCTGCTGGTGGTGACCGGCGCGGCCAAAGCCGAAGTGCTGGCACGGACGCTGCAGGAGCCCCCCACGGCCTCCCTGCCGGCCAGCTGGATCCAGCACCATCCCCGGGCGCTGGTGGTGGCGGATCAAGAAGCGATGCGAGCGCTTTCGGCCGCGACGCCGCTGATGGGCGCCGAGGCCGGGAATCCCTGAGGGCCCAGGGCTCCTCGCCTGCCAACGACCGCGGCGCCCCTAACCCATCCCTCACCCCACCACCTCAGCGCTCAGCCATCACCGCCTCCAGCAGGGCATCATCGGCCTCGAGATTGGAGGTCACGCTGCGCACGTCATCGAGCTCCTCGAGGGCATCGAGCATGCGCAGGCAGGAGCGCAGCAGATCCGGATCCTCCAGCCGGCAGGCGGTGGAGGCGATCCAGCGGTGCTCCCATTCGCACACCGGCAGCCCCAGCTCCCGCAGGCCATCCTGGAGGGCCTCGAGATCGCTGAAGGCGCCCACCACCTCGGCACCCTCCGGATCGGCGCTGTAGCTCAGCACCGCAGGCCCGCCGCGCTCCTCCAGCTCCAGCAGCCGCTCCAGCAGCGCCTCCTCCTGGAGAGCGCCGCCGCTCGCCGGCGCCCCGGCCTTGGCTGCGGCCTTGAGCTGGCCCTTTAGAGGTGTGGTTGGCCCTCCCTGGGCCAACCACACCACGGAGCGCTGCTCGAAGAGATAGCTGACGCAGCCGGTTTCGCCGAGGTTGCCGCCGTGCTTGCTGAACGCCAGGCGGAGGTCGGCGGCGGTGCGGTTGCGGTTGTCGGTGAAGGCCTCGATCAACACCGCCACCCCGCCGGGTCCGTAGCCCTCATAGCGCATGGCCTCGAACTGATCCCCCTCCCCACCGGCCTGGCCGGAGCCCTTGGCGATGGCCCGCTCGATGTTGGCGTTAGGCACCCCGGCCGCCTTGGCCTTCTCGATCGCGGTGCGGAGCTGAAAGTTACCGGCGGGATCGGAGCCGGCGCGGGCCGCCACGGTGATCTCGCGGCCGAGGCGGGTGAACACCGCACCGCGCTTGGCATCGACCACGGCCTTGGTGCGTTTGATCTGGGCCCATTTGCTGTGGCCGGCCATTCAGGAGGACGGGGGGAATCGGGAAGGGGTCGGGAAGCCGCTGGGCAGCGGGCGCGGCGGGATTGCCAGGCGAGAAGGGCTGGGCTGCTCAACCGGCGGCATCGAACACCAGGCGAGGCCTCAGCAGCCCAACCGGATCCAGGCGGGCGATACCCGCCAGGGTGCCATCCGGATAGAGCATGGCGAAAGCGGGGGCATCCGGTGCCCCGGCTGCCTGGACCTCGGCAGGGCGATCAGCCCGGCTGGGGGAGGGAGCCGCGGCAGGGTCGGCCCCAGGCTGCAACGGCAGGGCGCGGCCGCAGCGCCAGCTGGTGAGCTCATCAGCCCGCAGCTGGCGGCGCTCCAGGTGACCCAGGGCCGCCAGCGGATCCAGCAGGGGCGGCGGCGGGGCGCAGGCCAGCCGGTCCAGGGCCACGGCGGTGGAGAGGTCGAAGCCCAGCGTTTCCGCGCGGCGCAGGCGGGCCAGGGCCCCGCCGCAACCCAGCCGCTCGCCGAGATCCCTGGCCAGGGAGCGGATGTAGGTGCCGGCCGAACAGCGCACCTCCAGCTCCAGGCGGGCTCCGGCAGGATCCCAACCGAGCAGCTGCAGGCTGTGGATGGTGATGGGCCTTGGCTCCAGCTCCATCGACTCACCCCGCCGGGCGCGGACATAGGCCCGTTCGCCCCCCACATGCACGGCCGAAACCGTGGGGGGACGCTGCAGAATCTCACCACGGAAACCGGCGAGGGCCTCTTCCAGTGCGGCGGTGTCCAACGGAGGCGGTGCGCGGTGCTCCAGCACCTCCCCCTCGAGGTCATCGGTGCTGGTGCGCACGCCCAGCTGCACCACCGCCTGATACACCTTTTCGCCCCGGAGGTAAGGCAGCAATCGGGTGGCCGGGCCGATCGCGATCGGCAGCACTCCCGTGACCGCCGGATCGAGGGTGCCGCCATGGCCGACTTTCCGGAGGCCATAGGCCCGCCGCACCGCCGCCACACAGCCATGGGAGGTGGGGCCTGCTGGTTTATCGATCACCAGAAAACCGCAGGGTGTCACCGGACAACCCGCGGTCTCAACCCACGGCCACGTTCACGCGCTTGCGATTGCGCAGCCCGCGCTTGATCGATTCAAAATTCACCACCCCATCCACCAGGGCATAGAGGGTGTCGTCGGAGCCGCGGCCCACATTCACGCCGGGCAGCACGGAAGTGCCGCGTTGGCGAATGATGATTGAACCGGCGCTCACCACTTCACCGCCGTAGCGCTTCACGCCGAGGCGCTTGGAATTGGAGTCGCGGCCGTTGCGGGTGGAGCCTGTGCCTTTCTTGTGGGCCATGGGAGCTGGGGAAACGGAGTACGGGGATCAAAGGGAGAGAACGCTCAGGCGATGGCCTTACCGGCCACCTTGATCGAAGTGACCAGTACCCGGGTGAGTTCCTGGCGGTGGCCGTTCTTGCGACGCGTCTTCTTCTTAGGACGCATTTTGTACACAAGGATCTTGGGACCGCGGCGGTGGGCCAGCACCTTCAGGTCCACGGTGGCGCCCTTCACATAGGGAGCGCCAAGGGTGGTGCCCTTCCCATCCTTCACCAACAACACCGTCTCGAGCGTCACGGTGCTGTCCACCTCGGCGTTGAGCCGGTCGATGTCAAGGTAGCGATCGGGCTGCAGCCAGAACTGCTGGCCGGAGGCCTCCACGATCGCGTAGGGACCGGGAGTGGCAGGACCAGCGGAGCTGGCCGGAGCGGGAGCTGGGTTCGCGGCCGGAGCGGCACTGGAAGCGGCGACGGCGCTTTCTGCGCTGGAAGCGGCGACCGCGGGGGAGGTGGTTTCAGCCATGGAACGCGGGGCACGGCCAGGCTGGCGGCAGGGATCTGCCCCCATTCAGCCTGGCGCGTGGCAATCGAAAGACAAACAAAGACTTTCCCATTCCGAGGCTCCTTCCGTCAACATTCGAGGACCCAGCAGGGTTTCCCACCGTTCCGGCCCATGCCAGGACAGCCCCTCACGATTGCGTCGCTGCTGCGCGACCCTGCCCTGGCAAAGGCCTGCGGCCAGTGGCTGCGTGAGGGTCCCTACCGGATGGAACCCCTCGACCCACTCGCGGATCCGGTGGAGCTGTTGGAGGGGAAGCCCGAGTCCTTCGACGCGGTGCTTCTCGAGCAGGGCGTGCTGGCAACGGAGATCCGCCGGTCCCTGATCGAGCGGGGGCTGCTGCTGCCGGCGGTGGTGATCGGCGAGGTGACCGGCCGGGTGGAGCTTCACGACGCGGAGGTGCACCTGCCCCCCGACCAACTGGAACAGCTGAGCTACAGCCTCGATGCGGCGGTTTCACGCTTCCTGCGGCGGGGCCTGCCCGGCGGCGCCAGGCTGGACACCGAGCAGGTAGATGGGGGCACGGCGGCGGCCGATCCCACCGATGGCGGCGAACGCTGGAAGCTGACCACCCGCCTGCGGGGCCGGCTCGGCTACCTGGGGGTTTATTACAAACGGGACCCTGCCCGCTTCCTGCGCAACCTGCCCGGCGGCGAACGGGAGGATTTGCTGCGTTCCCTGACCCGCACCTACCGCGATCTGCTGCTGAGCTATTTCCGGGATCCCGCCAGTGCCAATCAGGCCCTGGAGAGCTTCGTGAACACCGCCTTCTTCAGTGATCTGCCGATCACCAACACCGTGGAGATCCATATGAATCTGATCGATGGTTTCGCCAAACAACTCCAGCTGGAGGGCCACAAGAACGATTTTCTGCAGGACTACCGCATCGCTCTGCTCGATGTGATGGCCCATCTCTGCGAGATGTACCGCCGCGCCGTGCCCCCCGATCCGCCCCTGAGCACCACCACCACACCCGACCCGATCGACCATCCCGCCTGAACCACCACCCCTTCCGGAACACCGCCCCATTGATCAGCCCCCAGCACCACCACCCAGGAGACCTCAGCGATGCCCGCCCGCAAGACCTACATCCTCAAGCTCTACGTTGCCGGCAACACGCCCAACTCGATGCGGGCGCTCAAGACCTTGCGCAACATCCTGGAAACGGAATTCCGTGGTGTCTACGCACTCAAGGTGATTGATGTGCTCAAGAATCCCCAACTGGCGGAAGAGGATAAAATCCTGGCGACCCCCACCCTGGCCAAGATCCTTCCCCCCCCGGTTCGGCGCATCATCGGTGACCTCTCCGATCGTGAGAGGGTGCTGATCGGCCTCGATCTGCTCTACGAGGAACTCAGCGAAGAAACCTACGGATTCGAAGAGATGGGTGACGATGACCCGACCACCGCTCCCCCGGGCCCGGAACCGATCGGCAGCGGGGAGGGGGATCACGATCCGCTCCAGCCCTGACCCCACCCAGGCCCGACCTCCCTTCTCTCACGCCTCCACTCCCTCCCACCGCCTTCCCGAGACCTCCTTCGATGCAGGAACCCAGCCTCACCAGCCCCGCCACACCGCTGATGCAGGTGCAGAAACTGCCGACCGGCATTGAGGGCTTTGATGACATCTGCCACGGCGGTCTGCCGATCGGCCGCTCGACGCTGATCAGCGGCACCTCCGGCACGGGCAAGACCGTGTTCTCGCTCAACTTTCTTTATAATGGCATCCGCGATTTTAACGAACCCGGCATCTTCGTTACCTTCGAAGAATCGCCCCTCGATATCCTGCGCAATGCCGCCAGCTTCGGCTGGAACCTCCAGGAGATGGTGGAGCAGAACAAGCTCTTCATTCTCGATGCATCCCCCGATCCCGACGGGCAGGATGTGGCCGGCAGCTTCGATCTCTCCGGCCTGATCGAGCGCATCAACTACGCGATCCGCAAATTCAAAGCCCGCCGGGTGGCGATCGACTCGATCACCGCGGTGTTCCAGCAATACGACGCCGTTTCGGTGGTGCGCCGCGAGATCTTCCGCCTGATCGCCCGGCTCAAGGAAATCGGGGTGACCACGGTGATGACCACCGAGCGGATCGATGAATATGGTCCGATCGCCCGCTACGGCGTGGAGGAATTCGTGAGCGACAACGTGGTGATCCTCCGCAACGTGCTGGAGGGCGAGCGGCGACGGCGCACCGTGGAGATTCTCAAGCTGCGCGGCACCACGCACATGAAAGGGGAGTTCCCCTTCACCATGGGCGCCCACGGCGTGAGTATCTTCCCCCTGGGCGCCATGCGTCTCACCCAGCGCTCCTCCAACGTGCGGCTCAGCTCCGGGGTGCCCCGCCTCGATGAGATGTGCGGCGGCGGCTTCTTCAAGGATTCGATCATCCTGGCCACCGGCGCCACGGGCACCGGCAAAACGCTGCTGGTGAGCAAGTTCATCGAGGATGCCTGCCGCAGCAAGGAGCGCGCCATTCTCTTCGCCTACGAGGAATCGCGAGCCCAGCTGTTGCGCAATGCCACCAGCTGGGGCATCGATTTTGAACAGATGGAGCAGGATGGTCTGTTGAAGATCATCTGTGCCTATCCCGAATCAACGGGCCTGGAGGATCACCTCCAGATCATCAAGACGGAAATCAGCCAGTTCAAGCCTTCACGCATGGCCATCGACTCCCTATCCGCCCTGGCCAGGGGGGTGAGTCACAATGCCTTCCGCCAGTTCGTGATCGGGGTCACCGGCTACGCCAAACAGGAGGAGATCGCGGGTTTCTTCACGAACACCTCCGAAGAGTTCATGGGTAGCCACTCGATCACCGATTCCCACATCTCCACGATCACCGACACGATCCTGTTGCTGCAATACGTGGAAATCCGTGGCGAGATGGCGCGGGCCTTGAATGTGTTCAAGATGCGCGGTTCCTGGCACGACAAGGGCATCCGTGAATTCGTGATCACCAGCAATGGCCCCGAGATCAAGGATTCTTTCTCCAACTTTGAGCGCATCATCAGCGGCGTGCCCCACCGCATCACCACCGATGAACGCAGCGAGCTCTCCCGGATCGTGAGGGGTGTGGCCTCGGAGGACAGCTGACCATGCCTCCAGGTCTGGGAGCCTGGATCGCTCCAGGTCTGGGAGCCTGGATCGTGCCGATGGGAGGGCTGGCTCGCCGTCCCGCCCTCCTGATTCAGCCCTGAGCGGTGATGGAAGCGCCTGACGCCACCGCTCTCCCCGGGGGGCCCCCAAGGAAGCGGCTCCGGAGGGCGCCTTCGCTGCGCCGCCTCCTGGTGGTGCCGGTGGTGCTGCAGATGGTGGCCACCTCCGGACTGATCAGCCTGCTCAGCTACCAGACCCTGCGAAGCACCACCGAACGGATGGCCGCCGCGATGCAGGAGCGCACCAGCCGCCAGGTGAGCGACTACTTGCACGCCTATCTGGAGGTGCCCCAACAGGTGATCGCCACCATGGAGCAGGCCGTGCGCAGTGGCGCCGTGGATCCGAAGGACCGGGTGGCCACCACCCGCTACCTCTGGCAGCTGCACCACACCTTCCCCGACGCCCCATACCTCAACTACGGCCTGGCCAGCGGCGATTTCATCGGCGTGGGCCAGGCAGACAATGACGATCCCACCCCCTTCCTGGAGGTGGCCGCGGCCGATTCGATCGCGCGCCTGGAGATGTTCCGGATCGACGCGATCGGCCGACCGAGCACGCTGCACCGCGTGAAACCCTTCGCCGATTTCCGCGGAGATGGCTGGTACAACGAGCCGGTGATGGCCGGCAAGGCCGTGTGGACGAGCATCTACAACTGGGTGGATGCGCCCGAGGTGATGGCGATGGGTGCCGGCATCCCGATCCGGCGCGATGGCCGGCTGGTGGGGGTGGCCGGGGTGGATGTGTTTCTCGCCAACATCAGCCGCTACCTGGCCAGCTTGCCGCTCGGCAAGGGTTCGGAGGTGTTTGTGGTGGAAGCCAACGGTCTGCTGGTGGCCGACTCCACCGATCAACTGCCCTTCCGGGTGGTGGCCGGCCGCGGCGTCCGTCTGCGGGCCACCGAGGCTGACACCGCGGAGGTCCGCGATTCCGCCCGGGCGCTGGTGAACCGTTTCGGCGACCTCGGCCTGATCGACATGCCCCATCAGCTGCGGCTCTCGCTTCAGGGCAAGGGAATGCTGCTGCGGGTGGAACCCTTCCGTGATCGCCATGGGCTCGACTGGCGGATCGTGGTGACGATGCCCGAGTCGGAGTTCAACGGGCCCCTGCTCCGGGATGCCCTCAGGAATCTGCTGATCTCTCTGGGGGCGGTGGGGGTGTCCGGAACCCTGGCGATGCTGGCGGTGCGGCGGGTGAACGCCAGCCTCACCCAGGTGGTGGAAGGCTCCGAAGCCCTGGCGCAGGGCCATCTCGATCGGGAGGTGTCCCCCGGAGCGGTGGCCGAAACCCAGCGGATGGCGGCCAGCCTCAACAGCATGGCCGCCAGCCTGCGGGAGAACATCCGCACCCTGCGGGCCCGTAACGCCGCCGTGAGCGAGGAGGTGGCCCAGCGCACGCGCGAACTTCAGGACGCCAATCAGCGCCTGGAGGAGGAGATCGTGCTGCGCCGCCGCGCCGAGGATGAAATGCGCGCCTCCAATGCCGAACTGCAGGTTCTGGCCCACACCGACCGGCTCACCGGCGTGGCCAACCGCAACCAGCTCGATGAGCGGCTGGCGATCGAATGGCAGCGCCATCGCCGCCTGCAGAAACCGATCGCCGTGCTGATGATCGATGCGGATCACTTCAAGGCCTACAACGACTGCTTCGGCCACCTGGCCGGAGACAGCTGCCTGGTGAGGATCGTGGAGGTGGTGAAACAGAGCTGCAACCGCCCGGGCGACCTGCTGGCCCGCTTCGGGGGTGAGGAATTCGTGTTACTGCTTCCGGAAACGGACAGCCCGGGGGCGATCACCCTCGCCGAACGGTTGCAGGAGGCGCTGGAACACCAGGCGATCCCCCACCCCAAGGCCGTGGTGGCCGGCCGGGTGACCGTGAGCATCGGCATCGCCTGCCAGGTGCCCGACGCCCACAACACCCCCCAGGACCTTCTGGCCAGCGCCGATGCCGCCCTGTACCGGGCCAAGGCGGGCGGACGCAACCGCTGGGAAATGATGGGGTGAGGCCTCAGCCACCGCCTGAACCCTGCGATCCGCGCCAGGCAGCGGATCCGTGCGAAACGATCCAGGGCACCCGATCGAGGCCGGCCGATCGGCGTCCGCAGATCCCGCCTCAGCAGATCCGGGGCAGGAGATCCCCGGCGGGGGGGCTGAGCACCCGCTCGCTGCCGAAGGCGGTGCGCAGCAGCAGCCGCGGCCCGGCCGGGTGGGCGGCCGCTCCGGCTGGCCCCTGCTCTCCTTCCACCGCGCCGATCCAGGCGCCGCCGTGGGGTTCGAGCACCGCCAGGGTGGCCTCCAGATCGGCGGAGTCCACCACCACCACCATCCGTCCCTCGTTGGCCAGGTGGAGCGGATCGAGGCCCAACAGATCGGCGCCCCTGCGCACGGCGGGGGACACCGGGATCCGCTCCTCGCTCAGCCGGACCTGCAGACCGGCGGCCATGGCCAGCTCGTGCAGGGCGCTGGCAAGGCCGCCGCGGGTGAGATCCCTCAGGCAATGGAGCTGCACGCCGCGGGCCACAAGGGCCTCCACCAGGGGCCAGAGGGGGGCGCAATCGCTCAGCAGCGGAGGGTGGGGATCAAGGCCGTGGCGGGCCATCAGGATCGCCATGCCATGGCGGCCCAGGTCACCGCTCACCACCAACTGGTCGCCCGCGCTGATGCGCCCCGGCCCGATCGGCTGCTCCGCCATGAGCAGGCCGATGCCACTGGTGGTGAGGAAGGCGCCATCCGCCTTGCCCCGCTCCACCACCTTGGTGTCCCCCGTGACCACCTGGACCGCGCATTCCGCGGCGGCAGCGGCCACCGAAGCCAGGATGCGCCGCAGCAGGGTGAGCTCCAGCCCCTCCTCCAGGATCAGGCCCAGGCTGAGCGCCCACGGACGGGCCCCCGCCATGGCCAGATCGTTGCAGGTTCCCACTACCGCCAGCCGGCCGATGTCGCCACCGGGAAACTCCAGGGGGTGCACCACATAGCCATCGGTGCTGAAGGCCAGGCGCCCATGGGGCAGCGCCAGGCTGGCGGCATCGTGCAAAGGCGCGGTGGGATCGGCGTAGAGGGGGCGCAATTCGGTGTCGATCAGCCGCTGGCTGAGGCTGCCTCCGCCGCCATGGCCCAGCAGGATCCGCCCACTCATCGCGGCACCGCGGAGGCGGGGCTGGCTGAACCCTGGGGCGACCGGTAGTGGTGGTAGGCGGAGCAGGCCCCCTCCCCGGACACCATCGGGGCCCCGAGCGGATGCTCCGGGGTGCAGCCCTGGCCGAAGGCGGGGCATTGGAGCGGGGTGGCCTCGCCCCGCAGGATGGCGGCGGCGATGCAGGGGCCGGCCGAGGCCTCGGGTGGGGGGGCAAGGGCCACAGCGGCGGATGGGATCGCCGGGGCACCCTGCGCGGCGCCGGACCCCGGGAAACGCCGCCCCGCATCGAGGGCGGCGGCATAGGACTCCCGCAGCGCCAGGCCGCCCCCGGGGATCACGCCGAGGCCCCGCCAGGGCTGGTCGACCACCGTGAACACCTCTTCAAGCAGGGCCCGGGCCGCCGGGTTGCCCTGCGGGCGCACCACACTGCCGTAGGCGTTGATCAGGCGGGGGGTGGCGGCCTCCAGCAGCCGCACGCAGGCCAGGATGGCGCGCATCAGCTCCAGGGGCCCAAAACCGCTCACCACCACCGGCAGGCCCCGGCGCTCCACCAGCTGCTGGAGTTCGGCGGTGCCGATCACGCCGCACACATGGCCCGCCGCCAGGAATCCCTGCACGGCGGAACCAGGGCCCAAGGCGGAAGGGGATGCTGGGGTTGGGGCAGCGGCGAGGGCAGCGGCAGAAATGCCCACCGAGCTCTGCGGGGAGTCGGCGCGGGCGGAGGCCTGCGGGGCAAGCGCGCAGTGGGCGGGCTGGAGCAGCGCCTCCATGGCCGGCGCCACCCGCCCGTGGGCGGTGAGCAGGGAGAGGTTGGTGAGGCCCTCGGCCCGCACCGAACGGGCCAGCAGGGCCGTGGCGGGGGCGGTGGTCTCGAAGCCCACGGCGAAAAACACCACCTCACAGCCGGGGTGGGCACGGGCGATGGCCAGGGCCTGCAGGGGAGTGGTGAGCAGCCGCACATCGGCGCCCTCGGCCCGCGCCGCGAGCAGGCTGGCGGCGGAACTGCCCGGCACCCGCAGCATGTCGCCGTAGGAGCAGAGGATCACACCGGAACGCGCGGCGAGGGCCTGGGCCGCGTCGATCGTGGCCGCGGGGGTGACGCAGACGGGGCAGCCGGGGCCATGGATCAGCCGCACGGCCGGCGGCAGGAGCTGATCGAGCCCCCAGCGGAGGATGGCGTGGGTGTGGCCGCCGCACACCTCCATGAGGGTCCAGGGGCGGGTGGTGCAGGCGGCCAGCTCGGTGGCCAGGGCCGCCAGCGCCTCGGACAGGGCGGGGGAAACGGCCCCCGGGAACGGAGCGGAGGGGGGCAGAACAAAGCAGGCGCTCAGATCGCCATGCTGGGTTGCTCGCGGGCGGCTGGCGCAGCGGCTGCCTCGGAATGCGGCGGAGCCGATCCAGTGACGCCCCGGAACGACGCACCGGCCGGGCCGCTCCGGACGTGCTGGGGCGGGTCAGGGGGGCTGTGGCGCTTTGGGGGGTGGGGCGGGGGCTGAGCAGGGAGCCTCGGATGGGGCTGGCTGCGCCAGAGGTGGGTGGACGGTGCCGGAGGGGAACGGCGGGCCTTCAGCAACCAACTGGGCGAGCGGGAGCCGGATGGGCCCGGCGGGGAGCGGCACCGGCTCAGGGCCTTGCCTGGGGCGCGATCCTGCAAGGTGTTCGCTTCGCCATCCGCCATGGACACCCCCGGCCGCAGCAGCGCCCCCACACCCCCAACCCCCGCCGCGGCGACGCCGGCGGGACCCCGGAGCCGCTGGAGCCGCCGACCCGAGCGCCGGGTCCTGATGGCCCTGCTGCCCCTCCTGGTGGCGGTGGGCCTGCCCGGCGCCGCCCTCGCCGGAGCAGAACCGCCGGTGGTGCTGCACAGCGGACCCTGCAATGCCTCCACGGCCGTCAGCGTTGGTCCGGGCCTCTGGGTGGTGGCCGACGACGAGGCGAAACCACCGGTGAAGTTGCTGCTCTACCGCAGCGGCCAGGCGGGGGGGCCGGTGGGCCAGGGCGAGATTCCCTTACGGGCCGTGGAGCCGGTGAATCTTGGCCATCCGGAACTGGATCTGGAGGCCTCAGCGCGGATCGGACCGCTGGTGTATTGGATCGGCTCCCACGGGGCGGCCGAGGGGCGGGGGAAGGGGCCGGAGGGTGAGCCGCGGCCCAACCGCCGCCGCCTGTTCGCCACCAATCTGGGGCTGAGGGCCGGCGCCGGGAACCAGGGGCTGGTGGTGACCGTGGAGCCGGTGGGGCGGGCCTACCTCACCTTGATCGAGAACCTGGCCGCCGATCCCCGTTACAGCCGCTTCGACCTCGAGGGGGCCGCCCGGCGCCCCGCCAAGGCCCGGGGGGGCCTGAACATCGAGGGGTTGGCGGCCACCCCCAAGGGGGCCCTGCTGATCGGCTTTCGCAATCCGCTGCCGGAGGGCAAAGCGCTGCTGGCCCCCCTCACCAACCCCAACGCCGTGATGGCCGGTGAAAAAGCCACCTTCGGCGATCCGGTGCTGCTGGATCTGGGGGGCCTGGGCATCCGCAGCCTGGAAATGGTGAACGGCAGCCTGCTGATCGTGGCGGGGCCGGCCGAGGGAGGGGCGGAGAAGGCGAAGCCTTCGGCGCTTTACCGCTGGAGCGGCACCTACGACAGCCCCGCCGAGCGGCTCCGCGTTTTTCCGCCGGTGGGGGGAAAGCCGTTCAACCCCGAAGCCATGCTGATCGACGGCAACAGCCTGGTGGTGCTCAGCGACGACGGCAGGGTGGAGGGCCTCGATCGGGACTGCGGCAAGCGGCCGAAGGCCAGCCAGGGCTTCCGGGAGCTGAGGATCACGCCGGTGCCTTGATGGCGGAACCGGCCATGTTTCGAAATGCGAATGGCGCCGCGCTGATCAGCATTTTCCAAGATCCTGATCAGGAATGCTTGTGGTTCAGACATGCGGCTGAGCTGGCCCCAACATCTGCAGGCCTCCCGCACCGTGGAGGGGGCAGGGCCGTCGCAACGGGGCATGGCCCTGGCCCTGATGGGCATGGCGTTGTTGATCCTGGCCGAAGATCTCCTGGTGTCCGAAGCGGCCGCCTCCAAGGCACCTCGGCAGGACTGAACCCCTCACCAGGGCCCGGATGCGGTGATCGCCTCGCCGATCGAGTAGGTGTGCAGGGTCTCGAGGTACTGGGCCCGCTCATAGGCGGCAGGATCGGGGCAGTTGCGCTGGTCGAGGCAACCGATCAAGGCCTCCACGGAGGCGTCGTCGTGGTCGGCGAGCCAGAAGGCGAGCTCCTCCAGCAGGCCCGCCAGCCGCCGCGGGCCGTGGCGCAGCAGGGCGCCCACCACCTGGGTGGCGCAGGCGCCGGCCATCAGCAGCCGCACCACATCGGTGCCGCGGTGCACGCCGCCGCTGGCGGCCAGATCGAGCGGGAGGCGGCCATGCAGCAGGGCGATCCAGCGCAGGGGCAGGCGCAGGTCGTGGGGGGTGGAGAGGAGCAGGTTGGGGCGGATCGCCAGCGCCTCGATGTCGAGATCGGGCTGGTAGAAGCGATTGAACAGGGTGAGGCCATCGGCGCCCGCCACCGCCAACCGTGAGGCCAGGGCGGTGAGGTTGGTGTAGAAGGGTCCGAGCTTCACGGCCAGGGGCAGGGCCACGGCGGCACGCACCTCCGTGGTGATCGCCACCAGCTCGTCCTCGATCGAGGCGCTGCTGCGCTGGGGGTCGGTGGGAATGGCGTAGATGTTCAGCTCGAGGGCTTCGGCGCCGGCAGCCTCCAGGCGACGGGCGAAGCGCACCCAGCTACCGGCATGGCAGCCATTGAGACTGGCCACCAGGGGAATGCTGAGCCGGGCGCGGCCCCGCTCGATCAAGCGCAGGTAGGCGTCGGCGCCCTCATGGTGCAAAGCGCCGGCGGCCACGTAGCTGAGGGCCTCGGCATGGCTGTCGCTGCCGGCCAGCCCCAGTTGGTGCTGCACGAGCTGCTCGCGTTCGATCTGCTCCTCGAACAGCGAATGCAGCACGATCGCCGCAGCGCCGGCCCGCTCCAGCACCACCAGCTGATCGGGATCTCCACTGAGGGGCGCGGCAGCGCCCACCACCAGCGGGTTGCGCAGCGGCAGGCCCAGCCAGGAGGTGGCGAGGTTGGGGGACATGGGGCCGGCGGCGGGGCTTTTTCGATTGTGGGGAGGTTTCCGGGAGGCGTTGGTGGGGGGTTGGGAACAGATGGCTTCACTCAAATAACAAGCCGCAACTTTCTTGCATCACCTTTTTTCTTGCATCACCTTTTGCAGGCGCGCACCCTTTAGATCGCGAAGCACTGCACGAACATGAGAACGATCGAGCGGAGCACAACTTGAAACGATGAACAGGCGCTGTGGATACGAGTCGAGTCTCTTCATCAAGAACGAGGGAACTTGATGAATGCATGACGATGCCTCATTCATCGAGCGTCAACGCTTTGGTCGTTGGAGACGTGCTCCACGCGTCACTCGTTCGATCCAGAAACAACCGCACTCATCCACCCAAGGGATCTCCCGCCAGCCTCCGCAGCAGGGCCCAGCGGCGATCGACGGCAGCCTGGGCCTGACGCGCCAGTTCGCGGGAGCGCTCCGGTTGGCTGGAGGCCAGCAGGCGGAAGCGCTGCTCGCTGGCCATC
>Ga0114976_10001179_pt1 | contig 16265 bp, 14 predicted proteins | sample S_130805_EF_Meta_FD_87319 | JGI IMG/M metagenome (GOLD analysis project Ga0114976, IMG submission 87319) | Freshwater microbial communities from Lake Simoncouche, Canada to study carbon cycling - S_130805_EF_MetaG | ecosystem: Environmental > Aquatic > Freshwater > Lake | place: Lake...
CAGTATTCGAACGAATCGCATAAGGCAATAACATATCTGCTGTATCTAAAATATTTACTTTGGTATTGATAGATGCCACTGTATTGGAACGAATCGCATAAGGAGATAACATTGAACTTGTATCAATAATATTGAGTTTTTCATTTAAACTTGCTTCTGTATTTGATCGAATTGCATAAGGTGATAATATTGAAGTCGTATCTGAATATTTTAAACGTAAATTTTCTGCATTAGTAGCCCTTGTTTTTTCTGCATTGATACTTGCTTCAGTATTCGAACGAATCGCATAAGGAGATAACATATTTGCTGTATCTGCAATATTGACTTTAGCATTGATAGATGCCACTGTATTTGAACGAATCGCATAAGGCAGTAACATCGCAGCAGAGTCTATAATATTTATTTTTTCATTGATACTTGCTACTGTATTGGAACGAATTGCGTAGGGTAATAACATTGCACCTGTATCAGCAATATTGACTTTTAGTATCTCTTGACCTTCTGCTCTTAATTTTTCTGCATCTATTGAAGCGATTGTGTTGGATCTAATGGCGTAAGGCAAAAGCATTGCACCTGTGTCGGCAATATTGACTTTTAAATTAATTCTATTTGAAAGTGATGCTGTATCTCTTGCATATCTTCTATTTAACATACCTGCTGTGTCAGCAATATTGACTTTTAATATTTCTTGAGCTATTGCTCTTGTCTTTTCTGCATCAATACTTGTCTCAGTGTTAGAACGAATGGCATAAGGCAATAACATCGCAGCCGTATCTAAAATATTGACTTTGGTATTGATAGAAGCGTCGGTAATAGCAGTTTTTGCATAGGGAGCAAGCATTAAAACGGTATCTGAATAATTTACTTTTCTTGTATTTAATGCAGTTGCACTATCAATGATAGTTTGTTTATTGTTATTGATTCTGTTAGATAGTGAAACTGTATCTCTTGCAAATCTGTTACTTAACATTAAAGCAGTGTCCGTATATTTTACACCAGCTACTGAAGCTAAGTAAGGTGCAATAATACCAGGTATTTGAGCAGAATCTAATTTGATATTAATTCTTTTAGATAAACTTGCCGTATCTACTTTTCTTAAATAAGGATTCAACATACTTGCTGTGTCTGAAATATTAACTTTTAAAGCAGTAGTATTGGTGGCTGAAAGATTAATTGCATTAATACGATTGGATAATGAAACTGTGTCTGTACCAATACGATCAGAAACATATTGTGTGTTCACTAATAAACCAGTGGTAGGAAATGAAATATTACTTACACCAGTTGTCGTAATTGTGATATCTCCTGTTCCTTTGAAAGTTAGGTTCTGACCCAGTGTGATAGTTTTGCCATCATTGTTTACGCCAGTACCACCTTTTGAACCTGGCACAATAGTGCTAATGGACATCGCCGAATCTGCCACAGTTGCTTTAGAAGAAAATAGTGCATAGGGAACTGTCCATAATTGAGAAGTGCCAATATCCACATAATTGTTATCTGCTGTCCAACCAATACCTGGAATAGTTGGTTCAATGGCAATTTGTATATTCACAAAATACAAAGCCTCATTCCAAGGGATTGCTTTTAGATTTGTTACTCCTGATATCCTATTCCCTTTACCAATGACAATGGTAAAAATACCTTCATCTGTAGATACCACCTTAAAAGATTCTGCATACACAGAGGTTCCAGTGGAGGTACCTTTTAATAAATTGACTTTAGCATAAATATTACGGCCTGAAGCGCCATTGCCATTCGCATCCCTAGCAATCGCCTGAAATAAAATACCATCAGGAGTAATAGGAGTGATCTGTGCTGTCAAATTAACATTATTAAATAATGTAGCTAAAACAACTAAAGAAAGAATTTTTTTAAACATATCGTTATATTAAGAGAGAGTATAAAAAGATTATTTTTATTAGTTAAGCTTTATACAAAAGCCTTTTTTAGGATCATTTTACTTTGTTCCTTGTGACCTGCTATCAGGTTATTAAATTCTTGATTAGATGAAAACCCGCAAACAGAGATGATAGATTGAATAGGCAAATGTGCATTTACTGGGTTGGTGAACTCATCCCAGAAATGCTGAAAACGATACATTTCAATTAGGGCATCAAAGCCAATCTCAAAATTCTTAGTTGTAAGCTCGTCGAGTTCTATATTAGATATATTTAATATACGTGCGAGATTTTGCTTATTTGCAGATTTGTGCAAATAATACTTATTGGCAAAAAAATGATGTTCAAAAAGTAATTTTACTCTTTGCTCTTTGGGGCTAAATTTAGAGATCATTAAAAGGGTAAGTTTCTTCAACAATTGCATACAAAAACAAATATGGTTAAGCTACAATTTGCTATGTTTCATGTTGAAAATCAAATAGGAGTAGAAAAGAGTCAAATAATGATGAATACCTATATGAAACATTAAAAATCATTTATTTATGAATATAAATAAATTGATATTTATAGGTAAATTTTGGGATTTTATCCATTAATCGCATCCATAATATCAGATGGATTTCCGCCATGGAATTTCTTGAACGGTTTGTATAAATGTTGGCGTGAAGAGAAGCCTGCTTCCTTAGCCAAAGCATCTATAGTATAGTTGATGTATTTGGTATCATGGATGATATCTATAAAATAATCAACCCTATTTTTATTGACCAAATCATTAAAGGTCATCGAATACTTGTAGTATATAAATTTGTACAAATCATTACTACTAATCTTTAAGATGGCGGCAAGGTTTTCTAGTGATGCATCTTGCTGTACAAAATAGAGTTTAGTATAAAACTCATTGATGAATTCTAGTTGACTAATTGCATAATTTTCGTCTTTATTAAAACTTTTTCCATAGGATATTTTCAATGCAGATCGATTAAGAAAAGTGGGTCTGTAAAAAATAAACATTTGTAAAACAATGAAAGAACTAAATGAAAGCATGTAAAATAAAAATTCAGGAAGTTCAAAGAAATGCAAAAATAAAAATGCAATTGTAATAAAAATCCAATAAAAAACTAAAGTCTTTGTCCATCTCTTAATTTTATCAAAATAGATATTTTGATAGGTTTGATTGATTAAAATGGTATAACATAGATAAAGGACGTTGCCTAATATAATAATGGTGACACCTATTCTAAATAGATTTAAATATAGGGGTAGTTCAAATTTTGTTATGATTCCTAATAAAAATGGTTCAATTTTATTTTGTACTAATGAATTGGGACTAATATATAGAAAATGAAATAAAACAAACTCATATACTAGATAAATAATTAAAGACAAATTTGCCCATTTTTTATTTTCAGGTAAATATAAAATTGTAAATAAATAGATGATTGATAAACTAATTGTACCTTTTAAAATGGAACCTGCAAAAAAGAACCAGGCGATGTCAATCGAAAGTGTTTGTAATAAAGAAAAAATACCAGACGATAAAGTGATCAATGCTAGTAGTACTTTAATAACAATAGGCCTTTTGAACTTGATTAATAAATCCAAAAACACAATTAATGAAAATACAAAAATTGAAAAATATAGTTTAGATACTAATTCCATTAAAAATTGTGAGTATGTGTTTGTGACGAATGTATTATTTTTTATTAACTAAAATCTATTAAATAATAGTTATCTATATAAACTATTGCTAATTAGCAATTATAAAGAAATATTCATATTTAGGGGTCGTATTCAGTAATTTTAAGCTCAATTGAGCAGAATTGACCTCTATAATTTCATAAGTACTAGTAAGTTTGGGAGAAGTAGCTGTAGTACCAGAAGTAATATGTTTTAACGCATTAAGTGCTGTAATTTCCCAAGTGCCAGCAAAACCATCGCTATCTATATAGGCGCCACTATGAAAAAACTTTTTGGTATACTTTTTTTGATTGACAGTAAGTGGCAATACTTTACCGTCAACTGATATTGAATCTAATTTCCAGATCTTATAAGTATTCTGAAAACTACCAGTGCCTGCTACTAAATGTCTTTGGAAATCCAAATCTGAAACTGCAACCTCTTTAGAACAACTCACTTGAAGTATCACTAAAAATAGTCCACCTAACAATGTAGCAATTTTAAAAATACTTCCTTTAAAAAATAACTTCATACTATATTTTTTCTATTTAAATAATCTTCGTGAAAAGAAAACACCAAAGTTAACCCATCCATCAGAAGGTTTTGTTGGACTATTGCGCAATTGACCTTTGGTAACCGCTCTTGAAGTTGGATTAGAGAAGAATACTGCTGCCGCGGCATCCGTTTTTGTTTTACTTAATAAATCTGCAGCATTAGGATAAGGATCTGGACCTACATCATCTAAATAATCAGACATACTTTTATGTATCGCAAAATGAATTCCTACACTATTGAATCTTGATAATTGGTATTTTACTTTGAAGTGGAAAAAGTAGCCTAATGCCATTAAAGAATAAGGCTTACCGGCACTATCTATAAATTGACCCCCGGTGCCAAGCGGCTGAAGAGGGTACTCTTTTCCTTTGTATAAACCTGTTGGATTAAACATAGCCACATCTAAACCAAACCCAACAGAAGGCCTGATACGTCTTGCCTTTGAATACAATCTATTATCAACAAAATCATATTGAACAGATGGAGATATACTTAACATCGAAGTGGTAAACTTCATACCTCTTGCTATTTGTTCATTGTCATTAGATAATATATCTGAATTACTTAATTTAAAACTTGCTATGGTTAATGACGCGCTTAAATTTGAATAGATTGTATAATTCACTTGTAACGCATTGTGTAAATTGATATCGTTGCTAAATAAATTCTTACTACTAATTGTTCCCGTAAAAATAGCTCCTCCACTCATTAAACCCACTTCTAATTTACTTTTTAGTGGTGCTTCAATTTTTTGAAAGATATTCTTTAAAGAATCCATTGCTCTTGGAGGTGTCTTTAAACTATCTTCAGATTTTTTTTCTTTAATTAAATCAGCTAATAGTTTACGACGTCTTAGGTCTTTAAGGTAGTAACTATAACCAATCCTAAGATCAGGTGTAGATTTCCCATTTGCATCAACAATACCAGTTAAATGATAGAAGCCTGTTTTTTTAGCCTGATTGACCACTTTTGTAATGGAGATTTTATTAGAAAGGTCATTGACAGCTTGAACAGAAAATGTCAAAGTGGTGTCTGTCCTTTTTAAAGTACTATCATCTTTAAAGAAGCTGTAAGCAAATTTAAGGTTATTAAAATCGAGCTTGCTATTAGAAAGCAACTTGACTGACTTTAAACTTTCCTTTACAACTAATGTATCTGGTATCTCCAGATCCGTCTCTCCATTTAAAATAGAAAAAACATGAGGAGGTGCTTTAGCTTCAGGCGCATTTAAAAATGGTTCCAAATTAATTTTAGGTGCGTTGTAGTTTAAGGTTTGATCGTAAATTCCCTTCGCAACTCCATCTTTAGTAGTTGCACCCCAATAATTATTAGATAAATCGAATGTTTTATCTGTACCGTAAATACCAAAATTTGCAATGTGTACAATAGTGTCTGTCAGATTATCAATTAAGTAATTCGCTACAAAGGAGTTGCCTGTTACTTTTGCACTATGTTTTGAAAACAATTGGTCTACCCTTCCGTAAATTAGGTTAGTAGAAATATTATAATTTTTAAAACCGTAAACTGCATTGTTTACGAATGTATTATTACTGATTTCATATTTTACATGGTCGCTTTTTAAATCTTCAAAATAGATGGCAGCATTATTACCAGTAAATAAATTATGATTGACTCTAAAATTAATGAAATCGTCTGATTGATTGAAATTAAAAGGAGGATTCAAAACTTGAATGATAGATACTTTTCCTGTATTGCCTATAAAATGATTGTCACTGATATTAACACTAGCACGCTTCCATCCAAAATCAAAAAAGATAGGCATTTGCAATCCAGTAAATACCACATTAGAGATATTTACAGCATTGGCATCTACATTTTTAATGATGATGCCCATCCCTTCATATTTATTTTTGCCAGAAAATACAATATCTAAATTTCGTCCTACCATCTCTACCCCACTCTCACATACTAGTACACCTGGTTCTATAAATTCTACATTTGCTCCAGACTCTACTATTAATTTTCCAGTAACGGTCACCACATCTTTAATAATATGTTTACCGGCAGCAATGGTTAATTTATCGTAATTACCCGCTAGCGTATCTTGTGCAATAATTGCATTGTTCGTTAAAAATAAAATAACTAACAGACCAAAAATCCTTTTCATTAATCGATGATTTTATAAATAATAGGTGCTGAGGTTCTAGTTGAACCATCAATTAAAGAAATATTGACATTGTCAAAAATTAACAAGTCATTCTTTTTTAATGCCCCTAGCACTTTTTGTGTAGGTGACTGAAATAGTTCGCCGTAATTACTCACAGATTCTTCTTCTTTTCCATTGTGAATCCGAATCACTTTAAAGCTATTGATACGACCAGGGAAGAAGTTTAAATTATTGATTTCTAATTTTGCTTCCAAACGCTCAGATGAAAGTAAATCTCTTACACTAATGGTATAGCTACTTAAATTATCCCCTTTTACCCTAACAACAGGATCAGGAATAGGATTCACCATGATACGTTTTTCAAATAGTACTTTTTTGTTTGCATTTCTCAAATCGTAAAAACGAAGTAAGTACTCTCCTGTTTTATTGAATACCACTTTATAGTTCTTATCTCCCTTCACTAAATTTACTTTTGGGGATATATCTACGTCAAATTCCGAACCCATCATAAAATCAAAATCTTTTAATAGAGTGTTATTCAGCCCTACAAAAATGTTTTCAGTTTGTAATGAGTTTAAAATCTTCTTAAATAATTCATCATATATCTCGTCTGTGATGTTAACCACTTTTTGACCAGGCTGTATAATTTCTTCCTCTTTGTATTCTTTTACAGAAGCCTTAAGCACATATAATTTTGGATTAAACTGAGAAAAATAAGTCGGTAAATAACCAATCTCTGCCAAAGCGGCTTCTTGGTATAATAATTGAGTCTTTGTAATTAATAATTTAATACGCTCCAACTGCATATAACTAATAGCAGTAGGCTTATGCATAAATAAATAATATTCCCATTCTTCCTCTTTTCCTTTAATAGTGGTCACCGTTCTTTTTAAAGGTATCACTTCATCCAAAGAAGCTTGTAATTTAAAAGGTTCCTTTTTTACAAAGTCAGATAATTCAAATAAGTCTTTATCTAACATCGGTACCCCTTTTTCGCCTTTCAAAATTTTCTCGATTAAATTTCTACTATTAAACTGTTTATAAATATCCGTATTTGCCTTTTTAAATTCACTATCAACGTGATTGATAACGCTATTTACAACTTGATAGCTCTTTGTAAGTCTTGTTCTAATTTTTAAATAGCTTACCGCCTTTGGGCTTCTATTAATAAGGTCAATATTATCGGTGATAATTTTATTACTAATATCCACTTTCTTCAATTCTTCTTTCTCTAAAGATTGTAGAGATTTGATTGTATAGATATTAGAATCTAATACCGAAATCTTGATATTAATTACAGAGAAGCAAATAAATACGATGTACAAAAGACTTATAATCTGGTATCTTTTGACGTCAACTTGTCCTTCGGCCATATACTAGAATTTATAAATTAACTGTACTGCTGGTATAATAAGATGAATGCCAATTGAGCACCACCTGCAACCGTATTGGTTTTTGCTAAATGATAATTTAATTTATTAAATACTTCTTTTTTAGAATCGTGTTCTTTCAAATTAAATAGTTCTAATAACTTAGATTTATGTGCAACCCCATCGGTTGCTAATTTTTCAATTAGTTGAATGAAATAATTTAAATTATCTAATTCACCATTTAAGAAAATATCTTTTAAAACAACACTGTATTCGTTCTTTGGACCAAAATAAATTACATCGGCATAACTATTTACAACATCTGCATTTGTGATTGTTAAGTTATCATCCACTTGAATCTCAATAATTGATTTTATTAACTCTTGTGCAATTGTTTGATCTGCAAAAGTTGCACCCAATTTAGTTAAGGTCTTTAAATAAACATAACCAGCATCCGTTTGAGTATTGTATTTAATTTTCTTAAATTTATTAAATAACTTTTTCTTAGTATCGTCATGCTTACTAGTAAGTGCTTCTGATATAGAAATAAATTCAGCTTCATTTTTAATATCCACTTTCTGAATTAAATAATCCACTAAGAACTGATCTTTCAATTTAATGATGGACTTTAAGCAATCTATACTAGGACTTGCAATTAATTCATTTTTATAGAAAGTATGGCAATGCGCTAGTAGCAATTCTTCCTCGCCACCAAAAATGATTTTTTCTTTAGGAAGCTTAGGTCTAATAACAATATTTGGACCAGCCATTTCTAGAATAAAATATTCGAATAAATTGGTCACTTTAATCATTTCAAAAGCCTTGCAGATTAATTCAACATCTTGTGCTTCTAAATTGGATGCCCCAGACAATTCCAATTGTGCAATTTCAGGAACTGGAATTTTAACAGGGAACTGTGCCAAGAAAGGCAATGATTCCTTAGTAGGTACTTTTTTATTGAATAAAGTTCTAAATAAGGTACTAATTTGGGTATACTCCTCTGTAGACAATCTATTCCACTCAGGTTGGTAAAATAAGTCTTTAGATAGACTTAAGATATCCAACTGTTCTAACTGCCATAAAGTATTAGAAGCATTGGGTGAAGCAGCAGGTGCTTGAATATCAATTTCTAACTTCGTATTTGTTGCAGTATTAGTTTCTGGATAAGTTTCTGGATAAGTACTAGACGCAATTTTTAAGCTATTACCAGAATTAGGCGCAGCAGGAATAGAAGCATCTGGATTCCCCGTCTGAATATTTACATATGTTTCACCTGTTCCATTTCCACCCATGGCAGCGGCATTATTAGCTAAATTGCCCAAACCATCGGCTACTTTAGAAAGGGTAGCTTCCGTAGCCACTTCTTGTTTTTCTTCCACTTCTACAAATTTTATTGCCGAAACCCCAAAAACCACAGCTTCGATTGCTAAACCACCAGTAATCAATAAGTCTTGAGCAGGCCATTCCAATAATTTGGCAATTACACCAATTAAGATAACCACAGCAGCGCCGCTGTAAAACAGGTTAAAAATGTCTAATTTCTTTTTTTTCATAAAAGTAGGTTGTTGTATAACAGCCTACAATATCGAACTCGGAAAATAGGTATCCAAAAAATGAGGGCAAATGGAGAAAATTCGATGTTGCAAAATATGATTCATTGATAATCAATAATTTATAAAAATTATTTTTTATAAATTAGATTAAATACAGAATGAAAAAGGTTTAATTTCAGCAATTCATTTGCCGAAAACAATATAAAAACGACTAAGAAAAACTTGGAAATAACTTAACTCGGAATAATCGAAGTCGTTAAAAGATCGGATGGGTTACCCCCATGAAACTTCTTAAAGGGCTTATTTAAATGTTGCCTCGAATTAAAGCCAGCTAATTTGGCAAGTGCATCTATGGTATAATTTTGATATACCTCGTCTTGAACAATTTCAAAAAAGTAATTGACTCTAAACTTATTGATTAAGTCGTTAAAACTAAGATCATATTCATCTTGTACAAATTGTGTTAATATAGCAGGCTTTACCTTAAGAAACCCCGAAAAATCCTCCAAAGAAGCCTCTGTTTTGGTATAATAGCGTTGCTCTTTAAAGTATAAATTAAATTGGATTTCGTTAATTTCTACGTCTACCTCTTGATTGAATTTATGACCAAGTGCTAGTTTTTTTGCTGACTTATTAATAAATGCAGGACGTTTTAAGACAAATAATAAAACACTAAACAACATAAAAATAGTTACACAATTAATCCAGAAAGGACGGTTATCCAAGAAAATAAGCGCAATATTAGCAATGAGCATGAAAATCATTAATGCCACAATATACCAGGTCCACGCTCTAATTTTGGCAAAATAAATATTATTCAGGTTGGTCTTATTATAAAGTATATACCAAAAATATACCGTGTGAAAAGCTACAATAGAAATAATGAAAAAACGAATTAAATTCAATACTGGCTTCATTTCTATATTTAAGTGACTGTCAACCGATTGAACTAAGAAAACATCTAATGTAGGGTTAGATGGGATAAATTTATTATTCAGTAGCATGAATAAAATACTAAACCCAAGTATACATAATGAAAAACCTAATGTCCTATATCTATATTTTGGGAAGTAAAGCGTCGTAAGGATATTCAAAGTAGAAAAAACAAAAAGAGACTTAAATACGGACACATAAAAAACATAGTCTATTGCAAATAAAGCATTGATTAAACCAACCATCCCAACAGAGAAGGTTAATAACAAAAAGTAAAATTTGAGATCTGGTGCATTTTTAAATTTCACCAATAGGTCCACAAATACAATGAATGCAATAAAAGCAATGGAAAAATAAAGGTTAGAAAAAATTGGCCAAATCATGTATCAAATATATACAATACATTGACTATCTACCAGCCAGAAATAGCCAAAATCTCGGCGGTATGGTCTTTTGTATCTGGTTTTTCGATAATATGCTGCACCATGCCAGCTTCGTCAATCAAAAAAGTGGTTCTTGAAGTCCCCATATAGGTCTTCCCCATGAACTTCTTTTGGCCCCAAAGATTGTATTTGTCTACGATTTTCTTGTCTTCGTCCGCGATTAAAGAGAAAGGAAGCTCGTATTTATCAATGAATTTTACATGAGAAGCCACAGAATCTACGCTAACGCCTAAAATAGCGATCCCTTTCTTAATCAATTTCTTATAATTATCACGCAAATTGCAAGCCTGTGCTGTACAACCTGGTGTATCGTCCTTTGGATAGAAGTATAAAACCAATTTTTGACCTTTAAAATCGGCGATTGAGACCGTTTTGCCGTGTTGATCGGCTCCTTTGAATGCTGGTGCCTTAGCCCCTTCTTTAATAACTGCCATAACATGTTGTATTGTGGTGAAGATACGAATTAAAAAGGAGAAAATTGTTTCACTTAAAATGGACCGAATGCAACCAAAAATTAATAGATTTGCCCAATTTATATTTTTGTAGCCATGCCAAGAGATATTACCATCAAATCGGTTTTAATTGTAGGTTCTGGACCCATTATTATTGGACAGGCCTGCGAATTTGACTATTCTGGATCACAAGCCGCTCGTTCATTGAGAGAAGAGGGGATCAAAGTGATTTTGATCAATAGCAACCCAGCTACCATCATGACAGATCCAATGATGGCGGATAAAGTCTATCTATTACCATTGACGATTGAAAGTATAGAGCAAATATTACAAGAAAATCAAATCGACGCAGTCTTGCCGACCATGGGAGGACAAACTGCATTGAACTTGTGTAAGGAAGCAGACGAATTAGGTATTTGGAAACAATATAATTGTAGAATGATTGGGGTGGATGTAGCCGCAATCAATACTGCAGAAGACAGAGAATTATTTAGACAATTGATGGTGAAAATTGGCATTGCAGTGGCGCCAAGTAGGGTTGCCAATAGTTTTTTAGAAGGAAAAGAATTTGCACAAGTGATAGGATTTCCATTGGTGATTCGTCCATCTTTTACTTTAGGAGGAACTGGTGGCGGATTTGTACATGATGCAAGTGAATTAGACGCTGCATTAGAAAGAGGATTGAAAGCATCCCCAATGCACGAAGTATTGGTTGAGAAAGCGGTGTTAGGATGGAAAGAATATGAATTAGAATTATTAAGAGATCAGGCGGATAATGTGGTGATTATATGTACTGTAGAGAACTTAGATCCAATGGGTGTGCATACAGGAGATTCCATCACAGTTGCGCCAGCTATGACATTGAGTGATACCGCTTTTCAGGACATGCGTAATAAAGCGATGTTGATGATGCGCAGCTTAGGTAATTTCTCAGGTGGATGTAATGTGCAGTTTGCGCAAAATCCAATCACGGAGGAATTGATTGCAGTGGAAATTAATCCACGTGTGTCTCGTTCATCTGCATTGGCATCCAAAGCAACTGGATACCCGATTGCAAAAATTGCAGCAAAATTGGCGATCGGATACCATTTAGATGAATTAAAAAATCAAATCACACAAACCACTTCTGCTTATTTTGAACCAGCATTGGATTATGTGATTGTAAAAATACCACGTTGGAATTTTGATAAATTCAAAGGCGCGAATGATACATTAGGATTGCAGATGAAGAGTGTGGGAGAAGTGATGGCGATTGGAAGAAGTTTTACAGAAGCCATTCAAAAAGCATGTCAGTCTTTAGAGAACGAAGCAATTGGATTGGGCTATTATGGAAAAAGTTTGATGAAGAACGAAGAATTGATGGAGTATATCAAGACTCCAAAATGGGATCGTATCTTCAGAATCAAAGATGCATTGATGCAAGGCTCTACAGTAAGATCTATTGCAGCTGCAACAGGGATAGACAATTGGTTCTTATACCAAATCAGGATCATCTGCGATATAGAAAAAGAAATTGCGAAGTATGAACTTGCAACTTTACCAACTGAGACATTGAAAGAAGCAAAAAAGCACGGATTTAGTGATTTACAAATTGCTAAAGTTTTACAAGGCAATGTTTCTGACGACGAGGTCTATGAAAAAAGAAAAGCATTGGGCATCACTAGGGTGTACAAGATGGTGGATACTTGTGCTGCAGAGTTTGAAGCAAAGACACCTTACTTCTACTCTACTTTCGAAAACTAGGAGGACCACATTAGATTGAAATTTAAAATTCAAACTAATGAAAAGAAAAAATAATTTATTTCAAAGTATAACCTAACTAATATGAACGCAAAAGATATCCTCGTACAAAATGAAAAAGAAACAAGAGCGGGATTTGGAGATGGTATTTTAGAAATCGCTAGAGAAAATAAAAACGTTGTGGTCTTGACTGCAGACTTAGCAGGTTCTTTTAAATTAGGACCATTGATGAAAGAATTGCCAGAGCGTTTCATTGAAGTAGGTATTGCAGAAGCCAATATGATTGGTATTGCAGCCGGCTTAACCATTGGTGGTAAAATCCCCTACACGACTACTTTTGCTGGATTCAGCACAGGTCGTGTATATGATCAAATTAGACAAAGTGTTGCCTACTCAGATAAGAATGTAAAAATTTGTGCATCGCATGCAGGTTTGACTTTAGGAGAAGATGGTGCAACACATCAAATATTAGAAGACATTGGATTAATGAAAATGTTACCAGGCATGACTGTGATTGTGCCATGTGATTATAACCAAACCAAAGCTGCAACAAAAATGATTGCAGGCTACGAAGGTCCAGTTTATTTAAGATTCGGTCGACCAAAATGGCCCAACTTTACCAAAGAAGATGGCTCTGATTTTGTAATCGGTAAGGCACAAATTTTAGCAGAAGGAACAGATGTAACAATTGTGGCATGTGGACACCTTGTATGGAAATCGATTGAAGCAGCAAAGCAATTAGAAGCAGAAGGGATCAGTGTAGAAGTGATCAACTTGCATACCATTAAACCATTTGATGAAGCAGCAATTATCAAGAGCTTAAAGAAAACAGGTTGTGTAGTCACTGCCGAAGAACATAATGTGATTGGAGGTATGGGAGATGTGGTAGCGCAAGCAGCAGCTAAACATTATCCAGTGCCTGTTGAATTCATTGGCACACAAGATACATTTGGAGAAAGTGGAACACCTACTCAGTTGTTAACTAAATACGGATTAGATGCAGTGAATATTGTTGCTGCAGCAAAGAAAGTTCTTAGTCGTAAGGGCTAATAAATAAAGATTTTTCAAAAAGATAAACTCTTTATTTATTCCACTCTAATGATTTTAAAAAACCCGAAGTATACTTCGGGTTTTTTGGGTTTATAAAGTATTTGATAGAAATTTAAATACTTTATAAAGAACCCTCTAATGATTTTAAAAAACCCGAAGTATACTTCGGGTTTTTTGGCCTAAGGCGCTAGTCTTACTTTCACCCAATGTCCATTATCATGTAAACTGTATTGAAGGCGATCGTGTAAACGAGAGCTACGTCCCTGCCAGAATTCTATTTCTGTTGGGTGAATGATATACCCACCCCAATCTGGAGGCAAGGGGATCATACCTTCTTTAAATTTCTCTGTATTTTCTGCAACAAGATCTTCTAAGAATGCCCTGTCAGGAATGATTCTACTTTGTGGCGAGGACCATGCACCCAATTGGCTACCAATGGGTCTGGAATGAAAATAGTTTTCGCTTTCTTCAGCACTAATTTTTTTGATCGTCCCTGTGATGCGCACTTGACGTTCTAATTCTTTCCAGAAAAAATTCATAGCTACATGAGGATGGGCATCTACCTGCAACCCTTTTGCAGAAGCATAATTGGTAAAAAATACAAAACCTTCTGGGGTATAGCCTTTTAACAACACCACACGAGAAGCGGGTGCACCATTGGCTTTGACAGTAGACAATACAAAAGCGTTCACTTCGTCAATATTGCTTTCGATGGCATCGTTCCACCAAATAGTGAATTGATCCATTGGATGTTCCATACTGGTAGCTTCATCCAAAGAGGCTAGTTGGTAGTCGCGGCGAATATCTGCAATGTCTCTATTCATAAAATAATTTTAAATCAAGATTAAAATTTATTGCTTACTAAGATTGATGGATTTAGTGGCATATAAAATATTTACAACCGAAAGTAATAATAACATGCCCACCAATTGATGCAATTGTGCCATCCATTCAAAACTTCCCCATGTTCCAGGAATGATATTTTTACTAGTCAAAACAGAAAAAATACCTAACAACACTTGAAGCAATACAAAATACAAAGGCAACATCTTAACATTGCTCCAAAACAGGTTTCCCTGAATTTTGCGCATTTGAGCGACCCAATAAACAACCACTACTAATAAAATATATGCCAAGCCACGATGCACAAAATGAATCCAAGTGGTATTATCAATTGTATTTAAAAAGAAGTTTTCCTTACCCATTAAATGTGTAGGCACCCACTCCCCATTGATGGTGGGCCAAGTGCTTGCCACATTTGCCGCTTTATGTCCTGCCATTAATGCACCATAAATGAATTGAAAAAATAATAAGCCAAGTACTACCCAAGCCCAAACACGAAAGCCTTTGAAACTTATTTGTGCTTCCATGCTTAAATGTGTTTTATGCACCGGTGTTGCTTTTAATGAAAGGGCAAACCAATACGTATAAGAAAGCAAACCCATCGCAAAAATAAAATGCAATGCCAAGCGTGTTGGTTTTACATACACCGCATCGCCTTCTAATCCACTTGCTAACATGATCCAACCAATGGCACCTTGTAAGGCACCCAATAAAAATAAAATCACCAAGGGACGAATCATTTCAGGTTTAAAATATTTTTTTAGGATGAAATAAATAAACCCAAAAGCAAACACTAAACCAATGGTTCTTGCCCATACACGGTGAAACCATTCCCAAAAAAAGATAAACTTAAAATTATCAATCGTAAAGTCAAAATTCAATAATTGAAACTGTGGCGTCGTCTTATATTTTTCAAACAACAACTGCCAAGCAGCTTGATTCATTGGAGGTAAAGTTCCAGTGACTACGTCCCATTCTGTAATAGACAAGCCACTACCAGTTAAACGCGTAATGCCCCCCAATGCAATTTGCACAATGGTCATGGCCACGCCAAGGATCAACCAATTGGCAACAGCGCGGGATTTCTTGTCTTGTAATTCCATAGATAAATTAACTTCTAACTACTTCAATATTGTATAGGACCTAAGCATTTAATACTTATACAAAGTTACTAAGTAAATCCACAAGGATGTCGAATTCAAAGCAAGAATCACCGTCATAATTAAGATTGATTTTGGTTTGTGAAAAAGAATAAAGGGATCTACTAAAGATCTTGAACAAAATTGATCAAGGATCAAGTGGACAGTGTCAATTGACTTTGATATATTTGAACCTATTAAATGAATAGCATTGCCAAAACTCCTTAATTACTATCAAGCCGAGAAATTGGAGGCTGGCTGCGACGAAGCGGGCAGAGGTTGTTATGCCGGACCGGTCTTTGCCGCAGCAGTGATTTTGCCAAGGGATTTTTACCATCCCTTAATTAACGATAGCAAGAAGTTGAGTGAAAAACAAAGAGCCATATTGGCTCCAATTATTAAAGAAGCAGCCATCGCATGGGCGATTGGCTCACAGACCCCAGTTCAAATAGATGAGATCAATATTTTAAAGGCAAGTATAAAG
>Ga0114976_10001183_pt1 | contig 16247 bp, 27 predicted proteins | sample S_130805_EF_Meta_FD_87319 | JGI IMG/M metagenome (GOLD analysis project Ga0114976, IMG submission 87319) | Freshwater microbial communities from Lake Simoncouche, Canada to study carbon cycling - S_130805_EF_MetaG | ecosystem: Environmental > Aquatic > Freshwater > Lake | place: Lake...
AGCTGACGTGAGGTTGGCGTTGCATGAGTTGACTGGTGGCTCTGCGAGCGCGGCTTTGGCGTTCAGCTTTGCTTTCGGCTGTGAGCGATTGAGTCACTGTGCCTCCAGATCAACGTATGGCAACCAAGCGACTGGTTGCGGAAGATGTGTTACCTGCGCAGTTCGCGCAGGCTACTAGTGATGTCTACTTTGACTGAGAGGTCGGACGGAACCAGTGTCTGGTGCAAGTAACGTGTCGCGGTCTGGTTCGTCGTAGAGCGTGTCGCGCTCGAGCAGTGTGACCAGTGCTGTGTAGTTCTCTGGTGTTCGTTTTGCGCCAATGCGTTCGTCTAGTTCTCTGAGCAGGCAGTGCAAAGCGATGGCTCTGCGTTCTGGGTCTGGAGCGTTTGCTGCGTCTTCAATGTTTCGCAGCAGGCGTTGTGGGTCTCCGTTTGCACTGTCGTAGCGAGCGAGCTTGCCTCTTGGACTGATGAACTGGTGCAGTGTCATTGGCTTTCAGTAAACGCGATCAGTGTTGTGTCGAGCAGCTCTGCTTGGTGCAGGATGTGAGTCACGTCAAGCTGGGTTGAATCGAACGATGCAAGCCAGTGGTTGCTGCGGTTGACGATTGGAACAATTGTGCTGCGGTCTTCACGTTCAATGATTGCTCTGTAGAAGCCTTTTTGGACGCTTGTGATTTTGACTGTTGGTGTCATTGGTCAGTCCATTTCGCTGCGAGCTTCGAGTTCGTTGTCGATGATCTCGATTGCTGCTTCTGCGTTGAGCTGTTCGCGCAGGTCGGTTGACGTGCAGACCGTGTTCCAGAGCGTTGCGCGGTCGGCTTCGAGCTGGTCGCTGCTCATCAGTTCTGCGTAGTCGTACCAAGCTGAGATCTGCTTGGTGTCTGTTGGCGCTGGTGGCATCTGAGTTGTCATTGCTGTCTCCCTGTGTTGTGTGAACTGCATGGCACAAAGATAACGCACTTTGCGCGAACTTGCAATGCGCCTTAGTGCGCGTTCATGCTGCAGCCAACCGTCTGATCAACAGTGGTGCAGGCGCGAACAATGAGACAGCTGCAGCTGGCCTGCGTTTGAGCACTGGCTGGCACAGTTCATGCTCGCTGACTGGTCGCAGGTGCTGTTGAGCAACAGTTCTGAAACTTGGCCCGATGTGCTGTTGCTTGCCTTCGCGTGAGAGCTTCAATCCGTCGTGACCGTTGATCCAACCTTTGACGACGAACTCTGGGTAGGTGCCAATGACGAGCACGAAGTCATGGTCGAGGTTGTCTTGTGCGCGCAGGATCAACGAACCGCGTTTGTGCGCTGTGTGTCTGACTTGCAGTCCAGGCACGATGTCTCCAAGCCTGTCGTCTTGGACTGTTTGTTTTTCAGTCCAAGGCAGACCAAACGCTCTTGCTGCAGCGATCTCAGCGGCAATGCTTTGGCGTTCGTGCTCGAGGCTGCGTCCAAGGCTTTCGATCTTGTTTGGCAAACGAAGGTCAACTGATCGAGCGTGGCGATCTGCTGCGGCTTGCTCGCACAGCTCTTGCTCAACGAGTGTCAGCGTGTACTCAAACATGGCCAGTGTTTATGCAGCTCGGTTCATACGTTTGTATTCGGCGACGTAGCGAGTGATCGTGCGAGTTGTTACGTCGTAGCTTGCTGCTGCTCTGGCGTGACCGTGAGTGATGGCTTCCTGAGCGATCAGCATTCGGCCCTGGACAGTGCCTCTGTCTGCCCAGCCAACGCGCCTTGGAACCGTCACTGCTTGGATCTCGTCCTCAATTGCTTTGAGAATCTCTCTGAGCGACTTGATGCTGTGCGCGTTGTCTGCTCTTGCTTTGAGTTTTGCGAGCGCTACATCGCCTCGAGCGTTGCCGAATGAGTCGATTGGATCTTCGCGCTCAACACTGCGACTGCCTGACTCAAAGCTTCTGCCAGCGACGTTGCCTGCAAGCAGCGAAAGCCTGAACAAAGCTTCAGCGATTCGTTGCTCGAGCAGCTGCCGAATCAGCGGTTCGTAATGATCGCGCAGCTCCTGTGCGCGGCTGTGGTCGCGGCTGTTGTCGCGGCTGTGGTTTTCGAGTTTTGGCTGTTGTTTCGACGCTTTACTGCTGTTCAGAGCACTTTGGCGAAACTCTAATGTCGGCGGGGCTTTTGCCTGATTCTGCTCTTCGTCGCTAGTGGCGAGAATGTATCGGGGAGGATTACTCATCGTTTGTGCAAGTCCTTTCGTTTTAGGCGATGTCACGGTTGCGGCTGTTTGATTGGCTGAAGTGGTCACTAGTGACCTTGAGAATCTTTTCTCTTGCTCTGCGTTCGCTGGTGTGTCCGTAGACCTCCATGATCAGCTGGCCTCCGTCGCGATGGCCTAGTTGCACTGCGACTTCTGCTGGTGTCAGTCCCAGCTCAAGCAGCCACGTTGCTGCGAAGTGTCGGAACTCGTGCCATGCCATGCCAGGTCTCCCTGCAGCGTTTCGAATTGGCGACCACAGGCCATGCCAGCGCGGACTCCATGCTTGGCAACCTGTTGGAGTCGGAAAGACGAGTCGGTCGTGAAGAATTGGTGCTCGCTCAATTGCGCCTCGAGCTGGTTCTGTCAAGACAATTGTTCGCCTGTAGTGGTGTTTGGGCAGGCTGATTGTTCTGGTTGTTGATCTGGCTGCTCGGTCGATGCGGACGATGTCGCCTTGAATATCTTGGTGTTCAAGCGCGTACATTTCGCCTGGTCTGATGCCTGTGTATGCGCAGAAGACAATGGCACTGGCGAGCAGTTCGCCTGTGACTACGTCATGCACTAGTCGAGCAGTGTTTGCGAGGTGTTCGATGTCTGCTTCTGTCAACCATTCTGGTTCGAGTTGACGTTTTGCTGTTGGCCTGCGAAGGCCAAGGTTCTGGAATGGGTTGACTGCGATCAGGTCGTCTCGGTATGCGTCACTGAACATCGCTCGCAGGCTTGGGTGATGCGTTGGGTGTTTGATTGCCCAGGCTCTAGCGGTTTGCCTGTCGACTTTGTCCAAGTAGCGGTCGGCGTGAGCTGTCGCAAAGTGTTTCGTTTGTGCGTGATAGTGCTTCTGGGTTGATTCAGCTGGCCTTGGGTAGTCGCGCATCCAGCGCGCATGAAAGGTGCCAACTGTTTCTCTGGTTATGCGGGTTGATTGCGCCAGCCGTTCGGCTGCTCGAGCTTCTGACTTTGAGTCATAGGTGCCAACCTGCCTCGGTCGTTTCAGCAGCGGGTCGTAGACCTGCACTGCATACCTGCCTGATGGACGTTTGATAATTGTCATTGCTTTCTCCCTGTTCGCGGTTTGCGATAGGTCAAGCGTACCTATTGACTTGTGCGCGGCAGCTGCAGAGATAGCTGGCCGTCAATGGGTTGAGAGTTGACTGGAGTGAACATGACGCTGAAGTGCGCGATTGGTGCGCCTCCGCCACTGTGGAGGCTCTCTGGCAGAGCTGTCCAGGAAACGCTGGTGACGTGTCCTTTGTCGTTGCGTCGCACCATGTCAATGCGAACGATTGAGTCTTGGTTGTCGACTCGACACCAGCGCGAACCTAGAGTAAGAACTGAACCGAAATCGTCGGTCACAGTTTGCCTTCCGCTTTCAGGTTCTCAACGTAGATGAGGTTCCCCAAGAGCGCGGCAATGCGCTTCACGTCGTACAGCGTGAGTTCAGCTGTGACGGTTGCCTGTTGTCCATTGAGCGTTGTTCCAGACATACCAATTACAAAGGGAGTTGTTGTGCCTAGGCTTGCAGCAAAGATGTCGCTGGTTAGCTCGAGGTCAACGACTCTGCCGTCAAATTCGGTCATTGGTCGCGCTTCGGGTCGAACTTTGGAACTGCTGCAGCCATGAACGCTGAATGCATGGTTCGAGCAACAATCTTGGCGACTGGATACCGACCGCCTTCTGGACACTCTTCCAGCTTCCAGACCTTGCCAGTTGTCTTGTGGATCTGAGCTGCTCTGATCGCGTCGTCAAACTCTTGAAGGAACTCAGTCATTGCTAGAAAGGAATGTCGTCGGTGTCAGTGACTGGCAACCTGCTGGAAGCGGCTGCTGCAGGTGCTGCGGTCTGACTGTCTGGTGCTGACAGGTACTGCACCTGATCGGCGATAATCTGAACTTTGGTGCGCTTCTGACCGTCTGGTGTTTCCCAGCTTGACCAGTCCAGTTTCCCGTCGATGGCAACTGCTCGACCTTTCGCAAGGTACTTGCCAGCGTTCTCTCCCTGCGCGCCAAAGACAGTTACGTCAAAGAAATTGGGTTTGTCTTCCCATTCGCCAGTCTGGTTTTTGCGTCGAGCGTTGACTGCGAGACCTAGCTTGCAGATCGTCAAACCTCCAGCAGTCGTGACGAGTTCTGGGTCGCGAGTGAGGTTGCCTGTCAGCGTGACTCGGTTGATGTGCTGGGTTGCCATTTACTTTTCTCCCTGTTGAATTAGCCAAGCGGTTGCGCTTGACAGTTGGAATCGAACGCTTCGACCGACTTTGAAATGCGGCAGGCCTTGACTGAGTTGGTCGTTGACCCAGCGCGGACTGAAACCCAGGTGCGATGCAAGCTGCGACTTTGAAATGAATCGTTCGTTTGGGTCGAACGTTTCGCGCCTGGCTTGTTGGATGTGATGAACACTTGCTGTCATTTGCTGGCGATTGCGTCCAGTTCAATGATCAGCTCAAAACGCTGGCGGCTGGTCAAGCGTTCAACGGTTCGGTTTTCGCTACAGGATGCTGCGCGAAGTGCTCGAGCTTTCGTTTTGTAGTTCAAGCGCGGAACGTAGTTCAGAAGATCGCCAATCTTGAGCGAGTGAACGAAACGTGGGTTGTCTTCGAGCAGTTCAATCACTTTCAAAATCGCGTCGTTTTTCTTCATGACTTTGAGTTCTGTCTTGAATGCAGCGCGGTCGTAGCGGATCTTGTTTCCGATTGCCAGTGCTTGGATGCGCTGTGCTGCTTTTGGGTCAGCGACTTGAGTCATGCTTGATTCGTGCCTTTCGGTTTCGTTTGTATTCGTGAATGAGGTCAACGACAACTGCGATGGCGACGCTGCCGTTTACAGCGACCAGCACTGCGACGATTGCGAGCAGGTAGTGATTCATCGCGTCACCTCAAGGCGTTGCTTGCGAGTGAAGTACGTCGAACCAACTGGCAGCTCGGTTGGGTAGTGCGCTTCGAGGTTGCCTTCACTGTCGAGCTGTTCAATTGCTGCTGCTCGACCGTATGTGTACTCAAGTGCTGTGAAGTGCTGCTGCCAGTTGTCTCGTCGACGTGACTTCTGCAGCAGGCCAGCGGTCGCAATGAGCTTTGCTGGGTATGGCCTCCACTGATCAGAGCCTGCAAGCTGTGCGACTGCTTGCTCAATTGGTCGAGCTGGGTACTTGCCCATGACTAGAAACCAAGCTGCTGAGTCGTCCTCTGTGAAGTCGCCTGGCCAAAGGTGATCCAAGGCAATGGCGATGGCTTCCCATTCAGCGCGGCTCATGACGCACCTTCGAACTCTGGTACGTCATTTGGTACAGCGCTCAAAGCGAGGCGAGCTTGCGTTCGCTGCTGCCTTCTCGCTGCAGCAGTTGAAGCATTCGAAACTGGCCTGCCATGTAGTTGTATTTCAGTAGTTTGGGTTTGGGTTTGGGTTTGGGTTTGGGGCTTGAATTTTGCTACTCGAGCGCTACTCGTTTGCTGCTCGTTTGCTTGAGCGTTTGCTACTGGTTTGCTACTCGTTTGCTTGACGGTTGCTACTCGGTTTGCTTGAGCTTTGCTACCGCCTTTGCTACCTGCTGCCTTGCGTTTGTCGCTCACTGTCAGCCGCTTTGCTTCAACCTCTGCCTTGCTTGGCTGGAAGTCGAAATAGTCATGAATCATCCAGCCGCCTTTGACTTCCAACCACAGGCCATGCTCAACAAGACGAGCAGCGAGCAGCGTGTTTGTGACCTGTTCGTCGTTCTCGCTGATGCCTGTCCAGTCGCAGAGCCTGTTCAAGATCCCTGCAGGCACAAATCCGTCTGCGAGGTGACGGTTGGAGTAGGTGATGCCAGCGCTGTACAGGTGCGCAGCCAACGTGCCTGCCTGCGCAACCTTTGGGTTTTCAAGCCACTGGTCGTCAAGCCTCACGAATGGCATTTAGCGCGCTCCTGTCTCTGAGTTGCTGTTTGCGGCGACGTGGTCGAGTTCGCTTGTTGAGGCGTTCGAAAGCTTCGTCTCCAGTGAGCGTTGTCAGCTCCGCGCTGCTGGGTTCGTCTGGTTCAACTCGAGTGAGCGTGATGAAGCCGTCGCCGCGCTTGAGTTCGCGCTGAAACTCGACAACGCGCTCGAGCTGCAGCAGGTGCTCTGCGAGTTCCTGTGCTGTGCCTTCGTGCCAGATTGGTAGTTCTGGTTGAAGCCTTGGTGGTACTCGGTCGAATCCGTGACCAGGCTTGTCGATCAGGAAACGCGCCCAGAGCCAGAGGTCTGCTCCGTTTTCGCTGGTGCTTGTGTTCAGGCTGAGTGTGTTTGCTCGAGCAGCGAACTGGTCAAACAGGTCTGGGTCAATGAGGCGAGCTGGCATTTCGATTGCGAGCGCGCCACCAGTCAGGCTGATTGGGTTGATCAGCGTTGTTTGGCTGACTGTCATTTCGTTCCTTTCTGCTGTGCGAGTAGTAGGTCGATGAAGTCACTGGCTTTGAGGAAGACGTGCCATTCGCGTCTGTCTGGTCGTGTAAAGACGACGGGTTTTTGGCCTTCGTTGCAGGCTTCGCTGGCTTGGTCAATGGCTTGCCAGGGTTGCCAGCGGTTCGTGCGTTTGACTTCGATGCTCCAACCGTCTGGACCGCCGACAATGTCGCCGCCTCCGCCTTTGCCGCCACCACTTGCGAAGCCACGAACTGCTGGCCAGCCAGCTGTCGTGAGCAAGTCGACGATCTCGAGTTCGCCTCGAGCACCTTTGTTTCGCTGTGACGCGCTCATGCTGCGCGCCTTGCCTGCAGTGCGAACAGGTGCGCGTCCATGACCTCGTCGATGGCTTCGCCTTGCGTCATTGTTGGTGGCCATGCGTTTACTTGGCCAACGAACACAAAGCGGCTGCGCAGGTAGTCGTAGCTGACAAATTCGCCTTGCTGGTTGCGGAGCGCTGCTCGGTCGGTTCCAATCCTGACGAGTTTGTCGCCGACCGCTACCTGCGTAACGACGATTGGTGACAGTTCCTGCTTGCCGCGCTTTGGTCGCCAAACGGAACCGACTTGGAAACGGTTCTGGATCATGCGTCAGCGTCCTTGCGGATTGGCTTTGGCGGATAGCAGCGAGCAACCTTGGTCTTGTGGCTGAGTACTTGTTTGGTGTTGTGCTGGCGAGCAAGGTTGCGTCGTGTTCGCCGCTTGGCAATGTTGCGCTTGACCTGAGCTGACTGTCTCATTGGTCGCCTCCAAGCTGCTGCAGCAGTTCGTCAAGCTTTGCTGCTGGGAAACGTGGCAAAGCGCGCTCGAGGATTGGTGCAGCGTCTGCAGCTGTCTTGACTGCTGGTGACGTGTTGCCAGTGACTTCGTAGAGCAGGCCAAGCAAGATCAGGTCGTCGACCTGTGCGTTTGCCTGGCGAGCTTTGACGAGGCCAACCTGCTTCGCAGTAATGGTCTTTGATGCTCCGACTGGAGCAGGCTTTGGAACCGCCCCGCCCCTAGCCTGCCCAGTCGAAGTTGTTGGCAGCAGGTCTGGCATTTCTTCTGCTGCTGTGGTCTGCAAGCTTGGGTCTGCAAGCTTCGCGATTGGTGCGACAACGCCACGAAGAGCGCGGCTCTGTGCTCGAGTTGATGCCATTGAGCAGATCGCGTAGTCGTCCGCTTTGGCCCAGCGTCGCTCTTGCCTGCTGCACAGTGCGTCTGCTTGACCGACGACCATTCCGTCACTGAGTCGGCGAGCTTCTGCTGTTGCTTTCCAAGCGTCGCCATCGCGCTCGGTGTGAATGACTGTCGCAGTAATTCCAACGAGCAAACCGATTGCTTGGTATCCCTCGATTGTGAGGTGCTTGCTGCCGCCTTGAACTACTGCGTAGAGCTGCACTGTGTTTGCGATCTCTCTGAATGCTGCGGCTGCTTCCCGCATCAAGGCGAGTGAGCCTTGCGGAGTGAGCTGATGTGAATCAGTTACAGGCAGTGCGAGTAATTCGCCTGTGTCTGTGTTGACGGTTGTTGCGCTCATGCGAGACCGCCTCGACTGCGCATCGCGTTTCTGTATTCAGCTGCAAGCTGGCGGTCGCGAGCGAGTCTGTGCCGGTAGGTGTCGACTGCTCGAGCAGCAAGGAACATTGCTGTCGCAATGCCAAAGATGAGCAGCCAAGCTGTTGCTCCGTTTGGGCCTGACAGGTGCTGGCAGGCAGTGAGTTTTGTTGTCATGCAACCTCCCTGGTTGAATTCGAATCGGATTTCTACCACGCACTGCGGACGAACGCTATGTGCGCGTTCTCGCAGCGTCACCTAGTTTCGCTACTTGCGTAGAAATTCCTTCCGAATACGCAATCTGCGCGCAATCCGTTACGGTTGAGGCGTGACAAATGAACTCAACAAAAACCAAACCGATTCCGAAACGCCATTCATGGCATTGGGAATAAGGCTGAAAGCCTTGCGAACAGAGCAAGGCAAGAGCCAGCAGCAACTAGCAGAAGAGGCCAACGTCGCCTATCGAACGCTCCAATACCTAGAGAGCGGCAAACGCGCTCCGCAGCGCGCAACTTTGGTTCAGTTAGCTGACGCGCTTGGAGTTGGTTATGACGAACTCAGAGCGGTTGCTGGAAGACCGTCGGTCGATCAGGCACTGACAGAGAGCGAGCTTGACCGTTTAGCTGAGTTGCTGGTTGAGCGGATGCGTCCGCTGCTGGTTGAGCTGTTTCGCCAAGCCTGAGATCGACTGCTGTTTGAATCGCTGCAGCGACCGCTTCAAGCAGGTTCGCGTCGACCGCTGGCAATCCTGATGTCGCTGCAAGATCTTGCAAGTCAAGTGCGAGGTCTGCTGCTCTGACGATCAGTTTGTGACTCATGTTGCCGCGTAATGTAGCGCACATTATCCGCACTTGCTGTGCGAACAATTCCTACTGCTCACTGAGTAGTGAACCGCAAGTGAGTTCGTTGCAAACGTGAGGCTTGGTGTTCGTTGACACTGGCCTTCCAGTTGCACTGCAGGCACTGGCAAACAAGGCGCATGGCCAGCACAGCCGACCAGTGACGATCAGTCGACCGCAGTGGTTGCAGCGCAGCTCTTGCATTTCATGCCAGGGCTGCTCTTCGCAGGCAGTCGTAGAGCAACACTGAATGCTTCAACGCTTCAGTAATCGCTGCTGCTCGCTCTGCCCTGTCTTCGTTCAGTGACTGCAACCTGAGCAGTTCCCATGTCGCGTAGTTGAAACCGTCGATCACTTCGTCAAGGTGTTCGCTGACAAGGTCACGGTTTCCAGACAGGCTGACTGCGCCTGGGTCGGTTCTGCGTTCTGCGTCAGCGACGATGCGGTCAACTAGCTCAACGTGGTTTACGGCTTCTGCAGCGTGACTGATTGCTGCGCGCTCAAAGACTGGGTCTCTTTGCATGACAATTTCGCCTGGCATGACTCGACCGCATTTGATGCACGTTCCCGCTCTGCGCGGATCGTCGCCAAGTGAATGCTCTGTGCATTCGCTCATGATCTTGATTGCGCTTCTGCTTCAGCTTTGGTCAAGCCTGCAGGATGGTGGTCTTCAAGGTCGAGAATTGAAATGTCTGTGATTCCTCTGCGCGGATGGCAAGTCAAAAGCAGCTGCGTTGGCGCTCGACCACTGCCAAACGCTTTGAGGGAGTATTCGTCGACTCCCTTGGTTGATCCGTTCAGGAATGTTCGAACGCTGACTCCGTCAATTGCATTGGCCGTGTGGAAGTGTCCAAGTGCGACGTAGTCAATTGGTGTCTTTGCTGCTGAGAATTGTTGCTCGAGCACTGTGATTCGCCTGACGACTCCACCCCAAGGTACGCCAGGCATGCTTGAGCGGATGCCGTCGCCATGCATGATCAGGAATCGCCAGCGTTCAGCGACTGTTCGCATAACGAAACTCGCTGCTGGGAAATCGAATGAGTAGCGCTCGTCGTTGCGGAGCAGCAGTTCAATGATTTTGTATGCGATCCAGTCGTCGTTGTTTGCTGCTTGTTTGGCTGACGGTTTGCGAGTTCTGCGCGGATGGTTGCCTGGTACGCCAGCAACGTCGATTGAGTCGAAGTGTTCTGCAAAGCCTTGGAGCCATGCTGCAGTGTCGGTCGCAAATTGGACTGTGGCTTGAGCGTCTGCCATTTCGTTAGTTTTGGCCAGCTCTTCGTGAATGCTGCCGCTCAACATGTCACCGAGCAGCCAGACGTGAAGTTTCTTGATCGGATACGGGCGATGCGCAACGAAGCTCAAGACTCTGTCTTGCAGTCGCGCCATGCGTTCCAGCATGATGCCCCAGTCGTATTCGTTGAGACCAAGGGTTTCCTCTCGACTGACTGTTTCGCCAGCGTGAGTGTCTGAGAACAGCAAGATCGCTTCGTGCTGATCGTCAGCGGCAGCTGCCTGTCGCCTCGGTTTCGGTGCAGGCGCTTTGTACTTGGCTTGTGTCTTTGGCAAGACTGCCTCGAGCCTGCGGATCAAGCCTTCAGTTTCGATGTCTTCCTGACGTGCCTTTCGTGCGACTCGCTCCAGTTCAGTGTTTCTGCGACGCAACAGTTCAGCTTCGCTGATCTCTCCGTCGAGCGGTTGAATGACTCGCTCTTTTTCTCGCCTTGGAATCTCAATGCCCTGTCGCTTGAGCCTGTAGCGCAGTGAGCTTTCAGGAACTCCAAGCTGGTCAGCAAGTTCAGTTGGCCTGAGTGTTTGCAGATCGTGCCTGAGTTGGTCGTCGCTGGGCCATTCAATTTTGCTTCGATAGTCCAAGTGAGCTGAACTTGCTCCTGCAGCCGCGCTTCGACGTGCGTCGTCGATCTGTTCCTGTAGTTGTGGGTTCTCGATCTTGCGTCGTCGAAGGTGCGCCGACAATGTCGGTGCCGGAATCTTCAGGATGGCTGCAACATCGACGATGGTTCCATGCTCGAGCACCAGTTCGACGAGTTGGTCGTCGGTTGGAAACGATCTGCGAATGCCAGCCATGTAATGAAGTCTGGCCATGTCATCGGACGCACTTTACGTTCTTGGCTGTGCGCTGCCAGTGCGTTTTAGGTAATAGCGTTTACGCGCCAGTTGTCTAGAGGTGTTGACATAGCTTGGAATGTTTGTCTATAGTCCTAGACACGAAGTCAACCAACAGCCGGGAGAACATCAAATGCCACGAACACTCTTCACAATCTCAACAAGTTACGGAACACCAATCATGGAGCACCTCGGATCAGCTGCAGACGCAATCGCTGAAGCTCAGGAACTTAGCGCTGGCAGGCGCGCAACCTTGTTCGTGATTAGCCCCGACGACGGAATCATCGCTGGTACTTGCTTCATGTGCGACGCAATTGTCAGCGACGAAGACCTTTGCGCAGACCACTGGTGCGAGGTCTGTGAAGACGACGGAATGCCGTGAGCCAAACCAATCAACTTCAACGCAGCAAGAAAGACACTGACATGAAATTCACATTCGAAACACACTCACAGGGATTCACAGCCGCTCGCTGCGACACCTGGGCCAATCCCACAAATTTGAGCGGCATGATCCCGATCACAAACAAAGATGGCAAATGGATTGCTCGAGTTGGAAACACAACTGCGGACGTGACCAAGGTCTTTCACGACCACGACAAACTGAACTCTCGACTTGTTGAACTGGTCGGCGATGCAACACAAGCAGCGGTCAAGTCGCTTCGCTCAAGTCACCTTGAAGTGGTCAGACTCGAGACAGCGTTGAAAGAGGCAACCATTGTTCGTAACGACAACCTGAAGCTTGCTGCAGCTTTCGACGGAGGCAAAATGACGCTTCGTCATATTGCTGCAGCGACTCGATCAACTGGTGTCAACTCTGACAACGGTTTGAGCTTTCAGCGCATCTCTCAAATCGTCAACGCTTGAAAACGAAGAAAGCCTCGCCACCATTTTCAGGTGACGAGGCTTTTGTCTTTGACAAGACAAGCGTGATGTACGCGCATCGTAGCCGCTGGCGCGGCGAGCTTGACTGTTTACTTGCGAGCGCTGCGAACAGCGACAGTGCCAAGAAAGGCAAGTGAAGCGCTGACGACTGGCTGCCACGTTGCAACAGTTGAGCCAGACAAGATGCCGCTTGAGGCGAGCGCTGTCAGTGCAGCGATTACCAGTCCGCTCAGGGTTGAGATTTGAGCTTTGGTCATGGTGTCTCCTGACTAGATGACGAGGTGTCGACGGAAACCCTTCACTCCGTCTGGGCCAATGTAGGTGTTCAAGTCGCATGGTTTGGCGATGCCGTCGACCAAGGCTTTGTCCGTGAATTGCCAGATGAATGTTTGGCGACGATTCCAAGCTGTTGGGATGATTGGATGATCGGTGTAGCTGGCGACCCATAGTGGACAGCCAAGGTTCCAACCGAGTTTCACTGTGTCGTCAGCGAACCATGCGCCTGTGTAGACAAGTGGATGTCGACCGCCGAGCTGTTTGCGGATTTCGCCAATTGCTTGGCGAAGGTACAGGCGTGTTCGATACCTGCCGATTCGAGTGTTCGTGTCGAACGCGCTTGCTTCGAAGTCAAGTACTGGCCTGATCGTTGGCCTGCGGCTGTCGTCATAAAGGCCAATCTTTCTGCAGTGCTTGAGGAAGATTTGAACCTCTTGTGCTCCAGTGCGCCCAGGCTTTGGACGCAGGAAGCAGTAACCGCCAACGATGAGTCCAGCTTCTCGAGCGCGCTGGACGCGCTCTGGTGTCGCAAGACTGTCGATCAGGTCGCCTTCACTGATTTTGATGATCGCGAAGTGACTGTGTTTTGCGACCTTTGGCCAAGTGATTTGACCGTCGCCTTCGTATACGTCGACTCCGTGAACAAATTCGTTGCTCATCTTGTGAATCCTTTCCGCTTGACAGCGTCAATCCAACGTCTTGAATGTCCCTTCGCTCGACTGCGAAGCAGTGCTGACCAAGCGGTCTTTTCAAAGACGTTGGTTATTACGAAATGGTGCGCTTCAGCTCCGCTTGAGTACGGTTTGACTGCGCAAATGCCAAGGTGCCTGAGCGTTGCGATCAGGTTGTCGCAGGTGTTTTCTGCTCCGTCGTCGACTGCGTCAATTCCCAAGAGCCTTCGTGAGATTGGCGCGCCTGCTGGTTGCCGGTAGATGGCTGAACCGTCACTCCGCAATTCGTGACTTGATTTGCCTGGAGGGTTGGCTGGATAGCCAGTGCCATCGAGAAACATTTGATAGAGCTTTGCTTGGCTGCTTTTGCCGTAGCGTTCCGCGACTCCCTTCCTGCGGTCTGCGCTTGTGACAATGAATCGTGCGCCTGCGTCGTGAGCTGCCTGCAATGCCCAAGCGTGAGCGCGAAACATTGGAACTGGGTCACTGCCTGGAGTGTTCCAGCCAATGGTTTGCCATGCGGCAGCGTTGAGCCTTGGTTTCATTTCAACCAGTGCCATGCGTCCTCCAGTGCTTAGAGCAGCGTTAGATGATGTGAAGTGCGCTGACGACACCAAAGGCAGTGCCGACAGCTGCAATGAAAAGGCCGGCGGCTGCGATTAGCAGTTGTTTTGCCGACCAGTTTTCTGACTTTGCTCGATGTGATCTGTTTGCTTCGCCTTCGCGAGCTTGTGTCACAGCGTCGATTTCTGCTTTCCACGTCTCAAGATTCGTGACTCGATCTTCAAGTTTGCCGAGTCGACCGTTGACCTTTTCGAATCCTGCTTTCACTTCGTCTCTTAGTGTCTTGAGGTCTTCTCTAACGTGCTCGAGGCTTTGCAGGATGAGGTCGGCTGTGTCAACTGTCATGAAGTTTCGTGGGGTTGTTGAGGGTTTATGAGATTGCTGCGAGTCTGGTCAGAAATACTGCGAGGTTGTCTCGTCGGTTGTCAAGCTCGATGCTGACGCTCTCGTTGTCGTGTGAGTAGCTGACGCTCGCGATTCGTGCGTCGCGTCCGAGTTGGCCAGTGTCTGGGTCGATGCGGTCTGTTAGCTGAATCAGTTCGCCTGCTTGCAGCAAGAGTCGTGATGGGTGGACTGCGTCGCCTGTCGTGAATTGCCTCAAGGCTTGTGGCCCAGTGGCTGTGACTGTGCCTTTGAACTGTGCTTTGAAGTGATCGAATAGCCATGCGTCGCCGATTGCTGCGAGTGTCGCTGTTGTTTGAACGCCTGGTACTTGTAGGTTGTAGGTGCGGCGAATGCCTCTGAGTTCAGCGAGTGTCGCGCTTCGTATCGCAATGGCTGGGTCGGTTGCTTTTGCGCTTGATGTGTCTGCTTTGCCGATTCTGATTGAAGGCGTTGTGTCGCCGCCAGCACCAGTGTTGACGTTCAGGTTCTGGAACGTGAAGGCATAGCCAGTGGTGAAGTCTTGGTCGGTGTCTGGTGTCCAAAGGATTGTGAATGCGAATGGGCCAAGGTCATTGCTGTTGCCTTGCATTGTTGCTGCGTTGCCGCTTGAACTGACTGTCAATGCTTGCCCGTTAGTTGTGCTTCGAGCGTTGACTGTTGTGTAGCCGTCTCGACCGCAAGTCACGACAAGCGACTGTGGATAGGTGATTGTCGTGGTCTGGTCGAAGCTGAAGGTTCCTGTCAAGACGTACGTCACGCCAGCTCGATAGATCGAGAATGCGCTGGCACCTGAGTAATTAGTCTGGTTCGATTTGATTGACAGGTTTGCTGGGTTAAAAGTGATTCGAGTTGCTCGATCAACAATTTTGATTCCTGCCTGTTGAGCTGCAGTGACAGTGCTTGAACCGCTTGAGCTGATCTGAACTGCTGACGCAAGTTGAGCTGCTGTGCGAGCGACTCGCAACGCGCCACCTGAATCTGATTGCCCTTCAACGATCACTCTTGAGTAAACGTCTTGGCCACTTGAGACTGCTTGGTTTGTGAAGTCATAACCAGACCATTTGCCCAATTGAACGGTTGGCACTGTTGGCCGAGATTTGAAAACGAGTTGTTTGTTTTCGTCAACTCGACTGATCCAACCGTGATAGGCGTTGACCTGGTCAATGATTTCTCGAGGTGTTTTGAGACCGTCTGTGACGACGTGCTGCAGTTGCAAGCTTGGTGCGGTTGGGACAGTGGCTGTGAGGTCAGATCCGCCAGCTGTGACAGCGTCACTGATTACGTCTGCAGCAGTGATGACTGGAGTTTGCGCTGAGTCGTATTCGCTTGCTGTGCCGTTGACGAAACGATTGGCAAATGAGTAGTTGGAGTAACTGTCTTTTCCGTAGACGACGATCTTTTCGAAGTTCAAGCCATACGGAGTTGTGAGCGCTGTGATCGCGTAATTCTCCATTTTGGCGACGATGACAATGAAGCGCTCTGGGGCAAGCGTCGTGCCACCTTGAATGTCGAAGTACCCAGTTGACTGGTAAGCAGACGTGGTTGGTGAACCTGTGTACGCAGCAGGAAGTCGGTCTCGAGTCGCGATGTTTCGACCGTTGCCGACTCCGTAGTTGTTCGTGGCGTTAGTGATTGTCGTTGAGCTGCCAGCGAGGTTTGCGAGCGTCTGCAGTCCAGCGACACTTGAAGCAGTGAAGACCTTGTAACTGATCGGTGGCGTATAGACGCGCCAATACCCTGAGTAGGGAGTCCAGTTTGCTGATTGGTCTGGTGGTGTCAGCGAATCAGAGAGAGTGACTGCGGTGTTGCACTGATAAAAGTCCGAGCCGTACCAGACGATTTTGTTTGCTGCATAGGCTGTGCGATCAACCCAAGGGTCAAGGTGTGTTGCTGGGTCGACGTTCGTTGATCCGCGAAGCGCGTAATAAACGTTGCCGTTGCGCTCAACGACAGTGTTTGTCGTGTAAGCCGTTCCACTGTTCCAAGCGGGAATCGTTGCCGTTGCACTGGTAATGATCGAACCAGTTGACACTGTCCCAAACGTCGTCAAGTACCCAGTCTGGCCAGTCGCAAGTGTTCGCCGACCAACCTCAAGCATTCGAGTTGCTCGAGCGTACATTGAGTAACCAGTCGTCAGTCCACTTCCACCAGTGTCTAACACCAAACCAATGAGCTGGTTTTTTTGTGGCTTGCTGCCTTCAGGCCAACCCATGAAGACCTTCGCGCCACCAGTGTTGACCTGGCCTTCGTGACCTTGCCAGTCGCCAGTTAGTGTCGCGAAGTCGCTCAATGGTCGCCAGTCACTGAGTTTGCGATGCACATACGTTCGCGCAAACTGATCATCGTC
>Ga0114976_10001185_pt1 | contig 16238 bp, 12 predicted proteins | sample S_130805_EF_Meta_FD_87319 | JGI IMG/M metagenome (GOLD analysis project Ga0114976, IMG submission 87319) | Freshwater microbial communities from Lake Simoncouche, Canada to study carbon cycling - S_130805_EF_MetaG | ecosystem: Environmental > Aquatic > Freshwater > Lake | place: Lake...
CAGAGGCTTGGGATGGACAGAAGGAAGTGGAGATTCATTGGGTTGTCATGTCGGAGTTGGTGAAAGAGAGACGAGATGTTTGCGAGTGGGGGCAGATGTTTCATGTATTGCCCACAAGTCAGAGTGGGCGTTCTGCCACCTTATTCCGTGAGGATCGGAAAGCGATCCATGAAGTATTGGATGAAATTCAAGCTGATCTCGTGCACGGTTGGGGCACAGAGGATGTATATGGGTTGGCAGCTGTACTTTCAGGTCGGCCTAACATTGTTTCGATGCAGGGCATTCTCAGTTATTATGCTCTCAAAAACAGGATGCCCGCTCGAACCTATCTCCAGGCCTTTCTTGAGCTTTTTATTCTTTGGAAGGCCGAAAGGGTGACGACAGAAAGCGGGTGGGGTCGGAATGTGGTAATGAGAAGGAACCCTTTTGCGAAAGTGGAGCTAGTCGAGTACGGAGTACAGCAAGTTTTTTTCCAAACAAAATGGCAGCCAGAAGAAAAACCCCCATTTGCCTTATTTGTGGGAGGAGTTTCTCCACGCAAGGGAATTCAAGATCTTGTGAGGGCTTTTCGGGATCCAAAGCTATCAGGGAGCGAGCTGGTTGTGATTGGAGGTGGAGAAGGGGTGTGGTCGGAAAATCTACAAAAAAGCGCGCCACCGAACATTCGTTGGTTGGGCAGAAAAACCGCAGAGGAGACGGCTCAGCACATGTCCAAGGCGTGGTGTTTGGTGTTGCCGACAAGGGCAGATACAAGTCCGAATGTGGTCAAGGAAGCGAGGGTTGTTGGACTGCCTGTGATTACAACGCGAAATGGGGGGCAGGCCAGTTATGTGAGGGATGGCGAGGACGGATATTTTATGGAGTGCGGGGATGTGAATGGATTAGTTGGAAGGCTAGAAACGGTGCTGGGATCTTTTAGCAAAGCCAAAGAGATGGGTGATCACGGAAAAAAAACTTTCAGAGAGCTATTTATAGCAAAGCGGACTGGGGATGGATTTATGAAAATGTACCACTCCACTGGTCACGGGCTGGATCAAGAATGTTTGAAAGATGCTAATCGGCGCTGATATTCTTCAATCAAGCGGTCACCATAATCCTGCCACGTGTTTTTAGCCCCCCCCTTTTGAAAAGCAGCTTTCCCCATTTTAAGGTTCAACTCTGAGTCAAGGGCAATCCGAACCATAGCATCAGCTATATGTTGGGGATCGCGGCCTCGGACGATAAAACCCTCAATACCATCTCGCACAAGGGTAGTTGCTCCCCCCTCATGAGTTCCTATGACTGGTAGGCCGGCAGCTAGAGCCTCGATTTGAGCGCGAGCAATACCTTCTTCTTGCGAGGGAAAGACAAATGCGCAACAGGTTTGAAGCAAAGCAGCGAGATCGGAATGTGAAAGGCGAGGAACATGGTGAAATGTCCCCTCCCATTTTGTGCGTTCGTGTCGGAAATCTGTTTTATATTGACCGACGCAAATAAGCTCAGCATCGGGCAGGTGTTTTTTCACCAGTTCAAAGGCTCGAAAAAGATACTGGTGGCCTTTACGAAGGCAAATAGTCCCAACACAGATAAAGCGGGGCTTTATCGGCACAGATTGACGGGGCTGAAACGTAGAGGTGTCCACACCCATAGGATTAATAAAAATCTTCTCCTCTGGAATCCCGTTCCAAACCATTGAATCTCGGCAAAAAGAGGACTGCACGACAATACAATCAGCAAGTTCCAGCTCTCGATTCATTCTTGCAAACATCCAATGAGGAATAGGAACTTTCTCACCCGGGCACCATAAGTCGCACTCCCTTTGCCAAAAACCGTAATAGGTAAGCGGGTGACTATTAGGACAGTCCACGACTTTCAGGGCATTTTTGGATGACGGGTGACAAAATCCCCGGATACCGAATCCCATAATGGATTGGATCACATCGTAGGATTGGCATCGAAGCTCCTTTTCAAGCCATGAATCGTAAAGATATGAAAAGAAATAAGTGGCTTTTTCTTCAAGAATCTGTGAGGTGAAATGATAAAAAAACTTCATAGCGATATGATAAGGCCAGCATCGCCTGTAAAATTCGGCAGGAAGAAGACGCGGCTTTTTATCGGCCATCAATAGGGAGGAAAGAACCCCTCTTTTGTGAAGGGCCTCGGAGGTGTGCCCCAAGTACCAACTTCTTGAAGTCGCTAAAGTAATTTTCATAGATTATAAATTTTATTTAGAGAACGCATATATTCAAACACTTAATGTTTCTTGGGAAAACATCAAATTTCAAATTAAATAGAACAGCTTAGGCGAAAACTCGCCAAGCCCAAATTGCGGTTCGGTCTATGCCTTGGCATATTTAAAATTTGTGTCTCTCGAGCCAAAGAATACAATTGCGCTAGCGGTATGGCCAAGATGCCAATTACGGGAAGTTGCTAGCAGAATCCTCATAGCTGACATTTAACTTTCGGGTAGAAAGAAAAACAATTTTAATACCAAACTAAATAGCAGTTTCATTACCGTATTCCTTGCGCTTGATCAGCAAGGAATTCCTGGGCACGAAAATAATATCGACCTGTGCAAGCGCCATATCAAGAGGACGACGCAAAAGGGCACAAATATCATATGCAACAAAGTCCCGATCATTCATAAATACAGTTACATCGTGAAGAAGAGGATTGTTGTGGTACATATCTATAATGGAGACTTCCATAAGTATGGCCTGTGCTTTTTCCATCGCCAAAGACGCCCCTTTCAACGCCTCCAGTTCATAGCCCTGGATATCCAGCTTTATGAGATCGGGCTGAGCTGAGCCCAATTCTTTAAGGATGGAATCGATAGTACACATGGGCTGATTCACTTGAAGGAAATTGCCGCTTTTTCTAGCCTGAAGTACAGAACAACCAGTGGGAGCAGTCTCGCATTTGTGAAAAATCACGCTTGAGCGTTGCTCTGCCCCGAGAAGAGCAATTCGGTAATCAGTTGTATTTGGGTGAAGATTTTTAATTCGTTCTAGATCAGGAATTCTCTCCTCTTGTGCCTCTAGCATCAAAAAAAAGGCGGCGGGGTAAATTCGGCGCATCATAGTTGTCCATTCCCCTTTGTAGGCACCAGCATCCAATATGAGTTTAGGTAAAAAACCCAGTCGGCGCATATTGCAAAAACTCGAGGAATTAGAAGGGGTCTCGCAATAATCAAGTAAACGCTGTTTAGCAGCGCGGCGTAAAGCCATGGGCAGGATGCTCAAAAACGATCTTGTTAAAAATTCCATAAGTGAAATTAGCCTATTACCAGAAAGTTTACGACTTCTAAGTCACGCAGAAAATCCTAATGGTTATTAAGTGGTGAGGGCAACCCTGCGGAAATATTGAAATCCAAGTTGTGTCATCAACCAGAAAACATGGGTACTTTAATTTAGTTAAGCGCGCCAAGCCCAAATCGCTGTAGGGTCCAAGCCCTGGCAGGTCTGGAAATTATGATTATCCAGCCATAAAAGACAGTCGTGCTTTAGCCTCTCTCCATGTGTTTCCAAATAAATCGAAATTACTGAATGAGCGTAACTATTAAGCCCTTCAAGGACATCGTATTCAGCCCCTTCAACATCAATTTTTAAAAAGTCAGGAGGTGGTAAGCCCTCTTTACCTATTAAGTCTGCGATCGAAACTATCTTTACTTGGATCTGCGCAATAGTTTGCAGGTTTGGGTCTGGATGTGTGGATTTAAGGCGCCCCCCCCGAGAATCATTTTTACAGTCGAAGGTTGCCGTGCCCGATTTGGATCCAATAGCCCAGGGGAAGACTTGTGATGGATTTGGAATGCCTCGATAGTTTAGGCAGCATAATTCGAAATTCTCAGGCAAAGGCTCGAATCCGTAGATAGTGGCCTGCGGATATAAAGAGGAGAAAAAAAGCGAAGAAACACCCACATTAGCCCCCAAATCATAAATAACCTTTGGATGAAGTGCAGGGAGATTGGCGGGCATAATTGCAGAATGAGGTGAAAAGTATTCAGCAATAGTCATTGCCCCAACTCCATTGTCTAGCACGTAAACATCTATCGGCACCCGACGGGCACCAAAAATCGAAAAAGCAAGGATCCTACTATTGAAGAATGTAGCTAGGCCGCGAAAAACTAGCGAAGGTTTAAGTGCCATATAAAACAACAAACGAAGCTTTTGCTTAAAGGAGGTGCCGAGAGCAACCGCGCAACTAATCCGATTGAAAAAAAGAGAAATATTCATGAGGGCGTGGCAATGTTATGAGAGGAACCCTAATCAAAGCAGAAAATCATCAACAGAAAATATCTAAGCAACATCAGGTGGCAGTGGGAAGGCAAACATAGAGACTTACTAAGATTTTGATCGCCGCGTAAGTGAACCAAGTTTGGCCAAACAATCAGCCCTAAGGCTGGCAGACAAAACACAAAACCATCCAGAAGCTGTCGAAAGTAAAACAACAATTCCGCCCGAGAAAATCATAGAGCTTGGGCTAAGGCCCCACTTGGTTAGCGCAAGGGAAATCATAAAAGCAAAACCGATAATCAAGGTTGAAGCAGCTAAAGGGCGGATCATGGTTTTAACTGATCCTAATGGTTTTTCTGCCGCGAGAAAACCAAGGATACCTGTTACCGTTAGGTGAGTAACCAAAGATGACGCCAAGACGCCAACAATCCCGAATTGCGCCGCTGCAGGAATGGCAATCGCTATGAAGACGCAGCCTTCCACAAAATAGATGTGCCGGACAGGTCGGAAACTCTCCATCAGACCAAAAACTCCAATTAGGCATCGCGTTATCGAGGTTGAAATGAGCAGCCCAGCCAGTAGGCCATCGTAAGCAAGATTCCAGTGAACTGCACCAGAGGTCCAGAATGAGACAAAGGAGGTATTTCCAGTGATAAGGGCGGCGGCCCCGACAGTTGCTAGAAAAGCGGTGACGGAAATAATGTTGCTGAATCGCAGATTGAATCTTGTCGTGTCGCCACGAACAAACATCTCAGTAAGCCCAGGAGCAGCGCTTTCGATAATTCTGCCAGTAAGCTGCTGGCTCATGGTCAAAAGTTTTGTACCGATGGCAAAGGTCGCTGCCGCATTCAAGCCCAGTACGCGGCTCAGGATCATGATTTGACTGGCGTTCACGAGCTGAGAGCCCATAGCCACCCAGACAACATCTTGGCCGAAAGAGAAAATCTTTCGAAAAAGAAGCAAGGTTGGTCGGCTCCAGTGGCCTGAGGAGGGGTAGAAGCCACTTTTCCAGCAGATCAGAAATGTGATGATAGGACAAAGAATCGCGGCAGGGATTCCGGCAAAAGCGAAGCTGTAAATTCCCCAGCCCAAATGGAAGCCTCCCCACAAAGCAGCGAAGCTTGTCAGAAGGGTAAGTGAGCCGAGGCCGTAAGAGACATCCAGTCTTTGGAAAGCCCAGAGTGGGGCTCCAAGAGTCCGGAGAGCGACTGAAATACCTGCAAGGGCAGTTATAATAATAAGGACATTTGTGAAGTCACTGGAAAGGTGATCTGGAACAGCAAACAGGGCTGGAGCGAAAAATGAGAAAGCTAACCCAACGACAGCAATTATTAATCCTTGGATGGCAAAGACGATCGCACCAGTAAGAAGGAGGCTCCCATAGCCGCCACCATTCACATCATCTTTGCGATCAGCGATAAACCGGCTGACAGCAGAGGAGACGCCGAGATCGAGTAGTATGAGATATCCAGTAATCTGCTGGGCGAGCGCCCAAAGGCCGAATTGCTCTTTGCCAAGATAGTGAAGGGCAAGGGGGACGCTGGCTGCGGTATAAGCGATGTTGATGGCGGTTGCCAGATAGCCAGCGCCCAGACCTAGAATAAAATTGTGGGTACGACTAGACACAAAAAGTTTAGCCCCAATTGCTGAAGGAACTCATTTTGAAAATACAGGCAGTCTTAGCAAAAGGCTGGCAATGAATTGGGGGGAGGAGAGTTGGGCGGCTTTCATCTGGCTTGAGGGGGGGTGACCGCGCTCCGAAGCGATATGCAGTTTTCCTAACAAGAGACTGAAAGTAGAGCCTAAAAAAGAATTATTTTTGGAGACCGAGTCGTGGTTGAGCATTGGAATCTCGAAAGGACCAACAACGAGACACCCGCAGGCTTCAGCTTCAGCTGAAGCGAGTCCAAAGCTTTCGTAGCGTGAGGATGAGAGAAAAATCTTGGACTCTTGCATATGGCAAGCGAGATCAGGGGGTGAAAGCGGGGGGAGAAACGTGATTCGGGGATGGGGGGATTTAGTTGGGAGGCCAGAACCGACGACAAGTGAGGTCCAGGTGGGGTTTTTATCAAGAAAAGCATGCAAGGTTTTCAGCAAAAGGGGGAGGTTCTTTTGATACGATTCCCACCGGCCGACGGAGATGATCTGGTTCTTTTTGGAGACGGCGGGGTCGAATTTAAAGATATCGGTCTGAATGGGGTGAGGAACACAGTGAATCTTTTCTGGGTCGAACCCCAGGCGGGTAGCGAGGGATTTCCAAAGAGCGGTCGCGTGAGGGGTTTCGACAAGGATGGAGGGGAGAAGCCGAAGGGTTTTCCTTAAGCGATACTCGATCCAGGGGGTGGCGAGGATGGAGGCGAAGGAGTAAAAAACTGAAGCAGGGATGGAGAGAAGAAATGGCCAGTGGTAAGTGCGGTCGCGAAAATAGTCGAAGCGACGTTTAGCGTAGGTGAGGAGACCGCAGAAGGCGGTGCGCATGCCGTCGCTATCGGCGCGTTCAATAACGTGCGGTGTGGCAGAGAGGGCAGCTCGGCGTATAGGGTCGTATTTCGGACGGGTCCAGAGGCCGAGGATGACGAGATCAGGCTTTCGGGATTGCCACCAGATGGGGTTGCGGACTTCAGAGGGAGAAGGCCAGAGGACTGGGTCTTCAGGAATTTTTGATGTTGAATTTTTGATTTTTGATAAGGGATAAACCGCGGGGTGCACGACAAGAAGGGCATCGTGGCCGAGGTCACGGAAGGCTTTTGTCAGAAGGCCGAGGTCGCGGTGCCAAAAGAGCTGGTCAGGGCGGATGGTAATGTCGGTGTAGAGAAGGATTTTCAAAACATGCCCTGTGCTAACAAACGATGGATCAGGGAGAGGCCCAAATCGTAAAAGACTTGAAAGAGGCGACCTGCTGGAAGGAATTTGTTTTTACCCAATGCTGGATGGATCCTTGTGCATCATAAACATCCAGCTTTGAGAGAACGATAAATCTCGGGAAGGGAACTTTCTCTAGTTCCGATTTAACCGGATTCATTACAGGCAAACCAAAAGCAAGAGGGTTGAGCTGGGGATTATGTTCGACACGCAAGACCTTGTAAAACATTCCTCCTGCTGGATCGGCGGCCCACCAAACAAAATCATTGGTATGGCGATGATCCAGAACCCATTTGGCAGCGCCACGATAGTCATCCTTGGCATGACGAGCCGCATATCGAAGAGAAAAGCAAGAGGCAAGAGCCAGAACCAGATAGGCAGAAATGAAAAAGACGCTCTGATGTTTGGATTGGTTGAATGCGTGAGAAGATAAAAAAGCTAAACCAAGAAGAGCGAATGGGAAAAAAGGCATAAGGTGACGGCCCGTAACACGAAAAGGAACCACCAAGCCAGCAGTGAATGAGAAAGTTAGCGCAAGAAATAAAGCCGCATAGAGTGGCCATGGAAGCCACTGAAAACGAAGAGGCCCCTTAAAAGACATGTAAAATACGAACCCGAGAAAAATGCTTAATCCAGCTCCGTAACAAAGGAGAGGGATAGCAAAGGAATGTAAAGACGATAAAGGGGATACCCGCAAATCGGCCCGAGAAGGGCCTAAGCCGAGAAAGCCAAGATTCTCGTAAAAACAGAAAAGGAAAGAAGAAAGATTTGTTTTACCAACGCCCGATGCTTTCGCGCCAAGGCCCAAGGTCCAGCAATAGTATGTTACCATCAAAGCTCCGCACCCAAGAAAAAGGACTATAGCAATAAGAGCTGATTTTTGTCTGAGGACAAAGTGCAATTTATGCTTTAGGAAGAGGCCTGCGAGTAATGCAAGCGCCAAGAAAAAAACAAAGAAAACTGTAGAGAGGCTAGAAGCAAGTAGGACGCCTAACCCAAATAAAGTAAAAACAAGATCGGATATTCGAAACGAGGGCTTCCCGCCTTGATTTAAATTAATTAAACCAACTGCCGCAAGTGATGAGCCAAGAAACTGCATCATATAGGGGCGAGCTTCATCAAGGTAGGCCCATATAAAAGCTGAGGAGCAAGAAAAGAGGATAAAAAGGACTTTTACCGCACGAGAAGAATTTAGTGCCAGGCCGACGATTAATATCGCAAGACAGAAAAAGGGAATGTTTAAGGAGCGAAGGGCAAACTCGGATGGGCCCCATGCCTTTTCCCAGACCCAGAGAAGTCCCATGTAGCCAGGCATTTGGAGGTCTGAACCGCGATACTCCACCATTCGAGCACAAAACTCCGCCCAAGTGGGAGCCACTGCCTTGAACGCACTATTCCCTTCATCGATCCAAAAGCTCTGCCCAGAAACAGCCAGAAAAGCCACCCACATAGCTACGAGGGCGCCAACTAGTGAGATCGTCAGGGGATGGCTTGCAAAAGTACTTTTTGCGGATCGGATGTTCATGCGGATTCACAAGGGAGCTCTAAATTATCGCTCAACACCCGAAATAACAGCTTTTCTGCAGGCCAGCCCACTGCCCGAGACCGAGAAAAATGCTGATTTGCTTGTATGAGAAAATGCATGCCGTCCTTAAGTCGATCAGGTGAAGGTGTGGGCTTGTGCATTACTGATCGAGCCCAAAGGATTCGGTTATTTTGAGGATCCAGTCGGTTTGGCATAGACGAGTGGTGATGAGCATTTATCCGCTAGTCCCTTAAAAGGGCATGACACTTTCTAAAGCAATCCACATGGTCAACCACCTCAAAAGTGACGATTACATCAAAGGTATTCGCCGGCAGGCCGATCGACCCCCATTTGTTGCAGGACGAATGAAGTTTTTGCCAGCGGTCCAATCTGGCAGAAACAGAAGAGGGTACGGGAGATCCGCTCCAGCAAAAGTGGAGTATCTTCATAAATCAGCGAGGGACAAAAAGTACCCACTCCTCTTTACCAACAGAAACCCTTTGTGAAATCGATTGGGATCCTTGCTCTTCCCAGTTTCGGCTCCATGCGGGATTGGATTTTAGGAATTTCGCAGTGAGACGGCGAGCCAACCAGGCATCAGCTTGCGGCAGGTTTGTCGTTTTCAGATCATTTTCATCCGCGCTTACGATTCTGCGGAGGCCAAAGGGCTTCCATAGGGGTGCTTCCAAATCATTTCCGTTGCTAAAGATCCCAAGCCTGTGGATGTTGACTGGAAGGTTGGTAAGGATCGGATCCCAGCATGTGTTCCGCTGTATATATGTCTGGTATACATCCCGGAGCCTTGCGAATCGGGGGTTGTCATCTATTAAGGTTAAAAGTTTCTGGACTGGGAAAAGGGGTCGGGCAGGACTTAAAATTAGGGGGACGATGACCCATGAGACAAGAAACAAGAAGGCCCAACGTATTTGTGTAATCAGATGGTTGGTTGATCGGCAAAAACCCAAAGGAAGCAGGATCAGAAAAGGATAGTAAGGCAAAAGCAAGCGCGCCGTAGATTCGCTACCCATCTTGGCCATATAAAAAAGCAGGGAGCCAAGGCCAGCCATGCCTAGGAAAAACCACGTTTGAGGACGAAGTATGAGAAAGGAGATAGGGGATCGCCACCATTTAAAAATCCAAAGGGCAAGGCAAGCAGTTAGCCCAAGTCCTAGCCCGGCATCTTCTGTAGGGATTTCTCCTATTTTGAATTCAAAACGAGGGAATCGATCCAAAAGCCAGCCCTTAAGTTCTGGAGACACCGAAGAGCTGATTAGATTATTTGTTTTTGAGGGAGAGAAAAGAAGCGGAGGTTGTAAACTATAATAGCCGAGCATAAGAGAGTTTCCGAGCAAACCTGCAGCGGGGTTAGAGAGAATCATTTTTCCTTGGTTGGATGGGTCGCCGTTCCAACTCGCTGTATGCTTGTGGTTAAGAGCGGCGATTGGGAAAAAAGACACCATCAGACCCAAAACACCAAAGGGGAGTAGCTTTAAGGAATCAGCAAACCAAAACTTGTAACGCATTAGCATGGCCACAAGCCAGGGCAGGGCAAGGGGCAGGTTGCTTCCCTTTGTTCCCGTAAGAAGTGCTACGGCTAGAATAGCCCAACCAAAATCTGAAAACTTCTCCCTCTTATCTGCTGAGAGAACAAAGCATACTGATGCTAGCGCGTAGACAGTGGCAAACGCATCATTCCCTATGCCCCCAGACTGGAGGACATATCCATAGCCAAATGGAAGAAGCCACATCCACCACCAGCAGGATTTGGCAGGAATTCCAGCGAGTCGAAAGGTGCGAAAAATAAGGCTGGGCAGCAAGAGAAATGAAATCCAATTGATAAGAAAAAACAGACGATCTGTTTTAAAGAAAACAAATAGTGGCGCCATCAACCATTCGAAACCGGGAGCAGAATAATTTTGCCGCGTGTTCGGGGTGTCAATCCAGTGCCAATGACCTGAATCCAGCCAGTGAAGAATTCTGGGCAAGCGATATGAGAGAGCATCGTAGTTTGACGGCGGGTAAATGATTCCCCCCGCCAAAGTTAGAAAAGCTACAAAAATAAAAAGCAGGGGAAGCCAAGAAAAGGGTTTGAACGGGTTCTCTCGCAGTCGTTTCAAGTAACAAATAGGATAAAAAAAGGCCTTGGATCGTAGAGATTTTGTTTTTCCGCAAAAAAGGGCCAGGGCGAACGCTAAAAAGACGAGACTCCATGCATAACTTGTCTGGTTGAAGTGGCCACCTAAAGAGAGTGACCAACCGACAAGGGACGCCCAAGTTGAGACAAGAATCCATCCTTTGACAAAAAAAAGAGGCATGGAGGGGCTTTACTGTAAATTATATTTCAAAATACAACGAAGAGCGCTCAGGCCGTCCTTCCAACCAATCTTTTTGCCTTCGGCATAGGTCCGGCCGTAATAGGAAATACCTACCTCGAATATTCGCACCCCCAACTTGGCAACTTTAGCCGTAATTTCCGGTTCGAAGCCGAAGCGGTTTTCTTCGATTCGAATCGATTGAATAATTTCCCGCCGGAAAGCCTTGTAGCAAGTTTCCATGTCGGTGATGTTCAGATTGGTAAACATATTCGATAGAAGGGTCAAAACGGCGTTACCTACGCTGTGCCAAAAGTAGAGAACGCGGTGAGGCCGTCCGCCCATGAATCGGGAGCCAAAAACAACGTCTGCCCGGTTTTCTAGCAGGGGTTGAAGGAGAATAGGATATTCGGAGGGGTCGTATTCGAGATCGGCATCTTGAATTATCACATATGGAGCAGTGGCGAGGGAAATTCCAGTACGTAGGGCGGCACCCTTTCCTTCGTTGCGGGGGTGGCGTTTTATTAGAATTTTGGGGTTTGAAGCAGCAAGGGTTTGGAGGAGCTCCCACGTTCCGTCGCCGGAACAGTCATCCACCACAATCACCTCCATAACGCTCGCCTGGGACAACACCCTTTCCAGCACAGATGCGATTGTCTCGGCCTCGTTGTAAGCAGGAACAACAACGGAAAGTACGGTGTTCATCTGCCATTCAGTTTGGGGGTTGTGGCGGAGTAAAGGGAAGAACAGATTTAGCCTTCAGATTCGTGCACTTAAGATAAAATGTTCGGCCAAGTGAAGGGGCCTGAGTCAACTCTCAGGAGATCAGCTTAAAAGGAATGGGGCTTCTTGTTACAAAGGCTTGCTGCTCTTGACCTTGTTTATTCCCTTGCTTCAACGTGGTTCTGTTTGCCCTGTGCCGCGGTCAGCATTCGGGGGCTGGAGCAATTTACATGGAGCACGCTCGATATTGAGGTAGAAAAATTTCGACTAACTGGCAAAGCAGTATATGCAGGACTATAAAACGCATCTTTATAGATTTGTCGCAAATTAAGATACAGAAATATTGCGAATCATAATGCAGCATGCATTGATCTCATTCAGAATATTAATGGCTAAAAGATTTCTCCATAAAGTCACCCAATTGATTTGGGTCGAATTTCTATTTATGAAAATCAGGCTTAAACTCCCCCGACGCGGGGGTGATATGGACTATTCATACGAAAGTTTTTCAAGACTGATATTCATCCTAGTTAAACAATTCGAGGCAACAGACTAACAAAAAAGGTGCTTTTACAAAAAACTATATAAACCAATAGTGCTAAGATGCATTCCGCAATTCAAAGCATCTTCACAACCGATAGATCTGCCAAGAAAAGCTCAATCCAATCTGACAAAAACGACATTGGACAACACCTGAGAAATAACTAGGGGCAACAGATAAAAAGGGCTTCCCAACAGGCAAACCTTCGGGATAAAATACGCTCAATTAAATGAATTGTTTCTGATAAAGGATATCTTCAAAAAAATGGCAAAAGTAAATATTGCTGCAGACAGCATAGCAAGCCAGTTGACAGCCGAACTTGTGGTCGTAATCCCTGTTTACAACGAAAAAGACAATATCGCAACATTGGTGAAAGAATGGACAGATTGCTTCAATTCAATGGGCATTGATTACCAGTTCATGTTAATCAATGATGGGTCGACCGACACAACGCTCGAAATTCTAGAAGGCATTGAAATTAAGAATCCCACACGTATTGTAGTCGTAGAAAAAATAAACAGCGGCCATGGACGAAGTTGCCGCTTGGGGTATTCGGCGGCTGTCGCTGCTCCATCAACAAAATGGATTCTCCAAATCGATTCAGACGGCCAGTGTGATCCTCAATATTTCCAAAGCTTTTGGGGACATCGGAATGAAAACGATTGCATTTTCGGAAGGCGAATCAAGCGCGATGACGGCATTGCCCGCGTGATAACCTCCAAGGCTTGTAAATTTCTTGCGCCACTTATTGGAGGGCGTGACTTGGTCGACCCAAACGTCCCTTATCGCCTAATGAGACGGGACATACTAGAGCCAGCCCTGAAATTAATACCCCCATCCTTTGACATTCATAACGTTGCCATCACATTCGTTCTGAAACGAAGAAAAGACCTTCGATGGAAATATGTTCCGATCACATTCAGAGAGAGACAAGGGGGCAGCAATAGCATCAATTTAATGAATGTTTGCCAACTTGGGATAGCGATGCTCTTAGATCTAATCAATCTTAAGAAAAGACTTTGACGCAAGTTCACCCTATTAAATGAACCTTAGCAAAAAAATGCCATGCACTAACGTGGCATACGAGAATTCGCTCGAACGCCCTTTGGAGCGGAAAGCCTTGCTGACGATCTTGATAGTCTTGGTCGTTGTCGTGTTGGGGGTTTTCCATGCAATCCCGGATGCAAGAAAAGAATCTGGTTGGAACGAGATTGTGATGCGGAACTGGCAATCAGAAGGATTTTTCAAAATGAAGGGGCAACTAGTCTGCAATTATGGAGGCCTGGCGCCAAATGAAAAAATGACAATTTATCCAGGGCATCGACCATGCCTGCTTTACATTCCCTATTTCCTCAAATATCTACTTCCATTTAAAGGCGCAAACTTTGGCACATATGTTATTTTCATGACCTGCCTGTCTTTCTGGGGTATTGCCAAGATTTTTGAGTATCGCCCCTACGGTGTAATTGCGGCGTGTATATTTTGTCTTTGTCCAGGTTATATTGCAAATATCACAAAGATAGATACTATTTCATTTCCAGGAATTCTTGGAGTTCCGATCATGTGCCTTGCTGGATCATTCCTAACAGAAAAGACACAAAGAATCCCTCGGCTTATTGCCGTCGCTACTGGCATGTCTCTCTTTATGGCGATGAACTGGTCTACGCTCTTTTCATTTTCTATTCTCGGGATATTTATAGTTGCATCGGGCATTCGGAGGCAGTCGGCGTACTTGGTTTTGACCCTTGTTGGAGCTGTAGGCCTTTGGACGCTATTCTTGGCAATGAAAAGCCGATCTGGCCTAAACGATCAAGGAGATCTCTGGAATCATTACTTATTTGGACCGGCAGGTTACAACAACAATGGAATGACTTGGCACAAAGCAGCTCTCCGCATATTTGGAGTAAATCTCATCGCTTGGATGCCACTATTCGGATGGCTTATTGCGGGGGTCATATCGATACGACCCCGCAAATACGTCTTTTGCTTAGCCCCTCTCGTTGGTTCTGCGATAGCAGTCTTCTCAATGCGCAATTACAACGCACATCATCCGTGGGGGGCAGTATCAATGGTTGCCCTAGGTGTTTTAATGACAATGGCTATTGCCTGCAGGCAAACAGCGCATAGCTGCGTACCCAAATTTGCTTCTCATCGAGCATTGGCCTTCAGCCTTAGTGCGGCCCTTCTCTTATATACATTTTCCTGGATCGCACTGGATACGCACAATAATAAAGAATTCTATAATCTTTATAATCTAATATCCTCGAAAACGGAGAGGAGCTCTCGAATATTCTTTGTTGGAAATCCCTATACCAATATTGAGCGCATTGATTGGAGCGCACTTTCGTTAGAGTTTGACAGAAAAATAAGCAGCAAGAGCGTCCAGCAGCCTAATTCCCAATTAGCCCCCAATGAGCACGTGCCAGAGTATTATATTTCGACGCAGTCACCGCCGGCAAATGTGCGGGTTATCGCAACTCAATCTTGCGAATATGGGAAAGTCGACATTTTAATGGAAAACATCTTGAACTTTTATCGCAAGAACATTGCAAAGCGGAGCAAAGGAGACAGGAAGGCATATAATGGTACATTTTATTTATTCACCGAAACTAGACGCATTGATAGAGACTAACTATTAAACCTTACCTTATAGTTGGCGCCGGATTTTCTGGTGCAGTGCTAGCCCGTGAGCTCGCCAAAAGTGGTCTGAAACGAGTTGTTGTCATTGATTCACGTGATCATGTGGCAGGGAATTGCCATACCGAAAGGGATATTAAGACTGGAGTGATGATCCACAAGTATGGACCGCATATTTTCAATACCGATAAAGTCGAGGTATGGAATTATGTCAAGCGCTTTGGAGATTTCAAGCCCTTCGTGAATAGGGTGAAGGCTTCAACCAGTCGGGGGGTTTTTTCTATGCCGATTAACTTGCATACAATCAATCAGTTCTTTGGAAAAAGACTTTCTCCGGTTGAGGCAAGGGAATTTGTGAGGGAGCTCGGGGATCAGGCGATTGGGCAGCCCAAGAATTTTGAGGAGCAGGCTCTTAAATTCATCGGGAAGGACCTGTATGAGGCCTTCTTCAAAGGTTATACTATCAAACAGTGGGGTTGTGATCCAACGGAGCTTCCAGCCTCGATACTGAAGCGCCTCCCAGTGCGATTTAGTTACGATGACAATTACTACAGCAATCCATACCAAGGAATTCCGGCGGATGGATATACATCTGTAATTCGGAATATTCTCGACTGCAAAGGAGTCGAGGTGAGAACAAGCGTTGAGTTTGATCACGGGATGAGAGCTGACTATGATCATGTTTTCTACACTGGGCCGATTGATGCCTTCTATGGTTATGAACTTGGAAAACTGAGCTATCGAACTGTTTATTGGGGGCGTGAGGATGGGGAAGGAGACATGCAGGGAAATGCCGTAATTAACTACCCAAGTATAGATGTTAAATATACCCGTATCCATGAGCACAAGCACTTCGCGCCATGGGAAAATCACGACAAGTCGATGCTTTTTAAGGAATACAGCAAAGAAACCGAAGATGGGGACATCCCCTATTACCCAAAGCGACTAGAAAAGGACAAGATATTGCTCCTAAAATATGCAAATCTGGCCAAGAAGGATAAAGGTGTTTCCTTCCTCGGGCGTCTCGCAACTTATCGCTATTTAGATATGCATAATGTCATAGCAGAGGCGCTAGATTTCGCGATCAGATTTCGCAAGTTGGGAGCCACCTCACCTGACACCCGCTTCAGTTGCGATCCTGCCAACATGGCATAAATATTTATTAGGGCAATTTCGGCTCTTTTTTTCAAAGAATTTAGCAAGCTCACGCTTTGCATGTTCATCATAAGGCCAAATCTGGAAAATATACGTGGTGCCGTAAATATGGCCAGTACTAGCAAGACAACAAAAAAGACGACGCCGATGGAGTCGTTGCCAAAACTACAAGCTTGAAGGACAAATCCGTAAGCTGATTGAACAGGCCCATGGCCCTGGGAGAAAAATTAATGTGCTAGAAAGAGAAACCAGCCAGCCAAGTCGAGTGA
>Ga0114976_10001187_pt1 | contig 16210 bp, 29 predicted proteins | sample S_130805_EF_Meta_FD_87319 | JGI IMG/M metagenome (GOLD analysis project Ga0114976, IMG submission 87319) | Freshwater microbial communities from Lake Simoncouche, Canada to study carbon cycling - S_130805_EF_MetaG | ecosystem: Environmental > Aquatic > Freshwater > Lake | place: Lake...
TCCGATCTATTGCGCGTGAACTACGAAAGAAACGCTATCGCAATTTTTTTATGTAATTCTGTACATTCTTTGCTATTTGGCTCTGTAAGGCTCTGTAGCGCCTCCGTAGGTCTGGCTTGATGAATGCATGCCATTGGTTCTTTACACGCCTGTAGCGCCATTCTGGTGGCTTTCTGTAGCGTTCTGCTCTGTGCTTGCCTCTAGTCCTTGTCATTGTGTCCTCTGTGTGTTGTGTGGGGGGCTCCCGGTATCCCCTCCCCCCACTTCATCTGGGGGGGCGGTTATTTCCAGCGGTCTGAGCGCCAAGGCACTCGCTTGTATGTGCGGTCTTGTTTGCGTCCGTTGCATATTCTGCACATGGATTGGAGGTTCTCGATGTTGTGGTTTGGTTCGCCTAAGCCTGGTGCGATGATGTGGTCGATTGTCCAGTCTGAGCCCTCGAGGTCTTTGCCACATATTGTGCAGATTGGTTCTAGGACTTTCCTAGCTGCTTCTCTTGCCAATCGCCAGGCATTTGACTGGTGCCAGTCAGCCACGGTTTGCCTTGTCGAGCAGTATGTCCGTTCTTATCTTGTCCATGCCGTCCATGATGTGTTTAACTCCAAGCGTTGGCTTTAGTCTTCCTGCGTCGATTTCGTCCTTGATCCATTGGGCGACCATGAGTAACGCTCGGGCTGATCCGATTCGTTCTGATGATTTCATTAGCGGTTCCATGTATGCGGCGACGTGATCGTATGCAGGTGTTTCGGTCATTTGGTTTCCTCGATTAGTTGAATGAGTTTGAACAACTCGGTCTGGTAGTTGAATGCGCTGGGCTTTTGCCAGTTGTCTTTGATTACTGTGATTAGCGCAATAATTCTTTTGCGTTCTTGGATTGTGCCGATTAGGTGCGCTGTGTCGATTGCTTTGGACATGCCTTGGACACCTGCTCTGTAGCCGTCGTCGAAGCTCATGCGATTCTATGTAGTTCTGCTGTGCGTTCACGTAGTTCGAATAGGCCTTGTAGGTCTGGTTCTTGCTTCATGATTAGTCGGGCGTAGAGTGCTCGGTAGTTGTTGTTCAACTTGTAGCCGCCGTCTTTGTCTGTGTTGAGGTGTGAGTTCCAGCGGAGTACTTCGAAGAGTGTTGCGATTCCGAGTTTCGCTGATCCGTTGAGTTGCCAGGTGCGAGCTAGTCGAACGAGTCCGATGTAGACCTCTGGGTGTTCTGCGTGGAAGTCTTTGAACTCGCGTTCGATTCGGTCTTCCTGGAAGATATCGAACATTAGAGCTCTCGCTTGTATTCGCGGATTGCGTAAACGATTGTGATGATGTAGGTGATTACCAGTGGAATGCCGAGCCATATTGTCCAGCCGTTGTCGCCGATCCATGCTGACCCGGCCATGATGAACATAAGTCCGATTCCGATTGCGATGTTCTTTAGCATTTGTTGCCTCTCTGTGTGTTTGAGGTGTCGGCCCTGGGCTAATGATTGAGTCTGGGGGACTTAGGGGCTTCACCCAGGGCTCGACTGGTTTTATTTTGAGACTATCCGGTGACATTGTCAAGTTACGGCGTGTCGGCCTTTATTCGTCTAAGCCTGGGTCTTGTCTGCCTGGGTGCCAGTTGGGCGCGAAGCCCAGGGTTGTTTCGATTCGGGTTTCTGCTGAGGTGCTTGCTTCGACTGTGTCTGGGCGTTCTGTGCAGGTGTGTTTGCGTCGCCATTCGCGCCAGAGTTTGGTTGCCTCGAGGCTGTCAGATTCGAACTTGGATCCACAGCTGCAGCGTTCTCGAATCATTCATCTAGCCAGACTTTGTAGGCTGCGGTGACTCTGCCTCGTTGTGGGTCGATGAAGTGTAGGCGCTGTGAGGGTGTTGCGCTAGCTGCGAGCATTACTCCTGCGTAGCGGTTGTCTGATTCGGTTGAGCCTGTTTGGTAGACGGAACCTAAGCCGTTTGGTAAAGCCCATTCCATGTGTGTGTGGTAGTGGCCGATGTAGGCGTCTCTAAATTCCCATGGGTATGAACCGGATTGCCATTTGGTTACGTGTCCGACAATCGTGGCCGGTGAGGCAAAGCCGTTGCGCCCTACTTCATCTCCGTGTAGCAATAGTGCGCGATAGTTTCCTATCTCGATTCTTTGAACGTCCTCTGGCGAGTCATGCCAGGTTAGGCGTTTCTCGTCTGCCAGTAGTTGACGTGCGAGCTCGTAGCACATGCGGTCGAAGTTGTCTGAGCGTGGTACTGCGTCTCTTTTAGATCCGATTCTGCCGTGGTTTCCCCATTCGGCTACTACGGTGACGTTTTCGTATTCTGCGAGCGCGACTCTGACAACGTCCATGATTAGGCGTGAAACGTTTACGTATTGCTCGAAGATTGTGGAGTCGATTTCGAATGCTTGTGTTGGGAAGTTGAATAGTCCCTCGACCATGTCGCCGCCGAATGCGATTGTGACGTCTTTGACCGGGTGGTCTTTGCGGTGCATTTCTGTGATTTTGACGGCTTTGTCTGTGAAGCGCATGACTCGTTCGCGCATGACTTCGGTGTTGTAGGTTGTGGTTCGTTTTGCGCCTTGCCAGTCGGTCATGACCCAGAGTGCGTGTTCGCCTTGGCTTTTGCGTTTGTCTTTTGCCGGTGTTGTGATTGGCGGTACTTTGCCGATTGCGAGCATGGCGTCGAATGCAGCTGCTTGTGTTACTTCGACCAGGTGTTCGGTTCGGTCTTTGGCTTTGAGTAGATCGCGTTGTGCGTGTACTAGGGCTTTGCGTAACGCTTGGACGTCGGCTGGTTCTTCGAATGGTGGTTCTAGATCTTCCAGCATGAACATGCTCTCGCTCGGTGGTGCGTGATTGGCTTATCTGAGATTACCAGTCCGGCTTTTCTTAGCTCGTTTGTTAGAACGCTTACTTTCCACTTTGCGGAGTCCATTACTGCGGCCTCGAGGATTTCGGCGTCTGGTTCGCTAAGTGATTCTAGGAGTGTGCGGACTTTGCAGGGGACTACTTTGATTGGTGGTCTAAGATTTTCCAGCATTGGCTTCTCGTTCATACCAGAGTTCGATTGCTTTGTCTTCGTCGGTGAAGCGTTTAGCCGCTTCGTACCTGGCACTGACTGCCATTTCGTCACTGAATGTTTCGTCCCAGACACGGTCGTTAATTAGCCTGGCTGTTTTGCGGTGTTCTGTGGCGTTCATTTCTTTGAGCAGGTTGCGAATCTCTTCGAGGCTGTGGTCTCGTAGCCAGCCAAAGTCTTCGACTAAGAGCTGCACATCGTCGGCTGTTTGAATTTTCATTAGAACGGCACCGTGTCGTCTGCTATAAATGCGACTGGTTCTGTGCCGATTCCTGCGTGTCTGATAATTACAGAATCGTTTAGGTGGTGCTCGACGCCTGTTTTCTCTTCACCGGTCTTTGCGGTGTAGGTGCTCATCTTGGTTGAGAGGCGGCCGTTTATTGCAATCTCGTCGTTCTCGGCGATGTGTAGCTGTGGCTGGTCGAACCAGGCTGTCCAGAGTACGAACTTTTCTTGGCCTTTGAAGTCTGACTTTTCCCAGAATTTTACGATTCCTTTGCCGGTCTGTGTGGCTAGTGATTTTGCTACTTTTCCTGATACTTCGATGATTGGCATTCTGTGCTCTTTTCTTGTAATTCTGTGGAAGTTATCCACAGGGTCTCTAATATGATTATTTAAGTTTTTATTTAATTATTATTAAGTTTTATTTGTAGGACACAGTTGTCCGCTAATGGTGTCAGGAATGTCCTGTATTGCGGTCAAGAATGTCCTGTAATACTAAACGGCCTGTGGATAAGTCTCTGTGCCAAAGAGTGTTATCACACCATTCTGGACAGTCCGTTCTGATGAAGTAACGGTTAGTCGGTGATGACCCCGCCGCTATTCCGCCGTGTCTCTGGATCTCGATTTCGCCGATGTACTCGAGCTCGCTCAAGGCGCGTCGAACGGTTCTAACCGACGTGTTTGCGTACTTGCCGAGTGTCTCTTGTGACGGGTAGCAACCGAGCTCTGGGTTGTCATTTGTGTGCCAGGCGATTGCCAAGAGAATTACTTTGGCTGTGCCTGTGGCTGGCGAGTGGTGTAATACGGCACTCATTGCTTCTGCGCTCATCTGTGTGTCTTTCCTGTATGATTTGGGTTGTGGCCGGATTTATCCTAGCCACCGCCTCCTGGTTTCTGTGTGCCGGGAGGCGTTTCAATTACGGCGTGTCGCTGATTTCTTTTCCAGCTGCGTCAATGGCGTCAATAAACTCTTTCGAGGCCAGTGATCTAACTGCGTCTTTGCGGAGTGCTCGTAGACCGACCAAGTTTCTTTCGGCTTTGAGTACGTCGAGTTCGGTTTCCCATTCTCGAACGTTGTGTATTTCGCCGCGGTTTACCTTTTCCATTTCCTCACGACTTGCTCGCAAAGATTTGTTCTTGATGTTTGGGCTGTAACCGAGGTTTGCCAGGGCGCGGCCGATTGCGCTGGTCTCGCATACTTCGACGAAACTAACTGGGTTTGATTTGCGTGTTTCCTGGGCGAAGCCAACGGCTACAGCTCGAGGGTCTTCTTGGTCTGCGTAAACGCTGGCTTTGATTACGATTTCGGTTTCGTTTATTAGCACGATTTCGGTGTGGATACGCCCGGCTCCGTGGTCTTTCCAGAATTCGTGAATGCGGTTTTCTACTGGATCGTAGAGTGATAGGTCGAATGCCATGTCAGGCCTTTCTGTGATAGGTGCTCACAGTATAGGGCTTACTTGTCACTTTTCTTGGTCTTGGAATTGACCGTTTCGATTGCGGAGTTGATTGAGTTGTCGAAGTCGTCGTCTGGAACGTTGCCTTTGCCAGCGTAGGTGAATAGAAGTGCCATGGCAAGCCCTAGAACGGCTCCTGTAGCCCCGAACTGGGCAGATTCGAGTGGTTGTAGCCCTTGAATGCTTCCAGCCCCTAGAAAGGCGATTCCTGCCCCTACAGCGAACGCGCCGACACGGAGCACTCTTTTGATTGGGCTACTTTTTAGCAGGCTTTTTAGCAGCTGTTTTCTTGACAACTGGTTTCTCTTCCTCTTCAACGGTTATGGTCTGAGGCGTGAGTGTGGCCTCGATGAGCGGCAGTGGGTCTTCGACTGGGTTGGTTGCCAGGTTGATTTTGTCACCGGCCATTAGGTGCAGGTGTGCACCTGATGTGGCAGAGCCGGTGTTCCCAGACTTGCAGAGAACTTCGCCGCCCTTTACTGGGTCGCCAACTTTCCAGAATTGCTCCTGGTCTTCTAGCAGGTGGTAGTAGCCAAAGATTTTGACCTCGAGCTTGCCTTTGATTATCACCGGTGCGCTGATCTCGATGAAGTAGCCCAGAACGCTTGTGTGGCCGATATTCTTGACACGGCCTGATCCGATTGCCAGGAGTGGTGTTCCTAATTGGAATGAGTAGTCCAAGCCTCGGTGTGGGCCAAGTCCTAATTTCTTTCGAGTGTCTGAGTGTGTGCCGAACTTCTCGCCCATGCGTGAGACTTTGCCTGGGTGGAATGTTTGAACGGTTACTTGTTTAGACATTGGTCATTACTCCCTGTGCAATTGCGACTATTGATCCACCGATAGCACCGGCAAAGCCCATGAATAAATAGATTTTCTTTTGTAATTCACGGACGTCGCGCTCGAGCTGCTTGTAACCGTTCATCTCTGCCTTGAGTGTTGCGAGGTCTTTGATGATTGTGATTAGCAGCTCTCTGTCGGTTGTTTCGGCCATTTTAGTTTTCTACCCAACCGATTAGTTCTTCGTCCCAGCTGTATGACTTGCCGTCTGTTGGATAATCTTTTGGCGCTTTCCAAACCCAGTCGGTTGCGTTCCATTTCCATGAGGTAAATGGTTGTGGTGATTTGAAGTTACCTGTGCTTGCAACGTAGGTGTCGCCTATTGCTGCGAACTTTTTACCAAAGTTGGCGTTGTATGAAGTCTGTACCCAAGTTCCCTCGAGGCCGATACTGTTCAAGTATTCCTGACCTCGAAGCTCTTCGGAGTTGTCGACGACAACGACCTGAGTAACTAAGCCGTCCTCAATTTTTGCAAAGTGTGCCATGTTTAACTCCAATACCTAATAATGCAAGTTCCTGAACCACCAGCGCCGGCAGAGTAATAAGCTGCACCGAATGCCCCACCGCCACCGCCACCACCGAAGTTGGCTGTGCCTGATGTGCCTGCAGTTGTGCTGAATGCTCCTGCACCAGCATTTAGTCCACCGAAGACACGTGATGCTTGGCCGCTGGCTCCACCGCCACCAGCACCATAACCATTCACACCTGGGTTTCCAAAGGCATAACCCGTTCTGTAACCAAGAGTTCCCTGGACTACAGATAGTCGAGGTGAACCAACATTGAATAAAGTATCCACTCCAGTTAAATATGGGACCAAGATTGCGGCTCCACCGCCACCACCAGAGATTGCTGTGGTTGTGTTTCCCTGTCCTCCGCCAGAGGCGTATTGACCAAAAGCCGGGTTGATTCCGTTAGCTGATGATCCTCCGCTACCGCCAAATGAGGTTACCAAGCTGCCAAAAGTGCTTGAGGTACCAACTCCTCCTGCAGCGTTAGAGTCAGCTCCAGCGGCGGCACCTCCAGCGCCAATTGTGACTGTGTAACTTGTGCCTGGGACAACTGTAATCATTTGACTTAGTACACCGCCACCGCCACCAGCACCGGAATTGTGGTTTCCAACGCTTGCACCACCGCCACCGCCACCGCCACCGACGAGCAAAAGTTCAATTTGGTTTACACCAGTCGGTGCGCTCCAAGACTGAGTGGAGTTGATGATAACAAAAGTTGGGCTTTTGGTCGTCGAAACTGGAGCCGTTGGTGTTGGGAATACTGTTACAGCCATTAGCTAATCTCGCTCCCGAATAGTTGGAATGTTAAAACAGAACCAATTGAAGTCCTTACCGTAACGATGTCGGTTGCTCCAAGAGTTAGACCGAGAGTGAATGCTGCGATGCTGTTACCAGCTAGTGGTACATCGTAAAGAATTGCGTTCGCAGCTGTGGTTGCTGCACCGGCCAAGCGAACCCATACTCGAGCATTGGCTGGCGACGCGCTTAAATTTGAGATTGACATTGTCGAGATGATTGCTTGGGTTGCAGCTGGGACTGTGTAAACGTTTGTTTCAGCTGTGGTACCTGGGTGAGATTGTCCGAGAATCTTGTAGTTTATTGCCATGTTTTTATGCTCCGATCAAGAGAATTGGGCTGAGTGAATCTGGAATAACGACGGGCGGTGTTACTAAAGTCCATGCGCTACCAGTGTAGAACCAAAGGTTTCCGCTTGAGATCAGGTAAGTGACCATGCCAGCCGTAGGTGACGGTAGGGCTGTGCCTCGAGCTGTGGAATTGGCAAAGACCATAACAGTCTGATCCATAAGGTAGTCCTGGACTCGAGACGCTGGAAGCGTCTGTCCATTTACAAAGTCAAACCAGCCGGCCATAAATTACTCTTTCCATACTTCTAGGGTAGTGAACCAATTGTTAACATCTATGCTATGACGCACCCTAGTCACTGTGTAGGTTGTGTCGATGTTCATTTCGTCTGTGACGTAGTACACGCCAACGAAGTCGCCTGGCATGAACTCGATTGCTTCGGTTAGGTCTCGGTCTCTATTGACGGCTGGCGTTACTACGCTTTGGACGTTTGTGATTGTCTTGGGTGTGAAGACGGCAGCGGCCCAAGCGTCTGCGTCAGTTGTGGTGTCGAGGTCTACTGTGAAGTTTTCGGAGCGTTGCCCAAATAGGTCGATTGAGTCTGAGTCTTCGTAGAGTACCGTGAACGGCGAGGCGTCATACTTTTGAGTCACAAGGACGGTGTTGAAGATGTGCTCTGATTGCATGGCGGAATCGAGGTCTGCCATGCACAAGTGGTTTGGATCGCCATGGTTGTTACCGATTGTGTAGACCGCGACTCCTGAAGCGGAGCGTGGCCTGTAGTAAAGCAACTCGTCATTTGGGTTGATCCAGGTGAAACCGAGTCCTGTGTTTAGGGCGTCGGCGGCTACTGCTCCAAAGGTTGTGTTTGCCTGGGCTGTGCCAGTCATGAACCATTCGTCAAGGATTGTGACTCCTGCGTAGCCAATGTTAAAGCCTGTGGCAACTACGTCGTCGATTGCTTCTCCGATTGCGTAACTCGGTTTGATTGCACCGGCTGGTGTGTAGTCGAATCGACGGTTTACCAGCAGCGCCCAGAAGTCGGTTGCGTTTACTGTGATTTGATTCTGCTGGTCTGGAGCGTAGGTCACATTTATGTCATCGAGAGTTCCGTGCCAAAGAACAAAGTTGTAGGCACCCTTTGAGACTCTGACTCTTATCTCGATACCAGGGCGAATAGCAGGGTAGTTGTTTGGGTCAAACTCCCAGCTCTGCATTTGGATCGTGGCTTTTCCAGAGTCCGCTTGAAAGAACACGTTTGAGGCAATAGATCCACCGATACTTGTCTGGACTCGGTTTATTTCACACTTCAGGTCTTGCCAACTGATTACACCTGAGCCTGCGTCGCCTAGCACGTTTATTCCGCCAAGGGTGCTAATCCCAAGAACGAAGACGTTTCTCGCGCCCTCGGGTAGGAGCATTTCAACCTTTAGGTCGGTTGCGATGTCGAAGTCTGCTATGACTGCCAAGGCTATTCCTTGAGGCTTCTAAGTGTGCCGGTGTAACCGTTTCTGTTTGCGGTGTTCAGAGTATTTACAATGTCTTGAGCATTGACCTTTGGCGTGTTGATTGTGATGTTGACATTGCCTCGAGCGCCGGTCGCTGGTAGTCCAGGTGCTGGAGTGGCTGGCACCGATTGGCCTGGTCCGCCTGGGAAGTATTTGAATGGATCGTTCTTTGGTCCAGAGATTGCTAGTGCGTCTTGGCCTAACTGTTTGCCCTGCATGAAGCCACCAAAGGCTGCGCCGATTGCACCAGCCGTTAATAGTCCCAATGTTGCTAGTAGTGCACCAGCTGAAACGTTCATGGCTGTAATGCCAGGCACCGCTCCAGCGGCTGCGACTCCCACGGCTGTTGCACTGGCTGCAGCTGCAGCATTACGAGCCGCCATGATAGTTGCCACGCCGTTGTAAATTCCGAGAGCCGTGGTAAGAGCCTTGACCGTGACGGTTACTCCAAGAATGACTCCAGACCAGGCAACGATTGCGTCGGCATTGTCAATTGCGAAACTGGCTAGAATCTCGAACTTGCCAGCCAAGCCAGTTACTAGGTCAATGAACTTTGATAGTTTTTCTTGACCCTCTGGTGAGGCGATGTAGGTTGCAAACTTTTCAAGCGTCGGCAGAAGAGCCATGCCGATTGTCTCTTGTAGATCGTCAAAGATAATCTTCATGCGCTGGTAAGGGTCAACGTTCGCGGCCTTTTCAGCTGCACCGCCGAATGCTTTAGCCAAGTCCTCCATAGGAGTCTTTGAACCCTTGAGGCTAGGAATAAGTTTTAGAAGAGCCGTGTCTGAACCTGCCAGGCTCTTTGCCATGGCCTGAGCGACGAGCTCGAGATCTTTGCCTGTGCCTGCTGAAACGTCTAGCGCGATGCCAAGAAGTTCGTTTGCCTTGGTAGTGTCCTTGGTTGCCAGGGCAAGTTTCTGATAGGCCGGGCGAATCTTGTCGTCGGCGACCGAGGCTGAGAACTGATAAGCCTTTATGACGCCCTCGACCGATGCAATTTGGTCGTCGGTTGCGTTCATGGTGTTGCGGAGCGCGTTAGCCAATAGTTCCTGGCTCTTGACGTCTTCGATTGCGGCCTTGGCGGCGTCCTCGAGTTCGTTCGCTAGAAACTTGAATGAGAGACCGAGACCGATTGCACCGAATGCGCGAGTGATTGACTTGCTAACACTTTGCGCGCGTTTGTTCATGTCGCTTAAAGAGTTTTGCGCGCCCTGAGTGGCCTGTGTGAGTTTCTTGAATTCGCCAAGAATCTCAACGTTTAGCACTAAACTCATGTGCCAGACCTTTCCTCGAGGGCTTCAATGAAAGCCCTATACTCTGCTAGCGTAAGTGCTCGAAACTCCGAGGGGCTCATTCCTGTGGCTACACAGAAAGTCGCTAACCTCTTTGCGCTCTCGCTTACGCTGGCTCTTTTGGGTCGGCTAGAAACTCCGTAACCCATTCACTTGCCTGGTTAAAAGTCATCTTGCCGACTTCTTCAATTTTGGCATTCTTGTCCGAGCGAAGCTGCAATAGCCACACTAGGAATTTCAATGCTCGACCAGGGAACTCGCCCTTGCCGAATAAAGCGTTCACCGATGATCCGGTGAGTTTCTCGAGCTGCTCAATTTCGTCCATGGTTAGAACGTCGAGAATGTTTTTTTCTGTGTTACTCATCTGTGCCTTTCATTTGACTTGTGATCCACTGCGTTTACTTTTTATAAGAGTGTCAACTTGCTTATAGTAGTTGTCGTAGATTTCTTGTCTAGTATAACCAAGGGCTTTTGAGAAGAACGGCTGAGGCTTGATGTGCCTCTTAAACCAGCCCCAGTGAATCGGATTAGCGTAGGGAACCTTGCCCTCATTACCCGCTTTGATGCTTATACCCTTAGCCGTAGCAGACAATCGTATTGAATTCCGCAATGCTCCAGTCCGAACGGGAGCCAAGGCCCGGGCTTCTCGAAGAACAGATTCACCAGCTTGTTTTGCAGCTGCGTTCATCTCTTTGGCAGGCACACCGACTTCTCTAAGTGCCCTATTTAGTTCTTTGAGTCCCTTGACCTTGATTCCCGATACGTCGGACATTTTTAGTCTACGTTTACGAGCTCTACACCATAGTAAAGGTTGCTTGCCACGTTTAGGCCAGTGTTCTTGACTCGTAGAGTCACTGAGAACTGGACTACCTCGTTTGAAGTGAGGTTTAGTGGTGGCAACTGGTTGAACACGACGGTGCCCTGATACCAAGGCTCGTCGGTGGTTGGGAACGGGTTGCCGTTTGGTGCAATGATGAATGCAGCTTCTGAACCGAAGTTAGTCCAGAGAACCTGGTAGAGAGAAGTGGTCTCGCCTGAAGTGATACCAGACAAGGTAAGTGCCCACTCGCCGCCAACTCGAGTCTCACAGAAAGTCTGAACGTCGCCAGGGGCGTCGCCAAGCTCGAGGACTACTGAGTTTGCGTCGCAAGCGTAGTCAGTGCCTGCAATCTTGAAGAGAATGTTTTGCGCCGTGATGCGCGTTGATGCAGCCATTCCTGGAGCCTTTCTAAATTGTGATCTGAATGTCTGTTTGCACAGAACAAGCCAGATACTCGGTGTTGTTAGTTTGTAGGTTGAACGGTTGCCCTGCGCTGATTAGGCGAGCGTAACCGGGCAATGCATTTATGACTGACTCAATGAGTTCGTCAAGTTTCTCGGTGGCCTGCTTGTTAGTGGCGGTTGCCGCTACGCAAACAAGTTCGAGGTTCATGGTGTATTCGTGACTAATGCTTGACGGCCTTAGATACGGAACTCCACTGTTCATAATCACAATTGGCGGTGTGATGCGCTCTGGCACATAGTCCAGAACGTTTATTCCGCCAGCCACTAGATCGAGTTTGAACTCGACCTTTGCAGCTGTGATTTCGTTGGTCATACTCCATACCCAACATAAGGCTGGAGTAGTGGGTAGACGGCAATCATTGGGTCACGTGCGACGCGAACCGGTGTGCCGTCCATTGAAGCGAACTGTGCGACGCCTTGAGGTGCGGAGCGACGGTGGAAGAGTTCCGAGCTAGCAATGTAAACAGCCTGGTCGTGGATGTGAGCAGGGACGCCCTCAACCTCGCCAATGTAGCGTGTTACTAATGCATGTCCGGACGTGAGGCATTCCTGTGGGAATGCGGTCTCTTCGGTTCCGACATAAGCCTGGAACTCTACCAACGTCACTGCCATGATGACCTACTAAGCGGTTACGTCTAGCTTGACGATTGCGCCCTCGCGAGGGATTGCAATTGCCATGTAGCCGTAAACAGAAACGCTGTCGGTAAGGGTGGTGATGTCGCCGTCGGTTAGACGAACTGGAGCGCCTGCTGACTCCATGGTGATAACAGCTGCGCTGTTAGCCATGTAGACGATGCCTGCGCCGATTGCTGGGTCTACAACGATTGGTAGACCGAATACTGAACCTGCAAGTCCAGGAACGGTCATGGTTCCGATGTTGTTCACGCCGTTGCCCTCAGCGAGTAGGACTGGGCGGCCGTCGCCTGCTGCAACCTTTGCGATCTTCACGTAGCCGTCGATGCCGGTGAGGATGAACTCTGGGCGTAGACCGGTGTTGGTGAAGATGTAGCCTGCACCGTTCGCGATTCCCTCAGCAAGTGACGAGGCGGTCTGGCCGTCTGCGTCGAAAGTCTTGCCGGTGAAGTTTAGCGCGCCGATTGCGGTTACTAGAGCTGCGTTGGTTGCGCCTGCGTAAGCAAGTGCTAGACCCTGGAATACCTGGTCAAGGGTGTTGACCTGTGAACGCTCAACATACTGGCGTGAGAACGCGGTGTAACCACCGTAGGTCTTCACTGGGGTTGAGACGGTTTCGAAAGTCAAGTTGCCGAATGAGAGTTCTTCGTTCTCTGGGTCTTGAACACCGATAGCAAGAGTGTTGCTGTCGATCTTCGAGTATTCAACAGTTAGACCGGTTGCAGGCAATGCTGCGCGGCTGAATGCTGAAACAGTTGGACGGTTGTTCGCGATCAAGGTGTTGATGTAACCAAACCATGGTGCTACTACTGCAGCGTCTGCTGAAGTCGAAGCGGCGCGAGCGAACTCCTGTGCCTTGGCGTCGCCAAGAACTAGAGCCTTTGCGAACTCGCCCTGTGAGCGGAATTCGCTGCCCATAGGGGCAGGTGTTGCGACGGTCTGACCGGCTTCGACGACGCGGCGGAGTTCCGCAACTTCGTCCTGAACGGCGCGAACGTCAAGTTCAATGTTTTCTGGCATTGAATTATCCTGTTCTGGTTGCGGTTCGCTGGTCTCGGCAGGGGTTCCGCCGTCCTCTCGAACCTCGGTGATGTTTGCCCCAGCGAATGCTGGGAACGGCACGACAGAGACCTCTTTGAGAGAGACCTTAGTGCGTGTAACTGTTGAACCGTCGCGCTCGCTTTCCAGCGGAACGAAGCCAACAGAGAATTTGTTCAAGACGCCGTCGCGCATAAGGGTCATAACCTCATTGCCTCGAGCGGTGTCTGAAACCTTTGCTGTGATCTCGTAACCAGCCTCGGTGTCGCGCCCGGTGAGCACTTTGCCGATTGGTTCTTCGTGACCATAAAAGAGCTTGACGTCGGTGACGTCGGTAATCGCTCCTGGAACGAAACGCTCCATGTAAGCGCCGCCGATGTTAGCGTCCTGACCGTAAGGAACTGCTAGGCCAGTGATGGTGCGCTCCTCGAGGTCGGCGCGAACTTCGAATTCGCGTGTTTCCATTTCAGCCATTTAGACCTTCTTTCATTTGAACCTGTTCAACGGTCAAGAAGCCGGCGTCGATACCGGTCTTGTAGTAGTCGTAACGAGCTGCAACGTCTGCCTTGAATAGGTGCTCGAAGTCGAATTCGACTCTGGTGCCTCGAGGTAGACAGTTGCTAAGTGCGTCTGTGATTGCGTCGGTGTAGGCCATGAGCGTGTGACGGTAGAAGACCTGGTTCTCGTCCTGCACGTTCGTATATGTGTCAGAGGAGCCTGGCACACTTGTGAGCAATAGTCTGCTCGGAACTCCGTAGAGTCGAGCGATTTGGCGGACGGCCTGCTCCTGAGTGTCTGTAAACAAAGCGTCGCGTGGCGTCAATGAGATCGCCTTGTAATCGAAGCCATTGCCCAATACTGCGACCTGGCGGTTCTGTTGCTTGTTGTGCCACGTAGCTGTGATGCTTTCAGCGTCCGCTGGGTTTAGCATCTGGTTTGTGGTCAAGATACCGGTTGGAACTCCAGCCGCGCTGAACCAGTTAGCAGCATAGTCGCGCAAGTCTAGAGCCGAGGCGATGTCTCGGTTACAGGTTTCGATAGGTGAGAGCCCTCTTAAGAATCCAACGCGGCTGAAGATTTTCAGGTGTTCCATTTGATCCATGGAATAGCGGCGACCCTCGTAGAAGTATTCGACTCCCTGGCTGATATCGTTGCTGTTGACGTATTGAATGCTGACTGAGTTGCCTGGCAAAAGCGTGAGGTTGTTCACTCCGCCTGATGTGCTGAAAGACTTGAGCCAGAATGCGTTGCCCTCGAGGCCAAGAGCGACGACGGTCTGGAATAGGAAGTCGCGACGGCTCTCGAGCAGGCTCGGCTTGTTCACGATGATTGGGTTTTCGATTTGCATTTCCATGCCGGTGGCATAGCGGAACGTGCGTAGGTTCATCTTGCTAATCGGAGTCGCGATGATCTGAACGGCGCGGTAGACGGCCGTTAGCGAGAGTGCGAGCTCAGGGGTTGCATAAGTTGCAGCTCGAGACGGAATTGTCGGCTGAACTGCGCGCGTTTCTTCAACTTGGCCTGTTAGGCGCTGCCATAAAGTTGCCATACCACAATCCTAGGCTATGGAATGACATGCCTTGCATTTGAGGCGTGTCGCGCTAAAAAACTTGTATGCCAGGAGTGAGTGCTCGGCTCGAAACGTAGAGCGCAAAGACCGTGGCTAAGAGCGCGTCAATTTCACCATTGGATTTCTCTCGGCTAATAAGCCAAGTCTCGCCCGAGTATTTAGTGACGCCGTTCTGTGTCTGGACGACTAGCAATGGATCGTTATTGTGCTTCACGGTTCCAGTCGCAAACATGGCATAAACGGCAGAGCAAGCCTGGCTAACTTCTTTAGTCCACAATGACCAGACCGGTATGCCAGCCAACTTCATGCGCTTCGCCAGGCTATTTAGGTTGCGGTCGTCCATGGCGATTGCTCGAGGCGAGTGCAACGTGTAAAGGCGAGTGAGTTCGTTGAAGAGTTGTTGCTCGGTCGGCGCGACCAGCGAAGCCACGATTTCAGTTTCCTGAATGTCACCGTTCGAGTTTGCAGCTGCGATTGTCGCGTATTCCCAGTTGCGCGCAACATCGACGGCGAAGACAACGCCATGCTGGTTCGAGATGCCTTGACCAGTAGCCGCCTTGAACAGTTCCCCAGGGAGCCATGAAGCGGCGGTGCCTGAGATGAACTGGTTAAGCGTGTAGCGACGAACCTCATGTTCGGGCTGGGTGAGAATGTCTGAGAGCACTCGGTCGATAGGGATTCGACCACAGGCGATAGCAGGGTTTGCGGTCATGATCGCGGCGGCGCTGTCGATAGGTGCGCTAGTCGGAGCCTCCCAGATGAACGCTCCGAAACGCTCGTTGCTCGCTGGGTTCTCAATCGCCTTAGCGGCTGACTTGTAAAGTTCTATGAGCGTCTCTGAAGTCTGGTCACCAGCGGTTGTAATCATGATGACCATTGCGTCATCCATGGCTGTGGTGCCCTTTGTAGCGGCTGTCCAAATACCTTTCTTAGCCAAGTGACCCTCGTCGAGAATTACACGAACGAACGGCTTACCCTGTAGCGCGCCCTCTTTAGCCGGGCTGACTTTGTATTTGCCGGTGCCGTCTTGCTTGGCGATGCCTCGAGTTTCGGTGGTGCGCTTGAAGCGTTTCGCCAACCAGCCGTGAAAGTCGATGACGTGCTTGACACGATCGTAAATAATCGTTGCCTGGTCGTAGCTCGAGGCGATAGAAGTCACGTCACCCTTTTGAAAGAGCATGGACTCCAGCGCGAGGCCACCACCGACAACGGTCTTGCCATTCTGGCGACCCATGGACACCAAGACTTGCCTGTAGCGAAGTTGCCCAGGGTAAGTCTCATGGTCGGCAGGGTAGCGTTCGAGAATGTGGCGGAGTAGCCACTTCTGCCATTCGTCGAGCTCGATAGGTGCGTCTGATTCGGGCGTGACCCAACACAGTTCCATGAGTTCGATGAGCCGGTCGCCGTCTGTAACGAAGTCCTCGCTAAGAGGTGGCGTGAACCGGGCAGGCAGTTGGAGCATTAGCGCGTTAGCAACTCGGCAAGTGGATCGTGCTCGACAATCTGACCCTTGACCTGGCGGCTAATCTCGAGCACAGTCTTGCGTAACTCAGCCGCGGTCGACGTATTCGCCTCAGAGTCGAACTGAGAGGCCAATTGCAGGGCTAAACCTGCCAGCACCATTTGTTCCAGGTTCAAGTTCAGGCTATCTAGCCATGACTGGATTGCTTTAGTGACCATTTGGTTCTAACCTCCGAATAATTTGACTGGTTTGTAAAAAAGAAAAA
>Ga0114976_10001188_pt1 | contig 16205 bp, 9 predicted proteins | sample S_130805_EF_Meta_FD_87319 | JGI IMG/M metagenome (GOLD analysis project Ga0114976, IMG submission 87319) | Freshwater microbial communities from Lake Simoncouche, Canada to study carbon cycling - S_130805_EF_MetaG | ecosystem: Environmental > Aquatic > Freshwater > Lake | place: Lake...
CCCACGGTGGGAATCCGCAGGTTGAAAACCTGCGGCCACTCTGGAACCGGCGGCCACTCTGGAACCGGCGGCCACTCTGGAACCGGCGGCCACTCTGGAACCGGCGGCCTGAGCGGTCCGCGGACCGCCGCGTCACCGGCCGCCGGCTTCCTGCTCGAGCTCGCGGGCCATGTCGGCGATCCGCGTGAGCCAGTCCTTCGTCGTCAGCCGCGACTGCACGAACTCCGCCCAGATCGGGAAGGCAAGCGGGCTGATCCGCCGGGTCTCGACGATGCGGATGTCCTTGGCCGCGATCGCGTCGAGGGCCTCCGCCAGCCGGCGAAACTCGAACTGCTGCTCCAGCACCTCCCGGCGGGCCTGTGCAAGGAGCATGTTGCCAGCGTCGTGTTCGGCGAGCACGTCGAACATGAGTCCGGCCGAAGCCTGCGTCTGGCGATCGCTCTTCCGGCCCCCGGCGATCAAGCCGGCCACGCGGGCGATCTCGCGGAAGTGACGGCGGGCCATTTCGGTCGTATTGAGGCAGGCGAGGAGATCTTCGAGGAGGTTGGCCGGCGAGAGCAGCTGGCGCCACGTCCGCTCGTCGGCGATGTCGGCGTCGCGGCCGGCCAGTTCGAAGCCCCAGTCGGTGCAGGCGAAGGTGAGCGTGGCGGGCTTGGCGCGGGCGATCCGCCAGGCCACGAGCGCCGCGAGTCCCTCGTGCACGAGCCGGCCCTCGAAGGGAAACACGAAGGCGTGGTGACCATCGCGACCGGTCCAGCGCTCGACGAGGAGCGAGTCGCGGTCGGGCAGCCGGCTCCACCGCGCCTGGATCTCGAGGAGCGGCAGCACCGCGGCCACCTCCCGCGGCGCCGCTCTGCCGCCGCCCGGTTGGGTCGCGTCGCGGACGAGGTCGAGAATGGCGGAGGAGAGCAGGGTGGAGAGCGGCATCCGGCCGCCGTTCCACCGCGGCACCTGCAGGGCCGCCGTGACGCGGCTTCGCTTCACCCACGCGGTGAGGCCGTCGAAGCGGAAGAGCACGAGCGGCCGGCCCGCGAACAGGAAGCGGTCGCCCTCGCTGAGCCGCGAGATGAACGACTCCTCCACCGTGCCGAGCCGGCCACCGCGAAGCCACTTCACCTCGACGGTGGCGTCGCCGGCGATCGTGCCGATGTTCATCCGGTGCCGCCGGGCGATCGCCTTGCTGGCCACGTACCAGCGGCCGAACCGCTCCACGATCTTGGCGTAGTCGGGATAGGCCGCGAGCGCCGGGCCGCCGCGGGCCGCGAAGTCGAGCGCCCAGCGCCACGAGGCGTCGTCGAGGTCGGCGAAGGCGCGGGTGCGGCGGACCTCGGCGAGCAGGTCGGCCTCGCGGAAGCCGCCACTGCAGGCGACCGTGACGATGTGCTGGGCCAGGCAGTCGAGGGCCAGCTCGAGCGGCCGGCGGGCCTCGACCGTGCCCTCGGCCACGGCGGTCCGCGCCGCGGCGCATTCGATCAGCTCGAGCGCGTGCGTCGGCACGCAGACGAGTCGGCTGGTCGCGCCGGGGGCATGGCCGCTGCGGCCGGCCCGCTGGAGCAGCCGGGCGATGCCCTTCGGGCTGCCCACCTGCAGCACCTGCTCGACCGGTCCGAAATCGACGCCGAGATCGAGGCTCGAGGTGGCCACCACGCACTTCATCTTCCCGCGGCGGAGCCCGGCCTCCGCCTGCGTGCGGAGTTCGCGATCGACGGAACCGTGGTGGAGGGCCATCGTCTTCTTCCAGGCGGGCCGCGCCGCCACGATCGCGTCGAACCACCGCTCTGCCTGCGAGCGGGTGTTGGTGAACACGAGCGTGGTCGTGGCCCGGTCGATCGCTGCCACCACCTGCGGCAGGAGCCGCATTCCCATGTGGCCGGCCCAGGGAAACCGCTCCATCGGCTCGGGGATCAGGGTCTCGATCCGGAGGGTCCGCGGAATCGCCGCCGACACGACGCGGGCCGGGCCGGCGCGCGACGGGCCCACGAGCGCCGTGACGGCGTCGTCGAGGTTGGCGAGCGTGGCAGACAGGCCCCAGGTCGCGAGCCCGGGGCGGAGCGACCGCAGCCGCTCGAGGGCGAGCTCGGTCTGCACGCCCCGTTTGGTGGAGAGGAGCTCGTGCCACTCGTCCACGATCACGGTCTCGAGCGAGCCGAAGATCTCGTGGGCGTCGTCGAGCGAGAGCAGGATCGAGAGCGACTCGGGCGTGGTCACGAGCGCCGTCGGCCAGTTCTCGCGGAGCCGGCGGCGGTCGGCGGCCGACGAGTCGCCGGTGCGGAGGCCCACCGACCAGCCTGCGGCCACGGCCCCGGGGCGGGCGAGCGGCTCCTCGAGCGCCCGCACGGTGTCGGCGGCGAGGGCGCGGAGCGGCGTGATCCAGACCACGCGGAGGCCGGCGGGTGGCGTGCCGTCTCCCGCGGCCGCGAGCGTCGTCGAGCGGCCGACGGCGCCGAGCCACGCCGCGAGCGTCTTGCCGGTGCCGGTCGGGGCATGCAGCACGCCGCTCTCACCGGCGGCGACCGCCCGCCACACCTCCTCCTGGAAGGGAAACGGCGTCCAGCCGCGGGCCGCGAACCAGTGGCGAAACCCCTGGGCGGCGTCCGCTGGAGCGGTGGGGCGGTCGTGTCGCGGCCTCTCCGTGGTCGGTCGTCGCGTCGCCACTCCGTCACTCCGATTTCGGCCCTCGAGTCGCTTCCGGTACTGTAGTCGTTTCAGGAGCCCCGGGAGCGGCGAGACCGCCTTCAACGGTCGCGAGGCCGACGTGGCTGTGACGATGGGGTGCGGCGACGAGTGTCCGCTCGTGCTGGCCCGCCGCAGGGTGGACTGGAAGATCCCAGATCCGCGCGACATGACGCCCGATGAGTTTCGGGAGGTCCGCGATCTGATCGGGCGAAAGGTGCAGGACCTGCTCGCCGAACTTGATGCCGAACCATCCGGAGGTGCCCGTGACGATTCGTGAGTTCCACGACCTTCTCGACCGTCATCCCGGGGTGCGGATGCACTGGATGCTGCCCGACCGGTCGTTCGTGCCGGCGCATTACCACATCACGGAGGTGGGCCGGCTCCGCAAAGACTTCATCGACTGCGGCGGCACGGTCCGCTCGCAGACCTCGTGCCTGCTGCAGGTGTGGGTGGCGAGCGACGTCGACCATCGTCTGGAGACCACGAAGCTGGCGTCGATCATGCGGATCGCCGGCCCCTTGCTCCAGACGGACGATCTGCCGGTGGAGGTCGAATACGAGGAGGGGGTGATCTCGCAGTATCCGATCGGCGGCGTCGAACTGACGCCCGCGGGCCTGCTCTTCCATCTCGGCACGAAGCACACGGCGTGTCTCGCGCCGGAGAAGTGCGGCGTGGACGGCACGGGCTGCTGCTGACGCGGCCCTGGTCAGCCGTCCGCCGGGATCATCCGCTTGAGGTCGGCGACCGTGCCGGCGTCGGCGGGCTCCTTGTCCTTGCGCCAGCGAACGATCCGCGGGAACCGCACCGCCACGCCCGACTTGTGCCGGGTCGAAAGCGACACGCCCTCGAAGGCGAGTTGCAGCACGACCGTGGGCCGGCAGATCCGCACGGGCCCGTGTTTCTCGAGCGTCGTTGCCCGCACGATCCGGTCGAGTTCCACGATCTCGGCGTCGGTGAGGCCGGAGTAGGCCTTCGCCACGGTCACGAGTCTCCCGTCGTCCCAGAGGCCGAGCGTGTAGTCGCTATGGAGACCCGCCCGGCGGCCGTGGCCCGCCTGGGCGTAGAGGAGCACCGCGTCGATCTCCAGCGGCTCGACCTTCCACTTCCACCAGTCGCCCCGCGTGCGGCCCACGGCATACCCGCTCGCAATCCGCTTGAGCATCAGGCCCTCGACACCGCGGGCTCGCGACTCGGCCCGCTGGGCTGCGAGATCGGCCCACGAGCCCCCCGCCACGAGCGGCGACAGAAAGAGGCGCGACCCGTCGGCGGCGGCGGTGCCGGCGATCAGGTCGGTAAACGGCGTCGCCACGAGGGTCTCCAGCCGCCGCCGCCGTTCCGCGAGCGGCATCTCCCGCAGGTCTACGCCCTCCGCCTCGAGCAGGTCGTAGGCCACGAACAGGCACGGCACCTCGGCGAGGATCTTCTTCGTGACGGTCTTGCGGCTCGCCCGCTTCGAGAGCGTCGCGAACGGCAGCAGGCGGCGGTCGCAGACGGCGAGCAGCTCGCCGTCGAGCACGGTGCCCGGCGGCAGACCGGCGGCCGCGGCCGCGATCTCGGGAAACGCGTCGTTCACGAGTTCCTCCCCGCGGCTCCAGACCGTGGCGTCGCCACCGCGGCGGACGAGCTGGGCCCGCATCCCGTCCCACTTCCACTCGGCCTGCCACTCGGCCACGTCGCCGAGGTCCTCCGCCACGTGCTCCACGGCGGTGCGGTCGAGGGCCGAGGCGAGAAAGAACGGATAGGGCCGCCGGCTGTCGGCGGCGGCTTCCGGCGCGAGCAGCCGGGCGAAGGCGTCGGCATCAGCCGGCGGCCCGCCCATCAGGCGGTGCGCCATCTCGGCCTGATCGATGCCCGCCACCTCGGCCAGAGCCCGGGCCACGAGCGTCCGCGACACGCCCACGCGGAGCCCGCCGGTGAGCAGCTTGTGCCAGACGATTCGCTCGCGGGGGGCGAGCCGCCGCCAGACCGCGGTCACCACCTCGCGGGTGCGGGCGTCGTCGGCGCCGCGGAGGTCGTGGATCGTGGTCCGCATGATCTCGGCGAGGCCGCGATCGCTCGGCTCGTCCGTGGCGATCTCGGGCTCGGGGAGCACGAGGGCCAGGGTCTCGGCGAGGTCGCCAACGTGCGCGTAGCACTCCTCGACGAGCCAGGCGGGCAGGCCCGTGACGTCGGCGGCCCACGCGCGGAGCTGGCTCGTGGACACGCTTCGCAGTTGTCGTGCTCCCGAGAGCACGCCGAGTGCGGCGGCCGCATCGGCGGGGGGCGCGGCGGCGAAGTAGTCGCGGAGGGCCGCGACCTTTTCAGAGGTGCTCGTCGTGGCGTCGAGCCGCCAGTAGAGATCGGTGAAGGCCTTCATGCATCGGCCTCGGCCGTGGCAAACGAGTGTAGCGAAGCGGCCGAGCCGCCCCCAAGCGGGTCTGGGGCGCAGCGGACGCGGCCCGCTCGTTCCCGCCCTGCGGCGGCGAATTCGTGGCGTCGGCGCAGACCGTCTCCCGCACGCCGGACGTGGTCGTGGGCCGCAAACGAAGCTTCGAGGCCCACGAATCGAGTCCGTTTCACAGCAGCGGCCCGGCGAGGCGGGCGGTGTTCTCGGCGAACTTGGTGGTGAAGGGGCGGGCCCGCCAGACGGCGAGGTCGAAGGGGCGGGAGTCCTGGATGTAGGTCTGCTGGAGCGCGCCCAGGCGGGCGGTGAAGTCGGGGTCGTAGACGGCCAGGGTGATTTCGAAGTTGAGGTCGAGGCTGCGAGGGTCGAGGTTGAGCGAGCCGAAGAGCGAGAGGCGGCCGTCGGCGGTGATCGACTTGGTGTGGAGCAGGCCGCCCTCGAAGAGGTGGATCTTGACGCCGGACTCGGCGAGGTCGCCCTCGAAGGCGCGGCTGGCGAGGTCGACGAGCTTCGAATCGTTCTTCGCGGGGACGACGAGGTGGACGTCGACGCCGCGCAGCGCCGCGGAGGCGAGTGCCGTCACGAGCGCCTCGTCGGGGACGAAGTAGGGCGTGGTGAGGATCAGTTCGGAGCGCGACTCGTAGATCACCTGAAGCAGGATGGACTTCATCAGCCCGGAGTGGCCGGCCGGACCGGAGGGCACGACCTGGACGTCGGACGGGCCGGCGGCGGGCTGGGGCGTGGTTTCGGGCTTGTGATCGAGGGTGCCGCAGACCTCGCCCGTCTCGAGCTCCCAGTCCTCGACGAACGTGACGGAGAGCGCCTCGACGGCGGGGCCCTGGAGGCGGGCCATGGCGTCGATCCACTGGCCGACGCCCGCGTCCTGCTTGAAATGGGCGGGGTCGACGAGGTTCATGCTGCCGGTGTAGGCGACCTGGTTGTCGAGGGCGGCGATCTTGCGGTGGAGGCGGAGGTCGAGCCGCTCGAAGAGGAAGCGCCAGGGCTTGGCGGGCAGGGCGGCGCGGACCTCGGCGCCGGCGGCCCGCAGGCGGGCTGGGAGCGGGCTCTTGAAGAACGCGGCCGAGCCGATGGCGTCGAGCAGGACGCGGCAGCGGACGCCGCGCGCGGCGGCGCGCTCGACGGCGTCGGCCACCCTGTCGCCCCACCCGCCGGGGAACCAGATGTAGAAGGCGAGGTGGCAGGTGTGTTGCGCGGCGTCGATGTCGGCGATCAGGGCGTCGAAGATGGCGTCGGTCGTGGAAAGCAGGGTCAGGGCGTTGTCGGGCAGGACGGGCACGTCGATGCCGGTCTGGATCATGCGCGCCAGGGCGGGCTCGGGGCGGTCGGGGTCGGATTCGCGGGGGTAGCGGCCGGGGAGGGCGCGGAGCCAGACGGCGTACGGCTCGTGGATGCGACGGGCGCGGGCGGCGCGGCCGCGGCCGAGGCGCAGCTCGCCGAACAGCAGGTAGGTGAAGACGCCGAAGACGTGGGTCAGAAGGATGAGCGAGATCCACGCGAGCGAGACGCCCACGGGCCGGCGGCGCATGATGACGCGGCCGCAGAGCGCGAGGCTGACGAGCCAGTCGAGGGCGTACCACCACATGCGGGTTATCAGGCCTCCGCGACGAGCCGTTCGAGCCGCGACAGCAACTCGGTCGCGTTCGGGATCTCCGTGAAGCGGACGATGGACCCGGGCAGTTCGCCGGCGGCGCCCTCGTCGAGCTCGAGCGTGTCGGAGACGGTCAGAAGATAGCGGGGCGGGCCGTGCAGGGGTAGGCGGGGATTGGCACTCGTGTCGCAGCAGCCATCCGGGGCGTGTTCGACGCCGCCGTCTGGGCCGTGGTAGATGTGTGGGTGAGCAACCACGACGTCCAATACCTCCATAGTGATATTCGTGTTGTGGGCGGTTGGTCGCGGGACCTGTGCTCCGAGCACCGGCTGCTATGTTTCGGTGGCTTTTGTTCCGCCGCCCCGGCAAGGACCGTGAGGGACCCCGTGTTGCATTCGCCGCCCAGCATCGAGCCGATGCGGACGAAGCCCGGTCAAGGGTTCACGCTCGTCGAGCTGCTCGTCGTGGTCGCGATCATCGCCGTGTTGATCGGATTGCTTCTGCCTGCGGTCCAGGCCGCGCGGGAATCGGCGCGGCGGGTGTCGTGCCAGAGCAAGATCAGGCAGATCGCTGTCGCCCTGCTGAAGTATGAGACGGGGAACAGGAAATTCCCGGCCGCGGTCAAGGGTGATCCCGGCAGCACGCCGTCCGACGCCGACGGCACCGTGGCCAGGGAGAGCTGGGTGGTGTCGGTGCTGCCGGGTATCGAAGAGCAGCGCTTGTCCGACGCCTACAACCGCGGCGTCTCGCCGGCGCATGCCTCGAATCAGGCCGTGAGGTCGACGAGGCTGCCGGCGCTGCTCTGCCCGACCGACTCCTTCAACGGCAGCCCGTTCATGGGATCACAGGGTGTGGACACGCCGGCGCTCGGCGACAACTGGGCCCGGGGAAACTACGCCGCGAACGCGAGCCTCGGCGTGCTCAACCCGGCCAGCCGACGCACCGGATCGACGCCGGAAGCCTGGGGCAGGAACCTCCTGCGGGGGATGATGGGATTCAACCGGGCCGTGCGGATCCAGGACGTCTCGGACGGGACCTCGAAGACCGTGCTCCTCGCGGAGATCCGAACCGGCCTCTTTCCGTTCGACAATCGAGGCGTCTGGGCGCTCGGCGTCGCTGCGTCGTCGTCGCTCTGGGGCCACGGCGGAATCGACGGTGACAACTACGGCCCGAACTGCGCCGAGCCCTTCGCGGACGACATTTTCAACTGCGACCAGGTGAGGACAGAGGCGGGCGGCAGCGACAGGCTGGTGGCGCTCACGATGGGATGCTACGGACCGGCGGGGCGGCCCGAGTCGGGCCAGGCGACCGCCCGCAGCCTGCACCAGGGGGGCGTGTTCGTCTGCATGAGCGACGGCTCCGTGCGCTGGATCGAGGATTCGATCGAGGTCCGGCCCAGCACTGCCACGAGCCTGTCGGTGTGGGACCGCCTGATGCTGTCGGCCGACGGCATGCCGGTGCCCTGACCCGGGGCCCGTCTCAGGGCGACGGGGCGGCGGGCAGGGGCACCTGGGTGGGGTGCCGCAGATACGCGATCAGGTCGCGGGCGTCCACCCGGGACAGCTGCGAGAGCTGGTTCTCCGGCATCAGCGACTGCGGTGACAGCACGCGGCTGGCGATCTCGTCGAGCGGCACGGTCACCCGCTCGGTCGGCGTCTGCAGCGTGACGCTCGCGGGCGTCTCCTGGACGACGATGCCGGCGATCGACCGGCCGTCTTCGGTCACCACGATCGTGGTCTGGTAGTCGCGGCCGACGATGGCGCTCGGATCGAGCAGGTTGGAGAGCAGATACCCGAGATCACCGCGGTTGGAACCGGTGAGGTCGGGCCCGATCCGCCCCCCCTCGCCGTGCAGCATGTGGCAGCTGCCGCAGGTCTTCGCGTAGGTGGCCCGGCCGCGCGACAGGTCGGCCTGCTCCGCGGCGGAGGCGTAGAGTTCGTATTGCCACCGCTCGAACTCCTCCTGGCGATCGGCGGGCGTCGCCCGCACGCTCCCCCACACGGCCTGGAGCCGGGCGAGCACCTGCGGGTCGTTGGAGCGGGCGAGCTGCCCCACCGTGAATGCCGAGAGGTCGGCGCGGGGCACGCGATCCGCGGCCACGGCGTCGAGCAGGGCGAGCGTCCATGCCGGCCGCGAGCCGAGTGTCGAGATCGCCGCCTGGCGCCCCTCCGCCGTCAGGTCGCGGTATGCCGCGACGATGGCGGCCGGAGTGTCGTCGTGAGGAATGGCCGCGAGCGCCGCGAGGACGTCGGTCTGGATCACCGGCTCGGCGACGAGCGGGTGGAGCACCGCCGGCAGGCCGTCGTCCCGCGCGGCCACGAGCGCCGCGAGGGCGTCGCGGCGGGCCGCCGGGTCGGCCGCCGGATCGGCCACGAGCCGCCGCAGCTCCGCCACGATCGAGGGCGCGCCGAGCCGCACGGCCACCAGGCGGGCCAGGCGGCGGACGTTGTCGTCGGGATCGGCCGACAGCATTTGCCAGGCCCGCGGCCAAGCCGGCGGCATCGCCAGACGGCCGCGGGCGGCGAGCGCCGCCACCACCTCCTCGAGCATCCACGTGCGCGTGGCGGCGTCGGCGGCCGTGAGCCGGTCGACGAGCGGCTCGTAGCCGAAGGTGTCGAAGGCGGCCCGGCGGACGATGAACCGCGACACCTGCGGAATCCGGCTCGCCGCCGCGAGCTCGAGGGCCCGCGCGGGATCGAGCGGCACGAGCGGCTCCACCGCATACCAGATCATCAGCGGAAGGTTGTGGTCGCCCGCGTCTTCGGCATGCGCCGCCAGCGCCGCGGCCAACGGCCACCGATCGGCGGGCGGAATCCGCTGGGCCGCGGCGGCGAGGGCGAGCCGCACGGCGGGCGACGGATCGGCGGCCGCGAGCGCCGCGAACCGCGCGCGGAGGGGCGGCGCGACCTGCTTCCGCTCCGCCGCCAGCTGGATCGCCCAGCCCCGGATGGCCGGATCGGGGTCGGCGAGGAGTTGCACGATCCGCGGCTCGTCGAGCTGCCCGGTGACGTGCAGGGCCCAGATCGCCCGCAGCCGCTTGGCCGGCGTGGTGGCGGCCGCGAGCTGCTCGGCGAGCCGCCGCGGCGTGTCGGCGCCGAGCCGGCCGGCGGCGGCCCGCTCCTGGAGGAGCCGGCGGGCGTGCCGCACGAACCAGTCGTTGTCGTGGCCGAGCAGCTCGACGAGCCGGGCGTCGCTTTCGCGGGCGAGGTCCACCCGCACCGGCGCCGCATCTCCGTAGATCACCTTGAAGATCCGCCCGTTGCCCCGGTCAACGACCTCCCGCTGCTGGTGGCACTGCACGCGGTCGTACCAGTCGATGAGCACCATCTGGCCGTCGGGGCCCACCTGCAGCGAGACGAACTGCGACCAGGTGTCGTTGGCGAAGAGGAAGTCGGGATCGCCGTCGCCGACGTAGCCCGAGCCCGACGGCGTGAGCCGATCCTGGTTGAGCCGGGCGCCGTGGATGTTGTTCATGAACAGCGTGCCGCGGTACTGCTCGGGCCACGAGCCGCCGAGGTAGACGCAGGCGCCGGAATGGGCGTGGCCGCCGCCCGTCGAGTCGGACGCCGCGCGGTCGGGATCGCTCCACTGGTTGCCGCTCCAGTGGCGGTGCCGGGCGATCGTCTTGATGTCGTCGAACGTGTGGGGATTGAAGTGCTGCCCCGCCTGCCGCTGGTAGCGGCCCCCCGGGATCACGTGGTAGAGGTGGGGGATCACGCAGGCGGTCTGGAAGGCGTGGCCGAGGTCGTTGAAGTCGACGCCCCACGGGTTGCTCGTGCCCTCGGAGAACACCTCGAACTCGTGCCGCACCGGGTGATACCGCCAGATGCCGGCGTTGATCGGCACGCGGTCGGCCTCGGGTGTGCCGGGCCTGCCGACCGCCGAGTGGGTGAACACGCCGTGGCACCCGTAGAGCCAGCCGTCGGGCCCCCAGACGAAGGAGTTGAGCGTCTCGTGCGTGTCCTGGGCGCCCCAGCCGTCGAGCAGGATCTCCGCGGGGCCGTCGGGCACGTCGTCGCCGTCGGCATCGGGCAGGAACAGCAACTCAGGCGCCGCCCCCGCCCACACGCCGCCGAATCCCACGGCCAGGCCGCTGAGGAGGTTGAGGCCCTCGACGAACACCTTGCGGGAATCGAAGACGTGGTCGCCATCGGTGTCTTCGAAGATCAGGATCCGGTCGCGGGCCTCGGCAGGGTCGACCTTGTGCGGATAGGCGTAGCACTCGGCCACCCAGAGCCGGCCGCGGTCGTCGAAGCACATCCCGATCGGCTGCCGGACATCGGGCTCGGCCGCCAGCAGCTTGACGGAGAATCCCGCGGGCACCGTCATCGCGGCGGCGGCCTCCTGCGGACTGCGGCCGCCGGTCGGCGGAGACTCAGCCGGCGCGGCACCGGCGCCGGCCGCGATCGCGATCGCGACCGCGGCCACGGCCGCGGCGGTGGCGGTGGCGGTGGCGGCGAGGCCCGCGCGGCACTTCGTGGGCCAGGTCGTGGTGGAGCAGAGCATGGCCGGCGACTCCGTGACGGGGTTTTGGGCGGAGGGCGAGTCAGTGTGGCACGGCCGGCCGGCGGCGACCAGCCAGCCGGCGGCGGCACAGGTTGGAAACCCGGAGAGCAGGTTCTTACCCTGCTGGTTGATCGGCACAGAGTGGAAACCTGTGCTGCGGGGACCACGTGGAGGACGACGCCGATGGATGGAACATCATGCATCGCGACCGCGGCGCCCGCTCGACCGCTGCCACGCGGAACCCGCGCGATGATCTGGCTGCTCGCATCCGCCTGGCTCGCAGGGCCCGCATCGGCCTCAGATGGCGGGGCGGCGAGCCTGCCGGCCATCCGGGTCGCCGCCGATGGGCGGACGCTCGAAGCGGCGATCGGTCGGCCGTTCGTGCCGTTCGGCGTCAACTACTACCGACCGGGCACCGGATGGGCTCCGCAAGTCTGGCGGCAGTTTGACGAAGCCGCCACGCGGCGGGACTTCGCCCGCCTCAAGAGCCTCGGCGGGAACTGCGTGCGGGTGTTTCTGACCTACGGCTCATTCTGTGCAGAGCAGGGCCGGCTGGCTCCCGAAGGAGCAGCGAAGTTCGATCGCCTGCTCGCGCTGGCGGAGGAGGCCGGCCTGTATGTCCATCCCGCCGGCCCGGATCACTGGGAGGGCACGCCGCCGTGGGCCGCCGGCGAAGACATCGTCGCCGAGGAGCAGATCCAGGGGCTGGAAGCGTTCTGGAAGGATTTTGCGGCGCGCTACCGGGGCCGGTCCGCGATCCTGGCCTACGACCTGCGGAACGAGCCGCAGGTTCCCTGGGACGGCCCCGTCCTCCGGCGCCGCTGGAATGCCTGGCTCGACCGGCGCTACGGCACCGCGGACTCCGCCGCGGCCGCCTGGCGGCTCGACGCCGCGGCGCTGGCGTGGGGCGAGCTGCAGCCGCCGGATCCGGATGCCGCGCCGGACCGCCAGATCTTGGACTACCAGCATTTCCGCGAAGAGATCGCGGACGCATGGACCGCCCGGCAGGCCGCCGCGATCCGCGCCGCCGACCCGCAGGCCCTGGTCACGGTCGGCTTGATCCAGTGGTCCGTGCCGTCGCTTTTGCCGAGCGTGCGGCAGTATTCGGCGTTCCGTCCGGCACGCCAGGCACGACATCTGGATTTTCTCGAAGTCCATTTCTATCCGCTGAACGACGGCTTCTTCGCGTATGAGAGTGTCGAGGCCGAGCAGCGCAACCTCGCGTATGCCGAAGGCGTCGTCCGCGAGGTCGCGGCGGCGGGAAAGCCGGTCGTGGTGGCCGAATACGGCTGGTATGGCGGTGGCAGATTGACCATCGAGCAGGGCCGGCACCCGGCCGCGACCGAGGCGCAGCAGGCCCGGTGGAATCAACGCCTCATCGAGACCACCGCCGGCTCCGCGTGCGGCTGGCTGAACTGGGGGTTCTACGATCACCCCGAGGCGCAGGACGTCAGCCAGCTGACCGGTCTGGTGACCGTCGATGGCCGGACGAAGGCGTGGGGCGAGGAGTTTCACACGCTGGCCCGACGGCTCGGAGACGGCGGGCTTCCGCCACCGCCGGCCGACCGACCGGCTCTCGACTGGGATCGTTGCCTGGTGAGCCCGAAGGCCGGCGCGGAGTATCGGGAGCGGTGCCTCGAGGCGTTTCGGGTCGGCCACGCGGGCGACCCGGAGCCGGCGGCGGGGAAACCAACCAAGGCGCCGGACAGCGTGAATCCCTGACGCGGCAGGTTGTCGCGGACGGGCGGCCGCGGCCTGGGGCGGTTGATGCTGGTCCACATGGAGCGTGGCGGCGGCTCACTCGTCGATCGAGAGCAGGCGGATCTCTCCGGGCTGCAGCTCGAAGCGCAGCCCGTGCTCGTCGCCCGCGCCGGTCGACGTCAGCGGCAGCGGACTGCCGTCCATGAGGTCCGATGCGGCCGCCGGCTTTCCGCGAAAGGAGATGCCCACGCGCTGGCGGGCTGAGGGATCGATGGCCGGCTCGCGGTCGACGTGCAGCTCCTTCGTGATGCCCTTGTTGTTGACGACCATCACCGCCCAGCCGGCCCGCGTGCGGTTGACGAGGGTCTGCACGTCGCCGTCGATCCGGATCGGCAGGTGCCTGGCCGCCAGTTCCGCGAGCAGCTCCTCCGGAAAAGCCTCCTGGGCGCGGCCATCGGCCGGCGGCGCCGGGCGCGACACGAACACACAGCCTTTCCCGACGTCGCGGCGGATCAGGCGGGCGGCGCTGTCGCTCCCCGCCATCACGGCTCGCGCCTCACGCGTCGGGGCAAAACCCTCGGCCGCGACACCGACGAATGCCCGATCCCAGCCCGCCAGGTGGAGCTCGTCGAGGACCAAGATCCCGCCATCCCGGACGTAGTCCTCGAGAAACCGCACGTCGTCCGGGGTCCAGGCGATGTCGCCGACCGCGAGGATCACCGGGTAGGCCCGCCACGCGCGGCGGTCGGCGTCGTTCACGAGGACGTCGAAGGTGTCGCCGTAGGGCGAGGAGCAGAGATACCGCTCTTCCCGGCCCGGCCCCTGCGACTGACCCGGAAACACCTGATCGAAGAACCGCTCGGTCATCGTGTCGCCGGGCGTCTTTTCCAGGCGGCCCCACGGCTTCCCCCACACGCTCCAGCGGCCATGATGCCTGCTCACGAGGACGGCGAACGGGGTGTAGGGCACGCCGACGTCGACGCTGCTCATCAGTCGAGCCAGTTCCCGGGCGTTGGTCCCGTAGCGCGAGAGCCGCGCGTCCGGCGGGAACTCGTCGGCCCACGGCACTTCGAACAGGACCTGCGGGGAACCCTCCAGCATGACGTGGTTGGCGCCGCCGAACCACGCCGTGAACCAGTGGCGCCTGAGGTGGCTGACGGAGTGTCCGGCCTCGCCCCCCACGGGTGTGTTGGGCCAGGAGGGCAGGATCGTGGACTCGGGCATGCCCCCCGTGACGCTCGCCCCGAACCAGATCGACACCTCCTCGAACCACGGGATGCCGAACTGGCGGGCCGCACCGCGGGCGAACGCCCGCTTGACCTGCGTCGCGGGGATCGTCTCGGAGGTCTCCACCCCGATGGCATCCAGGCCGATCTCGGCGATATGGCTGAGCATGCCGTAGCCGTTGGCCATCATCATCCGGCCGCCGACTGCCTCCTTCCAGCGGCGGGCCGTCCGCGCCACCACCTCGTGGTTGCCGGCACGGTCCATCCGGCCGAGTTCCGTCGGGGTCGCCCCGAAGACGGCGGTGGTGTCGGTCTCGAGCTCCCAGTGCCGGAAGAACGTATTCTCCCACTCGCAGACGCCGAACGTGTAGAAGCCCTTCTGCATGTCTCTCACCGCGTCCATCGCGGCCCGCGTGACGGCATCCTGATCGAGGCGGTGATTCAGCACCGGCGCGATGGCGAAGTAGCAGCAGACGGGGCGTTGCGTCGCGACGATCGGCCGCAGGGCGTCGCGCGAGGGCAGGCTCATGATCGCCCACGAGCCCGTCAGGCCGTGACGCTCGACGGCGGCGACGAACGCGCCGATCGAAGAGCCCGAGTTCAGGTTGACGTAATGCTGCAGGCAGGGCGTGGTCTGCCCCGGAAAGAGCCGAACCCGCAGGGGTCCCGCGGAGAGCGACTCGTAGGAGGGCGGGTTCGGGATGGTCGGCGGCAGCAGGCCGGCCGCGTCGCCGGCGGCGACCGTGCCGGCGAACAGCATCGGCAGCACCAGCAGCCCGCCGAGATGGTTGCGACGCCTCGCCATGGCACCTGGTTGCCCGTCCGGCGGTCTGCCGCCACGCTTGATGTGCGATTCGCGAAGGATTGTATCAGTGGGTCCTGCCCACCGGCGCCAGCCGAGCATCGTGAGGCCCATCCCGGCCGCCGCGATCGACGAAGGCTTCCGCCTCCGAGACGCTCGCAGGCTGCGGTTCCAGTGCCCACAGATGGGCGTCGAAAAACGTCAGGCTCCGCTGGAACCGTTCGCCCGACTGGAATCGTGAGTCTTGGCGCGGATTGTTCTGGACGGTCGGCACTGCGGACAATCGGCAAGCGTGATGGTGACCACCCTCACGCCGCACTCGCATTTCAGGCTGTCTTGAATGCCAAGAACCGTGCTGCCCGTACACTTCTCGGTCACAGCGATCAGTTGCTTCTGGAATGTCAAAAACAGTTCGCCGCGAAAGTTTCGGATCACATCGGCTGCGGGACAATCCTCGCGACCGCCGTAGAAGGAGAGAAGGTGTTTTTCGGCAGTCGTCAACACCCCTTCCGCAGTGATGACCAGCTGGTTTCCCAGTAAACGAGCACGAACCATGCTGGGGCCGTGGCCGTAGGTTTCCCGCAGCAAGCGAGCCACGCCATCACCGACTGCCGCCTCTATCTCCCCGCATGTCAGGTTCGTCACATTGCTTCCCGAAGGACTCGGCGACCCCCCGTGGATGTCCCTCAGAAGAGTTAGTTCTGGGGAAGTAGTCGGACCCTACCATAAAGTTCGGGGTCCCTCAAGAAATGGCCTTCATGCATCCGCCTCGGCCGCGAGGTCGGTGGCAGGAGCGTCGTCGTCACTGCCGTCGTCATCGGCCGCGTTCGCCGCGGCGTCGTCGGGCGGTGCCTCGCCGGCGAACCGCGTGGGGAGCACCGAGGCGTCGAGGCCGCGGGTCTCCCGGAGAACTCTTGCGAGGGAGTCGCTGAAGCCGTGGGTGACCAGCACGCGTCGGGCGCCGGTGGCGTCGATGGCCGTGAGCAGGCCGGGGAAGTCGGCGTGATCGGAAACGGCGAAGCCGCGGTCGAAGCCGCGGCGGCGGCGGACGCCGCGGAGCATCATCCAGCCCGAGGCCAGCGCCACGCTCGACTCCCCGAAGAGATTCAGCCACGAGCTGCCCAGCACACTCGGCGGCGCGATCACCAGCGCCCGCCCGTCGCCCACGCGGCGGGCCCGCGGGGGCACACGGTCGATGGGGGGGAGCCGCACGCCGCTGCCGCGGTAGGCCTCGACGAGCTTCATCACCGCCCCGTGTGCCACGATTGGCCCGATCGAGGGATCGACCATCGCCGCCAGCCG
>Ga0114976_10001191_pt1 | contig 16177 bp, 15 predicted proteins | sample S_130805_EF_Meta_FD_87319 | JGI IMG/M metagenome (GOLD analysis project Ga0114976, IMG submission 87319) | Freshwater microbial communities from Lake Simoncouche, Canada to study carbon cycling - S_130805_EF_MetaG | ecosystem: Environmental > Aquatic > Freshwater > Lake | place: Lake...
CCTCGAGCGCCTCGGCGTGCCGCGCGAAGACCTTGCTGGCGCGGATCGCCAGCGGGCTGTCGAGATGGATGGTGGTGGCCGGGACCTGGTTCGCATCCATCAGCTGGACGAGATCGAGGATGACCTCCTGTGCGCGCTCGACCGCGAAGCTTGGGATCAGCAGCGCGCCGCCCTGCTTCGCCGCGGCGCGGACCAGCTCGGCGAGGGCGGCGCGGCGTGTTGCGGGCGTGATCGCCGGCCGGTCCTCGTCGCCATAGGTCGATTCCATGACGACGACGTCGAGGCCGCCGGTCGGCGCCTCCGGGTCGGGCTGCAGCACGCCGGCATCGGGGCCGAGATCACCGGATACCAGCAGCCGCAGCGGCCCGTCGGGTGTCGCGAGCTCGATCTCGATCGAGGCGGAGCCGAGCATGTGGCCGGCATTCCAGAAGCGCGCCCGCACCGCGCGCGACAGCGCCAGCCAGTGCCCGTACTCGACAGGGCTGAAGAGGTCGAGGCAGCGCTCGGCGTCGCGCGCGGTGTAGATCGGCGTCACCGGCGCGCCGCCGCGCCGACGGTTACGCCGGTTCAGGATCCGCACCTCGCTTTCCTGGATATGCCCGGCATCGGGCAGCATGCAGGAACAGAGGTCAATGGTGGCCGGCGTCGCATGGATCCGGCCATGGAAGCCCTGCGTCATCAGCCGCGGCAGCAGCCCGCTGTGATCGATGTGCGCATGCGTCAGCAGCACCGCGTCGAGCGCGCCGACATCGAAGGGGAAGGGCTCGTAGTTCAGCGACTTCAGCGTCTTCGGGCCCTGGAACATGCCGCAATCGACGAGGAAACGCGTAGCGCCCGCCTCGATATGCAGGCAGAGGCCGGTCACCGTGCGCGCGGCGCCGCAGAATTGCAGGCTGATCGCCATCCGCCCCTCCCGTGTCGCAGTCTGTTGCCGGCAGGATAGCGCAGCGCGCGCAGCAAGGGGGGCGGAGATGCCGGGTCGCAGGCGCCGGGGACGCAACCCCGAGGACTGGCCGAGCTATCGGCTTGCACTGTTCGATCGCGATTTCCTGCTCGGCCCCTCGATGCGCGGGGCGCGCCTGATGATCGAGACCGAGAAGGCCGACCAGGCGCTGCGCGCCGCCGGTATCCGCTCGACCATCGTGGTGTTCGGGGGCGCCCGCATCGCCGAGGACGGACCGCCGCATCACGCCACCTGGTATCGCGCGGCGCGCGACTTCGGCCGCATCGCCTCCGAGCGCGGCGGCGCGCTGCAGCCGGCGGGTGGGCTGCGCGACAACGTGATCGCGACGGGGGGCGGGCCGGGTATCATGGAGGCGGCCTGCCGCGGCGCGCACGACGCCGGCGCGCCCGCGATCGGCTTCAACATCCGCCTGCCGCAGCGCCAGCCGCCCAATGCCTTCACGACGCCGGCGCTGACCTTCCAGTTCCACTATTTCGCGGTGCGCAAGCTGCACCTGGCGCTGCGCGCGCGGGCGCTGGTGGTCTTCCCGGGCGGCTTCGGAACGCTCGATGAGCTGTTCGAGTTGCTGACCCTGCGCCAGACCGGCCGCATGGGCGCGGTGCCGATCGTGCTGGTGGACGAGGGCTACTGGCGTCGGCTGATCCGCTGGGAGGTGCTGCAGGAGGAAGCCATGATCGCGCCTGAGGATCTCGCCCTGCTGCGCTTCGTCGAGGATGCGGAGGCCGCCTGGGCGGCGGTGGGGGCCGGATGACCGGCCAAGGCGATCAGTCGAAGGTGAAGCGCTCGGCGAGGATGCGGTGGCGCGGCACGTTCAACTGCCGCAGCGCCGCCTCCGCCGCATGCAGCATCGGCGGCGGGCCGCAGAGCACGAAGACCCAGCCGGCATCCGCCGCCGGTGCGCAGTGGCGGGCGATGCGGGCGGCATCCAGCATGCCGGTCTCGCCGGCCCAGCCCGCGGGCGGCTCGGCCAGCACCATGGTCAGGTCGAGCCGGCCCCGCGCCGCCCATTGCTCAAGCTCCGCGCGGGCGATCAGCTGCGGCGCATTGCGGGTGCCGTAGAGCAGCAGCATGGGCGGCGCGGCCTGCGGCGCCAGCGCCCGGATCATCGAGATCGCCGGCGCCACGCCGACCCCGCCGGTGAGGAAGACCAGGCCCGGCGCGCCGTCGATGGCGCGATCGAGGTGGCCGTGCGGGCCGTCGACCCAGGCCGGCGTGCCGACGGCCAGCTCGCCGATATGGTCGGTGAAGTCGCCGGATTGCTTGATCGTGAAGCGCAGCCGCGCGCCGTCCGCCGGCGCCGAGGTGAAGGAGAAGGGGTGCTCGACCCGGCTGAACGGGCCGCAGGCGAGCTTGACCCAGGCGAATTGCCCGGGTGCATAGGCCAGGCCGGGATGCCCGACCGGCTCGAGCGAGATCTCCCAGCAGCCCTCGGCGGCCGGGCGGATGCCGGCGATCGTCCAGGGGCGCCGGGACAGCCGCAGCGGCCGCAGCAGCCAGCTGTCGAGCAGGGTGACGAAGACCGGCAGGGTGAGCATGACGAGCATGCCCGCGACGGCCGGGTTCGCCGCGTAGCGCCCGGCGACCAGCGCGTGGTGCAGCGCAAGTGCGGCCAGCAGCCCGGCGAAGAGCCCATGCCGCCCGCGCCAGGTCTCGTAGCGCCAGCGCGTGTCGGTCCGCCGCAGCGCGGTGAGCGTCAGCAGCCCGAACAGCACCCAGGCCAGCATGCCCGTGGTGATCGACCAGGGGCCGAGGCCGAGCGCCGAGGCATGGGTCGGGTCGTCCGGCCGGAGGAAGGCCGGCCCGTAGGATTCCGAATAGAGGAAGGGGTGCAGCAGCAGCACCGCGATGGCGGCGATGGTGCCGAGGATCTGGTGCCAGCGCAGCGTGCGGTCGACGCCGAGCGCGCCGGAGAGGTAGCGGAAGCGGCCGGAGAGCTGGCCATTCGTCAGCATGGCCGCGCAGCCGATCAGGCCGAGCGCGCCCGCCACCTCGTCCCACCAGGGACGGGCCCATCCGACCAGCGCCCAGCCGAGCAGCATCGGCGCGAGGATGCAGGCGGCGAGCAGGGCGGCGACGAGGGCTGCCGGCATGATGCACACCATGTGGCGGATCATGCGGCTGGGCGCCTTGCGGTGGGTCAAGGCGTGGCACATTGCGTGGCACCAGGCATGCGGCGCGTGGCTGAACGGATGGATCGACGGCGTTGGAGCGTGAACCACGCGACACGACAAAAGGCTGGACCATGACCGCGCTTCAGTCAGCGCGGATCATGGTCTAGCCTCGGGCCCGACAAGAACGGGGGAAGCGGAACCAGGATGTCCGAGGTGCAGGAACGGCCGGGAGAGGCCGGCCACGCGGCGCAGCGCAGCTTCGATGCGATCGTCATCGGCGCCGGCATGTCCGGCCTCTACCAGCTGATCCGGCTGCGCGAGCTCGGCCTGTCGGTCCGCGTCTTCGAAGCCGGCACAGGGGTCGGCGGCACCTGGTACTGGAACCGCTACCCCGGCTGCCGCTTCGATTCCGAGAGCTATTCCTACGGCTTCTCCTTCGACCAGGAGTTGCTGGAGGAATGGCATTGGACCGAGCATTTCGCACCCCAGCCGGAGACCGAGCGCTACCTCAACCGGGTCGCCGACAAGTACGACCTCAGGCGCGACATCCAGTTCTCGGCGCGGGTGAAGGCCTGCGCCTGGGACGAGGCGAAACGGCGCTGGACGGTCACGCTGGAGAACGGCGAGGTCTACGACAGCCGCACCCTGATCACGGCGATCGGCGCGCTCTCGGCGCCGACCTGGCCGAGCATCCCCGGCATGGAGAGCTTCCGCGGCGAGTCCTACCACACCGGGCTATGGCCGAAGCAGCCGGTGGATTTCACCGGAAAGCGCGTGGCCGTGATCGGCACCGGCGCCTCGGGCGTGCAGACCATCCAGGAGGTGGCGAAGACCGCCAGGCAGCTCACCGTCTTCCAGCGCACGCCCAATTGGTGCGCACCGCTGCATAACGGGACGATCCCGGCCGAGGAGATGGCGGAGATCCGCAGCCGCTACGACGCCATCTTCCAGCGCTGCCAGGAGACCAGCTCCTGCTTCCTGCATACGCCCGATCCGCGCAACACCTTCGACGTGACGCCGGAGGAGCGCGAGGCGTTCCTGGAAAAGCTCTACGGCGAGCGCGGCTTCGGCATCTGGGTCGGCAATTTCAAGGACCTGCTGACCAACCGCGAGGCCAATAAGGTCATCTCGGCGTTCATAGCGAACAAGATCCGCCAGCGGGTGAAGGACCCCGCCGTGGCGGAGATGCTGATTCCGAAGGACCACGGCTTCGGCACCCGCCGCGTGCCGCTCGAGACGCGGTACTTCGAGGTCTACAACCAGCCGAATGTCCGCCTGGTGAGCAGCCGTGAGACGCCGATCCAGCGGGTGACGGAGACCGGCCTCGAGACCGGCGCGGAGGCCTTCGAGTTCGACATCATCATCTATGCGACCGGCTTCGATGCGCTGCGCGGCGCCTTCGACCGGATCGAGTTCACCGGCGCCGGCGGCAGGACCCTGAAGGACGTCTGGGCCGATGGCGCAACCTCCCTGGTCGGCATGATGCAGCCGGGCTTCCCGAACATGTTCATGCTGCTCGGCCCGCATACGCTGCTCGGCAACATCCCGCGCTCGATCGAGTTCAACGTCGAGTGGGTGACGGCGCTGCTGCGGCACATGCAGGCGCATGGCCTGACCTATGCCGATGCGAAGCCCGAGGCGATGGCGAAGTGGATGGCGCACGTCATGGAGGTGGCCAAGGGCCTGCTGTCGATGGAGGTCGACAGCTGGATGACCGGCGTGAACAAAAACGTCGCCGGCAAGCAGACCCGGATCGTGGCGCGCTACACAGGCACCGCGCCGGTCTATCGCGCCTGGGCGAACGGGATCGCCGAGCGGGGCTACGGCGATCTCGTCCTGAAGTAGTCGCCGGGCGGCGGGGCTACCGCCCCGCCCGCACCAGCTTGCCCGGCAGCGCGCCGGTGTGCTGGCCGTTCTCGAAGACCGGCACGCCGGAGACGAAGGTCGCCTTGTAGCCGTCGACATGCTGCACCAGGCGCCGCCCGCCGGCCGGCAGGTCATAGATCACCTCCGGCTTCTGCACGCGCAGATGCGCGTAGTCGATGATGTTGACGTCGGCCTTCTTGCCCACTTCCAGCGAGCCGCGGTCGTTCAGGCCGAAGAAATTCGCCGTCTCGCTGGTCTGCCGCTTCACCACGAATTCCAGCGGCAGGCGCGGCCCGCGCGTGCGGTCGCGCGCCCAATGCGTCAGCATCCAGGTCGGCACGCCGGCATCGAGGATGGAGGAGCAATGCGCCCCGCCATCGGAGAGGCCGAGCACCGTCGCCTCATCCGTCAGCATGCTGTGGGCGACATCGAGGTTCGCCACATTGTAGCCGGTGACCGGGAAGTAGATCAGGTTGGCCGGGTCCTCGGCGATGTAGTCATAGGCCACCTCGTCCGGCGTGCGGCCTTCCCGTTGCGCGATCGCGGCGATGCTCTCCTCCTCGGAGGGCTCGTAGTTCGGCGGATTGCCCAGCTTGAACATGCGGTGCCAGCGCCGGATGATATGCTGGCGGAACTGGCTGAGCCGGCCGAGCAACTCCTCGGAGGGTGTATCGGCCAGCACCTCGGCGCGCACCGCCGGATCCTGCAGGCGCTTCATGCGCTCGGCGATCGGCAACTTGAGGAGCCGCTGGTAGCTCGGGCGGATGCTGAAGGGGTTGAGCGCGGTATCGGCGCCGAGCATCACGCCGACCGGGCGCCCCGGCACCTGCGCCGTCACCATCGCGCCGTTCGCCCGCGCCTTCCGTACGCCGTCCATCAGGCGGCGCCAGCGCTGGTCATCGGTCGGGCGGTCGGTCAGCAGGAACCAGACCGGGCGGCCCGTCTCCTTGCCGAGCTGCGTCATCCACTCGAGCTCGCTCTCCTCGATGTCGAAGTCGCTGTTCATGCCGAACGCCCCGTGCCCGACGTCGCCGAGCGCGCGGCCGATGCCGAGCAGCTCGTCGATCTGGGAATAGCGGCTGGGCACCATGCCGCCGGTCAGCGTCTTGTGGCTGTTGGTCCGGCTGGTCGTGAAGCCGAAGGCGCCGGCGCGCAGGCCCTCGGCGGTCAGCTTGCGCATGGCGTCGATGTCGTCGGCGGTGGCGTTCTCGAGGTTGATCGCGCGCTCACCCATCACGTAGACGCGCAGGGGGTGATGCGGCACCTGTGCGCCGATATCGATGGTGCGCTGAATGCCGTCGAGCGCATCGAGGAACTCCGGAAAACTCTCCCAGTTCCACTTGAGGCCTTCGGCCAGCGCGATGCCGGGGATCTCCTCGACCGCCTCCATCAGCCCGATCAGCTCGTCGTGATGGCTGCGCCGCACCGGCGCGAAGCCGACGCCGCAATTGCCGAACAGGATGGTGGTGACGCCATGCCAGGACGATGGTGCGAGCACCGGGTCCCAGGTCGCCTGGCCGTCGTAATGCGTGTGGGCATCGACCCAGCCCGGCGTGACGATGAGGCCGGCAGCGTCGATCTCGCGCTTGCCCGGTCCCGCCTTGCCGCCGACCTGGGCGATCTTGTCGCCATCGATTGCCACGTCGCCGGTGAAGCCCGGCTTGCCGGTGCCGTCGATGATGGTGCCGCCGCGGATGACGGTATCGTGCATCGGGCCATTCCCTTTCCTGGACGGCGGGAAGTGAACGCCCGGTCGGGGGTGGGGGTCAAGCGGGACCGGCCCATTCCGGCAGCTGGGTTTCCTGGCGCAGCCGCAGCCGGCGGAAATCGAGGGCGGCGAACAGCGCCTCGAGATCGGGCGTCCGGTCGGGCGGCAGCGGCAGGGTGCTGCTCGCCTCCTCGGCGAAGCGCAGCCGGGTCGCCTCGTCGGCGGCGATGTAGCCCTCCTGCCACCAGGCCATGATGTGCGGCTTGGCCGCTGCCAGCGTCGTGGCCGCGATGACCCGGTCGGCCTTCGCCTGGTTCGAGGCGCGCGTCGCCGGCAGCAGGTTCCAGAGGTCGTTGCAGGGCCACCCGGCCCAGGGCAGGCAATGGTCGACCTCGATCCGCCGATTGCCGAGCGGCTCGCCGCTCCAGACGCAGAACACGCTTTCGCCGCGTTGCAGCCGGCCGGCGACGAGGCTGCGGACGAAGGCGGTGTCGCGCTCCGGCTCCAGCCAGCGGAGCGCCGTCAGCACCTCATCCGTGGCGACCGGGCGGCCGGCCCGCTCGGCATAGCCGCGGGTATGGCGGACCCATTCGGCCAGCAGCATCGGCTCGATCCAGGCCGCCATGCGGCGCAGCGCCTGCCAGACGGGCAGCGGCACGCGGATGCTGCCGTGCTCCCAGAACAGTGCGGCATTCAGCGCGAGGCTCTCACCGGCGCGCGGCCTGCGGTGGCGCAGCGCCGGAAAGACCGGCGTGTCGTCGGCGAAGGTGAGGTGCCGGGCCGGCATGGCGGCGATCACCTCGGCGGCGTCACCGAGCGCGGTGGCCAGGGCACGGGCGAGATCGCCGCGGAAGACCGCGCCCGGCCGCAGGTCGAAGGGCGCCAGCGGCGCCAGCGCCCGGAAGGCGGGCTTGACGAAGGCGAGGTTGGTGCCGCCCGGCGCCTGCGGCAGGCCGCGCTCGACCAGCGGCTTGTACATGCGCAGCCAGTAGAGCGCGACGAGGCCGAGCGGCAGGATGACGGCGTCTGCCGCCTCGCGCGCCACGTTCGGCGAGGCATCGGCGATGCGCGCCAGGCAGCGCAGCAGGGCGAGCTTGTAGGTCGTGGACTTCTCCTGCCGCAGGATGACGCCGCGGAGCAGCGGCAAGGCGCCGGCGCCGTCATCCGGCATGTCGAGCATGACCGTTTGCCACCGGATGTCGGGCCCGCCGACCACCGCCTGGCGGTATTCGGTCGCGACCCGCAGTGTCAGGCCGAAGTCGAGGCCGAGCCGCTCGACCTCATGCGCAGTGACCGGCCACATCGGTCGGTCGTCGGGGGCCGGTCCGTGCCGCAGCGTCAGCACCATGCGGCCGCCCGGCTTCAGCAGCGTCGCGAGCTTGCGCATGGCGCGGCCGCGTTCCTCCGGCGGGATGTGCTGCCAGACGCCGCTCAGCCAGACCAGATCGAAGGCGAGGCCGAGGCGATGCACGCCCGCGAGCGCGGGCAGCCGGTCATCGACCCAGCGGATGCGCGGATCGGGGTGCAGGCTCGCCGCCTGCAGGCGGAAGGCCGCGGCCGGCTCGACCGCCACCACCTCCCAGCCCTGGCGTGCGAACCAGGCCGCATCGCGCCCGCTGCCGGCGCCGACATCCAGCGCGAGGCCGGGCGTTGTCGGCAGGTAGGGCATCGCATCGCGGTGGATCTCCTCGAAGCTGAAGGCCTCGTAGGCTTCGGTGAATTCGCGGAAGCCGCGGTGATAGGGGCCGACCGTGTCCCAGCTCACCGTGGCGGCGCCTCAGTGGAAGACCCGCCCGGCATCGATGACGACCGTCTGCCCGGTCATCGTCTCGGTCCGGCACATGGTCACGACCATGTCGGCGCAATCGTCCTTGTCGGCCGGCTTCTTCAGCACCGCGCCGGCGGCCGAGCGCTCGATCTGCTCAGGCTTCAGGTTGGCGGTCGCGCGCGTGCCCTCGAGCAGGCCGGGGGCGACGCAGTTCACCAGCACCTCGGGCGCGAGCGCGACGGCCATGCAGCGCGTCAGGTGATTGAGCCCCGCCTTCGAGACCGCATAGGCGATGGACGAGCCGACCGGGTGCAGCCCGGCGACCGAGGAGATGTTGATGATCCGCCCCTGGCCCTGCGCCTTCATCACCGGTGCCACGGCCTTGATCAGCCGCGCCGGGCCGGTGAGGTTCACCGCCATGATCCGGTCCCAGACCTCGTCCGTGAGGCCATCGAGGTCCTGGAAGGGGATCGCCTTGTTGTAGGCGGCGTCGTTCACCAGGATGTCGATCCGCCCGAAGCGCGCCAGCGCCGCCTCGACCAGCCGCGCGATGGCGGCGCCGTCGGTGATGTCGCAGGCGAAGGCGGCGGCATTGACCTGATGCCGGGCGGCCAGGTCGCGCGCGACGCCCTCGGCTTGGTCGCGGCTCTGCGCGTAGATCAGGGCGAGGTGGACGCCCTCCCGCGCCAGGGCGTGCGCGATGCGCTGCCCGAGGCCGCCATTCCCGCCGGTGACCAGCGCGACCTTGCCCCTGAGTTCCATGTTCCCGCCTCCTCGCCGTTGTGGGCAGCCTGTCGTGCGGGAGGGTGTGCGGGCAAGCCCAACTGCGCGGGCCGAAGCCGCTGCGATTCCGCCCGCGCGCCCATTGGCGCTAGTCTCGCTCCGGTGGCGGGTGGATCGGATGGCATGATGGCAGGTCTTGGGGCTGCGGTGTCGCCAGCGCGCGGCCGAGGGTTGCGGCGCGCGGCGATCGCCTTCCTGGCCCTGCTGGCGACCGGCTGGCTTGCCGGATGCGCCACCAGGCCCGGCATCGGCGCCGAGGATGTGCGCATCCGCGCCGATGTCAGGGAAGTGCCCTGGCGGTCGATCGGCCTGGTGCGGACCGATGTGGGGGCGCGCTGCACCGGCGCGCTGGTCGGGCCGCGCACGGTGCTGACGGCCGCGCATTGCCTGTATCACCCACGGGAGCTTCGGCCGGCCTCGCCCGGGGCCGTGGCCTTCTTCCTGCCCCCGGCGGGGCAGCCGACGGCCGTGCAGGCGCGGGCGACGGCCTTCATCACCGGCACAGGCTTCGCGCTCGAGCCCGGGCCCCGGCCGAGCCCGCGCTCCCGCGCCGATGCAGACTGGGCGTTGATCAACCTGGACACCGAGATGGCTCCGCCCGACTTCTTCCTGCCGCTGGCGCCAGGCCTCGCGCGGCCGGGATTGCCTTTGGCCTATGGCGGCTACCAGGCCGACCAGCCGCGGGTGCTGCTGGCGGATTTCAACTGCCAGGTGCTCGGCTACGGCCGCGACCCGGCGAGTGGCGCAGTCATGATGCGGCATTCCTGCACCGGGACGAGCGGCGCGAGCGGCGGGCCGCTGCTCGGGCGCCTGCCGGATGGGCGCTGGGTGGTGGTGGGCATCGGCTCGCTGGCGCGCAGCACGGATCGGGGGGGATGGGCGGTACCCGCGGTGACGGTGGCGCGCGAGATGTTGGCGGCGGGGGCTGCGGCACGCTGAGAGGGGGGCGATCTATCGCGCACTGGGCTGGCGGAGGAGGCGCGAATCGATACAAGCGGTCTCAAGGCTGGAGCCTTGGAGAGCGGTGCGGCGGGGCAGCCGTTTCTGTGCGCTGCATTTCTTCGCCAGCACGCCGCACCGACCTTCGATGCCCGGCGCGGCTCAGGCTCTCGGGCGACCCGGCTCGGGGGTGATCCGCTCCAGCCGTCCATGCCGCAGACTGCCCGGCGCATAGCCGTAGCGGCGGCGGAAGGCGTTGCAGAAATGCGCCTCGTCAGCGAAGCCGTTCTCCGCCGCGATCGCATTGAGCGGCAGGCCTGTCCGCAGCACGGCTCGCCGGGCCTGCTCCAGCCGGAAATGCAGCACATACTGTTAGGGAGAGAGGCCAGTGGTCAGACGGAATTGGCGGGTGAAGTGTGGCACGCTCAGCCGAGCCGTGTCGGCCAGCGCCTTCACCGTGAGTCTTCCCTCGGGCGGTGCGGCGACAAGATCCTCCACGCGCCTGAGCTGCGTGGCCGTCAGGCCATGGTTCCATCGCGTCTCTTCAGCGGCGACGTCCGAGTGGTGGCGCACCAACTGCCGCGCCAGGGCAAGGCCGATGCTCTCCGCGCGCAGATCCGCCAGGGCGCTGTCGTCCCGTAGAGCGTCCAACACTGCGAGCATCAGTTGCGACAGGCCGTGATCCGGATGTGACATGAAGACTGGGTTGAAGGTGGCCGGGCGCGCGCTGAGCGGCGCTGCTTCCTCGACCAGCGCCGGTTCGAGCAGCACGTTGAGAAAGCACACTGGCTCGGGGCAGAGAGAGGTTAGCTCGGCGCCGGCCGGCGTGAAAGCGACGCGCCCGCGATGGATCTCCGCGGTCTCCCAACGGCGACCCAGCCGCCGCTCGTTGCGCGCATTGGACAGGCAGAGCGTGACGACGTGGTGCCGATGCGCTGTATCGCGGACCTCGACGAAGGGCTGATGTTCAAGATCGGCCTGGAGTCGCTCCCATCCCCGGCCGGCGCTGGTGAGCACCGGCTGCGCATTGGCCAGTAGTCGGCCCCGGGCCTCGGCGTCCTTGAGGTCAATGCCCGGCGGGGCCGAATGACAGCCCATCGTCCTCATCTGGCCTTCTGTCACCGGGTGGTCTCCGCCTATCTGGTCGCGATGATAATCACGCCGCGGTCGCGCCTTCCAGCTCGGCGGCGAGGCCGGCGACGTTGAGTGCGACCAGTCCCTGCAGCGCATAGCCGGGGAAGCGTTGTGTCATCTTCGCGACAATCGCGTCCGAGGCCTCCGGCGAGACCTCGCGACCCGCCGCGAGCGCCGCGGCGACGAGCCCGCGAAACGTCTCGATGTAGTCGCGCTGGCGATCGAGCAGATCGATGCCACCTGCCACGCCATGCCCCGGATGGATCGCGCTAGCCCCTGCGTAGCGCGCGCCCACGGCCGCCAACTGACGCAGCCACTCGGCCGATCGTCCCTCGGCGAGCCATGGATGGCACGCGTTGTAGACGAGGTCGGAGGCGATCAGCGCGCCGCTGTCGGGCAGCTGCACGATGCAGCCATTGGCGGATTCGCCGGCGCCGATCTCCTCGACGACGAGGGAGATGTCGTCGAAGCGCAGCGTCGCGCCCGGCTCGATGACAGAGTCGGGCCAACGGCCCTCGGCGGGATAGTCGTCGCCGTAGATCGGGGTCCTGTAGCTGCGCTTCTCGGCGTCCACCGCGGCGATGCCGTCCAGCGTGCGGCGCGTCGCGAGGACGGGCGCGTCGAGCCCGCGCAGCAGCGTCGCGGTGCCGTTGAAGTGGTCCGGATGCGGATGGCTGATGAGCACCGCCGCGAGCGGCTTGCCCAGCGCGTCGATGCGCGCGCGCAGCATCGTCGCGGCGGAGGTCAGGAACTGGGTGTCGATGACGACGAGCGAGCGCGCGCCCTCGAGGATGAAGGAATTCACCAGGAACGCCGTCTCCGGCGACGCGACGACATGCAGACGCATGGTCTCTCTCCTTTTCGGCGGGACGATCCCGACCGTCACGCCGGAAGAATGGCGCGGGCGGCCGTCGCGGGCCTTGTAGATTTCGATCCTTCGCTCGGCAGCGTTCGTGCCGCGCACTCAGCGGCGAGACCGGCGATGTTGAGCGGCACGATCTCCGCGAGCGCGTAGCCGGGGAAGCGGCGAAGGGCCGCCCGGGTCAGGCGCTCGACCAGCTCGGGCGAGAGCGATGGCCGCCCCCGCGCGGCAGCCGTGACCATGGCGCGCAGCGTGGCGATGTCGCGCTGCTGGCCGAGGAGGAGCTCCGGCCCGCCCGGCGCGCCGCGGCCGGGAAAGTACCAGCGCGCGCCCCCGCGCTCGCGCAGAAGCGCTGCGAGGCAGGAGAGCCAGGTGGCCGATCCGCCTTCCGCCAGCCAGGGATGGCACGCCCGCCGGACCAGCGCGTGCGCCACCAGCGCATCGGCCTCCGGCAGGTGCAGCAGGTCCGCGCCCTCGACGCTGATGAAGCCGAGGTGGATGCCGCCGATGCAGAACGCCCGCCCCGGCGGGAGCAGTCGGTCGGGGCAGCGCGGTGGCGGGCCCGGCAGGGCGGCCGCGATGAGCGCACGCGCCGTGGCCACCGCCGGGGTGGTCAGCAGCGCCGCCTGCCGGAGCGGGTCGAGGATGGCCAGCGCCTCGTCGGGATCGGCCTGTGGCCAGGTGAGCAGGATCGCCGCGAGCGGCTTGCCGAGTGAGGCGATCCGCGCGCGCAGGGCACGCGCCTCGGCCGGATCGGGCTGGGCATCCACCAGGATCACCGCGCCCGTGCCTTCGAGGATGAGGGAATTGGCGCGGAACACGCCGTCCGCTGGCTGGAAGGGATGGATGTTCATGCTCTCGCACCCGCTGGGCATGGCGAGGATGGCGCCGCGCGCGCGGCCGCCCTTGCACGATCCGATCGATTGATGCGCCGGGACGCAGCCACTGTCGAAAGGGCTTGACTATAAAGTTGATATCAACTCTAATCTTCGCATGTCCAGCCCCTCCCCCGCCGCCATCGGCGCCGCCTGCAACTGCCTCGCGCTGCGCCGCGCCGCCCGCGGCATCGCACGCCGCTACGACGAGGCCTTCCGCCCGCTCGACCTCAACAACGGCCAGTTCTCCATGCTCGCCGCCATCGACGGGCTGCAGGGCGGCGGCATCCAGCGCATCGGCGAGGTGCTGGGGATGGACCGCACCACCGTCACCGCCGCGCTGAAGCCGCTGGAGCGCCGCGGCCTGGCGGAGGTCGCCGTCGACGAGGACGATCTGCGCGGCCGCGTCGTGCGGCTGACCGAGGAGGGCGCGGCGCTGCTCGATCGCGCCATCCCGCTCTGGCAGGCGGCGCAGCACGACATCGCGCGGCAGCTCGGCGGCGCCGAGGCGGCCCAGGGCTTCCGGCGCCAGCTCGGGAAGCTTGACTGACAGGAAGGACATGCAGCGACCACCCCGTCGCAAGTTATAGGTTGATATCAACGTTCTGACAGAGGAAACCATGGTGACCAAGCCCCTGATCCTCGTGACCGCCGCAACCGGCAAGACCGGAAGCGCAATCGTCCATGAACTGCTCGCGCGCTGCGAGCGCGTGCGCGCCCTCGTCCACCGGCGCGACGCGCGCAGCGAGGCGCTGGCCCGCGCCGGCGCGCAAATCGTGCCGGCCGACATGTTCGACGCCGGGCAGATGGCGGCGGCGATGCGCGGCGTGCAGCGCGCGCACTACACGCCGCCCTTTCACCCCCACACCGCGCAGACGCTGGCCGCCTTCCTCCACGCCGCCGAGGTCAATCGGATCGAGGCCGTCACCGCCATGACGCAATGGCTCGCCAGCCCCTCGCACCCCGCCCTGATGACACGCGACATGTGGGCGGTGGAGCAGGCGCTGCCGCGGCTGCGCGGCGCCGCGGTGACCATCCTCAACCCCGGCTTCTTCGCCGACAACTACTTGCGCACCGGCTTCGGCATGGCCGCGCAGTTGGGCCTCTATGCCAATTTCCTGGGCGACAGCCGCAACGCGCCGCCCTCCAATGCGGATATGGGCCGGGTCGCGGCCGCGATCCTGGCGGATCCGGCGCGGCATGACGGCCAGCGTTACCGCATCACCGGCCCCGCGCTGATCGGCGTGGCGGAGATCACCGCCGCCTTCTCGGCGGTGCTCGGCCGGCGCGTGCGCGCCATCCCCGCGCCGGGCTGGCTGCTCGACAAGGTGGCGGCCTGGCGCGGCGAGCCCGCCTATGATGTGGCGGCCTTCCAGCACTATCTCGAGGATCACCGCCAGGGCGCCTTCGCCTTCGGCGGGCCGACCAGCGTGGTCGAGCAGGTCACCGGCCGCCCGGCCGAGAGCTTCGAGACGACGGTGCGTTCCTATGCCGCCCGGCCGGAGGCGCGGCGCACCGCCCGCGGCTTCATCGCCGCCCTCGGCGAATTCATGCTGGCGCCGCTCTGGCCCGGCCATGACACGGCGCGGCTCGAGCGCCGGCTGGCGATCCCGGACTCGGGCAAGCCGCTCTACGCCATGCAGGACGAGGCCTGGAAGGCCGCGCGCCTGGCCCAGCCTGGCGGGCCGAGGGCGATGCCGCCGATCGCGGCCGCCGCTTGAGCATGAATGTCGCCTCTCCATCGACAGCAGGAGCCATACCCATGAGCACCATGAGACTGGACGCCGAGGCGCCGATCCCGGCCGGCGTCGCCCTCGCCCTCGCCACCGCCGCCTGGGGCGCCGGTGTCGTCGCCGCCAGCGCCACCGGCGCGCTCGGCGCCATGGTCGAGGAGACCATGCCCGCCTATGCCGCGCTGGTCGCCACAGGCATCGCCGTGCCGACCGCGCTGTACTTCGGTTCAGGCGCCGTAAGGCGCGCGGTGGACGCGATCGGGCTGCGCCGGCTGACCCTGTTCCACCTCTGGCGCATCCCGGCAGGGTTGCTGTTTCTCTGGTACGCCGCGACCGGCGGGCTACCATTGGCCTTCGCGCTGATCGCGGGCATCGGCGATGTGCTGGCCGGCCTGGCCGCGGCGACGCTGCTGGGACGCGAGGCCACGCCTGGCCTGCTGCGCCGCATCCACCTCTTCGGCGCGGCCGACTTCGTCAGCGCGGTCGGCACCGGCCTGACCTTCACCATGCTGGGCGACCCGCTGATGGTCACGTTGACAACCCTGCCCATGGCGCTGATCCCGCTCTTCGGCGTGGGGCTGTCCGGGGCCTCGCACATCATCGCGCTGAACGCGCTTCGGTCGGTCTGATATGTGCATATCAACTCAATCCGTAGGGAGTTTCCAATGACCACCTTCGCCACCGCAACGCCCGCCACCGGCGGCGTCCTGCTGCCGGTCGGCATCGCCGAGATGAACGTCGAGAGCTACCGCAGGCGCGCCGCTGTCGAGCGCAAACGCGGACCAGGACGGCCACCCAGCCGCGCGACAATCCACACCTCAGCCTGATTGTCGCGCGAACCACGAAAACCCTTGCCACTCTGTCGCGCCGCGACAATCATCCAATCGCCGCGACCACAGGATCTCATCCTGATTGTCGCGCGCCTCTCTCCCAGATTGTCGCGCTACAAGGCGCGGCAGGCGCCCGAGGACGAGCCGCAGGATGGCCTGGTCGGGGCAGGCGCTCGGCAGATGCAGCATCACCCGGGTCTTCCATTCGACGACCCGGGTTGCGATCTTCAGCAGACGCAGCCGGAGCGTGTCGAACTGAGCGACGCGCCAAGACGACCGCGCCGGCACCAGCTGCCGGAGCGACCACAGCAGCCAGTAGGCGCCGGTATGCAGCATCAGGCGCAGCTGGTTGGCGCTGCCACGGCGGCATGAGGTCCGGTCGGCGGCGAGGTGGGTCTTCCAGGATTGGATATGGTTCTCGGCCTGACCGCGGCGGCAGTAGAGATCCTCGTACAGCGTTCGCGCCGTGCTGCCGTGGATATTGGTGACGATGAACCGAGTGTCGGTGCCCTGCGGGCCGGCCTCGACGCGGGCGATGATGCGCTCGACCCGGCTCCAGCTGGCGGCGCCGTCATGGAACGCTGTGTAGCGCCGCAGCTTGTCG
>Ga0114976_10001193_pt1 | contig 16157 bp, 23 predicted proteins | sample S_130805_EF_Meta_FD_87319 | JGI IMG/M metagenome (GOLD analysis project Ga0114976, IMG submission 87319) | Freshwater microbial communities from Lake Simoncouche, Canada to study carbon cycling - S_130805_EF_MetaG | ecosystem: Environmental > Aquatic > Freshwater > Lake | place: Lake...
AGCCAGCGCTCAGGGTGGTTGTCTCAGTGACCAGCAACAAGTCCAACGTATCAGCCGATTTGGTAACGATAGGATAACCCGCAGTGGCTGGTGTTGCATAGTCACCAACTGCGAGAGAGCCTGTTACACCAAAAGCAGAGACGTAGGCGGCGGCTGTCACACCAGTAACGCCCAAGCTCACTGTGCAGCTACCTGTCACAGCGGAGATCACCTCAAAACCAGCAGCCAACACAATGGATTGTGCAGGGATCTGGAGAGCCTCGATAACGTCAGCAGCAGCGAGGGCAGAACCCTTAGCTGTAACAGCACTAGCGAGGTTGATGGTATTTTCAACCATGTAAGGCATATTGCGAACGGAACGAACAGGTTGCAGTCCCGAACCAACAGCATTAGAGAGAGTGGTAATAGTTGCCATTTATGTTCTCCTTAAGCAGCGTTATACTTAGCAGTGACAAGCGCCTCAGGACGCAAAATCTTGCGACCATAGAGGTGCATACCACGCACGATGTCAGCAAAGCTATCGGGGTCACGATAGGTTTCTGTCTTGGTGATCTGCTGAGCGGTAGCAACGGCAGACTGATGACCAGCAACGATCACACCGAAGTTGGAGTTTTGGTTAGCAATACCAGTAGTACCAGCGCCAGTTCCAACTTTCGGCAGGTTGTTAGACACATACACTTTGAAGCCGTGCAGGTTGTCCACCACCAAACCGTTTTGCAGACCAGAGCCACCGAACAGGCTGTTCAGCAAGCGGCTGTCTTCGTCTTTCAACAGTTCCATGAAGATGGGATCGATTACCAACCAACGACCGCTGGTGTCAACAAACTGTTGATCCAACAGGCGGCTCATACGGGAGATCACCATCAGAGGAGAAGCCGTAGCCGTGGGTAGTGCGGTAGCACCGGGCAGACGAGCAGCCAAAGGAATGGAGTGATCAGCAGCGGAAGCAGTGGTAATGTTGCCGAAGTCGCCCTTCTTCAATTGCATGCTAGCCAACAGTTCGTTAGAACCGGCTTCGGTCAGTGCCTTAGTACCGGGGTAGGTAGTGCGGGCAGTACCAGCTTGGGCATGCTTAGCAGACTGTTGATAGCCCGACAGATAACCCAAGACATCTTGGTCATACTGGTCACGGATGCGGTAGGCAGCGCGATCAGAAGCCATCTGCATGAAGTTGACATGCGAATGAGCAGCTTCAATGTCATCAATCTTAAAGGCGTAGTAGTTAGCCTGATCGACAACCAGCGTGAAGTCCTCATCATTCAGGTCTTGTGCCGTGATCTGTGTGCCACGGGCATAAGACTGAACGCTAACTTCAGGTTCTTTGATGATTTTAACCGAATCACCCATATTGGCAATCTCGCCAAAATAGTCGTTGTTGGTCACAGCTTCAACAGTGGAAGCCTTACGGAATGCAAGTTGTACTTGCTTGGAATAGATTACGGCACTAAAATTACCATTGGGTAAATTGCCGTAGCCTGTTGCCTTGGGAAATGCCATGATATTTCTCCTATAGATAGATGGGCATATATTTAAATACGCTGACCTAGTTCCACAGGGCCAATCATGCTAGGTGAATAAACATAAGCCTTCTAGGAAGCCTATCTTTATTGGCTAGATTATTTGGGTAATCTGCTCACTGACAGTTTGCGTTACATTCCTTAGTGTTAGTGGTGGTTTTGCAACGGCAGAAACACTAAGAGCAAGGCTGAGTTAACAACCTTGCTCAAAGTTATATCACACTTTTAGTGTGTGTCAATACTTACCGCGCACCAGAGCTTAAGTCGTATACAAATTTACCGGACTTTAGGGCTTTAGAGATGGCTTCTTGATTGGCTTCATATTGCTGAGAGGTCATTGCATTAACCTGTGATTCAGAAAATACGCCTTCAGTATCCACATTGGACGGAGCAGATCTACTGTTTCTGGTGGACACACTCTCGGCTGCGCTTCTGTTATCAGACTTCTTAGTCTTGGTAATACCCTTGTCTGCCTTATACAAATCAATGGCGCGGGCCGCTGACTTAGCGTCTGAGTCATTCTCATACAGAGCATTCTGCACCCAAGTAGGCTGCTCTTCTACCCAGCTATGAAACTCATCACTTTCTTTGATGGCTTCAAAGTCGGGGTGGATACGAAGAAGCTCAGCTTCAGCTTTGTCTCTAGCAGTTTGCTGCTCTCTTTCATCCAAAACTTTGAAGCGGTCAGCCAATTCTGCTGACTGCTCCTTAGCTTTCTTGATAGCAATTGTCTCCACAATACGAGCAACGTCCGGATATTCGTTTGCCCAAGCAGCCAAGTCTTCTTCGCTGGTAGGAAGTTTAATCTGACTGCTGGTACTCTTTTGAAGTTGTGAGCGAAGTTCATCAATCTCTTTCTGAAGTTGAACTTGTTGCTTCTGAGAATGGCTTCTCAGATCGCCATAGCGCTTCTTGAATGTCTTCTCCTCTGCGCTGAGGTTGCTGTCATCTTCTGAACTGGTGCTGGTAGGTTTCCCTTCTCTGTTCAGATCAAGGAGATCTTTAAGCTCCTCTTCCTCTTGTTTAATCTTTTCATCATTAGCATTGCGGCTAGCAAACGCTGTCTTCTGTTCTACTTTTTCCAATACTGCTTCTGTCATAAACGCCTTTTAAGTTGGGGCTGGTCTGTAGCCGAATGAATCGGGGAGTCAGGTTAGCCAATAATGGTGGGTTATTATTAAGTATCTACCAGCCCACCACTGGATTAGATATTGATATTATACGTTGTTTTGTTATTAGATTCCCAGAGTGATTCCCAGTTCTGTTCACCAACAAACAAACCTACTGTGAAGCAGATAGGCTCTCCAATTAACCGAACAACCTTACCAAACAGTGATCCTTTGGGGCTTCGGCCCATTTGGTAGGAAAGCTCTTGAGCGCGGTGCATAGCCAGCGGGCGCATGATGTTTTCAGCCAGCTTGCTCTTACGCATTAGCTTGACGTAGGGGATAGCCCAGTATTGATACCCGCGAACGGTTGTTGGGCTTAAGTGCTTAAATGTAAACTCAAGGTCAGAGCGCCACATATCGCGGCTCATCTCGCCCTTACGATAGAAGTGGGTGCAGATTACGCGACCACCACCGCCTCCACCACCACCGCCGCCTTCACCGCTAGGAGGCCCGCCCGGTGGCGCAGCATTAGCGCCCATAGGTGAAGTGTTTTGATTGCTACCACCTCTACCTGCTTCTCCCGGCGCTTGAACAAATCCAGCATTTGCGGCTGCGGCTGCGTTTGCTTCTGTTTGTGCTCTTGCTCTTTCTTGTGATGATGCTCTATCTACTGCGTCTCTAGCTGCTTGTTCTCTATCTGCCTGTTCTCTAGCTGCTTGTTCTCTATCTGCCTGTTCTTTAGCTGCTCTTTCTTGAGCCGCTTTCTCCGCTGCTCTGTCTTGTTCGTCTCTAGCTACCTTATCTGCTTGTTCTCTAGCTGCTGCTGCTTCTGTTGCTGCTCTTTGTGCTGCTTCTTTATCTGCTGCTTCTTTTTCTCTAGCTGCTTTATCTGCTGCTTCTGCTTTATTTGCTGCATCTATAGCTGCTTGAGTAGCTGCTTCTTTAGCTACTCTATCTGCCTCATCTTTTGTTTCTTTATCCCTTGCTGCTTTATCTGCTGCTTCTTTTGCATCTTGTTTAGCTATATCAGCGTCTGTTTGAGCAGTTACCACTCTATCTATAGCTTGTTGTGGTGTCATGCCAGCGTTTATATAACCAGCAACAGTGTCAAATTCCCCCGCTGGTACTTGCCCATCTAATCCTGCAAGAGAAATTTTACCTTCAACACTATTAACTGCTTTATCAACAGCTTGTTGGGCAGGAACCCCAGCAGCCACCTCATTCAATACTTGATGAAATAAAGCCTCTGGAATTTTATCTACTAATTCTTTAGGCATTGCCATTACATCTTTATTTGCTGTACCAAACCCGTTAGTAATACCAACAAGAGCATCAAGTGTTGTTTTTGATGTATTAATACCTGTATCCTTAGTATTAGTTCCAGCAGCATTAGCCGCAGCTACAGCAATTTCTTTTGCAGACTTACCTTCCAATGTAGCTTTTGTGGCTGCTTCTTTTGCTCTTTCAACATCTGCGCTATTAAATCCCGCAGCAGTCAAAGCAGAACTATCTATAGCTGCTGCATTAGCTGCTGCTAGTTTTTCGTTATTTACTTTAATACTATATTGAGAGGCGGCTGATACAAGAAGTCCAAAAATAGGATTAACAACCCCAGCAGCAAAACCAAGCGCTCTACCTACATTGCGACTTGTGCCTCCTTGAATATCGCCAAATCCCTCTACTCCTGCATCATTTACTGTTTTCACCGCGCCACCAGTTCCACCGCTTCCATCCCCACCATCTGTAGATTTTCCACCACCACTGCTACTGCCACTTCCTCCTGCTACAGGGGAAACAGGCTGCTCTATAACTGGGGGTGGGGTAGTTGGGGGCGTAACCGTTTCTTTCTTTTCCGTATATCCTTTTGGTATAGGCAATAAAGGCTTACCATTAATGAATGGAATATATTTAACTGTTTTGGTTTGATCGTCCACATACTGCACCATCTTAAAACCTTTGATGGGAGCGCCACTGTAGTCTGCGTTCACTGAACCACCAGTAGCAAACTTCTTTGGTTCACCTTTATCTAGGCCAGAAATAATTTCATCAATGTGGGAAGAAAACTTATCTTCATTACCACTATCATCGGCAGCAACTTCTTCAGCATTTCCCATTTGACCCTTGCTATCCATTTCTTGCAAACCTTGTTTGGCTGCATCACGGATCTGCATAAGCTTATCTAAACCAATATAGCGGGTTACATCAGCGGGAAAAACAAACTCTCCTACACTGAGCTTAGCATCAACGCTATCTCTAACTTCTTCTTTCAATGCGCCAGCAGGAACATCATTACCACTAACGGGGTCTTTGGTTCCACCTTCTTGCAGCATACCGCCGGTAGCTAGTAAATCATTTGTTTGCATTTATTTCTTCCTTGAGATATTTCAATTGACGAAGCGCAGTTATAGCTCCTTGAGCTTGATAGATTTCGCGTAGGTCTGCTGCCTGTTCCAATTTGCGTTGCTGTTGCTCAATATTAAATTCAAGCATTTCACAAAAACCATTCCACTGGTTGTTGTTAGAAACCAGAGCTTTTAATTTAGAGAGGTAGGTCTTATCCTGCATTGCCACTAAATCCTTGTTCTCCGGGCGCTGGAGCAGCACCAACGCCAATGTTGCCACCACCACCGCCGCTCATGTCTGCAACGCTTGGAGGGCCAGCTACGCCCTGTGGAGGAGCGCCCTGAGGAGCAGCGCCGGGAGCGCCGGGAGGCACACCTGCTGGAGGAGGTGGAGCATTCTGTTGAGCTAAGAACGATTGCTTCATAGCCTCATCCATGTTGTTAGTTACCTTCTCTGGATCCAAGTCCATGCTCTTAGCAATTTCACGGATGATGTAAGGAAACTTAGCAAACGGCGCAAGTGCGGGCTGACTAGCAATCTGCAAAAATTGCATCAAGCGCTGACTTCTAACTTCGTTAGCCATCAAACTCTCTGTGCCTTTAGCTGAAACTTCCAAGTCACCTTTGATTGCTGGGTCGTAATCAAACTGCATGTTGAAGTTGAAGAACGCCTCTCCCAATGGAGCAAGCAAGTAGTCATCAACATTCTTAATAACTGTTTTGATATTACCGCTGGCAGCGTTCATCAACATGCTGATGCCGCTGGCAGTGCGTCCTACACCTGACACTCCTGTTTGACCGTGTGAGAAAGACGCAAGTCCTGTAGACTCATCTGCTAGTTGCCTAGCCTTGTCAAACAGTTGCAGGTTCTCATTAGACACATTCGGAAACTTAGTCCCAAACAGCGACTGCCCCGGAGCGCCTCCCTGCCTACGAAACACCTTGCCGGGGTAGACGGATAAGTCTTGACCGGGGACAAGGTTGGTTTCATCAATTTCAAATATCAAGTTGCCAGACAACACAGCATTGTCCACAGCCATCCGCATAAATCCATTCATCAATGTCTGTGTATCATCCATGTTCTCACCAATACCAACACCGGCAAGGGAGTAGGGGTTGAGTTCGTAGGGAACAGCGTAGTAGGGAATGCGCGAGGGTTTAAATGGATTGAGAACAAGTCTCAATATTTTTCCATTGCAATACCAAATGTTAGCCTGTAGTTCTCCTGCTTCTTTCATGTCATCGGGAATGACAACATCATTCTCTTCCAACAACTCAATGTCTACATTGCCCCAATATTCCAGCACTTCAAAGCGCTCCACTCCAAATGTAGGAGCGTAGTCTTTTAAATCATCTTCCCAATATTTCTTTACATAGCTTTCGCCTTCTTCAATGATCTGGTCAATAACATTGGAACGAAAGTGTGGGCGCTTCTTCAAAGCCCTTAGTTGGGTACGAGACATCTTGTGTCTCTCAATGGTATACTGGCAATCTCCTGTGTTATTGGCATCAGGATCCCAATAGAAGTTCCAGATGGAAACATGGGAAGCCTCTGGCACTGTCTTGATTGTTGGCTTGTATTTACCGTCAGCATCCCAGCTAGCGTATTCCTTATTGATGGCAAACGGGCCTTTCATAACGCCAGTTCCAAACAAAGCCATCTCAAAAGCTGTGGAGCGCAGATGCTTAGAAGCCCCTGTCTCATCTAGCTGGTCATGGATTTTCTTCTCCATCTTCTTAGCAGCCACCATAGCAGGGCTAAAGGTGATGGAAGAGGGTGTAACCCCCGGCCCTTCTTTTAAGTTGGGAACATCTTTAAGCTCATCCTTCATTGCCCCAAGCATTTCCTCTAGGGTGTCTAGAGTGAAGCCACTCTTGATGGATTTACCACCTTCTTCACCAAAAGGAATTTCTGTTGGTTTCTTTTCTGCTGGGGGTGTCTTATCATTTGGATCAAAATGAACACTCTCTACAACACCGTCAGGCAAGACAGTGGGATCTACACTAAGAGGAAACTTATTGTTGGAAAATAATACTTCAATGATTTGCCCATAAGCAGCCAGTGTCTTTGTCTTAGTAACTTTGATGAAGACACGCGATTTCTCATGCTCAGTGAATTGAACATCAGTGCTATAGATGCCTCGATAGTTTCGATAGGCGCGAAGCCATCTAGCTTCATCTTGTCTTCTGCTTGTTTCAGAGCGGGTGAAGCGTTCTTCTACATAGGCAATAATGCCAGCGCCCTGAGTGTCAACATCTTCTGTTGACTTCACATCATTGAGGGCTAAGGTTTTATCTCCTAGCGATTGTTGCTTCTCTACCATATTATTCCTTAATTCAATAACCAAAAACTGGATCTGCCACTTTCATTCCGTACTTCTTAGTATTAGCTGGATCATAATCAAACAAGCTACTACGGGGGCGGCTCATAATTCCATAGCGAATTGCATCATAAAGATGGTCTTCTGCTTTAGTGTCAATATCCTCTGGGTTTCTTTTATCCAAAGGGATAATAGGAAGCTGAGCTATTGTATTTACACAGTTACTAGTTATAACCATTCTTGGCATATCTGTAAATGGATCAAGCTGTAGCCTTCTATGTAGCTCATTCTTCCCCGACACCCTACTTCCTGCACTTCGATCAGAGGGTCTCCAACGACATCCCTCCATAATCATCTGTTCTGCTAGGGATGGCCCTGTATCACCACGCTTATGCCAGCAGCTACTGTCCAGTACCCCGTATCGCATAGTGCCATCGTTCTCTTCTGCCTTTAATACCAGCTTAGCTAAGTCTTTTGCCAGCACCTTTGATACATATAGCTCACGATAGATGACCAATTGCTCACTTGGGGTGACAGCAAACCATACAACAGCACTATAACTACCATATCCATAGTCACAAGCCCTAAATTTAACCCAGTTATGGGGAATATCAAAGGGTTCTACCACATGTATAGCCCTATTAAACTCAGGAAACGCTGCTCCCTCTGCAATATCCCAGTTTCCTTCAAGTAATTGCTTGCGTTGGTGCTCTGGTAGGGACAACAACATGGTTTCGTAGTCGCCTGTCTCAGCTAAATAGGGGTTATCGGACAACATTGCGGGTATAAACCTGCGTTTGAACAGGGGCTGCCCCTCTTTAGTGTGTCCTTTGGGGTAAGTTAGGGTGGTGGCAGTGTCAATGTCGGTAGCCCAGAACGCTTTTCCTGCAGGTGCTGGGTCAATAAACATCTTCTTAACCCAAGAATGCCCCGGCCCACCCGGATTAGTGGTGGCTCTCATGTAAATTGGCAGGTCAGCAGCGGGAGTACGCAGCCGTGACCTCATGTAGTTCCATGCAAAGGGGGTGTGCCACTGTGTTAGCTCATCAAAACCAATCCAGCTAAAGGCCAATCCCTGATAACGCAACACATCTTCATCCCTATCAAGGTAGGACATCCACAATCTAGCACCGGATGGAGCAACCCACTGCATCTTCCTCTCACTCCACTTAATGTTGGGATAGATTTTGGGATATATCTCTTGGCTCTTCCAGATAAGTTCACGGAGTTCCTCTGTTGTGTGGCGTAACAACAGGCCAGAGAATTGGGGATGGCCTAGATAGCGCAGCGGATCTGCTAACATGGCGTAGCTCTTGCCACCACCAGCAGCACCACCATATAACACCTCACGCTCTGAGGCAGATAGGAAGAATGTTTGTGGCCCTACATTGGGCCTGAAGATGATGTTCTGTGTGGGAGTCTCAGATATCACCACTTCGGAAGCTGGAGGAGATATCTCTGTAGTGATCGGACTTGAAGTAGCTTCCTTCTGTGCCGATCCTCTTTTCGTACTCTTCGGCCTTCCTAAGGGCTTCTTCGTACCGCTGGGCAAGGAGGCGGTAAGTTGAAGATTTTCTCCTGTTCGACTGTTCATGTTCTATTCTGCTCTTAAGTCCTGCGTGAGAAATCTGTCTACCAGATGCTTCCGTCAACCAATCGGCAACCTGCCTATACGAGTATTGCTTTAGATATTTCTTCGCTTGCTCAAGAGCATCAAGCTCTTTAGGGATAGGGAGAAGCCACCCCTGATTTTCTTCATCCTTCTTGTAACCAAATGGAACCGTTCTAGAAAGCTGAGGTACTGAAACATATTCCTTACCTCCCTCTGGCTGTGGCAATATCCACTTGCCAGCGGTGCGCTCAGTCATTAGTCTTCCTCGGATCTATCCTTCGCTGGCAATATCATCACACCATTCATTGCCTCTACTTGCACCTTGTCTGTCTTCACATGACCGGCTCTATCAAGCATATCCTTAGCGGCGCTAAGTTTTTCTTTGAGGCCCAATTGCGTAGGACTTTCAATGCCACTAATTATAGCACACGCAGCGCGTGGGGCATTCATTGCAATGTACAATGTGGTGGCTTCAGCAATCTCTTCTTTCAGGGAGTTGATAAGTTCTTTGGTAGAATAGCCTTCAGAGAATCCAGCCAGCCGTTTGGCAACGACAGGATTACCTGCTGCTTCTTCAAACAACACCTCTAGGAATTTCTTTTGTCTTTCATCTAGTTCTTTTGCCATTATCTGTACCTCGCTGTTTTAGCAGCAACAGCTTTAGGCTGTGCTACAAATTGTTTACCCTTAGCTGTGCCTTCCCGCTTAGCCTTTGTAGTGGCAGCGTACTCCGAAGAAGAGAGAGCTTTGATTGCTGCTGCTGGTAAGTAACGCTCCCCTGTCTTGGAAGAAGGTTTACCAGATTTAGTTGTCCACTTCTGCTCTGTCCAATCCTTCAGAGATTTCTGAGAGGCTTTCATGTTTTGTAACCACCGCCAGCAGCTTTGTATTTCTTAGCCACAAGCTGCGCTTTTCTTGCTGACCATTGACCAGCGGCAGTGCCTTGTACAGCAACAGCCTTTACCTGAGACAATATCTTCTTTCTCAGTGTAGGCTTTGTGTATGGAGAAGCAACATCGCCTTTTTTTGTGGTAGCCATCACTTCATCTTTTTCAATGTCTCAGCAAGCCTAGCACGTTGTCCCAATTTACCGGGAGCTTTAGCTGCCTTAGCTAGTGCTTTAGATGGAATAGTCTTACCGGATTTAACGCCAAGTGATTCCCGTAAAGCTCCGGGTTTCTTAATTGCTTCTTTAATCCAATTCTTGGTAGCCATGTGTTATCTCCTAACAGGGTCAAAATATTCTTCTACAGATATAACAATATCAAAATTGCTAGCAGAATTAGTGTGAGCTACAATCTTATCATTCTGATGCAGGGACATAATTCCAGCATTTAAAACATTAAATGAACTATTATTGGGCATTACATAGTCGTTTAACAAGTAATGATAGGTGGTATCTTCTACATGATAAAATTGTACAGCAATGGTTTTATTATGTACTGCTCCAGAAGCAATGTTTAAAAACCTAATAATAGCTGAGAAGTTAGGGGGACATTGATAGACAAGTTGAGCGCTAGCATCGGGAGCCGTAGCTGTAATACGAGCGCCCTCTGTCTTAAACTTACTAGCTGCCTCAAATGGCATAGCTTATTTCTTCTTTAGCTTAGAAGCTTCAGACAGGGCAATGGCAATGGCTTGCTTTGGATTCTTCACAACAGGGCCACCTTTGCCACTATGCAAAGACTTGCCCTTAAACTCGTGCATCACTTTACCCACTTTGGCAGTTTGCTTCTTAGAAAGTTTCGTAGCCATGTTAGCATTTCTTTCCCTTAGCCATGCCGCCTTTGTTCATCATGGTTTTGCCTTTTGGCTTGCCCATGCCAATAATTAGAGCAACAGCAGGAGTCTTAGCGCCCTTCTTGACAGCACCACCCTTAGCCATCATCATATCCTCTTGCATTTGTTTCTTCAGAGGCTCGCTCTTTTCATGCTTCATCATTGCAGCTTTGGAAGCATAGGTTTCTTTACCATGAGTAATTTTCTTAGTAGCCATTTTATTTCTTGCCTTTCTGAGCAGGAGGAACCGAAGCCCCACAATTGACATAGCCACCTTTGGCATAAGCCGACATCGTCTTCATCTTAAGGACAGGTTTCACTGCTCTCAAATTCACAGCACCACCTTTAGAATACTTAGGAGGTGTGTTAGACTTTGTTTCACCTGCTTTGGTTTCTTCGTAGGCTTTAGCTTCTAGCGCTGTAGCCTTGTCCAAATAAGCATTACGAACATCTTGAGGCAAGTTAGTGTCTTTAGCCTTCTCTCTGTACATTGCTACCTTCTCTGCCGATGTTCCTGTTGATGTTGCCATGTTTTGTTTCCTTTAAAACTACTCGTAGTTATATCACCATTTAACCTTATCAGCCCAATAACCTGCTGACATCTTTCCAATGGCAATGTCCTTAGCATGTCTAGCTTTGAAGCTACGCTGTCTTGCTTGTTCTTTCTCTGTAGTTGGATGCGCTCCTGCGCCTTTAACACCCTGCTGTCCAAAACGAATAAGCTTAACCTTGTCCCCTTCTTTGGCTAAAACAACATGACTCTTTGTGGGATGCGATGGTGTAGCCTTAGGTTTATTATACCCGCTAAAGACTTCTGTTCCTCTTTTAATTTCCATTTGTTACTCGCTAACAGAAAACCTACTGGTTCCCTTTCTATCATTCCATCCTTCTTGTTTCATTGCATATTCAACAGCATCAAGAGGGAACCAATAACCTGTATGCTTTTCTAAAGCAGTTCTAACAAAGTAAACATCACTGTGAGGGATATGAACTGTTTCCAGTTTATCATTGTGCATAGCTATATAGATCTGTGCCATCACCGAGTAGGGTGGAGAAGATAACAATCCCTTAGCATCTAGCTGTTCTTTTGTTTTTAACAAAAAGGAATAATCTTTCACTGTCGATTTCATATAGTGAAATTATAGCTTAAGTGCTTTAAGTGGCATAGAAGTTGCTTATAAAGAGAAATTAGCTATATCATAGCTAATGTATACATCAGCTACTATATAGAGGAATAAGAGTAACATAGCCAAGATAAAGAGTTTAGAGATAATTAAAGTAAGAAGATTAACTCTGCTTTATCGCTATTAGCGCTTAAGTTGCTATCAGCAATGGTGAAGAACTTCATAGCCCCCCTACCCCCCACAGATGGAGGTATGACACAGATGATAGCACAAAGCAACTAGCAATGTACAAGCGTGGTAAAGAAACAACACTAGTGCCATTTGCTTAATTTTTAAGCAGCTTCTTTGTGTTGTTGGAAGTGCTTGCTCTGTCGAGATGGCTTTCCATTGTACATTCCTCAGCAAGGCGCTTAATCAGTCTTTACAGCCTCTTTCTTTAACAGCCAAGGGCTAGGTAGCCTATGCCTTGTTTTTAGCTGAGATGGCTGTGTAGCCCTCCAACTATAGTTGCTAATCTTAAAATCCCCTTCTGTGGGCTAGGCCATACACAAATAGCGCCATACCCCCCGGTGGCCCACGCCCGCCCCTCGTTAGCCGCGCACACGCCGCCGCGCAGGGCTGCGTAGGGCTGCGCCTATAGGTACAGATCTACAGAATTAATTGCCTTTTAAATTCAATTAAGTCAGGTGATCTTTTTGATTGCATTAGAATTCACCTTGAATTCAATATATTCAATGAATTCAATGGGTTACATAAGACTGCATTCTGATACGGAATCAGCTCAAGTAGCAACTATGGTTGGAAACTGCCTCTTTTTTAAGCACTAATCCAACTTCAGCGAGGCGGTATATAGAATATACCGGCTTAAAGCATATCCCCCCTGTTACAAAAAAACAACACTGTACAGAAATCCAGCAACTACCCAGTACTGTACTAAACCACAGTGATTTCATAGTTATCCACAGCTTATCCACCACAGAAAAGCTCGCCAACAAAAAGTGTAGCCATTGTGGATAACTCAAAAGCCTCGTGTGCGGCTTCCTAACTTAATTGAGACAATTCTTATGCCATCTCTGATGGCGTCTAGAATTGTATTAAGTTAGGAAGATCTGCGTACATCACCCGCGAATCTTTGTCTTACATTTATTGAAGAAAGTATCCCCTTTTAAGTATGAAAAGGGGAAATACTTTCTTCTTAATAATAAATGAAAGACAAAAAATGAGAAAAGCCGACAACAACCCCACAGTTTGTGTGGTCATTATTGTTCTGCTATAGTAGCGTTTCTCACGGCGATTTTGCCACACTCTTTCCTTAAGGAAACACGTTATGTTCAAGTCTAAAGCTTTGCTTTCTATCGGCTCTGATGCTAAGACAGTCAAGGGAGAAACCTTTGGTTTCTTAACTGGCATCCTCTACCTAGCACCTTACACTTCCACAAAGTGGAATACTTGTAGCATGGCTAAGATAGCACAGTGTGGCACAGCATGTCTATACACTGCTGGACGGGGTGCTATGAATTCAGTGGCTCAGGCTAGAGTCAATAAGACAGTGTGGTTTTTCACCGAACGAAATACTTTCATGCAACAATTAGTTGGTGACATTTGCAAATTGGTAAAGAAAGCCCGTAAGCAAAGCTTAGTGCCACTGATCCGGTTGAACGGCACTTCCGACATTCGGTGGGAAACCGTAGGTTTTACCGATGCTGACGGTGTGGAATATGCAAGCATCTTCGATGCTTTCCCTGATGTTCAATTCTACGATTACACCAAAGATGTTAACCGTAAGGTTATTCCTACCAACTATGATTTGACATTCAGTGATAGCGGTGTGCTAGGCTTTCAGCCTTATGTCGAAAAAGCTGTGGCCCTTGGCATGAGAATAGCGACAGTCTTCCGTGATGTAGCATCAATCCCTAAGATGCACCGTGGAATGCCGGTTATCGGTGGTGATAACAGTGACATTCGTCACTTAGAGGATAAAGGTGTGGTGGTGGCACTTTATGCCAAAGGCAAAGCGAAAAACGATTACAGCGGCTTTGTGTTTGATCGTAAGATCATACCAATTGCAGTAGCAGCCTGATAGCACTGCGGCAAGCCCTTAGGGGCTTTCCAGAGGGTTATCATACTTTCTCTATAGGGCAAAGCCCCGCTGTGAAGCGAAGCTTATCCGATCGATTCTTTAACAATTTGTTCCAGCGTCAGTATGCTTCGGTGACAGCGAAGCTGAAATAGGCTGGGTCTAGGTGGCAGCGGGCTAATGTCTGCCATTCATGCTAGCATATCATGGTGATAATATGCATAGGACATCCACAGTGGCATTGGGGTCGGTGCTAGACGGTGGGTGCTTTCAGAAGCTCTGTGGCACATGGCTAAAGGGCTTCTATCAAGCAACTCTTCCTAAAGGAAACAATATGAAAGCGTACAAAAACCTAGTGAAATATACCCTTGCTAAGGGCTACACTGTAAGTGTATTTGATGGTGAAGAATGGGCAGCAACACAATCCACCAGCTATAATGAAATTATAGATGCCATCGAAAGCGTTGAGGAAGCAGAGCTTCATCTCCACATTCGAGACGCTGAGAATACCTATCGATTGGCATGGGCTTTGGTGTCGGCCTTTGGCCTTGAAGACGAAGAGACGGTGGTTGACCACACCGTAAATGAGTTTATGGATGATTGGTCAGCACAATATTATTCCTGAAAGGAAACAACATGCGAGTTTTCGTTTATTTCAATCTGCACCTACGGTGCTTCTCTATCAAAGCCCTTGAGGGTGTCAACAAGGGGCGAGTGATAGCCCACAAACATGAGGTGCAGCTATACGATTGCACCTACAAAGTGAGCGAGGCAGGGCGGCAGCGAGTGCTGCGAGAACAGCGCAAGAATGTCCATGCTGGTGTCTGTGGCACATGGCTAGGGGACACTGCACCGGCTGTCATAGAACGGTATGTGACGATGGGTACTAGGGTTACATACAACCCCTACAAGTACAGCACCTTTGTAAGCTCAGCAACAGAGTTGCCCATGCTGAATAGCCGTAGTGCTACGATGCTAACTGCACCGAATGCCAATGGCATCAAGGTGGGCTACATCTATTCTCTGTCTCTGTAAGAGTTGCCCTTGTAACAGCCGTGACAGGACTGTTACTGGTTGCAATTTTGCAACTGTTCCTGAAAGGAAACAACATGAAAAAAGAGCTTTTAAAATCAAGAATTATGTATGGCTGCGACATTGAAGAATTCAAAGCCTCAGTAAAGAAGAGCATGACCTATCGATTCAGCGGTGGTGGGATGGTGGTAGCATCTCTGATGTCAGATGCTCAGGAATTGATGGCGAGGGATGATGTGGAGAGAGCAAGCTGGGCCTTGAACAAAGCAAAAGCTTTGCTCTTTGACATCATGGAAGATAAGATGTCCCTGCAACCCGCTGAAGAGCTAACATATACAAGGATGTAACATGAGCAATGACATCCCTGTGATGGTGTGGTTTGGCGAGATGGAGATGGGTAGCCTGTCCGTAGGACATAGATTCAGCAATGAGATATGCATCATCCATACAATCCATGAGAAGAGGCACATGCTAGAGGCCGACATCGAAGTTTATATTACTGCCAATAACCATACCGGAGACTATGTTTTCCCCGAAAAATTCAACGGCGATATTGTTTATTCACGACACTACCTGAAAGGACACTGAAATGGGCTTAGATATGTATGCTTTCAAGATGAAAGCGAAAGAGGCTGGCGACATCCAAACTATGAGTGATTGGTCTGATGATATTGAACGAGTTGAGATAGCCTACTGGCGTAAATTCAACCACCTACAGGGTTGGATGGAGACTCTCTATACAGAGAAGGGTGGCACTGACGAATTCAATTGTGTATATGTCAGGCTGGAACAGCCCGACTTAGACCGACTCAAGGATGCACTGGACAACAAGCAATTGGTACATACACCGGGGTTTTTCTTCGGTGGTGACATGATGTATTCAGAGGATGTAGAGGCTACAGAGAAGTTTATCGAAGATGCCAAGCAAGCTTTGCTTGATGGTGATGCAGTTTTTTATTATTCATGGTGGTAATTATGCAAATTTCTATTCATATCAGAGAAAACTACGGCGTACCTACAGCGTACCCAATGTGTGACAAAGCCAAGCTCTTCGCTGAGCTTTGTGGCACAAAGACACTGACGGTGGCAGCACTGGCTAACATAGCCCGATTGGGATATGATGTGCTGTTGGAGCCTACTCCGTATCCAGCCATCAACAAGGCCATCAAGAAGCGTGGCACAGAGGGAGAGTATGCATGAAGACATTCACCATCACGGTGTACTCAGATCCAGCCCACTCATGG
>Ga0114976_10001195_pt1 | contig 16155 bp, 19 predicted proteins | sample S_130805_EF_Meta_FD_87319 | JGI IMG/M metagenome (GOLD analysis project Ga0114976, IMG submission 87319) | Freshwater microbial communities from Lake Simoncouche, Canada to study carbon cycling - S_130805_EF_MetaG | ecosystem: Environmental > Aquatic > Freshwater > Lake | place: Lake...
AATAAATCTTCAATACACTGTTTTGTGTATAATAGATTATTAAGGTTAACTACGAGTACTGAAATTTTAACAGACATATTTTTTTTTAATAAAATCATGATTTATTTGGTTTTTGGGCATAACTCATACTTTGTTAAAAAACATAAGTGATTTACCCAATAAAATCTATATTATTTGCGAATGGTGATTTTTTTATCTTCGTTACTTTTATACATCTTTAATAACTTTAAAGAATCTTTGTAATGACCTTCAAGTCTATCCAACTCGTCAACAGGTGCACAAGTTTCACAAGCAAGATTGTATTGTTCTTCTGCTTCTTGAATTATTTTGGTGATAGTTTTAATAAGTTTCATATACTCATAAATATAGATTACTTCTATCTTTATTTAATTTTTCATAAAACTATATTTTAATTTGATGAAAAACATGTTGTCATGTTATTTATTATAGTAAGAGTAAACTATGGAACCATACGACATTTATTTATTTGAAGATTGTAACGACCCCAACAATCTATTCAGATATGAGAATATTCCTGGAACTTTAACTGAAGGTTATGTTTATAACATAAACGGAGGTTATGGATTCAACGGTTACGCCAAAGTTATTACTTACGCCGAAGAAGGACCTATTTATTCTGCTTCAGGAGTTGTATTTGTTGGAGGGCCAACTCAATGTCCAACACCAACTAATACTCAAACTCCAACTTCAAGCCCAACTGCAACACCAACGCCAACTCCATCAGTATCTCAAGACTTATTCATGGAACCTATGTTGATGTCATATAGTGCACCTATGGGATGTGCTTATAGTACATTCTGTTTTGGTACAACATTACCATCACTTTCAGGTTACAGTGGAAACTATACTTCATACTCAACTTATAATGGAGTTACGATATATTCAGGTGATGGAACAAGTGCTGGTGTTATCTATTATTTTACTGGTGCTACTGAAAGTTATTGGTGTTTGTCTGACACTCCAGGTGGAACTTGTTATTTAAGAGGTTCATCACCTTGTACTTCAAACTGTCCTGATATTTCAGGAAATTTATTTGCAACAGGATTATGTCCAACTCCAACAGCTACAGCGGCAAACTGTAGCATATTTGATTTTAATGCTTACTTTGATTGTGACTATGAACCTGTACCAACACCAACTCCAAGTGTTGCTTGTGATGATGTTAATTTTAACGTAACAACTTATGGAGTTACTCCAACGCCAAGTGCAACAAGTTTTACATGTGCATTGACTGCAGTTGATTTTAGTATGAGTGGATATACACCATCGGTTTCTCCGACAGTCACATTGACTCCAACTTTAACATTAACTAAGACTGTTGATGTTCAAGGACAAGTTTCGTTTACAATGTTAGATGAGGTATTCAGTTGTGTATCTGTTAAAGTTCTTGTTGATTGCGAAAGTGGTGGTGAGTATTATACAAGTGATACATTAATTTATGAAGGAATACCAATTGTTATTGGTATGATTATGTTTGCTTCAGTTAATGGAAATAATGTTTGTGTGACTTATGACCGTGATGACACTAATATATCATCTAATTCAAATGTTGATAATATATTCAACTTATATTCTGATTGTGAATATTGTAGCACATTACCAACACCAACTCCAACAGTCACTACAACTCCAACCACAACACCTACATCAACTCCAAGTATAACTCCAAGTAACACTCCAACAAATACTCAAACTCCAACAACATCATTATCTTTTGGAAGTACACCAAACCCAACACAATCACCAACAACAACATTAACCGCAACTCCAACACAAACAACACCTACAAGTTGTCAAGAATGGAGAAATGATACAGGAAGTGAAATCATTATAACATATACTCCTTGTGGAAGTCTTACTCCAGTTAGTAATTATGCTGTGGCAACAACATCTAGTGTTTGTGTTGTTTTCGGTTCAATTACTGTTACTTTTGGTGGCGCATTGACTTTGATTGGAAGTTGTATATTACCACCTCCTAGCTATGTTTATGTTTATGAAAGTTGTTCACCATTAGGTAATCAAATTAAAAATACTCAAGTAATACAAAAATACAATATTACTAATGTATTATTGAATAAAGTATTCCAAGATTACTATAACCGTTGTTGGAAATTCATTGGTAGATTTGAACAAAATTATATTGCACCTCCAACAGTAATTACAATTACAAACAATGGAAACTACTTTAGTGATGCGAACATAATTGAAACATATAATGATTGTGCTACTTGTCAGTTACCTCCATTAGTAAATTACTATCAATTAGATTTATGTGAGGGAACTTTTAGAACAGCATCAACTAAGATTGCGCCACCTGACCCAACAGTAGCAGGTCAATTGTATGTATTACCAGGATTTGTTGACGGAGTATATACTAATACTAAATTCCGTTATACAGGTGTGGTTAATCAATTTAGATATAATCCAACAAACTATAATGGAAGTATACAAAAAGCAACAAACGGATTAACATGTGGAGGAACTCAACAACCAACACCACCAGCACCATCACCACTACCACCTGTTATTACTTGCACATTGTATGAAAATAGAGAAACATATGATGTAACATTAGTTAATTATACTACTTGTGCAGGAGATGTAGTAGTTGGAGCGACTCTTTATGGTACTAATACTGGTGGTGGAACAGGACAAACCATATGTGCACAAGACGGTACATTAAGTGGAGATGGAGCTGCTTATCTTAGTAATTCAGGTTCATGTTAATAAAATTATATAAAAAAATAAAACAATAATGGCAGTACAAGTAACAATAAACAGTATTACAGGACAATCACCATATGATGTTTACATATGCCAAAGTGGTGGTACGAATTGTTTTTATATATCAACAATTTCAAGTACTCCGTATATCTTTGATATACCTGCTCCTTACAATACTTCAAGTTCGTACATGTTAAAAATTATTGACACTAATAACTGTACTATTTCAGGAACAACAGCAGTATAAATGGCACAACAAGTAGTAATAACCTCAGTAACGGCAAATACACCAGTAGACATCTACTACTGTGATTCTTTTAGTGCAAACTGCGTTTCAGTTGCAACTGTATCTGTATTTCCGTTTAGTTTTACTGTACCTGATTCAGCTTCAACTGAAAATATTGTAATTAAAATTATTGATACGCAAGGGTGTATTGATGGTGATATAATATATGTTACACCAACACCAACTCCAAGCATTACTCCAAGTTTAAGTTTTAGCCCAACACCAACACCAACTTCAACTGTTACTCCAACTAATACAATGACACAAACTCCTACAAATACTGTAACAACAACTACCACTACTAGCACTACTCCAACTCCAACGACAACACCAGTAGTTGCTTACCATTTAATAGGACAAAATACTCATACAACAGTTCAAAATGCTTGTAATGATATAATTACTACAACAAATTATTATACATACATTAGTCAAGCTAATTTAATACCTGTTGTGGGTGCTAAAGTATATACTACATTATTAAATGGTACATTATACAATCAATACAATGGACAAAACAGATTACGTAAAATGGGCTTCGGAGGAAGTTATTATGCTGTTTTAGTAGATACTTGTGGTAATATTGTTAGCTTTACAATTTGTACATAACACTATACATAAAAAACTTAACTAATATACTTATAAAGTATAAACTGAATAACTAATGAGTGTAACTCCAACTATTACTCCAACTCCAAGTATTACTCCTACTATATGTAATGATGGTAGTACTATCATATGTGGTAGTGGTGTAACTACGGGTAATTTTTATTATACGGATTGTTGTGGTAATTTTGTACAGGGAACTGTTGCTGGTCTTGCAATCACGCTTAACTATACTAAACCATTTAATGGTGTTATTAAGTTAAATGTGCCTTATTCAACTGTTTGTCCAACACCATCACCAACTCAAACTCCAAGTTACACTCCAACCAACACTGCAACACCTACTGTCACTCCGACTGTAACAACTACTTCGACACTAACACCTACTCCTTCTACAACACCACCAATTATTGGTGCCTACGCTTTAAAAAATGAATGTGAAGTTTTTACATTATTTGATATGGGAGTGAAATGTTTCCCTGTCGTTCAACCAAATTCATCAACATCTAACGATGGTATTCTATCTTTAAAAATTACAGGGGGAACGAGTCCATATTCAATTTATTGGGAAGGAGGACAAAGAACCCAAACATTAATTGGTGTTCCTGCAGGAAGTTATGAAGTAGTCGTTGTTGATTATTATGGTGACTATACAGCACAAACCATTTGTAGTTTATTCGCTCCATCAGCGACACCGACACCTAGTATCACTGCTTCTCCAACATTAACACCATCACCTGTGTGGCCTAACTTATGTTTAACTGTCATCTACCCTGATGTTACTTACGGTCCATTTGAATTTGTTCCTAATGGTAATCAAAATGGTAAACCATCGTGGAGATACAGTACTTACAACGTTGTATGGAATACTACTAATAACAGATGGGAGATTCAAGGATGGGATAAGTCAACTGGAATACCTGTCAGTACAAATACAACATTTATTCCAACAAGTGCTTGGAGTATTGCAGGAGGGCCTCAAGCCACAATTACAATGACACAAGGAAATTGCGGAGCGTATGCTCCACTTCAAGCTTCATTAGAAATTACAAATAGCTCATGTAACGGTACACAAAATTGTAACGGTTCAATTTCTGTAACAACAAGTTACGGACAATCACCATACACTTATTCAATTAATAATGGAGTAACGTATCAATCAAGTAATATATTCAACGGATTATGTCCGAACACATATACAGTATTAGTTCAAGATTCAGCAGGTTCTGTATTATCTAAAATTGCTACTCTTGGATATGATGAAGCTCCTGTAACTTATACAATCGGAGTAACATTAGATAATATTATTACTGTTAATTCATCTCAACAAATTTCAAATTGGAGAGTTAATGTAACGCCAGCATTACCTGTTGGAACAAGTATTACATTTAACTTGAATATGTCAGACATTAAACAATATAATGCTCCTGGTACAGGTTTAATTCAGGGAACAACTTCTGTTTATAAAAATGGAACTTCAATACCACGTAATTCAACTAATACAACATCTCAAACAACGGCAAGACCTTATTGTTCTCCTTATCAAACAATTACGACTACAACTACAGATGTTTATCCTATTACTATTGGTAATGGCGATGTAGTTTCAGGTACATCAACTTCAATATTAACAATCACTGACGCACAAGTTGGTAGTAACGGATGTGCAACTACTTTAGTACAAGATATTTTAATTTCAACATCATCACCAGTTAAAAATGGTTGTTCATGTTGTGAGGTTACTAATAATTCTAATTCAGTTGGTATTGTTAAACATACTTTAGTTAATGGTTCAACTTCGACACCTGCACCACCAGTATTGACATCATATAAAGTAACTGAAGTCGAAGGAGCTGATGCTGGTTGTTATACTGGTGATTTTTATATAGATTTTACTATTACGTTATTAGACCAATACGGTAATCCAATAAACGCAACATCAAATCAAAATTTTATAATAACTTATAATTACGATGATGTACAAGATGTTGGCGGTGGTTATTTCCCTGATTCAACTATAAATTTAGCGGTTACTACTGGAAATTCTTCGGCAACACAAAAATTCTATACTAAACAATATGTATATTGTAACTATAGTTCATTGTGTAATGGTACTTGCTATAATGCATCAACTGGTATGTATGTGTCAAATTCTCCGATATAATCAAAAAATGAAAAATTATATTCAAAACAACATATAGTAAATCGATATATTAAAATACTGAAACAAGAATATTTATAACAAATGGCATACATAATAAAAAATACAGCGGGATTAATTAATACAAGGTTAACAGACGTTGGTAGAAGAAACATTTCTCAAGGTAATTTTAACATCGCTTATTTCCAAATAGGTGATAGTGAAGTTAACTATACGGCAGCAACTTCAACATATAATCAAACTAATAATAATATTTTAATGCCAGCCTTTAACGCTCAAAACGATACTGGCTCACCACAATCCAACAAACAAAACGTAAAGTATCCATATTATGTAAGTGGAAACAAAGGCGGAACGTATGGTATACCATTTATGGATAGCGTTGTTCAACCAATCTACAATTCTGCAGGTCCAAAAGGGTTTTTTCAAACAGGAGGAACTCAAGGTAATTGGCAAGCACAAATTACTTCAAATGCGGTTACGGGTTATACGGTAACTTCAAACTACATTGTTGATATGACAACATTAAACGGTACAAGTGGAATTACAATTACATATGATTACATTAGTCCAACTACGGGAACACCTCAAGTTAATGATTTTATTACTCTTATTTTGGACCCTAATGGTGGTCAGGGTGATATTCAAACATATCCAGTTTTAACATATAAGATTCAAGAAATTAACCCTGCGAGTACTTCACCAACTCAAGCGAGTTATGTTGTAACATTAGATAGAGCAACACCAAATTATACGACAACCGCTGTTGGTGGACAAACAGCTCGTGTATTAGTTTACCCATCAGGAATGACTCAGTTATATGACACAATCACTCCAGCGCCATATTGGGAAACAGACACTCTTAATTTTGAATCACCTTGTGATATTCAAAGTCGCGAGAATACAGTAGTATGGAATATGAATATACCTTGGTCAGTAAGTCCTGCAGGTGTGTTCAGTAGTACTTATGAGGACTATACCAAGTATGGTTCAGTTACTTATTTAGGTACAAAAGAATACTTAGGTTACCAAGAGCCAAGTGGACAAACAGATACAAGCCGTGTATATTACTACAATTCATTTGATGAAGAAGTAATTGTTACACCTGATGCTCAAAAAGCTATTGCGATTATTCACTATACAAATCAAGACATTGATAATGTATATGGTGAGAAATTCTCAACAGTTCCATTTGACCCTCAAAATCCTACAGATAATATAGGGTTAGCAAGACACTTTAGATTGACTCTTCCAACGTTAATGTGGCACAAATCTACAGGTGGAACAATTGGTGAAACATTTTGGATTGACCCTCCAGGGTATGATTTATGTACACCCTATTATATTAAGTCTACAGAGAATATAGATATGAATGACCCAGGTATTAGATACTTCCACTTATGGGATACTAACCCTGATTCAAACGGTAATCTCAACAGAGTTGGAAAGGTATTCCCTGACCAAGAAATTGTTGTTATTGATGATGAAGAAATTATTGCGGCAATGTCTTACAAGGCAAATAGAAACTGGACTTTAGCAGCTCCTAAGCTTTCATTATTAACACCTAACACTTGTTATTCTAATGGACAGAATTCAAGTGGACTTTTAACAAATGACTCAGAAAGATTATGGGTTACATATAGATTGGATTCAACAGGATTTACGGATTCATTACATTGTAATTATTACTCTGTTGTTAGAGGACCTTCGTCAAGCGCCAATACTGGTTCACAAAATGTGGCGGTTAGATTTGGTAATGAATTTCCATTCTTACAACAAGGAACAACTCTTAGTGGATTCTCGGCTAACTCAATCAAGTTGTTATGTCAAGTAGTAACAGGTAGTACTCAACCAAGCCCAACCGCATGGAAAGAAATTGATGTCACAAGTGAAGTGTCCGCAACTATAGTGAATGGCTATTTGACTGTTAACAGTATTACAGGAACAACATTCCAAATTGATGAGGTTATGTATTCAACAGCTTCAACATATAACTTGGCAACTTACATTGATATACCTCAAAATGGATATCCATTAGAATTGAATTTCGGGGACGAATACGCGTTTTATGGAAATCTTGAGACAGATATTTCGGCAACGATTTATGAAATGAAGTATCTAATCACTCTTGGCCGTAATCAATTCACCAGTACTTCTAACCCCACATGGACGTCAGGTACGACATCATATTTTACAGAAATTGGATTATATGACACTAACAAAGATTTATTAGTAGTTTCAAAGATGCAATCACCTGAGTTAAGACAAGGTATTCAACAAATAGTTGTTAAGTTAGACTTCTAAATTGATGACTGAACTTTACAAATAGTCTCATTTTATTAACTTAGAATTATTATTGATGTAAATTCAATTGGCAACAAATTAATATATGGCAAAAAACATTAGAAAAGAGTCACCAAAGGTCCTTGGCCTTGACGTGTCAACAAAAACAATTGGAGTTGCATTATTTGATATCCAAACACGAAACTTATTGGAGTTAAGTCACGTATCTCCTGTTCCTAAACCTAAAGTTGAAAGTAAAATTGAAGAATTAATTCTTAAAGGTAATATTTTTAGAAAAAAACTTGAAGAATATGTGGGTATGGGGGTTACCCATGTGGTTATTGAAGAGCCGCTTTTAAACTCTAATAATATTTTTACAGTTGGAACTTTAATGAGGTTCAATACTTTAGTTTGTAAAGAGGTGTATGATGTGTTAGGAGTAGTTCCTGAATTTATGTCTACATATAATTCAAGAAAATTTGCATTTCCTGAACTGGTCCAAGAAAATGACAAGGGGAAATTTGTTTTGTTTGGAGGTCTTCCAAAAGATACGGATAAAAAAGTTAAAATATGGGAATTAGTCGCTAAGAAAGAACCACAAATTGTTTGGGGATATACCAAAAACAATACTTTAAAAAAAGAAAATTTTGATATGACAGATGCTTATACCTGTGCTTTAGGATTTATGAAGATGTTGGAGATATGGTAAATTCCCAGAAAAATCCGTTATATTTAGTATTTTTGTTACATGCAATACCAATTCTTGAGTAATTGAACCCTGTAATATTTGAAGCATCTTTCATAGAGTCAAAAATCTTTATTATTTCATTATTTAAAGATTTTTGAATAACTCTTTTATTTTTGGGTCGTTTATTTTTTATTTTTTCTAAAAAAATATCACCTAATGGTTCAGTATCGAATCTCCAAATAAACCCAAACGCGGTATGTTGCTCTCCTTTACAAGCCCCTAATATATTTCTTGCCCTGAAGTTTAAAACTCTTTCAATTTCAGATGAAGAATTCCAATGTTTAATTAAAGTCCCGTCAAAAAAATATTGATTGACTGGTTTTGAACCAATAGCCAATTTCAATCTTATATCTCTCATTTTTTCTTTGAAAGAGTTATCTCTTTTTTTTGTCATATTTGGAATTGCGGTAAATCGTATATTATATGTGTCGGAGTTTTTAATATCATAAAAGTCCATCCATTTTTGTTCAATTTCATACAATGATGTTCTATTTTGAGAAATGTCTACTTTTTCTAAAATATTAAATTCAAAATTTTCTATTCCATATTTTTTAAATGAATTAAATAAATGAGTGTTTCCTTTACCTGATAAATGTTTATACCATCTATCTTTAAAATTAATAGTGCTTCCAATATAGATTTTATTATTAATTTTATTTCTAATTAAGTATACTCCTGAATTTTCCATATATTTATAAATATCTAAGACGATGTGTATTGTGCGTTTCAAAAACAAAGATAATAAAGTATTTGGTAATTCCGAATTTCTTTTGTAACTTAGCTCTATGATACGAGTTATAAGAAATACGGACACAAACGCAACCAAAAAAGCTTTGAAAAAATTCTTGAATGATAGATATGTTGAAACACAATATCTTAAAGGAACTTATCAAGTACTAAGATATAGAAAGTATGAGCACCATGAAGAAGTTGACGTAGAATTTAAAGGTCAAATTGCTGCCAGATATCATGGTAAATATACTGACTTAAATTGGTTTGATAGTTCTATTAAACAAAGGGCAACACGACATAGTGTTAACGGATTACTTAGAAGACAAATAATTAACGACCTCAAACAATCTTTGAATTATTTTGGGGTTAACATTGAACGACGTCATATCAAAAAAATAATATGGAAGTAATTTTTATCATGTGGGGAATATCAGCATTATTGCTCTGTCTTACAATGTGTTTTGAATATTATATTAACAAGTTAGAAGAAAGTCGGCCATTAAAAAAATGGTGGAGAAGGCATGTCATTGGAATAAATCCAAAATAATTTTTTATAAAAATGATACTTTTACAAAAAGTAATCATTGAAAATATTTTGTTCTCAATGATTTATTGTTTAATTTTATGTCATGTTAGATAATAAAGAAATACTTTTAGATATTTTATGTGAAATATTAGGTGAGCCTGAAAAAGTATATGATACAAAATTACAATATGGGTATAATTGTCCTGAATGTGGTGTGGGACTACGGAAGGGAAATTTAGAAGTTTCACTTGAAAAACATTTGTTCAATTGTTGGGGTTGTGGAGATATGAATAATATGAAAGGACCCCTTGGTAAATTAATTGATATCTATGGTGACAAAAAACAAAAGAAAGTTTATGATTTAGTTAAACCTGAAGAGTTGAAACTTGTGGATATTAAAAAACCCAAGTTAAGACTGCCCGAAGGTTACACTACATTCGCAGACTCCAACCCAAGATTTATACCTCACATTGAGGCTTACCGTTATCTTAAGTCAAGGGGGATTACCGATGAGATTATTGAGAAGTATAAGATTGGTTACACAGTAACTGGTGAATTTGCATATAGAATTATTGTACCATCATATAACTCAGAAGGAGTATTAAATTATTTTATTGCTAGAGCTTGGGTACAGAATAAAATAAAATACAAAAACCCAACAGCGGAAAAAAATCAAATTATATTCAATGAAGGACTTATTGACTGGAACAAAGACATCTACATTTGTGAGGGTGCGTTTGACTCATTCTTCTTAAATAACCCATTGGTTATGTTAGGCAAAAAGATGAGTGAGTTAATTTTCACAACACTTTATAATAAAGCAAACGGGAATATCATAATCTGTTTGGATGAAGATGCTTGGACTGATGCCTTGAAACTTTATCATACCCTTAATGGTGGTAGACTATACAACAAGATTAAGATTATTAAACCTCCTAAAGATATGGACGTGGCAGATTTAAGGGGACAAATAGACGAATATTACTATGAAATTAAATAACGAAGTTCTTGAGATTAGAGACTTAATCTCACAAAAACAACAACAACTTGGATTAACCTTTGAGGAGGATAAACACATCTATACCATGAATGGTAGAACTGACTATCCATCGGTATCCAAAGTATTAAAAAAATTTTATAAGGAGTTTCCAACAGAACAAGCGGCTTACAACAAAGCAGGTGGTGACCCACAGAAACAACAACAGTTAATCAAAGAGTGGGGTGATGCTGGAACTTATTCAACTAATATGGGTAGCCGTGTCCATTACTTATTGGAGAAAGAATCTATCCAAAGATATGGTTCATATAAAGAGGTTAGACAACCTATCTTTGAGTGTGACTTAAGTCAGATTGTTAAGGGTGATAGTATGGTTAAGGCTGGTGAGAAATACCTTACCTTAATGGAAGAGAGAGGTGCAATCCTTTTAGACACAGAGATGGTCCTTGGTGACCCTGAACTTGGGTATACGGGGCAACCCGATAAGATTTGGTTGATTCCAAATAAAGACAAGACAGAGTTTGGATTAGTTATCACTGACTGGAAAACAAATAAGAAGAAGAACTTTCAAGAAACAAGTTGGACTGAAAAGATGTTTACTCCTTTCCAAAAATATCCTAACAACGCATTAGGTCACTACTACCTTCAACTACCGTTGTATGGTAGACTATTGATTAAGATGTTAGAAGGCACAAAGTATGAGAAGATTAAGTTATACGGATGTATCATTTCCCATCTACAAGACAATTCTGAGTTTGAAGAATACAGAGTTCCAAAGGAAATTATTGACACCGTATTTTCTATGAATATAAAAGATTATTTGGAAAAATAGAATTTATATCTTATCTTTTTTATTATAAAAAAATTAAAATTATGGACATACAAAAACCTAAAGTGGATTTAAGAGATTGTGAAACAACCAAGTGTGAAGAATGTGGAAGCATTTATTTCAGAGAGGTAATTTACATTAAGAAAGTTTCTAAATTAATGACGGGGTCACACGAAGACACAACAGTACCCTTTCCAATCTATAAATGTGATTCATGTGGTCACGTTAATAAAGGGTTCAATCCTTTCGAAGAAGAGGTTGAAGCTGCTAAACCAACTATCATCAGCGAATAAAAAATCATATGATTAAGAGATTAGTTCATTTTTCAGACTTACACGTCAGACTATTCAAGGACCATGATTTATACCGTGGAATCCTTGAATCTGCCTTGAAGGAGTGGAAGACATTAAAACCTGATAGAATTGTATTCACAGGGGACTTAGTACATTCAAAGAACCAAATGACTCCTGAGTTAGTAGAGTTCGTTGCTTGGATATTATCTGAATGTGCGAGCATTACCAAAACTATTGTTATAATTGGAAACCACGACTTCCTTGAAAACAATAACACAAGATTGGATGCATTAACTCCAATCATTGATTCATTAAAAAATGATAACATTGTTTATTTAAAGAATCGTGGAGTTTATCCTGATGAAAATATAAACTGGTGTGTATATTCTTTGATGGACCACAACGTCCCGCCTGAAGTCATGAAGTCGGAATCAACAAACATTGGTCTATTCCATGGACCAATCCAAGGTCTTTATACTGACGTTGGATATAAATTTGAAGATGGTTATGATGTAAGTAAGTTCAAGGGATGTGACTTGGTATTATGTGGAGATATTCACAAAAGACAAGTCTTTGATATACCTGGCGGAAAGAAAGCATATATGATTGGTTCAACAATACAACAAAACTTTGGTGAGAAACTTACCAAGCATGGTTATGGTGTTTATGACGTTGAGAACGACCAATATGACTTTGTTGACTTACCTAACCCTAAACCATTCCTATCTTTTTACATCAACTCAATTGATGCATTAGTTGATGGGTCAGAAAAACTTGTAAACTATTAATATGAAAATAATTAGTTTTTTTTGTGATGTTGATGAAAATAAATTTTATCAAAACAAATCAGTTGAACTGATAGATATGTGTGACTCCTTAGGTGTTGAACATTTAGTAGTTGAAGAAAATTTTGGAAAAAGTTGGATAGACAATGTTAGAGCAAAGCCTAATTTTTTATTAAAAATGATGAATGAGTTAGACCATGATTTTGTTTGGTTAGATGTTGATTGTTATATAAATAAAAAAATAGATTTTGAATTTGATTGCGATTGGATGATGGATTTTAGACCTGATGGTCAACCTCATGACTATGTACATGTCATCAGAAATAATGAGTCTAACAAACAATTTATGACCAGATGGATACAAGAGATAGATGATAAGAAAAGAGGTTCGCATACTGCATTTATGAACATCTATAAAACCCTAAACTTTAAACCAATACCTTCAGGATATGTGTCTTTGGGATTGGCTGACGTAGAGTCAAAAACTAATTATTTTAAAAATGGAAAATAGTCTTTTCAAACTTGATGTATATGATGACAGATACTTCAAATGGCACTTTGATGTAACCAGAAATTATGCAAACAAAACTATGGATTGGTACATACAAACATATAAACCTAATTCAATAATTGACTATGGTTGTGGTATTGGTGCCTATTTGGAATCTGGAATAAATAATGGTATTACTAAATTAAGAGGATTTGATATTGGTGGAGACGCTTTAGTTCCGTATATTATTCCTACTGTTAATAGTTACATTGAAATCTTAGATTGTACTAACAAAATTGAAACCAATAAATATGACTGTGTAATTTCTCTTGAAACTGGTGAACATATTGAACCTGAGGGTAGTGATGTCTTTGTTGACAACATTTGTAATTCATTAAATGATGATGGGACGGTATTATTCTCAGCAGCTCCTCCAGGTCAAGGTGGTAGTGGGCACATTAACTGTCAACCTAAAAGTTTTTGGATTACTAAATTCCAAGAAAAAAACGTATTTGAAAACAAAGAAAAGACCAAAACAATTGTTGAAAATTGGGGTAGACTTGGAGCTCCCGATTATATCTCATCAAATCTAATAGTATTAGAACGTAAATAATGGATGTAAAGATTACCCTTTCTTCTACCGAACACAAAGAGTTAATATCTTTTTGTAACCTTAATGACTTGCTAGTAAGTGAGACGGTTAAGAAGTCCTATATGAATGGATTCAATATTGAAAGATTTGGACTCTTAAACTCAGGACAAGAGACGATAGAGAAAGAGGTAATTAAAGAAGTTATTAAGTATGTTGAAGTACCTGTAGTTGAAGAAAAAGAGGTTATTAAGATTGAGTATATTGAGGTCCCTGTTGAGAAGATTGTTGAAGTTGTTAAATATGTTGATGTACCTGTTGAAATAATCAAAGAGGTTATAGTGATACAAGAGGTTGAGAAAGAGGTGATTAAGGAGGTTCCCGTTGAAATAATAAAAGAGAAGGTGTTAAATGTTATTCAGGAAGTGCCAGTTGAGAAAGTGGTTATTAAAGAAGTTATCAAAGAAGTCCCTGTTGAAAAAGTTGTTTACATAACAGACCAAGAAGAAATGAAGTCAAAAATTTTCCAAAAAGAAAAGGAATTTGAGGAACAACGCAAAATATTTTCCACTAAAACTCAAGAAATGGAAAGTATTTTCCAAAATGAGAAAAATGAACTGTTGTTAAAAATACAACAGTTGGAAAATACTCCACCTAAGATAGTTGAGGTTATAAAGGAGGTTAATGTTGAAGTACCTTTTGAAGTTATAAGAGAGGTAAAGGTTGAAGTGCCTGTTGAGGTTATTATTGAGAAAGAGAATAACGACAGTTCATTGAAACCTAAGTTTGACGCACTACAGACTACGGTTCAAAAGTTAAGACAAGAAATTTTGGATAAAGATAAATTAATTAAGGAGTATCAAAATACAATAGACGATATTCAAAAATATCAAGGAGAGACCAAAGCGGTTTATCTGAAAGGTTCAAACTTAGATAATAAATTATACAAATAAAACACAAAATATGATAACAGAATTATTACTTTGGATGGTTATGGCATACGGATTATGCAACATCCTTGTTTACGGAGCCATTTTTAATGGGCCAAGAAATGCGATTAGAAAATGGGGTGAAAGCCAATATTTTTTGCATGGATTCGGAAAATTTTTGACAGATATGTTGTCTTGCATGATGTGTTCTTCAGTTTGGGTTGGATTTTTCTTCGGAATTTTCTTATATTCACCTGTATGTAACATTCTTGGAGTTCATCCATATGTATCATGGTTCTTTGATGGTTTGGCGGCATCAGGAGCGGTATGGGCAATAAATTCAATAATAGAATGGTTTGAATTAAATAGACCAAAATAATAATGCAAAGGTATTGTGCTGAGTACACCATCAAAGTTAAAGTTTATGATGTTATGATTACATCAGATGAAACTGATATAGAGATAAAGGAAAAAATAAAAAAAGTTGGACAAGATAAACTATCTAAATGGGTGTCAGGAACAATACTTGACACTGAAAATGAAGTTTTTATTGAAGATGTAAAAATAACAGATAAAGGATTATAAAATGGGAGTTAAGAAAAAAGAACACAGAAAAAAAGTTGAAGCAAGAAATCAAAAATTGAAGGCACAACAAGGAGCAATGCAAAAAATGTTCAATGAAGTAATGAAGAAACAGGTTGAAGAATTACAAAAGAAACATGAAGCGGAGTCTGGTACGACAGAAAACCAATAAAACTGAATGGGATTTATTTAATCCCATGCCAAAATTTAATTACGACAACATGAGTAAAAAATTAGACTTAAGTTTATTAGACAATCCGTACATTCAAGTTGTATGGGAAGATAGTACTGAAAACTTCACTCAAGAAAAAATCAAATCAGTTAAACAATATTTCCAAAAGAAATATTCTTCAACAAACATCAATGTTATTACAAAGGTAAAGGTCTCTGATGATACACAGCAAACGGTCGACGTTTCTGTTAACATCATGGATAAGAACTATCAAAAGGAATTGATTAAGTCTTTATTGGAATCCAAAGGACAAGACCAATATTTTGACCAAGTTATGAACATTGACCTTGCAGTTGAAAACAGAATGTTGGTTAATGAGGTGGAGGTAACTCCATTCAAGAA
>Ga0114976_10001197_pt1 | contig 16151 bp, 15 predicted proteins | sample S_130805_EF_Meta_FD_87319 | JGI IMG/M metagenome (GOLD analysis project Ga0114976, IMG submission 87319) | Freshwater microbial communities from Lake Simoncouche, Canada to study carbon cycling - S_130805_EF_MetaG | ecosystem: Environmental > Aquatic > Freshwater > Lake | place: Lake...
ACCGGGTGCCAATCCGGCAAAAACATCCTTGATCACATGTTTTTCGACCTTACCCGCCGCAAGACCATTGACCTTGCCCTTGGCCAAGGCAAGTTGCCGCAATAAAGTTACGCCAAAGCGGTATCGGGGGAAAAAATATGTCCGGAGCATTCGGCCCCTGGGTGGGGCGGGTCGAAGAGGCCCGGGACATCGTGACCGCCCGTCAGGCGCGCCAGCTGGCGGCAACGCTGGACGTGTCCGGCCCTTCCTTCGCCGATGGCGATCCGCTGCCGGCGCTGTGGCATTGGATGGGATGGACGCCCGAAACCCCGATGGCAGAGCTGGGGCCGGACGGGCATCCGGCCAAAGGCGGCTTTCTGCCGCCGGTGCCGCTGGAACGGCGCATGTGGGCGGGCGGGCGGCTGGAGTTTCTGGCCCCCCTGCGGATTGGCGAGACATTGCATCGACGGTCAGAGATTCTGAATGTGGCCGAAAAGACCGGATCGACGGGGCGCATGGTCTTTGTCACGGTGCGGCATGAGGTGACAGGGCAGGACGGGCTTGCCATCCGCGAAGAGCAGGACATCGTCTATATCGCCATGCCAGACCGTTTCACCCCGCCGCCGCCAGTCCCTGCCGCGCCGCCCGCGTGGCGGCAGGATGTGGCGATGGATAGCGTGCGGCTTTTCCGCTTTTCGGCGCTGACCTTCAACGCGCACCGCATCCACTTTGACCTGCCCTATGCGACAGCGGTCGAAAAGTATCCGGGGCTGGTTGTGCACGGTCCGATGCAGGCGATGCTGCTGATGCAGGCGGCGCGCGACCGGTCCGGGGGCAATGTCCCGCGCGGCTACCGGTTTCGCGGCGTGCGCCCGCTGTTCCATTTCGATGCCCTGAGCCTGCAGGGCGAGGGAGTGGCGGATGGGGCCGAGGCGCTGGCAACGGTGAATGGCGAAGGACTGGTGTGCATGCGGGCCGATATCGCCTGGTAGGGCGCGGATCCTGTTTGGATTTGGGGGGAGGACAGGACTTGGGCGTGCTTAAGGGAATGCGGGTGGTCGAAGGATCGGCCTTCGTCGCCGTGCCGCTGGCGGGGATGACGCTGGCGCAGATGGGGGCGGATGTGATCCGGTTTGACCGCCTGCAGGGCGGTCTGGATGCGCGGCGCTGGCCGGTGACGGACGGGGGCGCAAGCCTGTTCTGGGCCGGCTTGAACAAGGGCAAGCGGTCACTGGCGGTAGATTTGAGCCACCCCGAAGGCCAGGAGATTGTGACCAGCCTGATCTGCGCGCCGGGCGAAGATGCGGGGCTTTTTCTGACCAATCTGCGCGCCCGCGGCTGGATGGATTTTCCCGCCCTGCAGGCACGGCGCGCCGATCTGATCATGGTCAGCCTGATGGGCACCCGGCGGGGTGAGCCGGCGGTTGACTACACGGTCAATCCCAGTCTTGGCTTTCCCCTGGCGACGGGGCCGGAAGGGTCTGCAGAACCCGTGGCCCATGTGCTGCCCGCCTGGGACTGCATCGCCGGACAAATGGTGGTCAGCACCCTTCTGGCCGCAGAACGGCACCGGCTGCGGTCTGGCCAGGGTCAGCTTGCCGAACTGTCGCTGAAGGATGTGGCCGCAGCGATGATGGGCCATCTGGGCATTGTGGGCGAGGTGACGGTCAACGGGGTGGATCGGGCCAAGGCCGGCAACGCACTCTACGGGGCTTACGGTCAGGACTTCACCCTGGCCTGCGGGCGGCGGGTGATGGTGATCGGCCTGACTGACCGGCAATGGCGCGGTCTGGTCAAGGTCCTGGGACAGGAGCAGGCGATTGCCGGCCTTGGCGAACGGATGGCGCTGGACCTGTCGCAGGAAGGCGACCGCTGGGCCGCCCGGCACGACATCAGCGCGCTGTTCCGCCCCTGGTTTACGGCGCGGACCCTGGCCGAGGTGGCCCCCCTGTTCGATGCGGCCGGTCTGACATGGTCGGTCTTTCGCAGCTTTGCCCAGGCGGTGGCCGAAGACCCGGATCTTTCGCCCGACAACCCGATCTACCAGATGCTGGATCAGCCGGGCATCGGGCGTCTTGCCGTTCCGGGATCGCCCGTCAGCTTCGGCGCTTTCGACCGGATCGCGCCGTGCCCTGCCCCGGTTCTGGGCCAGCATTCCGAAGAAATTCTGTCTGATGTGCTGGGTCTGGGAACCGGGCAGATTGGAAGGCTGATGGATATGGGTGTGGTCGCGGGACCCTGACGGCGGCACGGGGAGCGGTTGGTCCGACCCAAGCCGCAGACGCGGACCTTGACGGACCCTGCACAAGCAAAGGAAGCCAACCCTGCGGCTGGCTTCCGGTCGGCACTGCTGCTTTGGCCGTTCCTTGCGGGCGCCGTGATCACCGCAGGTCTGGTCGAAGCGATCATGGCAGAGTTCGCGCAAGTGCGGCACTGCACTGTCCTGTCGCGCTTCGGATTGCAGGGGCTGTGGACCTGCGCGGCTCAGAGGGACCCCGGTGCGTCATGCAGTGCCGACTTGCCCGGTCAGGTTCGAATGCGCAACGATTTCCGCACAGAGCGCACGATAGGCGCGGGCCGAGGCGCTGTTGGACAGAGTGGCCGTGACCGGCGCGCGGGTAAGGCCCATCCGCTCGATGTCCGAGGAGAAGGCGATCTGTGAGGTCAGAAACCTGCCCGGATGATCCGTGCGCAGCGCCTGTATCGTTTCTGCGTGAAGCTTCTTGGTGCCCTGCACCATGCTGAACACCCCGAGCAACTTGTCGGCTGGCAGGTCGTTGTCAGCGAAGAAGGCCAGCAGCTGTTGATATGTCCGTCGTGACAGGGTGGTCGGAATCACTGGAACCACGATCAAATCCGCGGCGCGGAACACCGCCTCGGACAGGGTCGAGATGGAGGGAGGGCAATCCAGCAGGATCACCTCGTAATCCGCCTTGACCGCTGCCAGCGCCTTTTTCAGCCGCGACCCGGGCTGCTTCATTTGTGAAAGAAACACGTCGAAGTTGCGAAACGCCAAGTTGGCGGGCAGGATGTCGAGGCCGTCGTAGTCGCTGGCCCGGATCGCCCCGGTCAGCTTTTCGTCGCCGTCAAAAAAACGCGCTTCGGTCAGTTTGCGCGATGGCTTGACCCGGAAATAGAAACTTGACGCGCCCTGCGGATCAAGGTCGCAGAGCAGCGTGCGCCGGCCGGAAGCGGCCAGGGCATGCGCCAGATTGACTGCGGTTGCCGTCTTGCCGACGCCGCCCTTGTTCGAATAGCAGGCGATGATCTTCATGTGCGGTCCCTCGCGGCGTGGAACAGATTGCGGAATGTCTGCATCGTCTGCGGGCTGGTGAACTGCGCAAGGCTGGTCCCGGTCCGGGCGCGTTCCTCGATCTGGCGGCGATGCAGCACGGCGGTCTGCGCGCCCACGCTTTGCGCGATGTCCAGCGGCACCGTCTTGCCCCGCGTGCCCTTGCCATGCACGAACAGCTGCAGGTTTGCCTGCTGGACCGCACAATCGTTGACCAGCCCCAGATTGTCCTGCAACGCTTTCAACGGTTTCAGAAGCGACCGGAATTCATCCTTCGGAAACATCGGGCCAAAGAACTCCATCAGGTAGCGCAGTTTCTTGCATTCGATACGCAGGCCATGCACCTCGGCGTCGTCGGTATCCGGGGTGATGTTCTGCGCAATGCGGCAGATCTTGCGGTAGCGCTTCCAGATCAGCGCGCAGGCGAAGACGCGGGCCGGCTGGTCGGCGTTGGGGCCGGGCAGCAGGGCCGCCCGGCTTTCGAACAGACCGGCCAATGCAGCGATTTCCCGCAGGTAGCCTTCCTGCAGCAGGTGCCGTGCCAGCCGTACCCTTGCGGCCTTCCGCTCGCGCGCAAGTATCGCGAACTTTGCCTCAAGCCCTGCATGCAGGCTTTTGGGCAGCAGATCGACGTAGGTTTGCTGGTCCAGAAGGGAGACGTCCAGATCGCGCAGCCGCCCGGTCGGAGCCATCAGTCGGGAAAAACGGGCCTTGAGGTCTGCCGTCTGGTCAGGGTCATAGACGCCGCGAAAAAGACTTAGCACAGAGCGTATCTTGCGCAGCGCGATGCGGTAGTCATGCAGGAATTCGCTGTCATGGTCCGCGACAATCCCCGCCTCATTGGCGCGCGCGACAGGAATATAGGCAGCGATGATGTGGCTGGCGGCATCGAAGGCGGTCTGATCTGCCCGCACATCAACTGTCGGTTTGGCTTCATAAGGCAGCCGGTCCGGGAAAAGCCGTATAATCAGGCTGTTCATCTCCAGCACCCTGCCGCCGATGGCCAGCGCCTGAGCGCGCAGGTCGGCGATCGCGCCGGGATAGCCGCGCAGTCCCTGAAGCGTGACAAGGGCAATGGCATCGCCGCCGGTCTTGTCAAGCTGCAAAAGATGCACGCGGGCCTGCGACTTGCCCTCGTCATCGACGAACGCCACTGTCGACCGGCGCATCTGGCCTTTGCCCACAGGCAGCAGGCTGCGCAGTGGGGACAGGTCGGTGAGCGCCGCCTTGACTGCGCCCTCGGGCAGACCGGTCACCGAAGCGGCCTGCGCGCGCCCGGACTGCGACAGAACAGACCCGTCGGCTTGCAGCAGCAGCAGCGTCCCGTCGGATTCAACAAGAAGCCGCCCCGACCGGCGCAGACTCTGGTCAAAATCGTCCAGCGCGACGAAGGGCGTTTCAGCATCATCTTGCCTCCGCAGGGGGGTCAGCGGGCCAATCGCACTGGCGGATAGCGCCTCTGCACCGGCCAAATCCAGCACAAGGCATTCTGGTGCAGATCGCGGCATCAATCATCCTTCGCGCGGGCAGGTGTGTCGGTTCTTGGTTTCAGGATCACATCATCGCCAGTGCCGGCGCGCGGTGCGCCGCAGGCGGAGAACAGAATGGTCAGGTCGCGGCGCCGTGGCCTTTGCCCGTGCGCCTGACAGACGGCGGGGAAGCGTCCGGCTGTGCCACGCGGCGCAGATTTGTCTGAGAGACAAGGTCCTGCAGCAACACGGGTGCACTCCCAAGGACCTCGGCTTCAATGATGGGCTGTTCCGCTTTCAATCCTTCCATCGTGACGCCTGTGTCGGCGGACGCATTGCCACTGCCCGCCTGCCGGTTGGCATGGTCCGCCACGAACCCGCGCATGAAGCGCCGGATCTCGCGCGCGGCACTGGTGTCCAACTTCTCGCACAGGCCGACGAAGGCCTCCCGCTCTGACTTGTCGATCCGGATCACGAGCTGACTGCCCTTGCCCTTCGCCTTGCCTTGCGGCTTGTTCTTTCCCATGTTCGCTTTCGATATGCCCGCTGCTGGCTATGCTTTGTATATACAAAAACCGGGAGCAGCAAGAGGTTTGCAGCCAATACTGCAGAAGTCAGGCGACGGGGCCTGGGGCCTTGCGGGAAAAGGCGGCCACACGGGCCAGCCAGGAGATGACGACCGCGACGGCTTCGGGTTCGTCCAGGAACGGAATGTGCCCGCGCAAGGGAACCTCGGTAAACAGCAGGTCGGGGCGGCGGCGGCGCATCTCTTCGGCAGTGGTGCGGCTCAGCACGTCAGACGCAGCCCCCCGGATCAGCGCCAGCGGCAACCCCTTACAGGCATCGAACAGCGGCCAGAGCTCGGGCAGCGGGCCAGCCAAGGCCGCATCGAAGGCGATACGCAAGGCGGGATCATAGGTCAGCCCCACGCCATCGTCGCGCTGAACATAGTGACGCACGGTTTCTTCTTGCCAGCGCAGGGGGGGAACGCGGTCAAACCCCGGCATGGCGGCCTGCATCCGGTCGGCCACCTCGTCCAGTGTCGTCACTGCCGGGTCGATCCCGACAAAGGTTCCGATCCGCAGCAGGCCGTCCCGTTCCAGAATCGGGCCAACGTCGTTCAGGCAAAGGCCCAGCAGGCGGTGCTTCGCGGTGGCGGCAATCATCATCCCGAGCAGCCCGCCGCGCGACGACCCGATGATCGCGGCCCGGTCCAGACCCAGATGATCCAGCAGCGCAAGGGCATCCGCCGCCTCTTGCCCGACGGCATAGGTTGCAGGCCCGGTCCAGTCCGATCCGCCACGGCCGCGGCTGTCCAGCCGGATCAGGCGGACATCCGGTGGAAGATGCTGCGCCAGATAATCGAAGTCGCGACTGTCACGGGTCAGCCCAGCCAAAGCCAGCAGCGGCAGCCCGTGGCCGTCATCGCGATAGGCAAGCTTTGCCCCGTCTGCTGCCTGGAACGTCCTCATCCGTCATTCCCTTCGGGTCAGCGCGGCGGATATTCCGAAAAGCCCTTGCCGGTCTTGCGGCCCAGATACCCGGCTGAAACCATCTGCTTGAGCAGGGGGCTGGGACGATACTTCGGATCATCGAAGCCGTTGTACAGGGTTTCCATGATGTTCAGCACCACATCGAGGCCGATCAGATCGCCAAGCGCCAGCGGCCCCATCGGATGATTGGCCCCCAGTTTCATCATGCTGTCGATATCCTCGGGCGTGGCGAGGCCCTCGTAGACGCAGTTGATCGCCTCGTTGATCTGCGGCGCCAGCAGGCGGTTGACGATAAAACCGTAGCTGTCCTTGCTGACACGCGGGGTCTTGCCGATGGCGCGGGTCAGGTCGGTCACCGCCTCGGCCACCGGGTCGGTGGTCTGTAGCGCACGTATGATCTCGACCAGTTGCATCACCGGGACGGGGTTGAAGAAGTGCATGCCGACCACGCGGCCCGGATGGGTCGAGGCTGCAGCCAGTTCGGTCAGCGAGATCGACGATGTATTCGAGGCAAAGACCGCGTCCACCCGGCAGATGCCATCAAGCTGCTTGAGCACGCCTGTCTTGACGTCCAGCCGCTCGACGATGGCTTCGATCACGATGTCGCAGTCGGCAAGCTGGTCCAGCGCCGTGGCGGTGGCGATGCGGGCGGTCGCTTCGGCGGCCTGCGCCTCGGTCAGCGTGGCCTTCTTGACCAGACGCGCGAGGCTGCCCTGCATGCTGGTCCGGGCGCGGTCCAGTGCCGCGTCGGAGAGGTCCTGCATCACCACGGGATAGCCTGCCATGGCGCAGACCTGCGCAATGCCGCTGCCCATGGTTCCGGCGCCGATAACGCCGATCTTTCGGATTTCGGTCATGATCTGATCCTTCAGTGGGCTGTCCAGCCGCCATCAACGGGCAGTGCGGTTCCGGTGATCTGGCTGGCAGCGGGGGTACACAGGAACGCTGCCAGCGCGCCGATCTGGCCCGGCTGGACGAAGCTTTTCGTCGGCTGGGCAGCCAGCAGGACATCGCGGATCACCTCGTCCTCGGTGATGCCGCGCGCTTTGGCTGTTTCGGGGATCTGCGCCTGGACCAGCGGGGTCAGTACGTAGCCGGGGCAGATCGCATTGGCGGTCACGCCGTGTTCCGCACCTTCCAGCGCCAGCGTCTTTGTCAGCCCGACGACCGCGTGCTTGGCCATGACATAGGCCGACTTGTAGGGCGAGGCGACAAGGCCGTGGGCCGAGGCCACGTTGATCACCCTGCCCCAGCCGCGTGCCTTCATGCCGCCGAAGGTCGCCCGGCACAGGTGCCAGGCGGCTGACATGTTGATCGCCAGGATCAGGTTGTAACGGTCAACCGGGAATTCCTCTATCGGGGCGACGGTCTGGATACCCGCGTTGTTCACGACGATGTCGATCTGCCCGAACCGCGCCGTGGTCGCGGCCACGAGATCGGCGATCTGCACCGGGTCCGACATGTCGGCCCCATGGTAGGCAACAGGCGAGCCCGTCTCGGCCTCGATCGCGCTCCGGTCCGCCTCGATCTGCCCGGTGTCGCCAAAGCCGTTCATCATCACGGCGTGACCGGCTTCGGCAAGCGAGCGGGCAACGGCAAGCCCGATCCCCGAGGTGGAGCCGGTAACGATTGCGGTCCTGAAATCAGGGGCGGTGCGGACATCGGGCATGGCGACCTCAGGCAAGGATCATTTCGGGAACGTCAACGGGAATGACGAGAGCGGCGTCGGTTGCAGCGCGGATGTCGTCGACACTGACGCCAGGGGCACGTTCGCGCAGGATCAGGCCCGTTGCGGTCGGTTCGATCACCGCAAGATCGGTCACGACCAGATCGACGCGCCGAAGTGCAGTCAGCGGCAGTGTGCAGCGCGCCACGATCTTGGACTGCCCCTTTGCGCTGTGCTGCATGGCGACGACCACCCGGGCGGCCCCGGTCACAAGGTCCATGGCTCCGCCCATGCCCGGCACCATCTTGCCCGGCACCTTCCAGTTGGCCAGATGACCGGATTCGTCGATCTGCAGGCCACCAAGCACCGTCATGTCCAGATGCCCGCCGCGGATCAGGCCAAAGCTCATTGCCGAATCGATGCTGGCGGCCCCGGGCACGGCCGAGACGAATCCGCCGCCTGCATCGGTCAGGCGGCATTCTTCCATCCCTTCCGGCGGGCGGGCACCAAGCCCGATCACACCGTTCTCGGCCTGAAAATAGACACCGAGATCCGAGGGCACGAAGGTTGCCACCATCGACGGCAACCCGATGCCGAGGTTGACCAGCGTTCCCGGCCTGATTTCCCGTGCCACGCGGCGGGCGATGAGTTCCTTGGCGTCCATCATGCTCTCCCTCAGGCCGCGCGGATCAGAAGATGATCGACCAGAACGCCGGGTGTCTTGACCGCATCGGGCGGGATCACACCGACCGGCACGATGCTGTCGGCCTCGGCGATTACGGTGCGACCGGCCAACGCAATGATCGGGTTGAAGTTGTGCGCGGTCAGCATGTAGCTGAGATTGCCGACATAATCGGCTTGCCATGCCCCGATCAGGGCGAAATCCGCCTTCAGCGGCGTTTCCACCAGGAAGCGGTTACCCTCGACCGTGACGACCTGCTTGCCCTCTTCAACCTCGGTGCCAAGACCTGTGGGGGTGAGCACGCCGCCAAGCCCCATGCCGCCCGCGCGGATCCGCTCGATCAGCGTGCCTTGAGGAACCAGTTCGCAGGTGATCTCGCCCGAGATCATCTTGGCCTGGGTTTCCGGGTTCAGGCCGATATGGCTGGCGATGACATGCCGCACGAGGCCCGCCGAGATCAGCTTGCCGATGCCGCGACCCGGCATGGCGGTGTCATTGGCAATGACGGTCAGACCACCGACGCCGCGCGCGACGATGGCGTCAATCATCCGTTCCGGCGTGCCGACCGCCATGAAACCGCCGATCATCAGGCTTGCGGCTTCGGGAATCATCGCCGCTGCCGCTTCGGGTTTCAACGCGCCCTTCATGCCGCCACTTCCCTTTCCAAGCCCACCGCCGCGCGTGCCGCCCGGGCAATCACCAGTTCCTCGTTGGTCGGAATGACCATGACCGTGGTTCGGGCAAAGTCGGACGAGATGACCTCGTCGTTCGCAACGTTCCGCGCATGGTCAATCTCGATCCCCATCCAGCCCAGCCGTTCACAGGTGCGGGCGCGGATCAGGCGAGAGTTCTCGCCGATGCCGCCACAGAAGATCAGAGCGTCGATGCCGCCAAGGGCGGCGGCAAGGCTGCCCAGTTCGCGCTGGCAGCGGAAAACGAAATGCTCGATCGCCTGCGCTGCCTCGGGCGTATTGGCCGCTTCGAGCGTGCGCATGTCGTTCGACAGGCCCGACAGGCCCAGCAACCCTGACTGGCGGTACAGCAGATCGGAGATCTGCGCGGCGGTCATGCCCTTCTGGTCCATCAGGTACAGCAGAACGCCCGGATCGACCTGCCCGCAGCGCGTGCCCATCGGCAGGCCGTCCAGCGCCGTGAACCCCATGGTCGAGGCCATCGAGCGCCCGTTCTGCAGCGCGCACATGCTGGCGCCGTTGCCCAGATGCGCCACGATCACCCGGCCCTCGGCCAGATGCGGCGCACGGCGGGCCAGTTCGCCCGCGATGTAATCGTAGCTCAGGCCGTGAAAGCCGTAGCGGCGCACGCCTTCGTCATACAGCGCCCGCGGCAGGGCGAAGCTGTCGCTGACCCGGGGGTTCGTACGGTGAAAGGCGGTGTCGAAACAGGCGACCTGCGGCACACCCGGATAGGCCGCCTTCGCCGCGCGGATGCCCGCAAGGTTGTGCGGCTGGTGCAAGGGCGCAAAGGGCGTCAGACGCTCCAGTTCAACCAGCAGGTTTTCGTCAGCGATGGCGGGTTTCGCATGGTGCGCGCCACCATGCACCACGCGGTGACCGATGGCGCACAGGTCAAGGTCGGGCCAATGCGCGCGAAAGCTGTCCATCACCGCAGTGATGGCAGCTTCATGGCTGGTCGGATCGCCGGAAGCAGCCAGGGCCAAGCCGCGGGCATCCTTCAGCTTCAGCACACCATCCGGCCCGATCCGGTCGGCAAGGCCCGAGGCAAGCGGCATTTCCCCGGTTTCGGGAAACAGCGCCACCTTCAGCGATGACGACCCGGCGTTCAGCGTCAGAACCGCCCGGGTCATTTCGCGGCCCCGGCAAAATGATGGATCGCGGCAACGGCACAGGACGCCAGCCGCGACATCGGGCTGTCGGACCGCGAGTTCAGGATCACCGGCACCTTTGCACCCAGCACCAGACCCGCGCCTTCGGCATGGCTCATGAAGGCAAGCTGCTTGGCCAGCATATTGCCCGCATCCAGCCCCGGCACCACCAGGATGTTGGCCCGCCCGGCAACATTTCCGGTCAGCCCCTTGGTGCGCGCCGCTGCCATGTCCACCGCATTGTCCATGGCCAGCGGTCCTTCGACCTGGCCGCCGGTGATCTGGCCCCGGTCTGCCATCTTGGACAGAAGCGCCGCATCGATTGACGACTGGATCGCCGGGTTCACCGTTTCCACCGCCGACAGCACACCGACACGCGGGTCCATCCCGAGGGACCGCGCAAGGTCGATGGCATTCTGGCAGATGTCGACCTTGGTCGGAAGGTCCGGCGCAATGTTGATCGCCGCATCGGTGACGAACAGCGGCTCGGGCTGGCCCGGCACGTCCATTACGAAGACATGGGTGAAGCGGCGTCCGATGCGCAGGCCGTTCTCCTTGTCCAGCATCGCGCGCAACAGATCGTCGGTGTGAAGATGCCCCTTCATCACGGCAGCTGCGCGCCCCTCGTGCACCAGCGCGCAGGCCCGTTCCGCCGCCGCCGTGTCGCCCGGGACGTCGATCACCTCGATGCCGGTCAGATCTGCGCCCATCTCCTGTGCAGCCTTGCGGATGCCCGCCTCCGATCCGACCAGGATCGGCGTGATGATGCTTTCCTTTGCCGCGAGCAGCGCACCGCCAAGCGAGTTCGCGTCATCCGGGCAGACCACGGCGGTCGGCAAGGCCTGTAGGGGCCGGGCCCGTTCCAGCAGCGCTTCGAAATGGCGATGCCGCTGCACCACGAGGCCCGGAACCTCGACCCCCTCGCGGTCGAACTTTTCGGTCGGGGCAAGCACCTCTGCTTCGCCGGTCAGGATCACGGCGTCATCGGTGATGCGCCGCACCTCGGTCTTCAGCCGGACGACGCCATCGGTCTTGGCCAGCACCTCGGCCCGCACCACCACCTCGTCGCCGGCATGCGCACGTGCAAGGAAATCAATCACCTGCCGGCGGTACAGCGTGCCGGGGCCGGGCAGTTTCGTACCCAGCACCGCCGAGATAAGAGAGGCTACGAACATCCCGGGGGCGACCCTCTCGGTGGCACCGTTGCCGTCCAGATCGCTGTCCTGCAGGTGCATCGGGTTGGTATTGCCCGACGCCACTGCAAACACATAGAGATCATCCGCCGTGATCAGTCGCCGCAGTTCGGCGACATCGCCGACCTGCAGCTCGTCATAGGTCCGGTTTACCAGATGCATTTCAGGTCCCGAGTTTGGCCGGCAGAGCCGCCGGAGACTTTCGACTGCTTCCGGTTGCCCCGCTGACCGGCGCGGGGGGTTCGGCGGGTGCCGTGTCGATGACCGGGGCAGGGTCGACCGCGGCGGCCGGTACCGGGGGCACAGACTGAACCGGCGCAAGTGTCTCGGTCGGAAGCATCGCTTTGATCGGAGGCGCGGCCTCGGGTCCGGTTGCCGAACCGGGGTCCGTGACGGTCACCAGGGCCGGTGCCAGCGGGTCTTTCAGCACGTCGCCGGTGACGGGCGGCAGGCCCAGAACTTCGTGGAACCGCTGCAAAAGCGACAGCGTGTGCGGCGACATTTCCTCGATCACGCCCGGGATGAACTGCACCACCTGCACGGCCAATGCGCGGTCAGCCGGATCGGGCAGAAGCAGCGGCAGCGTTTCGATCGCGCGCTCGGGCTCGAAGGTCGCGATCAGGGTCTGCTGATGGATCATCATCGCGCGACGATCCGCGCCAAGGCTGCGGAACGGCTCGTCCTGGGTCAGCACCTGGGCCGACCGCTCCAGCCGGTCGCGGCGCACCTGGCCACGGTCTTCCGCCAAGAGCACCAGCATCCGGATGACTGCCTCGGGGAAACCGCCCTGTTCCATGAACATCAGCGCGGCGGCGACTTCGGGCAGGCCGCGCAACTCGCCTTCGGTCTTCAGCGTACGGCGCGCCTCGTGGGTGCGGCCAAAGGCGCGCGCCCAGGGGGTGCCCCACATCGCATGGAACATCAGTTCGTTGTTCATGTCGCGGGTGTCGCGCAGGAAATCGATCATGTTTTCTGTCGTCTGCACCCAGAACGCTTCCATCGCGAGGAACGGGTTGGAGGCGGCGGCCTTGCGCCGGTCGGCCTTCACCTTTTCGGCCGCCGTGATCACGCCATGCATCGCCGGATTGCGCGTGGCCACCAGCGCCCGCGTCAGCCGGTTGGGGTGCATCGCCCGGCCCATCTCGGCGCTGCTTTCGGTAACCAGCGCCCGAACCATCGGGCGCAGCAGCGTGTCGTACAACTGCGCCTGAATCTCGGAGGCGCGGGCGACCGCGGCAAAGGGACGTTCGTCGCCCACGGTATCGTCCAGCGCGCGGATATCGGCAAAATTACGTTCGGTGAAGCCGACGGAGAACTCCTTGTGGCCGTCCTTCACCGTCACTTCCTCGATGGTCATCTCGTAAAGACCCGGGGCAAGCGCCTCGATGGTCTTCAGGGTCGAGGCAACCTCGGCATGTTCCTTCCTGGCGATCTTCGACGACACGAATATGCCAAGGTGCCCGACCTCTTCATGCACCATGTAGACGATGCGCTGGCCCCGGATGCGGATCTCGTTCACATCCGAATAGGTCTCGGCAATCCAGTTCAGCGCCTGCTGCGGCGGGGTGATGTTGTCGCCGTGGCTGGCGAAGACGATGATCGGCGCGCGGATCGCCTTGAGGTCGATCGGGCGGCCCGGCTCGATCCGCGCCTCGTTCTTGACCAGCCGGTTGCCGACAAACAGCTGCTCGACGATCCAGCGGATCTCCGGCTCGGTCATCAGGAAGAACCCGCCCCACCACTTTTCGAATTCCAGGAACGTCTCGTCGCCCTTGTCGATGTCGCGGAACAGGTCGGTGTACTTGCGGAACAGCGTGCGGCCGGGGTTCAGATTTTCGAAGTTCTGCACCAGATGCGCACCATCGAAGATGCCGCCGCCCAGGTCGGACAGGAACATCGGAATCCAGGTGCCGCCCATCACGCCCGCAGAATAGCGCATCGGATTTTCGCCGACCTTGCCCGCCCAGGGGGCCACGGGTGCGCCGTTGATCACCACGGGGCCGGTCAGGTCGGGGTTGGTGGCCGCCAGCAGCAGCGTGGCCCAGCCGCCCTGACAGTTGCCCGTGATGACGGGCTTCGAGGCGATCGGATGGCGCCGCATCACCTCGCGCACGAAGGCGGCCTCGGTGCGGGTGATGTAGGACAGGAACTGCCCCGGCTCCGGCTCGCGGCGGAAGGCAACAAAGTAGACCGGGTGACCGGCGGCCAGCGCCACGCCCACCTGGCTGTCGGACTTGAAGCCGCCGATGCCCGGTCCGTGGCCCGCGCGCGGGTCGATGATGATGTAGGGGCGGCGGCTGTCGTCAATCGTCACGCCTTCGGGTGGCGTGATCTTCAGCAGCATGTAATTCGACGGATAGGGCATGTCCTTGCCGTCCATGACCACTTCGTAATCATAGATCAGCACCGGCGGGCAGCCTGCCGCCTCATGTTCCAGAAAGATGTCGCCGCGCTTTCGCAGCGTGTCCACCGTCGGATCATGCGTTCCCAGGCATCGCGCAGGTATTCGGCATAGTCCGAACTGATGCGGCCTTCGGACTGCGCGCTGCGCAGACCCTCCATCAGGGCCTTGGCCTGTTCCACCGCCGCTTCGGCACGGCGCGAATGGGTTTCGGTCATGCGGGCCGACTGTCGCTGCGCGGCCGTCGACAGGATGTTGGAGCTTGCGGCCCCCGCCTCGATCTCGGCTTCAGTCAGCGCCATGCCCTTGCGCATCGCGGCAAGCAGGTCGTCTTCGGCGCGCGGAACCGGGTTCTGTGCGGCCGGATTGAACAGGTCGAAGATGCTGGCCATGGCTGATACCCCTTCAGGCGGTAATGGAAAAACCGCCGTCGATGTCATGGACACCGCCGGTCAGGTTGCGGGCCCTGGACGAGGCAAGGAAGGCGGCCATTGCCCCAACGTCCTCGATCGTGGCCAGTTTCTGGGTGGGCGCGCGCTGCTCGGCCGAGGCGAGAAGCTCGTCAAACTGGTCGATCCCGCTGGCCGCGCGGGTCTTGAGCGGGCCGGGCGACAGCGCATGCACGCGGATGCCCTTCTCGCCCAGTTCGGCGGCGGCGTAGCGGACGCTGCTTTCCAGCGCTGCCTTGACAGGCCCCATCATGTTGTAGTGCCGCACCACGCGCGATGCACCGAAGAAGCTGACCGACAGGCAGCACCCCCCGTTCGGCATCAGCGGTTCGGCAAGCCGGATCATCCGCAGAAAGGAATGCACAGAAATGTCCATGGCCAGCCCGAACCCCTCGGGCGAGCAGTCGATCACCCGGCCATGCAGATCATCGCGGGGCGCGAAGGCGATGGAGTGCAGCAGCGTATCCAGTCGTCCCCACCGGTCGGCGATCTGGCCGAACACCGCCTCAAGCTGGCCGGGCTGGCCCACGTCCAGCGGCATCATGATCTCGGCCCCAAGGTCTTCGGCCAACGGGCGCACAAACCGCTCGGCCTTGTCGTTCAGCCAGGTGACGGCCAGATCGGCCCCCTGCGCCTTCAGGGCCAGCGCGCAGCCCCATGCGATGGACTGCTCGTTTGCAATACCGACAATCAGCGCCTTCTGACCCTGAAGCGAAAACATCGCCGGAAACCCTTCGCCGCTTGCGACCGTACAAGGTCACCGTGGCGATGAGTCGTAACGGGCGGGTGACGGCGGTTTGACGCTTGAATGAACAGCGGCCCCAGCGCAAGCGGCGGTCAGGGGGGGGCCGCACTGGCGGACCTGCGGCGCAACAGAGCAGAGTCGCACGGCACCCGAAGCTGTGCGGCCGCCCGCTGCGGGACCGGACGGCTGTACATCGCCAAAGGCACCCGGCCGCCCCGCAAGCCGCTGCGCGCGTCGTCAGAAGGCAGCGCTGCAACGGTCCCCGCACGCCCCCGGATCGACGCCTGGACGTGAATATCCGGCCATGAAGATACGGCGTCACAGAACCGACACTCCCTTGCCCTAGCACAATGGTGACCAATTTGGTGGGGAGTTCGGAATGATTCGCGAATCTTCGATAATCCTGTCGGCGCTTGTGCTGATGGCGTCGGTTGCCGCGGCCAATGCGCAGCAACTGACAGTATACACAGCCCTCGAGTCGGACCTGCTGCCGGTCTACAAGGCCAGCTTCGAGGCGGCAAACCCCGGCATCAGTATCAACTGGGTGCGGGACTCTACCGGCGTCATCACGGCCAAACTGCTGGCAGAGAAGGACAATCCGCGCGCGGACGTGGTCCTTGGCACCGCGGCTACGTCGCTTTTGCTGCTGAAGTCAGAAGGCATGCTGGAGCCGTTCGCGCCGGTGGGCGTGGAAGTGCTGGATCCACGCTTCGTCGATCAGGACGCGCCGCCCTACTGGGTCGGCACCAACGCCTGGGCTGCGGCGCTGTGCGTCAATACCATCGAGATCGAAAAGGCGGGGGTCGCGATCCCGACATCCTGGGCCGATCTGGCCAAGCCGGAGTACAAGGGCATGATCGTGATGCCGAACCCCGCATCCTCGGGCACCGGGTTCCTTGACGTGTCGTCCTGGCTGCAGATGATGGGCGAGGAAAAGGG
>Ga0114976_10001198_pt1 | contig 16144 bp, 16 predicted proteins | sample S_130805_EF_Meta_FD_87319 | JGI IMG/M metagenome (GOLD analysis project Ga0114976, IMG submission 87319) | Freshwater microbial communities from Lake Simoncouche, Canada to study carbon cycling - S_130805_EF_MetaG | ecosystem: Environmental > Aquatic > Freshwater > Lake | place: Lake...
GGCCAACCACTGCCCTGTGGCCAGCGCCGACGCTGCCAGATGGGCCTGGGGCTGCAGGCACCATTGCCGCCCGCCGCTGCTGCCGCCACTGCCGATCACCACCCCCGGTCCAAGCGCCAGGGAAGCCAGGCATCGTCCATCACCAAGGTGGGCGGCGAGGTGTGGCCGCTCCTCGGGCGACGCCAGCCCCACCCATCGATCCTGATGCCAGGCGTCCTCAAGGGCCTCGACCAGGGGCCCTGGGGCGGTATCGGTCTCCAGCAGCAGCGGCCTCATCCGGCAGCCTCCCAGACCAGGGCCGGATCCACCGCCAGCCACGGCAGGGACGGACCCCACCCCGGGGCCAGACCCGGGGCCGTTGGGGTGGGGCCACGCCACTGCAGGGCCGCCAGATGGCCCAGCAACCGTCCGCCGATGCCGGTCTCGAACGCGGTGCTCACCATCCACCGGGGCTGCCCCCGCTCCAGGGCCGCCAGCAGGGGCCGTGGATCTCCCTCCAGCGCCGGCCGGCGCACCTGCCAGCCGGTCCACCGCCCCCGCAGCCGGGGGTCCCAACGCAGCGATTCATCCAGGGCCACCGGTAGCAGGGCCGCCAGGGCCGCCAGGCCCGCGGGATCGGTGGGGGCGAGGGGCTGCTCCAACCACTGCAACCGCGGCTCCTGCCGCAACCGCTCCGCCCAGGCCCAGGCCGTGGACCGATCCCAACCGCCGTTGGCATCCAACCGCAACCGGGCCCGGGCCGGCAGCCGCTCCAGGATCGCCTCCAGCAGCCGCCGCTCCAGGCCATCCGCCAGGGCCGCCACCTTCCATTTCACGGTGGGGCCTGCCGCAGGGCCGGAGCCAGAAGCTGGAGCGCTCTCCCCTGCGCTCAGGAGCCGCTCCAGGGCCGGCAGCGCCGCGGCCCCGGCCGGCAGCAATTGGGCCGAGGGCGGCGGCGCCAGCCACCCCCCGCGCTGCGGCGACCCCAGGCCCTCCAACTCCGCCAAGGCCTGCCCCAGGGCGAAGGCCAGCGGCGGCGGCAGAGGAGACGGCAAGGGAGACGGCAGGGGTGCCAATCGGGCCTCCAGGGCGGCACGGGGCTGGTGGCCGCTGAGGCCGGCGATGGCGGCATCGATCGCCTGGGCCATGGCCCCTGGCTCGAGGGCCGCCGCTTCGCCCCACCCCAGCCGGCCGTCCCCGTCCTCGAGCCGCAGCAGCCAACCCCGTTTTCCGCTCACCACCCCACGGGCGGTGACCAGCGGCTGCGGCAGAGGGAAGGCAAAACGCCGCCAACGCAGGCGCAGCATCGACGCGATCACGGCCCCGTCAACCAGGCACCGCAGGCCAGACCAATGGCCAGACCCACCCCACTGAGGGCCTGAAAACGCAGCGCCAGGAATTTGCTGCCCACGATCCGCTCCGGCTGGTCGTGCTGGTCCCCCAGCAACCGGATCAACTGGCGAGCCGGGAGCAGGCCAATCACCCCGAGCAGCGCCGTCCATGGCCACCAGCCCAGCAGCACGGGGGCCCCCTGCAGGGCCAGGCTGCCGGCCACGAACCAGGGCACCAGTCGGGCCGCCGCCCCGGTGCCCAGGCGCACCACCGGCGAGCGCTTGCCGTGGGCGGCGTCGTCCTCCACCTGATGGAAATGGGAGCAGAACAACACCAGGGTGGTGGCCAGGGCTGGCCCACCACCCAGCACCACGGCATCGGCCCAGGGCACCGTGGCGGCGGGCTCCGCCGGCGCCAGCGCCAGCAGGGCAGCGGCGGTGGCACAGGGACCGAAGGCCAGCCAGCAGAGGGGTTCCCCCAGTCCGCGGTAGCCCAGGCGGAACGGGGGGCCCTGATAGAGATAACCAAGCCCGCAGCAGGCCAGCACCAGCGCCAACACCAACGGCGTGCTGCGCAGGGCCACCAGGCCCATCAGGGCCAGCCCCACCAGCAGGCAGCCATGGGCCAGCCAGGCCACCCGATCGCGGCGGCCCGTGAGGTTCACCAGGGAGTGGGGCTTGCCCAGGGTGTCCACGCCGGTGTCGGCGTCGAAGACATCATTGGCCAGGTTTTCCCAGGCCAGCAGCAGCACCGCCGCCAGCAGAAACACCCCCAGTTGATCCGGGCGAATCGGCAGGTGACGGCCCAACCGCCAGCCGGCTGCCAACAGGACCGGCATCACCGCCACCGCATACATCGGCCACTTGATGGCGGCTTGCCAGAGACGACGACGATCAGCAACCCCAGGCACGGCGTAACGGCTTGCGACGACCTGATGCTCCGTCATGGCCGGTGCAGCCGTAGGGCGGGGAAAGGCCCATACATTTGAGCAGCTTTCCGTGCAGGGTTCGAGGTTCCGGTTGGTGCAGGCTCCCGTCACCTTCCCTGCGCTGTTGACGGCCGCTGCCGGCGCTGCTGCTGCTGCCAGCGTCGCTGGCTCCGTCCCTAGCGCCGGCCGGCGCCCCGACGACGACCCCGTGCTCAGCCTGGCGATGCCGCTGGCGAGCCTGGATCCCCTGGCGATGCTGCCCCACCTGGCCGGCCCAGACCACGAGGGGGGCTCCGGCTTCCGCTTCCTCTGGGATGGGGCCCCGGGCCTGTCGCTGGCCGCCTGCGGTCGCTGCCACAGCCTGGAGTTGAGCGGTCCCCGCCGCTTCGAGCTGGCCCAACGGTTCAGCAGTGTGAGCCTGAGCCGGCTGGTGGTTACCGCCACCCCCTGCCCGCCCCTGGCCCGACCGCGGGTGCTGCTGGCCTTCGCCTTCTTCGACAGCCCTCTACAGGGCGACCAGGGCGTCGCCGGGGTCGAGGCGGTGCTGCCCCGCTGGCAACTGAGTCGCCAGGGGCGCCATTGCTGGTTGCGACTGCAGCGCAGCCTGGGCGGTGCCATCACCCCCCGCAGCGTGGCCGAGGAACTGTGGGAGATGGCCCGCCTCCTGGAGCAACTGAGTGCGGCGGGGGCGGAGCGGCTCCCCGGCCCGTCGCCGGTGCACATCCTCACGCGCTCCAACTGGCAGGACGGCTACCGCACGGCGGTGGAGCGGACCCTGGAGCTGGTGGAAGAGGGAAGGCTGCAGAAACTGGTGCTAGCGGTGCGTCAGCAGCTCCAGCTCAGCGCGGCCCTGGATCCCCTCACCCTGCTTGCCCACCTGCGGCAAAGCCAGCCGGGCAGCTGCCGCTTCCTCTGGCAGCGATCCCCCCAGCAGGCCCTGCTCGGCGCCTCCCCGGAGCGGCTGCTCACCGTGCGGCAGGGTCAACTGCGCAGCGATGCCCTGGCCGGCACGGCGCCGATCGGCGAGCCGGCCAGCACCCTGCTGCAGTCCGGCAAGGATCGGCATGAACACGAGCTGGTGGTCGAAACGATCACGGCGGTGCTGCACCAGGCGGGGGTGCAGCCGCGGCGGCCGCGCCACCCACGGCTGGCGCGCCATGGCGCCCTGGTGCATCTGCACACCCCCATCACCGCCCGCCTGACGGGCCAGTTGCCCCTGGCCCTGGCGGAGGCGCTGCACCCCACCCCGGCCGTGGCGGGCCTGCCCCGTCGCGAAGCGATGGGCTGGCTGCGCAGCCTGGAGGGGTTCGAACGCGGACCCTACGCGGCGCCGATCGGCTGGATCGACAGCGAGGGGGATCTGGATCTACGGGTGGCGATCCGCAGCGGCATCCTGCGGGGCCGCCAGCTGGAACTCACGGCCGGGGCCGGACTGGTGCGGGGCTCCCAGCCGGAACGGGAACTGCAGGAGGTGGGCCTCAAGCTGGGGGTGCTGCAGCAACAGCTGAACCTGCCCCTGGCGGCCGGGGTTCAGCGGGCCAACAGCCGGGCCATCGTCTGATCCGCCAACGGAATCCCCCCCAGCCGTTCCACCTCCCGCACCCCCGTGGGGCTGGTGACGTTGATTTCACTGAGGCGGCCGTCGATCACATCGATGCCCACGAAGAACAGGCCCTCGGCCTTCAGGGCCGGCGCCAATTCGGCGCAGATGCGCCGTTCGGCCTCGGTGAGGTCGGTGGCTTCCGGGGCACCCCCCACCGCCAGATTGCTTCGGAATTCACCCCCAGTGGGCACCCGATTGACCGCGCCCAGGGGCTCCCCGTCCACCAGCAGGATGCGCTTATCGCCGGCGCTCACGCCCGGCAGGAAGGCCTGCACCATCACCGGCAACTGTTCCTGGGCGGTGACCAGCTCCAACAAAGCCCGCAGTCCGGGGGCCTTGCTGGAGGCGAACACCACCCCCTGGCCGGCTTTACCACCGAGGGGCTTGAGCACCACCTCGCCATGGTCTGCGGTGAAGGCGGCCAACTGGGCCACCCGGCTGCTCACCAGCGTGGGCGCCATCAGATGGCTGAAGCGCAGGGCGCCGAGCTTCTCATTCCAAGCCCGCAGGGCGGCGGGGCGGTTGAGCACGGTGACGCCGCGCCGTTCCGCCAGCTCCAGCAGATGGGTGGCGTAGAGGTAGGCCTCGTCCACCGGCGGATCCTTCCGCATCCACAACCAGCGGAAGTGGTCGAGGGGCAGCAGCCGGGGCTCCCCAAGCCGCACCCAGGGGCTGGGCACCTGCCAGCCCCCGGGGCCGAGCGCGATCAGCTCCAAGGTGGCGGCCTGGACCTGGGCCCAGGCCCCATGGCCCCCACTCCCGCCCGCAGCCCGATCGTCGGACGTGAGAACTGCGCTGAGATCGGCTGGGGTGCAAACCCACACCCCCTGGCCCGCCCGCTGGGCCGCCTGCATCAAGGCCACGCTCGAATCCTTGGCGGGATTGAGCCGGGTGATCGGATCGATCACAAACAGGTGGCTGTCACGCTCCAGGGGGCTGTCCCGTTCCAGCAAGGGGATGGTCACGCCGTCAGTCGCAACAGACGATCGAGCTCGCCCCGGGCCTCAAGGGCGTGGAGATCGTCGCAACCGCCAATCCCGCGATCGTCGACGAAGATCTGGGGCAAGGTGTTGCGGCCGTTGGCCCGGCGCATCATGGTCTGGCGGCCCATGTCATCGCCGTCGATGAGGTATTCGCTGTAGATGACCCCCTTGCGATCCAGCAGCCCCTTGGCGCGGATGCAGAAGGGACAGAAGCGCCAGGTGTAGATCTCCACCTTGGCGGGGTTTCCCTGGTTCGCCATCGAGTCCCTGTTGCCAGCCCACGGCTGGCATCCTAGGTGGGGCAAAGGAAGGGCTCAGGGCCTGGACTGATACGGTCGGGACCATTCTTCCAGCAGCTCCGGTGCTCGACCTCACCGACTTCAAGCGCGATCTTTCCGAACTCACCGACCGCCTGGGCCATGCCCAGGACTGTCTTTGACGTCCCTGCCCTGAAAGCCCGCCAACGGGATCTCGAACAACTGGCCTCCCAGCCCGACTTCTGGGACGACCAGCAGCAGGCCCAGAAGCAGATGCGCCTGCTGGATGAGGTGAAGGCCCAGCTGGAACAGCTGGATACCTGGCGTGGGGCCGTGAACGATGGCCAGGCCACCCTGGAGCTCTACGACCTGGAGCCCGACCTGGATCTGCTCACGGAGGCCAACAGTGGCCTGCAGACCCTGAAGGCCGACCTCGACCGCTGGGAGCTGGAACGCCTGCTCAGTGGCCCCTACGACAAGGAGGGCGCCGTGATCAGCATCAACGCCGGTGCCGGTGGCACCGATGCCCAGGATTGGGCGCTGATGCTGATGCGGATGTACACCCGTTGGGCCGAGGACCACCGCATGAAGGTGACCGTGGCGGAACTCTCCGAAGGGGAAGAAGCGGGGATCAAAAGTTGCACGATCGAAATCGAGGGCCGCTACGCCTACGGCTACCTGCGCAATGAGAAAGGCACCCATCGCCTGGTGCGCATCTCCCCCTTCAACGCCAACGACAAGCGCCAGACCAGCTTTGCCGGCGTGGAGGTGATGCCGAAACTGGAGGAGGAGGTGAAGCTCGACATCCCCGACAAGGACCTGGAGATCACCACGTCCCGCTCCGGCGGCGCCGGCGGTCAGAACGTGAACAAGGTGGAAACGGCCGTGCGGATCCTGCACATCCCCACCGGCCTCGCCGTGCGCTGCACCCAGGAACGCTCCCAGCTGCAGAACAAGGAAAAGGCCATGGCCCTGCTGATGGCCAAGCTGCTGGTGATTGCCCAGGAGCAACGGGCCTCGGAAATCGCCGACATCCGCGGCGACATCGTGGAAGCCGCCTGGGGTAATCAGATCCGCAATTACGTCTTTCACCCCTATCAGATGGTGAAGGATCTGCGCACCAGTGAGGAAACCACCGATGTGCAGGGGGTGATGGACGGCGACCTCGATCCCTTCATCCAAAGCCTGCTGCGGCAGGGGGTGGAGGTGGGAGCCGCGGTGGAGCCCTGACCGGGCCGGTGGCAGGATCGGGATCTTGCCCCGTTCCCAGGCTCCCCGGATGACGACCGAGCCCCCGACTGCCTCGCCCGGTTTTGTCAAGCTGGCCATGCGCAACATGGTGCGCAAGGGCCGCCAGAGCCTGGTGCACTTCGGCCTCACCGCCCTGGGCCTCACCGGGTTTCTGGTGTTGATCGCCTGGCTCGGCCGTCCCCAGCTGCCGCAATGACCCTCACCCTGGATCTGGCCTTTGATCTGAGCGATGCCCTCGACCCGGCCCTGCGGGTGCAGGTTGGCGCCATGGCGGATCCAGACCAGGCCGAGACCCTCTGGGGGGAGCGGCTGCGGGACTGGCTCACGGCCCTGCAGGCGGAGTTACCCAAGGCCCTGCAGGCGGAGGGCTACAGCCTGGGCCTGCAGTTGGTGAGCGATGGGGAGATGGCCGAGCTCAACCAGAGCTGGCGGCACCGCTCCGGCCCCACCGATGTGCTGGCCTTCGCCGCCCAGGAAGGGGGGCCACCGCTGCCACCGCTGCAGGACAGCGAGGCTCAGCTCAGTCCCGAATGGGGCGCGGCCGACCTGGGCGACCTGGAGCTGGGCGACATCGTGATCTCCCTGGACACGGCGGCGCAGCAGGCGATCGAGGCGGACCACAGCCTCGAGCAGGAAGTGTTGTTCCTGGCCAGCCATGGGCTGCTCCATCTGCTCGGTTGGGACCATCCGGATGACGCCAGCCTCAAGGCCATGCTGGCGCGCCAGGAGCGGCTGCTGGCCCGATGAACCGGCCGGGCTGATACGTCCATCGAGGAAGGGGGTAGGGTTTTAAAGCCTCACTGCGCCTACGGCGTCGATGGCTCTGTTGGTTCCCGAGGATCTGCCACGGCCCGTTCAGCCGATCCCCCCGGATCATCGAGGGAACGTGGACGTCCATCGGCGCGGCAGACAAATGCGGGTGAGCGCCTGGAAAGTGGCGGGGGATCTGCCCGCCAGCTTCCGCTATGCCGCCCAGGGGCTGGCCTACAGCTTTGCCAGCCAGCGCAACTTCCGGATTCATGTGGCCACCGGGGCAGTGGCCTTCAGCCTGGGCCTGTGGCTGGGGTTAACGGTGGATCGGCTGGCGGTGCTGGTGCTGACCGTGGCGGCGGTGCTGGTGCTGGAACTGCTCAACACCGCAACGGAGGCGGTGGTGGATCTGGCGATCGGCCGCCAGTTTCACCCCCTGGCCCGGATCGCCAAGGATTGCGCCGCCGCCGCCGTGCTGGTGGCCGCCATGGCCTCGCTGCTGATCGCCACCCTGCTGCTGGTGCCGCCGCTGCTGGAACGCCTCGGTCTTTGAATGGCGGCAGCAGCAGCGGCCGCCATGTTTCTGGTTCTCGACAACTACGACAGCTTCACCTTCAACCTGGTGCAGTACCTGGGCGAACTGGCCACGGACTTTCCCCTGGCGGCCGATCTGCGGGTGGAGCGCAATGACGCCCTCAGCCTGGAGCAGATCCGGGACCTGCAGCCGGCGGCGATCCTGATCTCTCCCGGTCCTGGGGATCCCGATCAATCGGGGGTCTGCCTGGAGGTGCTGCGGGAGCTGGGACCCACCGTGCCGATCCTGGGGGTCTGCCTGGGGCACCAATGTCTGGCCCAGGTGTATGGCGGCAAGGTGGTGCGGGCTGCGGAGCTGATGCATGGCAAAACCTCCCCGGTGCGCCACGGCGGCCAGGGGGTGTTCGCCGGCCTACCCGATCCCCTCACCGCCACCCGCTATCACAGCCTGATCGCGGACCGCGCCAGCCTGCCCGCCTGCCTGGAGGTGACCGCCTGGCTGGAGGACGGCACGATCATGGGCCTGCGCCACCGGGACTATGGCCACCTCCAGGGGGTTCAGTTCCATCCGGAGAGCGTGCTCACCCAATCCGGCCACCAGCTACTGGCCAATTTCCTGCGGGAGGCGTCCAGCTGAACGGGACACCCGGAACGCCACTGCTAGTTTCGCGCCAATGCCAGGGCCCCGGGCCCACCCCGTTCCGCCCATGGCCCCCGTCCGGCGTCCCGCTCCCGCCCGTACCGTCCACGGACCCGTCCGCCTGGCACGACTCGGCCTGAGCGCCGCCCTGCTGGCCCTCTCCGCCAGTCCTCCGGCCCTGGCTGGCGGCGGCGTCAGCATCACCAGCTACGGCCATAGTGCCCTGTTGATCCAGGGGGGCGGAGCGCGGGTGCTGCTGAACCCCTTCCAGGCGGTGGGCTGCGCCGCCGGCCTGGCCGAACCGCGCCTCAGTGCCGATGTGATTCTGGCCAGCAGTCGGCTCAAGGATGAGGGGGCGCCGGTGGCGGCGGGGCGGTTGCTGGTGAAACCGGGGTCGTATCGGGTGGCGGGCCTGCGTTTCGAAGGCATCTCCCTGCCCCATGATCGTTTCAATGGCCGTCGCTTCGGGCAGTCCACGGTGTGGCGCTGGAAGCAGGGCGGCTTGGACTTCGCCCATCTGGGGGGCACCGCGGGCCAGCTGGCCCCAGCGGATCGGGTGCTGCTGGGGCGCCCGGACGTGCTGATCCTGGGGGTGGGCGGCGGGGCCAAGGTGTATTCCGGCAAGGAGGCTGCGGCGGTGGTCCAGGAGCTGCAGCCCCGGCGGGTGATCCCGGTGCAGTACGGCGGTCCCGCCGGTCCGGGGTGTGATCAGGGTCCGCTCCAACCCTTCCTGGAGGCCATGGCCGGCACAACGGTGACCCGACCTGGAACCAGCCTGAGCCTGTCCGCCCCCCTCGGGGAGGGCACCGTGATCACCGTGATGCGCTGACAGGTCGGTGTCATCCAGCTGACACCGACCTGTCCGCAATCGGCCAGGCTCCGTTCAAGGAGATGACTGCCAAGGGCAGGGGCCTCCGAAGACAGTTGCGGCACATCAAACCCCGAGGGCTGCGGGGTTAGGGCACCGTGCTGAGGCTGAATCCCGCCAACCGGAGCGCAGCACAACCTGCCATCGCAGCCTCAACGCTGCCGGCCGGCAGCCTGATCCTGTTCCCCACCCCCCTTGGGGCCAACACCCTGCGCCAGGAACTCCGCCGCGGCGGCTGGCTGCCCTGGAATCACCACGGCAGTCCCCTCTCCGACCTGGTGGTCCTCCAGCAGCTGGCCCTGGGCAGCCTCTCCAGGCAGCTCGAAGTGCTGGCCCAGAACCAGCCTGACCACCAGCGGACCGGCCACGCCGGTGGCGGTCAGCTGCCGGTGGGCTCGATCCTGACCCAGGCCGGTGCGGCGCCATCCCCAGGCCCTGAGTGGCTGCCCTGCGATGGTGCCCTGCACACCGTGACGGCCTACGGGAGCCTCAGTCGGAGGCTCGGCCATCGCTTCGGCGGGGATGAATTACTGAACTTTGGCGTGCCGGATCTACAGCCCCACGGAACTCCGGGCCGGAGCCAGCCCCCTCGACGAGCAGCGGCCCTGCGCCACTGGGTGTTGAGTGAATCCCTGGCGATCAGCCTGCCAATCGGCACCATCCTGCCGATCGCAACGGATCTTGGCCTCATCGGCAACCAGCTGCAGCTGATCCAAAGCGGCTGGCTTCCCTGCCGCGGCGAGCGCTTGGCGGTGCTCGATCCTGCCGATCAAGAGCTGTTTGCGGTGAGCGGCAAAGGCTTCGGGGGCAGCACCCTGCAGTTCCACTTGCCTGATCTGCGCGGGATGGCCTGGCCTGGACGGGACGGGAACCGACTGGACTTCGCGATCCGCTTTCGATGAGGGCCGGGGCCACGCCCCCAAGCCAAGCTTCAACTGAGCAAACCCAGAGTTTGCAAGGGATCCAGGCTGGCAATCCGCAGACCTTCCTTAGTCTCCAGCACCACCCCCTTGGCCCGCAGGCGCGACAGGATGGAGCTGGTTGTGGCCCGAGCCAGACCGGCCAGGATGGCGATCTCCCGCTGGGGGAGCGGCGGGATCACCGCCAGGGGATCGTGCTCCAGGCTGGCGGATCGGGCCAACTCCATCAGGGCCGCCAGCACCCGGGTGGTGGCCGCCTCCTGGGCCAGGCCAAGACGGTGGCCCTGAGCCATGAGGCGCCGCCCCAGATGGACCGCCAACGCAAAGGACAATTCCGGAGAGGTGCGCAACAGGCCCTCGAAGGTCGAGCGCCGCAGCTTGAGGCCCGACGAGGGGACGAGCGCCACCACATCGGCGGTGCGTTGGTCTTGGCGGAACAACATGGCCAACTCCCCGAACAAGTCTCCGGGTCCGAGCAGGGCCACCGTGACCTCCTGGCCACTGAACGAAAAGCGACGGACCTTGGCCAGTCCATTCAGAAGCAGAAAGACGCTATCGCTCCAATCCCCCTGAACGATCAATGGGTGATCAGCCGCCGCCTCAAAGGGACGGTGATCCGCTAATAGGCTCGTCAAAAGCTGGTGTGGCACCTCCCTGAACAGCGGCAGCCCTTGACACAGAGCGTGTTGGGACACCTTCGAAGACGATTCACGAATCGGCTCAGCTTCTCACGAAGCAAGAATTGAGCGAACGATTCAGCGAGTCGCGGCAAAGATATGGTCATGATTGCGAGGGAAGGGCGGGATTCTCCACCCGCACCAGCCCCAGATCGCCCCCTTCAGCGCCCTTCAATCAGGCGATAGGCCTGCCAGAAGCGTCGCATCTGCTCACCGGTGCCCACGCTCACCCGCAGGGCGCCATCGATCAACGGTTTGCCCGTCATCGCCCGCACCAGGATGCCGGCCTCCTGCCGCAGCCGTCGGTCCACCGCCGCCACGGCCCCGTCCGGCCAGATCAGCAAATAGTTGCCACCGGCGGCGTGGTGGCGCACCTGATGGGCGAGGCATTGCTCCACCAGCCAATCCCGGGCCGCCCGCACCTCGGCCACGTAGGTGTCCACATAGGCCTGATCCGCCAGGGCGGCATAGGCGGCGCAGACAGCAAAACTATTGACGTCGTAGGGACCGGTGACCCGGCTGACCCGATCCACCAGGGCGGGGGCACCCCAGGCGAAACCGATGCGCAGGCCAGCGATCCCGGCGGTTTTGGAGAGGGAACGCAGCACCAGCAGGTTGGGGTAGGCCGCGAACGGATCGCCGTCCGCACCGGCCTGGGCCACCAGCACCGGCAGCACGCTGTCGCCGGTGAAGGCCTCGTAGAGCTCATCCACCACCACCAGGGTGTGGGGCGCCGAGGCGGCCAAGGCCAGCACCTGGGCGGCCTCCAGCCGCGTGCCGGTGGGGTTGTTGGGATTGCAGAGCAACAGCAGCCGCGGTGGCGGATCGGCGGCCAGGGCCGCACTCACCTCGGCCAGGGGAAAGGCGAAGCCCGGCAGGGTGTAGGGAATGGCCTCGATTCCCATCCCCTGCATCTGGGCGCAGGGGCTGTAGTAGCCGAAGGTGGGGCTGGTGGTGAGCAGGCGATCACCGGGGGCGCCGTAGGCCTGAAACACCGCATGGATGGCGGCGTCGACGCCGTTGAAAATGCCGACATGGGACGGGGTAAGGCCGGCGCACGACCCGCCCAGGGCGGCGAGTACCGCCTGCCGCAGCCCGTCGTATTCGGGGTAGATGGCGTAGTGCTCGGCGGGCAAAGCCCGGATCGCCGCCACCACCGCCGGACTGGGGCCCAGGGTGTTCTCATTGAAGTCGAGCCGCAACAGGCCCCGCCGCCCCTCCAGGGGAGCGCTATAGGCCTGAAGAGATTCCACTTCGGCACGGGCCGGGGGCACGGCAGCCGGTCCAGCGGGGCGAGGGGAAGGGGTCATGGCTCGACGCTAAGCCTGATCACATCCGCTCCAGGGTGGGAATTCCAAGCAGGCCCAAGCCCTGCTTGAGGGTGTCGGCGGTGAGGCGGCACAGGGCCAGGCGGGAGCCACGGCGGGGCGCCTCGGCCTTCAACACCGGCACCTGGTCGTAGAAGCGGTTGAACACCTGGCTGAGTTCAAATAGATAGGTGGCCAGACGGTTGGGCAGCAACTCCTGCTCCACCTCGGCGATCACCGCATCGAATTTCAAGAGCTCCCGCACCAGGGCCCACTCCTGGGGTTCACTGAAATGCAGGGGACCGTCCGGGGTGAGGAGGCCGGTGATCGCTCCCTGATCCGCGTCGGCCAGGGCATCGCCCCCCTTGCGGGCGATGCCCGCAATCCGCACCACCGCATAGAGCAGATAGGGCGCCGTATTGCCCTGCAGGGCCAGCATCCGATCAAAGCTGAACTGATAGTTGGTGATCCGGTTCTGGCTGAGGTCGGCATACTTCACCGCCGCCAGACCCACGGTGGCGGCCACGTGGGCAATAAAGGCCTCGTCTTCGTGGCGCCCTTCCTCCAGCAGGCGTCGCCGCAGATCGGCTTCCGCCCGCTCGACGGCTTCATCGAGCAGATCCTTGAGGCGCACGGTGTCGCCGGAGCGGGTTTTGAGCTTCTTGCCGTCGTCGCCCTGCACCAGGCCGAAGGGCACATGCTCCAGCCGTCCCTCGCTCGGAATCCAGCCGGCCCGGCGGGCCACCTGGAACACCCCGGCGAAATGATTGGCCTGGCCAGCATCGGTCACGTAGATCACCCGCCGGGCCCCATCGCCTGTGGGAACGGCCGCCAAGCGATAGCGAATGGCCGCCAGATCGGTGGTGGCGTAGTTGAAACCACCATCACTCTTTTGCACGATCACCGGCAGGGGCTTGCCGTCCTTGCCGCTCATCCCTTCCAGAAACACACACTTGGCGCCGTCGTCCACCACCAGCAGGCCGCCGGCCTCGAGGTCGGCCACCACCGCCTCCAGATAGGGGTTGTAAAACGATTCCCCCCGTTCGTTGAGATCAATCCCCAAGCGGTCGTAAATGGCCTGGAACTCGCGCCGTGATTGGTCACACAACAACTGCCAAGCCCGGCGGCTCACCGGATCCCCGCTCTGCAGGCGCACCACCTCCTCACGGGCGGTGGATTGGAACACTTCATCCTCATCAAAGCGGGCCTTGGCCTGGCGATAGAACGCCACCAGATCGCCGAGATCCACGGCATCGGCGGTGGTGAGGGCCTCCGGTGCCACCTGCTTGAGGTGGGTGATCAACATGCCGAACTGGGTGCCCCAATCGCCCACGTGGTTGAGGCGCAGCACCGCATGGCCGCGGAAGGCCAGAACGCGAGCCAGGGCATCACCAATGATGGTGGAGCGCAGATGGCCCACATGCATCTCTTTAGCGATGTTGGGGCTGGAGAAATCGACGATCACCGGCAGCCGCTCTGGAGCCTCGGGCACCCCCAGGCGCGGATCGCCCACCCGCCGGCGCACCTCCTCGGCCAACACCTCCGGGCGCAGGGTGAGGTTGAGGAAGCCGGGACCGGCAATCTGGGGCGGCTCGCAGAGGGCGGTGAAGGCCGGATCCGCGCTGAGCTGGGCCACGATCGCCGCCGCGATGGCCCGGGGTGCCTGCTGGAGGGGCTTGGCCAGGGCCAGGGCGCCATTCACCTGAACATCACCGAACTCCGGCTTGCTGGCCGGAGCCAGCTGGGGATCCAGGGGGGTGCCGGCCGCCGTGGCCGCCGCCGCCGCCTCGGGGAAGGCACGCTCGATGGCTCGGGCGAGGCAGGCGTGGAGCTCGGCGGAGAGACGGAGCATGGGCAGATCGGGCGGCCGCAGCGGGAGCACAAGCCAACCACTGTAAGGACGCTTTTGAACTAGAACAACGCCGTTCGTGTGAAATCGTTGTCTCAGGATCGATGCGACAATGACGCCGATTCAATAACGAGTGCATGACAGTCACGGCCGCCTCTATGGAAGGGACGAGGGTCGGTCCCTCTCCCTACCGTCCCGAAATTGACGGCTTGCGGGCCCTAGCGGTGATCGCGGTGATCATCAACCACACCAATGCCAATCGCCTTCCGAGTGGATACCTCGGTGTGGATATCTTCTTTGTGATTTCAGGATTTGTAGTCACCTCATCCTTGGCGAACCATCGCCAGGAATCGGCCCGGGACTTTTTTCTGGGGTTCTATGCCCGAAGGGTGAAGCGGCTGGTGCCCGCCTTGCTGGTGTTCGTGGTGATCACCTCAGGGCTGATCAGCCTGTTCGATCCCGACCCTGGAGAAGCCCTGGGGCTGGGCATCAGGGCCCTGTTCGGGATCGCCAACCTGAATCTCTATGCTGGAGCCACCGACTACTTTGCCAAAGCAACGGAGTTCAATCCCTTCACCCATACCTGGTCGCTGGGGGTGGAGGAGCAGTTTTATCTGTTATTGCCGGGGTTGATCTGGTTCAGCGGTTTTGGACGGAGCGGCGGCAAAGGGGATCGGCAGCTGCAGGGGTTGATGACGATTCTGTCGGTGGCCTCACTGGTGGCTTTTCTCTATCTTTATCCCCGCGATCAACCGGGGGCCTACTTCTTGATGCCAGCCCGGCTCTGGGAGCTGGGGGCCGGCTGTCTGCTGTTTTTAAATTTACGAAAGCCTGGGGGGGTGCTGCGGACAATCGCCGCCTGGCCGCCGCTGCTGATCACAGGTTTACTGCTGGGATCGCTGCTGCTCCCGGTGAACTGGGCCATCCTTGCCACTCCCCTTGTTGTGGCCCTCACCGCCTGCCTGATTGCCGCCCTACGGCCCGGTACCAGCGCCTATGCCCTGTTCACCCACAACAGCGTGGTGGGGATAGGATTGATGTCCTATTCCCTCTACCTCTGGCATTGGAGTGTGCTGGCGCTGAGTCGCTGGACCGTGGGGATTCACTGGTGGTCGATCCCATTCCAAGCCGCCTTGATGGCCGGCCTGGCCTATGGATCCTATCGTTATATTGAAACCCCCCTACGTCGATCCAGCTGGTCGGGCCAGCCATGGCACACCCTTGGATTGGGCGTACTGGCGTCTGGTGTTGCCACCGGCATGGTGTTCACCACAGCCCGGTTGGGGAGCAAACACCTCTATCTCGGCAAAACGGCGCCCCAACATTCCTTTGATCCAGCCTTGAGGGCACTTCGGAAGGATTGCGCCATCAAAACCAACGGTGAGAATGCCCAGGAGATTCGCAGCCATGGCCAGCGCTCCTGCACCCTTCCGCCCCGCCTGAACGGGGCGCAGCGCATCCTGCTGATGGGCGATAGCCATGCCATGCAGTATCTCCCCCTGATGCTTGCGATCCAGAGCACGCGCGGGGCCGGACTCGGCCATCTCTCAACCCTAAGAAGTCTTTTTCCTCCCCAACCCTATGTTGATCAAGAGATCAACAGGGAACTATGGCAGCAGGTGAACGGGATTCGGCAGGAGTTTTACGACGCCCGTTTTTCCGAGCTGAAGGCGGGGGATCTTGTGGTGATCAGCAATCGCTACGAGCAACACTTTATTCACCAAAAGCCCACGACAGAAGAGAATGATCTCCATCAAGTGCTGATGTCTGAACAGTGGACACCTGTTGACGAAGCCACGGCCTTCCAACAATGGCTCAGCCGGCTGGGAACCATGGCTGATCAAGCCAACAACCAAGGGGTGAATGTGGTGGTGGTGGCACCCTCGCCAGTCTTTTGGATTGATCGAGAATTGCCCCGATCGTTTCCCCAAGGGATTTGCTCTCCCCAGTGGTTCCGCCTCGCCATTGCCGACGAATGCCCAAGCTCCTACAGGGAGGAACGCCGCACGATGGAGGCCAGGATGGAACCGTTTCGGGCAGGCCTGAACCAGCTCGCCCGTCGCCATCGGAATCTCTATGTTTATGATCCCTTCCCGCTGCTCTGCCCTGCATCGCAAACCCAATGCGGCACCGTGATCAATGGCGTTCAGATCCATGACGATTACAGCCACTTATCGACGGAAGGTGCCCTTTCTCTGCTGCCGGATTTCAAAGGGTTTCTAAGTCGCCATCGGCTGCTGAAGGCAGGGGGGTAGAGGGCGGTTCA
>Ga0114976_10001199_pt1 | contig 16137 bp, 14 predicted proteins | sample S_130805_EF_Meta_FD_87319 | JGI IMG/M metagenome (GOLD analysis project Ga0114976, IMG submission 87319) | Freshwater microbial communities from Lake Simoncouche, Canada to study carbon cycling - S_130805_EF_MetaG | ecosystem: Environmental > Aquatic > Freshwater > Lake | place: Lake...
GTCAAATAATCCAGACAGGATTCCCGGTTGTTCATTTGTCTGATACTGTTCAAGAGGTATTGGATTTAATGGATAGCTACGAATTGTTTCATCTTCCCGTTGTTGAAAAAGGAGTGTATATTGGTTTAATAAGCAAGGCGGTGTTGGAAGATACTTCAGATGAACAAAAGCGGGTAAGCACTTTTAGGCCCCTTCTTTCCCCGGTTTCCTGTAACGATCAGGCCTTTTTTTTTGATGCCCTGCAGCTGATGGTAGCTAATTCCTTAAGCCTCTTGCCGGTAATTCAATCAGATATTTTTGCCGGCGTTATCACAGCGAAAGAACTTTTACGCGTAATAGCCGGGTTTTTAAATACCCAAGATAAATGTGGTGTACTTGTTATAGAATCCGATCCATTGCGATTTTCACTGGGTGAAGTAAATCGGCTGATTGAATCTAACGACCTCAGTATACTCCATTTTAGTTCCCGGCGCGAATCAGGATTGCTAATAGCAACTTTGCTGGTTAGTAAATTAGACATTGCTACTGCCGTTGCCACCCTTCAACGGCATGGATATGTAGTAAAATATTATTTTGGAACTGGGGAAGAAGATCATGAGGTGCAGGAAAACTTTCAGCATCTGCTTTCTTACCTGAATATTTAACCAGGTAAGCGGAATGTGCGCCATGATATTATCCCAAACATTTACTGTTGAACTGTTTCCAGGGCGTAATTTGTTCCGCACTAAACTAATAGTAGCTGTCATCTGCTACTTTGCTACAGTAGCAACCGCTCAGGTTCCGCGCATATCGGCGCAAGCCAACACAACTAAAATTGATACCGCTGCCTCGTTGACTAACCTGCAAATTGCAGAAGTGATTATTACCGGCAATGCTAAAACACGCCCCTTTATAATTTTGCGGGAAGTACCCTTTCGGAAAGGAGATTCGCTCTCTATCGAAAATCTCCAGCAGCAGATGAAATTGGCCAAAGAACAGTTGATGAATACTACCCTGTTTGTGGATGTAGACGTTTTTATCAGCACACGCATACAAACTTCGCAGCAGCGACAGGCAATCATTACCATTTCTGTAAAAGAAAGATGGTACCTTTTTCCGGTTCCCTATTTTAAACTGGTTGACCGAAATTTTAATCAGTGGTGGGTAGAACAAAATCGAAGCCTCGACCGAGTTAATTACGGGTTGAAATTTATTCAGAATAATTTTACCGGAAGAAACGATAACCTCGATATCTGGTTGATAACAGGCTACAATAAACAAATTAGCTTTCGGTACCAACTTCCCTTCATTGATACGAAACTGAAGAGCGGATTAAACATGGGCTTTGCCTATGCAACACAAAAGGAATTGAATTATAGTACCCAAAACAACAAGCAACAATTTTTTAAACAAGATACTATAATGCGCGAAACCGTTCGATTTGACATTACGTATTCCTATCGGCCGGATGTAAAACAAAGGCATTATTTTAGATTTTCCTATAACAAAGAACATGTAGCCGACACCATCGTTAAATTGAACCCGCAATATTTTCCGGTTTCCGGAAGCCTGATTAATTGGTTCGATTTCAACTACCAGTTTAAATATTTCAACGTCGATTACATTGCGTATCCAACCCGTGGATGGATGCTCGAAGCAAATCTTTATACCCGGATGCTTCAAAAAAAATTTGATTTATGGCAGGCTTCTGCCCGCCTGGTTTATGCAATTCCCCTGAAACCTGATGTGCGATTTTTTCACCTAGAAGGAATAGCAGTTGCTAGAACACCGGTAAATAATGCTTTTGTTAATCAACGACTTATCGGATATGGTTACACACAAATGCGTGGTCTAGAATACAATGTGGTAGATGGATCGGCCGCCGGCATTGTAAAAACCACTTTTCATCAGCGGGCCCTGTCTGTTATTTTACAAAACCCGGTAAGCAGCAAAACGCACGACCGGATACCTATTCGGGTATTTGTAAAGGCTTATGCAGATCTGGGGTATGGATATAACCGGTACGGACAAAGCTCCAACACCCTCAATAATTCTCTGCTAAGAAGTTGGGGTATTGGAATTGATATAGTTTCTATTTATGATTTTGTATTTAAAATTGAATACAGTATGAATCAACTGGGCAGGGAAGGTGTATATTTACATAGCAGAAATGATTTTTGAGTAGATGCCGATACCCCGCGAAACTTGCTACCGCAGCATGTAGAAGTTCCGACACAAATATTCTTTTTCATGAAAGTTGCCATTTATAGCCGAGGACTGGATACAGAACAGGGGGCGCACCTCGATATCTTGTTGGAAGCCCTTACCCGCTTCGAAGTTTGTATTCTGATTTACCAACCACTTTTATTACAGTTTAACCAGGTTACCGTTCGGTTTCCAACACTCGTGCCCTTTGCAACTTCTGCAGATCTGCCGGAAGAGCTGGATTGTCTTATCAGCCTGGGCGGCGATGGAACTTTACTCGATACCGTTACCCTCGTAAGAAACAAAAAAATACCAGTACTTGGCATCAATTTCGGAAGATTGGGCTTTTTAGCAGACATTAGCCGCGAGGAGCTTTCATCCGCAGTAGACGCGCTTGTGAACCGCACTTTTATCATCGACAAAAGAACCCTGATACACCTCGATTCTGATAAAAATCTATTTGGCGATGCACCATTCGGGCTCAATGAATTTGCCATTCATAAGCGAGACACCTCCCCGATGATAAAAGTGCATGCCTACCTGAATGGAGAGTTTCTTAATACCTATTGGGCGGATGGGTTGATCGTTTCTACCCCTACCGGCTCAACCGGCTATAACATGAGCTGCAATGGCCCCATCCTTTTTCCAGAGTCGTCGAGTTTTGTAATTACCCCGGTGGCCCCCCATAATCTGAATGTAAGGTCAATTATAGTGCCAGACACTAGTGTTATTTCCTTCGAAATAGAAAGCAGGGCCGATATGTTTATCTGTGCCCTAGATGCCAGAAGAGAGATAGTAGACAAATCGATTCAATTAGCCGTAAAAAAGGAGGCTTTTGGGGTAAATCTGGTACGATTGAATGAAAATAGCTTCCTTTCTACCCTGCGAACTAAGCTCGCATGGGGGCTTGATAAAAGAAATTAACATTTTTTATAACGATTTTTGCTGTTTTTTTACAACAAATTCTGTCCTTTCTCTTTATTCAATGCCTAGAAAATACCTGATAATACCCTTTCTGGCCTTCGGCTTTTTATCTGCCAATGCGCAGGTAACGAATAGTTTTGTGCACCAGGGTGAAATTGGAATATATACCGGGGTAGGGCATTATTTTGGTGACCTAAACTCCAATGCCAACATCAACCGACCCAAGCTGGCAGCTGGTTTTTTCTTTCGTAAACAATTGGGAGGCTATATTTCTTTGCGACTTTCGGGAGAATACCTGCAACTTGGTTACTCGGATATCTACAGCAAAAATCAGGTGCAGCAAATTCGTAATCTCAGCTTTAATTCAGATGTTTGGGAGGCCTCCATTTCTGGCGAATTCAACTTCTTTAATTTCCGGCCCGGCATAGAAGGCTATTCCTTTACCCCCTATTTGGGTTTGGGAATTGGTGCTTTTTCTTACGATCCCTATGCTTATATGGCCAGTGAGAAATATTATCTCCGACCATTAGGTACAGAGGGGCAGGGCAGCAGCCTTTACCCAGATTTACAGATTTATAACCCCATTGCCATTTGTGTTCCATTTACCGTAGGCGTTAAATATGCCCTGGATGCTCGAGTGAATGTATTTGCCGAATTCACCTACCGCTTTACCAATACAGATTATCTAGACGATGTAAGCGGGGTATTTGCGCCCGATGCCTTTCCTCCCTTACCCGACGGATCCCCATCACCGGGCTTTTTATTACAGGATAGAAGCTACGAAACCGGTTTTTCCATTGGAACAAAAGGTCGACAAAGAGGCAATAGCGTACAGCCGGATTCTTATGCCAGCTTGAAAGTAGGGGTAGCATTTAACCTCGAAACCTATCGCTGCCCCCCACCTCCCCGCGGTCGCTAAACCAGACTAAAAAGCAGGGGGATAGCATTTTTCAGTAATAATATCCCTTCAACCATTTGATTTTGTTAACTTCGCCCCCTTAAACTTTCGATAGTATGGATCAGGGGCGTATCAGCCAAATTAACCTGCAACGCCTGCCTAGGCATATTGCTATCATAATGGATGGGAATGGACGATGGGCAGAAGAGAAGGGAAAGGATCGGCTGTATGGGCATTACCATGGCGTTGAAAGCGTGCGAAACATAGTAGAAGGAGCTGCAGAACTGGGCATTCAATTTCTTACTTTGTATGCATTTAGTACAGAGAACTGGGACAGACCCCCGCTGGAAGTAGAGGGTTTAATGCATCTTTTGGTAGAAACCATCCGAAAAGAAGTGCCTACCCTAAATAAAAATAATATCCGGTTACACGTAATTGGCGACCTCGAGCTACTGCCTGCTCAAGCACGGCAGGAAATGCAGGAAGCGCTGGATCTTACAGCAGCCAATAATGGACTGCAATTGATTATGGCCCTAAGCTATAGTAGTAGGTGGGAACTGGTACAAGCTGCCAAATCCATAGCCGCAGCAGTTCAGGAAGGGAAACTAAGCACTTCACAAATAACTCAAGAAACCTTCCGTGAACACCTGGCTACCCGCGTATTTCCCGACCCAGAATTGATGATCAGAACCAGCGGGGAATACCGAATCAGTAACTTTTTGTTGTACCAGCTTGCCTACGCTGAACTCTATTTTACCCCCACCCGATGGCCGGATTTTAGAAAAAACAATTTATATGAGGCAATCATAGATTTTCAACAAAGAGAGCGCCGTTTTGGCAAAACCGGACAACAAATTCAGCAGGATGCCCCCATTGTATAATATTTATCAGCATAATCACACGAATAGAGGGGGTTTTAACAAACACTTTTCATTATTCCCGTTAATTTGCCCCGCCTTATAATCTTAACTAACTGAAGCTATGTGCACCGATGAAGCTTTCGGGTACATAACAAAACATATACGGATGCCCAAAGTGTTAAAATTTTTATTGCCTGCTCTCTTTATAACGCTTGGCAGCATTCCGGGTTGGAGTCAAGAGACTACAGGAAAAGACACGTCTATTACCAACATCAATGCCGACCTGCTGAATATCTTTAATCAGAAGACACCCAAGCGCTATAAAATTTCGGCTGTAAAAGTAATTGGCAACCGGTTTTTCGACGAAAACCTCCTCATGTCAATCGCCAATATTAATCCGGGAGACGAAATAACCATTCCGGGAGGTGATAATTTTTCTAAAGCCATTAATAAACTCTGGGCCCAAAAGTATTTTAGTAATGTTGAAATTTTTATCACCCGGCTAGAAGGCAAAAACATTGAAATAGAAATTGCTGTAACAGAAAGAGCCCGACTTTCTAAATTTACATTTAAAGGGGCAAGAAAAGGGGAAACCGATGATTTATCCGGTAAAACAGGACTGGTTCCCAACCGAGTTGTTACGGAAGACATGAAAATTTCAGCTGCCGAAGCGATTAAAAAATATTATGCAGATAAGGGTTATCGCGATTCAAGGGTTCGTATTGTTGAAAAGCAGGATTCTGCCCTTGACAATACCTTGGCACTCGAATTTTTGATTGACAAAGGCCCCAAAGTAAAAATCAACAACATAAATTTCGGTGGTAATACAGTAGAGGATTCAAAACTGAAAGGTCAGTTCAAGGATACCAAAGAAAAATCACGCCTTACCCTTTTCCCGGTGCAGGATAAAGGACAAATTGTGATTCCAAAAAATTATACGTTTGAAGAGTATATGAAAGAGAAAGGGTTTCTCACTTTCACCAAAACCAAAAAGGTGTTAGACCCCTATGTACGTGTTAAGCTGAACTCTGCGAAATTCGATCAAACTAAGTACATAGACGATAAAGATAAAATTCTCGAATACTATAATACCCTTGGCTATCGGGATGCCGTGATTGAAAAGGATACGGTATATTCTACCGGTCGTGGCAATATCAATATCGACATTAAAGTGGCAGAAGGCAGAAAGTATTATTTTGGTAATATCACTTGGCGAGGAAATACCAAATACTCAGATTCTGTTCTCTCATCTATTTTAGGCATCCGCAAAGGGGATACCTACAACATGGAAATCTTGAATAAAAAGCTGGGTAAAGGCGGTGGACCAGAAGGCGGAGATATCAGTGGATTATACCAAGATGATGGCTACCTATTCTTTAGAACAGAACCGATTGAAACTGCTGTTTACAACGACACCATTGATTTCGAATTGCGCATTATTGAAGGGCCTCAGGCTACGATTAAAAATGTTCGCATTACCGGGAACGAACGTACCAAAGAATATGTGATCCGCCGCGAACTGAGAACCATCCCCGGTGAAAAGTTTCGCCGTACCGATTTGGTTCGTTCACAGCGTGAAATTGCCCAGCTGAATTATTTCGATCAGGAAAAAATTAAAATCGAACCCGTTCCCAATCCCGACGACGGAACAGTTGATATTAACTATGGGGTAGTAGAAAAATCAAGTGATCAGCTGGAGTTGAGTGCTGGCTGGGGTGGGTATATCGGACTTACCGGTACACTCGGAGTATCTTTTAATAACTTTTCACTTAATAATATCTGGAAAAAAAAGGCCTGGGATCCTTTGCCAATGGGTGATGGACAAAAACTCAGTCTGCGTGTGCAAAGTAATGGAAAGGCTTTTAGAAGCTATAACTTCTCCTTTACAGAGCCGTGGTTAGGTGGTAAAAAGCGAAATGCCCTTACTTTCAGCGTTTATAATACTAAGTTTGGCCAAACCTACGATCCGTATACCGGACAATATAATCAGAACATAGCCGATCAACGGTATATTTCTACAACGGGGGCAACGGTTAGTATTGCTCGGCAGTTGAAATGGCCCGATGATTACTTTTCACTTACTACCGGACTCAACTATACTCGGTATAAGTTGAAAAACTATGCAATCGATCCTACGAATCTGCCTGGGTTTGATAATGGATATGTAAATAACTTGAATTTGCGTGTGGCTTTACAGCGCTCGTCTGTTGACTTTCCCATGTTCCCTCGCTCGGGATCTACTTTCTTATTGAGTTTGCAGATTACGCCGCCTTATTCTATTATAGACGACAACCTGAACAACGATCAGCCCTATAAATGGCTCGAATACCAGAAATGGCGATTCAACGGCGAATGGTATATTCCATTTGGACGCCCCCACGGCGCAGAGCGCAACAAGCAACTGGTAATGAAACTCGCTGCCAAATTTGGATATGTGGGCAGATTTAACTTGAACTCTAAAGTATCACCTTTCGAACGCTTTCAGGTGGGGGATGCCGGCTTAAGCAACCAGTTTGCCCTGCTGGGATATGATATCATTGCTCATCGCGGATATCCGGTTTACGACAACTCGAACCCTTCTATTAATCCCGACAGACAATACGCAACCCAGTATTTTACCATTTTCAATAAATACACCATGGAGCTTCGGTACCCGCTGAGCCTTAACCCCAGCAGTACCATTTATGCCCTTGGATTTTTTGAGGCCGCCAATGGATGGTATTCCATGAAAGAATATAATCCTTTCCGCCTTAGAAGGTCGGTGGGAGTGGGTATGCGCTTCTTTTTACCCATGTTCGGACTACTCGGATTCGATTATGGCATAGGATTGGATAGGATAACCTCGGGAGGAGCACTGAAAGATGCCGCCAGGTTTACGTTTATGCTTGGATTTGAGCCTGAATAGGTTCGGCACCTTAAGTGATAACCTTCTGATTTCCAACACTTAAAAACATTTATATGAAAAAAATTCTCCTTCTTTCCTTATTGGTAAGTGCTTTTGTATGTAACGTTCAAGCCCAGCGGTATGCTGTAATCGACACTAAGTACATCCTGAGTAAGATTCCCGAATACCAGGAAGCCGACAAAAAAATGCAGCTGATTGGCGAGCAATGGCAAAAAGAAATCGACGACAAACAGGGAATTCTCGACAAAATGTATAAAAACTTCGAAGCAGAGCAATTTATGCTTACTGATGAGCTAAAAAAGAAGCGCGAAGACGAGTTGTTTGTTCGGGAAAAAGAACTGCGGGAACTGCAAAAAAAGCGTTTCGGATACGAGGGCGACCTATTTAAAGAGCGCCAGCGACTGGTAAAACCCATCCAAGATAAATTATACAACGTAATTCAGAAACTGGCCGTGGCCAAATCTTATGACTTTGTACTGGATAAAAGTGAAGGAATAACCATTATATTTGCCGACCCTAAACTCGACAAAAGTGCGGAAGTGCTGAAAGAGCTAGGAATAAAATAAGTTGCTTTCTAATCGATCATCAATAATAACTATAATAAACATTCAAATGAAGAAGTTACTTTTTGTATGGGTGGCAACCTCCGCCATCTTATTTTCAGCCGGCAGCGCCTCTGCTCAACAGCCGGTTAAAATTGGATATTTCGACGAACAGCAGGTGCTGGGTTTGATGCCGGGAATTGATAAGGTTTCTCAGCAAATCGAATCATTCCAGCAAGACTCACTCAAAGATGAGTATGATTATACCTACAAGACCTTTATGCGTCAAGATAGTATCTTTAAAAAAGATTCTGCTACCATGCCACCCAAAGCTAGAGAAATGGCTTTAAGTGATTTGAGTAAAAACCGTCAGAAACTCGTGTATTGGCAGCAATATTCTCAGGAGGCATTAGGTCAAAAGCAGGAACAACTGCTGCAGCCTTTTCGGGTTAAAATTCTCACCGCACTTAACGAAGTGATTGCTGAACAAAAGTATACCCTGGTGTTGAAAAGCGATGCTCTCTCACTTTATGTAAATCCTCCATTGTTGGATAATTTAGCCATTCGCGTAGCTATTAAACTGAAACTCGCCTTGCCTAAAGAAGCAGAAGATGCTTGGAGAGCTGCCGGAGGAACTGGATTACCTGCTGCTGCGCCTGGAGCTGCCCCCAAAGCACCTGCTGCTGCCCCAAAGCCTAAAGCATAATTTTTATCTTGCACGATATTTTATAAAAGAGCCCCTTCCTAACGAAGGGGTTCTTAATTTTAGGTATGAGTAGCACGAAGCCCATCGGAGTTTTTGATAGCGGATATGGAGGTCTTACCATATTGAAAGAGCTGGTGAAAGAATTGCCAACACATGATTTTATGTATGTAGGCGATAATGCCCGAGCTCCCTATGGATCTCGCTCTTTCGAAACCGTTTATCAGTATACACTGGAAGCCATTCGCTGGTTTTTTTATCAGGGTTGCGAGTTGGTGGTGCTGGCTTGTAATACGGCTTCTGCAAAAGCCCTGCGAACCATACAACAACGCGACTTGCCCTTCATCGATCCTACCAAAAGAGTACTGGGTGTTATCCGGCCTACCACTGAAGTTATTGGCAACCTTACCAATACAGGCTCGGTGGGCATTTTAGGCACTTCTGGTACCATTGCCAGCAATAGTTATCCAATAGAGATTCATCATTTTTTTCCGAACTGCCAGGTATATCAGGAAGCTTGCCCCATGTGGGTACCCTTGATTGAAAATGGTGAAGCCGACCAGCCCGGTGCCGACTATTTTGTACAAAAGCATTTGCAACAGATCCTGGCAAAGTCTCCCAATATCGATACCCTATTGTTAGCTTGTACCCACTATCCTTTATTGCTGAAAAAAATTGAACAGTTGCTACCTCCACAAATTCGGGTAGTAACCCAAGGTGAAATTGTGGCCAAAAGCCTAGCCCAATATCTTGTGCGGCATCCCGAAATCAATCAGTTATGTACCCAATCTGCAGACTTACAATTTTATACTACCGATTCTCCAGCAGAATTTGAAAAGCAGGCAACGCTGTTTTTTGGGGCACCTTTAAAGGCCTATCATACCGATTTAACGGTTAAAATGGACTCTAAAGGGCTGTAAAAGAGCTTTTTTGCGTAAAAACCACGATTTTCTCTTGTGGAAAAACATTTATTCCCCTACCTTTGCCGTCCTTTCACAAGCAGCAGTATGGTGACTGCAGCAATGAAATGAAACCAATTTTTGGGGCTGAAAAAACAAACCAATGAAAAGAACTTTCCAACCACATAAGCGTCGTCGCAAAAGCGTACACGGCTTTCGCCAGCGTATGGCAACTGCCAACGGAAGAAAGGTGCTAGCCAGTCGTAGAGCAAAAGGTCGTAAAAAACTGACTGTTTCCAGCGAAAAAGGATTGAAATAATTCCTTCGGCGTCGGTTCATCCATAAAAAATTTGCGAAAATGCCTCATCTTTAGGGTGAGGCTTTTTTTTGAGTGTTATGACGGCCCAAAACAATACATATCCCCGAACCGAAAAGCTGAAAAGTCGCAAGTTAATACAGCAGCTATTTGCTGAAGGCAAATCTGTAACTGCATCCCCCATAAAATGTTTTTACTTGGTGAACCCTTCGGAGCTTTCCGAAACCCTTCAAACAGGAGTAGGGGCCAGCGCCCGCAACTTTAAGAAGGCCGTTCATAGAAATCGAATCAAAAGATTATTGCGCGAAGCTTATCGACTGAACAATCAGTCCCTTCATCAAAAACTCGAGGAAAAGAAAATCCGGTTGGCCCTTTTTATTCTATTTATAGGTAAAGAGCTGCCCACCCAGCCCGCTATTGAAGCCGCTGTGCAAACAGCCTTTGAAAAACTCCGTAAAAATTTCGAATAGGAATTTATATTGTATTCGCTATTCCCTAAGCAGCGATACCGCCATTTTCTACTTTTTCTTTACCTAGTATCATGCGTTTGATATAACTTAGAAAGTAATCGGATCGATGACCCCTAATTATATCTGTATGCCCTTTCGAAAATTATTGGTAATAGGTGCCTGGCTATGTATTCAGAATATTTCTGCGCAAAGCTTGCCTGATAAAGACTGGCTGGTGCAGCCGATAACAGATTCGGTAACCATTGATACAAGCCATCAGCAATTTGTTATTTCGAATGGTTTGCTAAGAAGAACTTTTTTGCAACAACCCAACCTAGCTTGTGTAGATTTTTTGAATCTTACCACAGGTCAACAATTGATTCGCAGCATAGAACCAGAAGCTCGTTTGGTAATTAATGGAGTAACCTATCAGGTTGGTGGCGCGAGCGGACAAGCAGAAAAAGCGTATTGGCAAAACAACTTTTCAAAAAACCTGAGCAGTTCTGACAGTGATTTTCATTGGGTGCGCTGGAGTGTATCCGCTATTCAGCCCAGAATGAAAGGAAAAAACAACTACCCCTCTCCTGCCGGAAAAGAAATCGCATTTGTGTATACGTCTTCACTACCTTCCTTACAAGGATTGCAGGTTACGGTTCATTATGCCCTTTACCAGGGACTGCCATTGCTAGAAAAATGGCTTACACTGCAATATGCAGGAAAAACAAACTTGAAGCTGAACCGGGTAGTGCACGAAGTGCTGGGCTTGGTGGAAGAGGAAAGTGCGGTGGTAGGAAAGCCCACGGAAATGAAAAAGCAACATGGCATTTATGTAGAAACCAATTATGCTTTTAATAATGCCATGCGGTATGATATTAGTGATCAAACCACTCATTGGAAAACAGATGGAAAATATACTTCTCAGGTAAACTATAATTTCGAAACCCCCTGCTTACTTGAAATTTATCCTGAAAATGCGCCCGGCATTGAAATAGCAAGCGGTGAAAGTTTTGAGTCGGTGCATACCTGGGAATTATTGATGGATAGTTACGATCGACAACGCAGGGGATTGATGATTCGAAAAATGTATCGAACCATTGCACCCTGGGTAACCCGTAATCCTATATTCATGCACCTGGTAAGCAGAAAAGACGAAGAAGTAATACAGGCAATCGATCAATGCGTAGCAACTGGCTATGAGGCAGTAATATTGAGCTTTGGTAGTCACCTGCAAATGGAAGATACAGCTGTTGCTAATTTGCAACGATGGAAAAAGTTGGCAGACTATGCCCATAAAAATAATATTCTGTTGGGAGGATATTCATTATTCAGTAGTCGCCGTATCAGTGATGAGGATGATGTGATTGATGTAAAAACTGGGAAGCCGGGTGGTGCATTTTTTGGCAATGCTCCCTGTTTTGGTAGTAAGTGGGGATTGGCTTATCGCGATAAAATAAAATGGTTTTTTGCACAAACGGGTTTTGATATTTGGGAAAATGATGGTCCCTATCCCGGAGATCGGTGTGCTTCGGAAAAACATCCGGGACATAAAAACTGGGATGACTCGCAATGGAAACAAATGCTAATCCAGAAAGAATTGTATCGATGGCTGAATGAAGGAGGGGTTTATATCAATGCGCCCGACTGGTATTTTTTAGAGGGCACCCATAAAATTGCGATTGGTTATCGGGAAGTAAATTTTTCACTTTCTCGGGAACAACAAATCATCCTCAATCGCCAGAACATTCATGATGGCACCATTGAAAAAATTCCTTCCATGGGTTGGGGTTTTGTTCCCCTTACCAAATACCAGGGTGGTGGTGAAGAGGCCGTGTTAGAGCCACTCAGTGAGCATCTGAAGGAGTATGAACAATTGATGATGCAATATTATGGGGCCGGAGTGCAGGCTTGTTATAGGGGCCCCCGTTTATTTGATACCGACGCTACCCGAACGATGGTTACTAAAACAATTGATTGGTATAAAAAATATAGGACGATTTTAAATGCAGACATGATTCAATTGCGCAGAGCCGATGGGCGAGATTGGGATGGATGGATGCACGCCGGCCCTAGTCTTCCGCAAAAAGGATTGGTGATGTTGTTTAATCCAACCAATCAACCCATTACCCGCACCATTGCTTTGCCATTGTATTATACGGTAAAAACAAAGCATGTATCCGTGATAGACTCCAAGGGATTGACCACCCGTTATCAGTTGAGCAGAGATTATAGTATTCCCTTTACTTTTTCTTTGCCGGCAAATGGCTATAGCTGGTTTTTGATAGAATAAGTTTTCATGCTTGATTAGGTATTAGTATCTGGTAAGGATACGCATGCGGTAGAAGTTATTATTGATCAGCTTTGTTCAATCAACTACCGTATTCGATGGATATACTTTTTAAGGAATATAGTTATGCCATTATTGGTGCCTGCATGGAAGTGCATAATCACCTAGGCACCGGATTTTTGGAGGTAGTGTATAAAGACGCTATTGAGATAGAGTTAATCAAAAGTGGGGTGTATTTTGAGCGAGAGAAAAAGTATGAAGTGTTTTATAAGGGGAATAAGTTGCTGCATTATTATATAGCTGATTTTGTGGTGGAGGAAACGGTGATTTTAGAAGTGAAAGCAGCGGCAGCGATTAGTCCTGTATTTATTGCGCAAACGATTAATTATTTGAAAGTGTCGGGGAATAAATTGGGGTTACTGATAAATTTTGGGGAGGCTCAGTTGAGGGTTAAGAGATTGGTGTTGTAGAAATGGATGAAGTCAAGGATGAAAGCCACGGATGGCACGGATGTCACGGATGGAGCCACGGATGACACGGATGGGCACGGATAGAGCCATGGATGGGCACGGATGGAGCCACGGATGACGCGGATGGAGCCACGGATGCACGGAAGGGGGGGTTATTCTTCGATGCCTGCGAAGGTGTTGCCTTGGCTTGGGTCGCCGGAGTCGAAGCCTTTTTTAAACCAGTACATTCTTTGTTTAGAAGTTCCGTGGGTGAATGCGTCGGGAACTACATAGCCTTTGCTTTGTTTTTGAAGCCGGTCGTCGCCGATGGCATTTGCGGCATTAAGGGCAGATTCTAAATCTCCGGGGTCGAGGATATCACGGAGCTTATTGGCGTGATGGGCCCAAACACCGGCGAGAAAGTCGGCCTGTAATTCGAGTTTTACGGAAAGCTGATTGTACTCTTTTTCGGAAAGTCTTTTTCTGGCGCTATGAACTTTTTGTGAAGTGCCGTTAAGGGTTTGCAAGTGGTGACCTACTTCGTGGGCAATCACATAAGCCATAGCAAATTCACCGGGGGCGTTAAATTTTTGGGAAAGCTCTTCGAAGAAAGAAAGATCTATATATACTTTTCTATCACCTGGGCAGTAAAAGGGGCCCGAGGCAGAACTGGCTGCACCACATCCCGATTGGGTTTGGCCAGAAAACATTACCAGTAAAGGCTTTTCGTAACTGCTTCCTTGAGACTGATAAATTGAGTCCCAAACGGTTTCGGTTAGTCCTAACACCACTTTAGTAAAGGATGCCAGTTTTTCTTCTTCTGCACTGCGGGGAGCCGATGTACTTTGCGTAGGGGCAGAATTTTGGAGCTGGTTCACAACTTGTGAGGGGTCGCCACCCATAAAAAGATAAATCAGTACGATAATAATTCCTCCGATTCCACCACCCATGGCAATTCCTTTGCCACCGCCGCCCCTTCTGTCTTCTACATTATCACTTTCTTTATTACCTATCCAGCGCATATACTCATTTTTTGTAAATGTAAAACTTGTATTGGAAAAAATAATAGCACCTGGTAAAAACTATTTAGGGGCTTGGCTAGAACAATTCATAGCTCAATGCAACGGTTGAGGTTGTTTAAGTATCCTATAATTCACCCCGAACAGGAAATATTATTGTTTTCGGATACGTTAAATAGAAGAACGGGTAAGGCGCAAGACGCCCCCACGCCCTATTTTGTTAACAAATTGTTTATTCGTAGCCGAAAAGAGCGAATGAGCCAGTCCGGAATAATTTATGTTTATTTTTAATGTTTCCTACAAGGGTGCCGATATATCCTAATACTTGAAAAGCCTTACCAATGAAAGGGAAGTGGTTATTTATTGTTATAAGTGTAATTGCTTACGCACCCTTATTTGCCCAGATAAAAAATAATGGATCGCCTTTTTCATCCTGTGGTACAGATGGCTGGTACGAAAATGCACGTAAAGACACTGCTTTTGCCAGAAAAGAGCGCCAAACCAACGAGCAAATTAGAAACAGGATTCAGCAAAAACAATCCCTTACTTCGGGAAATACCTCAATTAAAAGTTTAGGGATTAAGCCTAAGCCCGGCGGATCGCCATTTGCCAATATCTACGAAGTACCGGTAGTTTTTCATATTTTGAGTGAAAATCCCGAAGCAATAACGGATGCCATGGTAAAGGCGGCATTGAATGAACTAAACGACGCGTTTGCACACCGGGGAGCGTATGGATCAGACCCGTTGGGGGTAAGTTCGGATATTGAATTTTGCCTGGCAAAGATCGCACCCGATGGTGGGAACACAACCGGAATCAATCGGATAAAATCATACCTCGAAGGTTTTGATAAAGACCTGGAAACAAGCAGATTGGCCGAATTGTCGGACTGGAATCATCAGGAGTATATTAATATTTGGGTCGTAGGAAATATTCGAGCAGAAAACCCTGCCACTTTTTTTGATTGCGGCAAATGGAATAGAATTGGCGTGGGCGGATTTGGCGGACCTGGATTTGGGTTAGTGGTGGCTGGCTTGTCGGGCCCATTGTTGGCGCATGAAATGGGGCATTGCCTTACCTTATATCATACTTTCGAGGGACAAAACTGCGTAAACAACGACTGTACGAAAGATGGCGATTTGGTTTGTGACACGCCGCCAGACAGAAGTATTAATTCATCCCCTTGTAATAGTCCAGAAAATTCATGCCGAACAGATACCCTTTCGGGCTTCACAAAAGATCAACCGGATAATATTTCCAATTTTATGGATTATGGGAGTCCATGTCCCTCAGTATTTACGTACGGACAAGGAGAAAGGATGCGTACTTTTTTAGAGATTTATGGAGGCGGTAGTTTATTAGCTTCCAATAAATGTGACCCTCCCTGTGTTGGAGTACCGCAGGCCGAATTTGAGTATAGGAGTACGCCTTATCCCAAAGCGGGCGAAGTAATAAATTTTAATAATCTTACATCGGGCAATGATCCTTTTGAGTGGTTGATCAATGGGGTTTTAATTGGCACTACTAAAGATATAAATTATACTTTTCCGGTTGCAGGGGTTTATGAGTTGAGTTTGCGGGCATATAATCCTGCGAGAACCTGCTATTCTACTTTTATTGCGAAGGTGAATGTGAATTGCGGAGTAGAAGCGCGGTTCTCTCCGGATAAACGAAAGGTTACCCATTCAGGCTCTATTTACTCAGA
>Ga0114976_10001203_pt1 | contig 16090 bp, 14 predicted proteins | sample S_130805_EF_Meta_FD_87319 | JGI IMG/M metagenome (GOLD analysis project Ga0114976, IMG submission 87319) | Freshwater microbial communities from Lake Simoncouche, Canada to study carbon cycling - S_130805_EF_MetaG | ecosystem: Environmental > Aquatic > Freshwater > Lake | place: Lake...
ACTGGGATGCGCACGCGGCAGCCGGCACGACCCTCGCGCCATATCTCACACAACTGAACGCGGTGCGGGCCGCGCATCCGGCTCTGCAACAACTGCGCAACCTCGACGTGCACTGGTCGGATGATGACAGCGTTCTCGTCTACACGAAACACCTCGACGCCGCATTTACCGCCAGTGGCACGGCGGACTCGCTCATCATTGTGGTCAACACCAATCCGCACAGCGTTCGCGAAACCACCGTGCACCTCGACCTCACTCGGCTGGGCCTTGACGCGGATGCGCGAATAAAGGTCACCGACACCATCACTGGCGCCGTGTTCGAGTGGGGTCGCGACAACTTCGTTCGACTCGACCCGTTCACGCAACCGGCGCACATTCTTCACGTCACTGAGGTTCTCTAAATGGCCGCCTCCGAATGGGCTCTGCCCCAGGTAGATACAGACACGATGTGGGCGGTGGCCGAGGGCCGCTTCTACAACCCACACGACGTCTTGGGACAACATCGCGTTGAGGTGACTGGGCCTCGCACGACGAAGAAAGATGAGGTCGTCGTCATTCGCACTCGTCGCCCCCTCGCTCGCGAAGTGGTTGCGGTGCTGGCATCCGGCGCTCGAATCGAACTCGCGCACGTCGTTGGCGGAGTCTGGGAGGGCGCGCACACTCTCGGCATTCAGGATTACCGCATCGAAACGACGTACGACGATGGCGCTACATGGCTGGCCGACGATGGGTACCGTTTTGCCCCGACCCTCGGGGAACTCGACCTCCACCTGATTCGCGAGGGTCGTCACGAACGCCTCTGGGAGGTCCTTGGCGCTCGACATGTCGAGCATGCCGGGGTCGCCGGAGCCACGCGCGGTGTCGCCTTTGCCGTCTGGGCGCCGAATGCACAAAATGTTCGCGTCGTCGGCAACTTCAACTCGTGGAACGGCGAATCGCACGCCATGCGTTCACTCGGTGCGAGTGGCGTGTGGGAGCTGTTCGTTCCCGAATTGTCGGCCGGCGAACTTTACAAGTTTTCAATTCAAACGAAAGACGGAACCTGGGTCGAACATGCCGATCCGATGGCACGCGAAACCGAATGCCCACCGCGCACAAGCTCCGTGGTCGCCCATTCTTCCTTCGAGTGGACAGACCAAAAGTGGTTGGATGAGCGCGCACAGTCAACGCCCCACTCGTCGCCCATCTCGATCTATGAATTGCACGTAGGCTCCTGGCGCCCCGGACTCTCGTACCGTGAACTGGCCGACGACCTCATCGGCCACGTGCAATACCTCGGGTTCACCCACGTCGAGTTCATGCCGCTCGCGGAGCACCCTTACGGGCCATCATGGGGATATCAAGTAACGGGCTACTACGCACCGACAGCGCGCTTCGGCTCACCGGATGACCTCAAGTACCTGATCAACCGGCTGCACGAGGCAGGCATCGGCGTGCTCGTGGACTGGGTTCCGGGGCACTTTCCCAAAGATGAGTGGGCCCTCGCGAGGTTCGACGGGCAGCCGCTGTATGAGCATCCCGACCCTCGTCGCGGCGAACACCCCGACTGGGGCACGCTGATTTTTGATTTTGGTCGCAACGAAGTGCGCAACTTTTTGGTCGCCAACGCGTTGTATTGGATCGAAGAGTTTCATGTCGACGGTCTGCGCGTGGATGCGGTTGCCAGCATGCTCTACCTCGATTACAGCCGCAAAGATGGCGAGTGGGAAGCCAACCATTTCGGGGGCCGAGAAAACCTCGAGGCAATCTCGTTCATGCAAGAAGTGAATGCCACCGTTTACAAGACCCACCCCGGTGTCATCATGGCGGCCGAAGAGTCGACAAGTTGGGGTGGTGTCACCGCGCCCACCGAAGTCGGCGGCCTCGGCTTCGGGTTCAAATGGAACATGGGGTGGATGCACGACTCGCTCGAATACATGCAGACCGACCCTATGTATCGCGCGTATCACCATCGTGACATCACGTTTTCGTTCGATTACCAGTTCAGTGAGAACTTCATCCTGCCCCTCAGTCACGACGAGGTTGTGCACGGCAAAGGATCGCTCGCATCGAAAATGCCGGGTGACCATTGGCAGAAGATTGCCAACCTGCGCGCCTACCTCGCGTTCATGTGGGCACATCCGGGCAAGCAGCTTCTCTTCATGGGTCAAGAGTTCGGGCAGCTTTCGGAATGGTCAAGCGAACGCGGGCTGGACTGGTGGATGAATGACCAACCGTTGCACGCGGGCATCGGTCTGGAAATCCACGACCTTAATCGCCTTTACACACAACATCCCGCGTTCTTTGAACTCGATTGTGACCCGGCAGGGTTTGCCTGGATTGACGGCGCCGATGTGACCCGCAATGTCGTGTCTTTTGTGCGCTTTGATCGAGCAGGAAACGCGCTCGCGGTCGTCGCGAACTTCTCCGGATCTGCGCACGGTGATTATGTGTTGGGACTTCCGCGCGCAGGTGAATGGGCAGAGCTCTTCAACTCCAATGCGCAGCAATATGGCGGTTCCGGCGTAGGAAACATCGGCGCGGTGACAGCAACGGATGAGGGGTGGAATCACCTTCCCGCGCAAGCTCTACTGACGTTGCCCCCATTGGCAGTTACCTACCTCTACCAGGCCACCTGAGCAAAGAACCCTAATAGAGCAACGACGAAAGGCGGCTCCGAGCCGCGATGACTCGGGCATCTGCCGCGCCCACGACCTCAAACAGCTGGAGCAAGCGCGCGCGGATGATGTCGCGCTCCGCTGTGTCGGCGATAACAAACAGCGCAAGCAATCTCTCGAACGCGTCCTCAATGTGACCGCCCGAGATGTCGAGATCCGCCACGTTGAGGACCGCAGTTACGTCAGTTGGGTTAGCCGCCGCAGCGTTGCGCACCTCGGACAATGACATTCCCGCCAGGCGATGAAGGAGTGAGACCTGAGCCAGCCCGGTTCGAGCCATGTCGTCGCGCGGATTTTCGACAATCGCGCGTTCGTACGCATTCATCGCCGTCGCATAATCGCCCGCCTCAATAGCATCGAACGCTTCGCGATGAAGTGGCGCCAACGAATCCACTGCGTCACCAGACGCGCCTGAGCCGGGGCCTGATTCATTCTCGAGCTGGGCACTCGCTTGCGTGTTCTCGGCCGGAACCGTCACAACGCCATCCACGCCGTTCTGAGCGCCCACGGCAACCAGTTGCTGCAATATTTGCGCCACCGCCTCGGCCGGCTGCGCCCCGACAAAGAGTGGGAAAGGTCGCCCACCAATGATCGCGGCAACGACCGGAGATGGACCACTCGGCGCGGTCGCACTCATATCAACGCGGAATGAACTCGCCAGCTGAGGATTCGCCTCGGCGTCGACGGAAACGAGGACGACTTTGCCGTCCATTTCAGTAATCGCGTTGGTCAACGTGTGAATCATGGCCTCGTCTGTGTCGACATTTCGCACAAAACACACGACGACAGGAACCGTGTCTGAAATTTCAATGACCGTGGAAAACGTTGCCTCGTCAGCTTGGAGCGCAAGACCAGGCAGGTTCAGGGTCTTCGCTGACGCGGCGGAGCTGTGCCCAGCCGGAGAAGAGCTACGAGACACAATCCCAGAAAGGTCGATGGCACGACCGGCATCGATGCCCACCGCCTAACCCGTGGCCGCCGCTGTGAGACCCTGCGTGAAGCCGAGCAACCTGATTTTTTGCGTTGACCCGATCGCGGGGACGTAAAAGACCATCTGCAATGTATAGGTCGATTTAACTCCGCTTGTCGCGTTGGTACCGAGCAGCGCTTTTTGTTGGCCCTCTGGCACGACCACGGCACCGTTTTGCAACGGCGAAACTTGCTCTACTTCATCCAGAGTCACCGCGACGACCGCGCCGGAATTCAAGGTCGCCAGCGCGACATCTTTGGCTGTCCCCTTGACCTCCGAGAAGGTCAGATCCGCCTTGTCGGAAATCGACGCGGCTTTCTTCGCCTTGTAGTCATGGCCGACTTGAGTCACCAACGTGTCGTTGTCCAAGTCGAACAGGTTGAAATACTTACTGGCATCACCGTTGAGCAGAACATCGCCGTAGGCAAGCGCTAAATCTTGCGGCGCAAGCAACAGGAGCTTGGTGTCGGGCGCAATCACGGGGCTACCCACTTCGGCAGGTGCCGTCTCCGGTATATAAGCGTCTGGCTCCAGCGTGATCAGGTATTCCACCTTGTAGTTCTCTCGCGCAGATTCCTGAATCAGTACCATACCCGTGGTGGGCTCATCCGGCTTTTCTGGATCCTGACTGACAACCATCACCGACCGGGGCCACGTGTCGGCCGATTGCGGCATGACGAAAGTCAAGGGCAGATTCCCGATGGGTGCCAGAGCCGCGATCGACGAATCGTTGGCCCGCATCGAGTAGTTGGCCAGACGTGTCAAAAGCGCCCCGCCCGCCATGCGCGTCTTCAAGAGTTCACGGTCAGAAGTTGCATCGGCCGTGGCAACCGTGTCGGAAATATCCGCGATGATTCGACGCAGTTGTGCCGCCGAGACAACGGGAGGTAGCTCGTTCTCTGCGACCGCGGTCACGGTTGGCGTGGGAGTGTCGACAACAACTCCGGTCTCGTACGGTGACGAGCACGCGGTGAGGCCTAGTGCAAAAATGGCAGACATGCTCAACGCGGAAAAATATGCGCCACGTCGAGCAGCGCCACGTCGGCCCTTTGCCGGAGCCACGATGCTCGGCGCATCCTGTGGCGAATATCGGCGGGGTCGTGGCGGTTTCGGCATACGGCCTCGCCGGCGAGGACCCTGCTGATTACGCCAGTGTGAGAGAGCCCACAAATAGAGCAGCAGCCCAATCACGGCAAGTCCGCCACCCAAAAAAATCAGGTTGTCATCGTTCAGCCAGAGGAAGGTGGGTTGTGGGAGTGGCCACGACACGGTCAGCGTCGGTGGAACCGGATCGACACCATTTGCCGCGAGCAAGACCGACATATCTTCTGTCACATTCACCGACAGAGATGCCGTTGACTTGCCCGCTCGTTCATCGAGCCAGAGGTCGGATCCGGAAGGATTCGGTGCCGGCGTGGGTGTAGCTTCCGTCTCCGCGCCCTTGACTGGGGCAGGTTTGACGGTCTGACCTATGGTCATCTCGTTGGTCTCGACGTCGTAATTGACCGTGGTGTAGGTCGCATCACCCAGCCATCCGAGTACGTCAGACGTGCGGCCGTAGCTCACAAACGAGGCCGAACCACCCAGCAGTTCGATCGTCTGAATGCCCGGGTTGGATTTCAAGACAGCACCGTCAAGCACGAGAAATGGTGATTGAACGGCCGACAGATCGATTGTCGTGACCAAGGCTCGCGCACCAGAAAGAATCTTGAACGAAACCCCAACCACGAGAAACGTCGCCGAAATTGCGAAGACAACAATGGCCGCGATAAATCGCATCTGTTCCTCCTCGCGAATAACGTTTCCTGGATACGGTCTCGTGCGCGCTCGGCACAGAATCTCTGAGGCAAGAATACCCGACCACAGTCTGAGAACATTCTGCGACAGCCCCCGATGCGTGACTCTCGATGACGGGATGAATGGATGCCCGGGTAGACTCGGTCGGCATGGGATTGGCTGGCCTCGCCGCAGATCGCACGCCGATAATCAGTTATTTGAGTGAACGGAGCAATCGTGTCTGATTCGATTGACGATTTCCCTCGCGTAATGCGCGGCTACAGCCCAGCCGAGGTCAACAGAGTTGTCAGCAAGCTGCGTCGCGAACTTCTCAGTGCGAAGACCACAACCGATGAGCAGGCAAATCGAATTGGTGAGCTCACAAGACGAGTCGCAACCCTCGAGACCGATCTGCGCGAAGTCGGTGAGCCGACATATGCCGGTCTCGGAGCGAAACTCGAATCCACGCTCCGAAATGCGGAAGAGCAATCGGTGCGCCTGGTTGCCAAAGCCGAGGCCGAGGCGTTCAACCTGCGTGAGCGGGTCGAGCGCGAAGTAGAACTCATCTTCGAAGAGGCAAATACCACGGCTCAATTAGCGATTGATGAAGCCCAACGCGAGATCGCTGGGATGCTGCTCGATGCAGAAACAAAAGCGTCAGCCATAGTGAGTCAGGCTCAGGCGACGGCTGAGGTGTTGGTCAAAGAGGCGGAACACGACGCGGCGGAAATTCGTGGTGAAGTTGCAACCGAGGCGGCAAACGCTCGAGCCACAACGAAGCGCGAGATTGACGAGCAAATCGCCGAAGCCCAGCGTCAGATTGCCGAGCTCCGTCTCGTCTTTATCAAAGAAGAAGGATCGGAAATCCCCGCGCCTCGGGGCGAAAAGCCCACTCTGCGCGAAGTCGTCAAGCTGTTACAGATTGAAACGGAAAAGACCGTCACCACAGACAAGACGCAAAAGGATTACCTGCGCAAGCACCAAGAAGCCGTCATGCTCACCCAGAAGTATCTGGATGCCGCAAAGGATCAACTTGCCAAGGCTCGCGCGCGCACGGCAGACAAGAAACTCGAGGCCGACGCCATTGAAATGCTCGTGCAAAAAGAAGCCCGCACCCTCCGTGAGCGCACCGATGAACACATCAAGAAATTACTCAACGATGCGAAGAAAAAGTCGTCAGCGCTGGTTGAGTCGGCTGATAAGCAGGCGAGTGACATGATTGCCGCCGCCGAAGCTCGCGTCGCCGACCTTCGGGTAGAACGTGAAGCAATCGGCAGCTACCTCGAAGACTTGCGCTCTCTGGTCGCGCAGGCGACGACCGTCTGGGACACGACGTCCAAGTAGAGTCCGACTCGACGGAGTGGAGTCTTACGAGGGTTAGTCCGTTGCGCCGGTTCGCCAATCGAAAAAGGGCGACAGCCAGGTCAAAAACACGGTAAACATGACCTACGAGATTGTCGACGGAAGAGGACCGTAATGCGCATTCAGAATGCTTTTCGAGCTGGACTTTTTGGCGCCCTTGGCGTCGGAATCGCTCTCTTGCTCATGTCGGCAGTCACATCACTCGCGACAATCCTGACCTACATCGGCGCAGCACTCTTCTTGAGTTTGGGACTCGACCCCGCCGTCAACTGGCTCGAGTCAAAGAAACTCCCTCGCTGGGCAGCCATACTCGTCGTCTTGGGTGTCGTTCTCGTGGCCTTCGGCACATTGCTCGTGTCGGTCATCCCGCTCGTCGTTGATCAGGCCACCAAGTTCATGGCGAAACTGCCCTCGATCATTGAAGGCGTGAAGTCACAAGCGTGGGCCGACTATGTGGATTCGCAGCTCAACGGATGGGTGGACACGTCTGCTCTCATTGATCAAGCGGCGAGTTTCTTCAAAGACCCGACGCATTTGGCCGACGTTGCCGGCGGTGCTCTCGCCGTCGGAGTCTCGATTGCAAACGGCTTCTTCGGCGTCTTCGTCGTTCTGATTCTGACCCTCTACTTCACGGCGTCACTCAAGACGATCAAGCAGAGCACGTATCGCTTAGTTCCGGCCACAAGCCGTGAACGGTTCATCGGCCTCAGCACCCAGATCACCGACGGCGTGGGCAAGTACGTCATCGGTCAGATTCTGCTCGGTCTGATCAATGGTGTTCTGACGTTCATCATGTTGACAATTGTCGGCGGTCACGCAGCAATTGTCTTTGCCTTCGTCGCCTTCGTCATGTCACTCGTGCCTCTCGTGGGAACCGTGATTGGCTCGGCCATTATCGTAATTTCGCAACTTGTGTTGGTGTCTCCGACAACCGCCCTCATTGTCGCCATCTACTACCTGATTTACATGCAGGTGGAGGCATATGTGTTCAGTCCGAAGATCATGAACAAAGCGGTGCAAATTCCGGGATCCATCGTCGTCATCGCGGCGCTTGCCGGAGGCTCGCTCCTCGGCATTCTCGGCGCACTCGTCGCCATCCCTATCGCGGCCTCGATTGTGCTCATTGTCAAAGAGGTCGTCATGCCCATGCAGGACAAACGCTAGGGAGTTTCCGACCACTCCGTTGGGAGTGGCAACGCTGACGGGTTCACTCGGGCCACGATTTCGGTCAGCACGCGCACTGTTTGATTCTCGCCCACCCATAGGTGCTTTCCACCCTCGACGGGAACGAGTTCGATGTGGCTGACGCTGGAGAACCGCGCGCGCGCCTCATCGGGTTGCAGGTAATCATCGAGTTCAGGAATGAGAGCGATGAGTCTCTTCGACGTTGAATCCCACGCCGCAACATCTTCTTCCGTGGCGCGGTGCAGCGGAGGGGACAACAGAATCGCCCCCACAACGTCGTGATTGAGACCATATTTGAGCGCCAGTTCCGTGCCAAAGGACCAGCCCACTAACCACACGTTTGGCAATCCACGGGACTGAACGAAGTCCACGGCGGCCGCAACGTCGGCCACCTCATCGCGTCCGTGACCAAACTCACCTTGACTTGTTCCGCGCGGACTCTTTGTCCCTCTCGTGTTGAAACGCAACACCGCAATGTCTGCAAGCGCCGGAAGTCGATTGGATGCCTTGCGCAAAATATGCGAATCCATGAAGCCGCCCGCGGTGGGCAGTGGATGCAGCGTCACGAGCGTGGCCACGGGTACGCGACTCACGGGAAGCGCGAGCTCCCCGACCAACGTCAGCCCATCACTCGTGTGTAACTCAATGTTTTCTCGGATGGCGGGTAGCTCGACGCCACCCCGAATCTCTATCACCTAGCGTGCAACCTTCCAGCAGTGTGTGTGCCAGTGACGGCGAGCTGCCACGTCGGCATCAGGCCCAAAAATTCCATCCGCACGCCACGCCACCAGATGAGCCATACCCGGCGGGATCTCCCGCGAGCATCCCGGGCAAATATAGGTCTTGACGGATGACGCCTCACCGATGGGCTGCACCACCCACTCGCTCGAACCTCGGACCTCCGTGCGACGCGCTCCCACGGTGAGGCGTTCAACATCGAGTGGTTCGTAATCTCCGTCGCGCTTTCGAGACCGCCTGCCCTTAGCCATGCTCTAATACCAGCCGACATCTTCAGAATGCGCCCATGCGCCACACGGGGAACCGTAGCGTGCCTCGATGTATCCCAGCCCCCATTCGATTTGGGTCGTAGGATTCGTTTGCCAGTCTGCGCCTGCCGACGCCATCTTGTCACCAGGCAGCGATTGTGGAATTCCATACGCGCCACTCGACGGATTGGTGGCCGATACGTTCCAGCGAGATTCACGATCCCAGAGCAGTTCGAGGCAGTCGTACTGGTCGACTCCCCAGCCTCGTTCTAAAACTTTCTTCAGACCGATGGCCTTTGCGCTGTCGGGGTCGGGAGTGCCCGCTGCCGGTATCGTCACCACCGGCTTCTCGATGGTCACCAGGTCGCGACCCGCATTCTGAATACCGTCGGCACTGACGTAAACAGCCTGTCCGGAGGTGTTTTCACCGGGTTGTACGGCGACCCGAAAATAGGGCGAAGCGGTGGCACCCGAGTACGGGTCAACAGCGTTGAGAAACATCACCGCAACAACAAAGCAGAACGCTAGGAATGCAATGGGTCGCCGCCACGAGAAACGCAGCGTGTACTCACTCGAATCTTCATCCGCGGCATGACTGGCGGCACGATGTGAGAGGTCTCCGTGGACGCCATTACGGACATCACGTGGATAGGCGTTGGCATCGCGCCAGTCGCGCCGTCTCACCCGTTGCCTCACCACGGGCTCAATTTTACGCGCGCTAGAGCGCAGAAGCCGGGAGGCGACTGACTAACTGCGCCCCGAGGCGAGAATCACGTCGATGACGGCATCCAGAACGACATCAACTTGCTGCTCGTCATAGCCGCCGCGCTGCGCGGAGAACACAGCATTTCGCACGCTCTCGGCGTTCAATGGCGCACCAGACTCCAGATAACTCAGAATGAGTTCGGCAAAGTCGTCGACGGCGGCGACGCGATATCCCGAATTGAGGAAAAACACGCGACGAAACCGCTTACGCCGAGGACGAGAAAGTCGGGCGATAATCTCGAGCGAAACCAGACGCATGCGCTGTGTGAACGCTTCCCAACCTTCACTTTCGATTGAGTGTTCACGTTCACGTTGCGCCATCGCGACCTCCAGTCGCTCCAGAGCGTTATCAACAGTGGCCACTTGGTAACCGCCTCGTGTCATCGGAAATGAAACCTGGCGCACGGTGGCGCTCGTCATTACCGCACTGGCTGACTCCGCATCGTAGGCGGCACGTGCCTCGGCCAGAAACCGGTCGACGGCGGCGGTGTCATAACCTCGAGAAGTTTTCGCGGCGAGCGGGAAGGAATTCACAGGTTCTATTCTCTCAAACATTCAGCGAGGCGAGCACAACGTAGACGACATACACAATGACACCGGACGGCAGAACGGAATCAATTCGGTCCAGAAACCCACCATGGCCGGCCAGCCATCGACTCATGTCTTTGATGCCAATCCACCGCTTGAGTTGTGATTCAAAAAGATCGCCCGCAGTTGCGGTCATCAGCACAAGAACGCCAAGCAGGAGACCCACCCAAATCGATTCATGAATCGAGAACGTCGCAATCAAAGTCCCGGCAATCGTGACGGCAATCACGGCTCCCGCAAATCCTTCCCACGTCTTTTTGGGGCTAATTCGAGGAGCCATCGGGTGCTTGCCAAAAAGAACACCGGATGCGAAGGCACCAATGTCGGCCGACGTGGTGAGAATAAGCATGGAAAGTGCCCACCACTGTCCGCCGGGAAGAGCCACAAGGGCGATCGAAAACGACCCCAAACCGAGAACGTAGGCCAGAGAAAAAGCGGCAGCGGCAACGGAAGACCGCAACGAGGTTGCTTGCCAACTCGGGCGTGTGGAAAGTATCAACTGCACCAACGCAGTAAGCGCGAAACCCACCACGATGGTCGCCCACGCCCACAAGGGGCCAAAGTAAAACGCAACCGGAACGGTCGCAACCACCGTGAGTGCGACCGGCACCAGCGGAACCCTCAGATTGCGGTTCCGAAAGGCAAGTGCGAGCTCGATGCTCGAAGTTCCCAGCAGAAAGAGGCCACCAAAAACCATGAACCAAGCTTTGTCGACGACACACAGCGTGACAATGACGCCTGCTCCAAGACCGAGCCCCGCAGCAATTGCGGCCTCTAAGTCTCTACCCGCTCGCTTATTGACGCGTTCGTTAGCCTCTTCAATGTGCGAGAGCGCGTTATCAAACGCCGGGTGTTTATCATGATCGCCCGACATTTTTAGACCTCGAGGAGTTCGGCTTCTTTTCGCTTCAAGGCGTCGTCGATGGCATCGACGTGAGTCTTGGTGATGGCCTCAAGCTCCTTCTCGGCTCTGGTCAGATCGTCTTCGCCGAACTGACTCTTGAGTGCGTCAAGGTCGTCCTTCGATTTGCGACGGATGTTTCGCAACGCAACTTTCGCATCTTCACCCTTTGCCTTGACGATCTTGACAAACTCTTTGCGGCGTTCTTCCGTCAACTCTGGCAGGGTAACTCGAATGACCGCGCCGTCGTTAGTCGGGCTTGCACCGAGGTTGGGCACATCACGAACAGCCTGCTCGATATCGCGCAGGGCGGTTTTGTCAAACGGGGTGATGAGAATCGTGCGCGCCTCGGGCGAGCTCAGCGATGCGAGCTGTGCCAGCGGTGTGGGCGTGTCATAGTACGTCACCATGATTTTTTGGAACATTTGAGGATTCGCACGGCCGGTGCGAATGGAAGAAAAGTCTTCCTTTGCAACCTCAAGGGCCTTGGCCATGCGGTCTTTGGTCTCAGACAAAACGTCAGAAATCACGGGTAACTCCAAACTCAGGCGGCGAGGCAAGTCCTGACGAGTCTAGTTGGAGACGAGCGTGCCTATATCGTCGCCACGAATCGCCTTTGCGATATTGCCGATGGGCTCCATGCCGAAAACACGCATCGGCATGCCGTTGTCCATGCACAGGCTAAATGCGGTGGAATCGACGACCTTGAGCCCACGTTTCAAGGCCTCGTCAAAGGTGACTTTCGAGAGCTTCTGAGCATCGGAGTTTGTGCGCGGGTCAGAATCGTACACACCGTCAACACCGTTCTTGGCGACCAGCACTTCATCGGCATGAATTTCAAGGGCGCGCTGCGCGGAAACTGTGTCGGTGGAGAAAAACGGCAGGCCTGCTCCCGCACCAAAAATGACAACTCGCCCCTTCTCGAGGTGGCGAATCGCGCGCAAGGGTAGGTACGGCTCCGCAACCTGAGCCATGGAGATCGCTGACTGCACCCGTGGTTGCGCACCGGCCTGCTCAAGAAAATCTTGAAGCGCGAGAGCATTCATGACCGTTCCCAGCATGCCCATATAGTCGGCACGCGAACGGTCCATGCCTCGCTGCGAGAGCTCGGCCCCCCGAAAGAAGTTTCCGCCACCCACGACGACGGCGATCTCGGTTTCCTTTGCCGCGGTCGCAATTTCGCGAGCAATCTGACTCACCACGTCCGGGTTGACGCCCAGCCCGCCTCCCCCAAATGCTTCACCGGATAATTTGAGCAGAACGCGACGGCGAGTGGGAGCGGGAGTCATTCTAAGAAACTACCTCGCCCAACGGGGCTGGCGAAACTCAGGCACGCCGACACGCTCAAAGAGTGGAGCAAAAGAACGCGGGTCCGGATGCGCAGTGCATCCAGACCCGCGAATTCTCGAGTGTGTTGAGAGGCAGTGCTTAGGCGCCGACCTTGAAGCGGGCGAAGCCCACAACGGTCACTCCCGCATCCGCGAGCACCTTCGATACCTTCTGCTTGTCGTCAGCCGCATAGTCCTGCTCGAGCAGCGAGACCTGCTTGAAGAATGCCGAGAGGCGACCCTCCACAATCTTCTCAATCTGCGCCTCGGGCTTGCCCTCCTGGCGCGTGATTTCAGTCACGATCTTTCGCTCGTTCTCGACTTCACTCTCCGGGACATCTTCACGCGTGAGGTACTGCGGGTCGGCGAACGAGATGTGCATTGCCACTCCGCGAGCAATCGCGGCGTCCCCACCTGAGTACGCCACAATGACTCCAACCTGCGGGGGGAGGTCCTTGCTCGTTTGGTGCATGTACACGGCAATGTGTTCGCCTTCGACGACAGCAATACGACGAAGTTCAATCTTCTCGCCGATGATGGCGGCTTCGTCATTAATGAGGTCAGCAACGCTCTGGTCACCCGACTTGGCGGCGAGTCCCGCATCCACAGTGTCCGCATTGGCGGCCACGACGGCAGCCAAGACCTTGTACGCAAGCGCGACGAACTTGTCGCCCTTTGCCACGAAGTCGGTCTCACACGCGAGCTCAATCATGGTCGCGCGCGTGTCGCTCGAGTGAGCAGCAACAAGACCCTCGGCCGTTGAACGGTCGGCACGCTTCGCGTTGCCCTTAGCTCCCTTGAGGCGAAGGATTTCGACGGCCTTCTCCATGTCGCCACCCGCCTCGACAAGCGCGTTTTTGGTATCGACCATGCCAGTGCCGAGGCGCTCGCGCAGGGTCTTGACGTCTTCCAGACTGAAATCAGCCATGAGTTAGTTTTCTCCTTGAAAGTTGTGTTTGAAAAGTGAGTTACTCGGCGACCGGCTCGTCGACCGCGTCGGCAACCGCTTGCTCAACGACCTCGACAGCGGCAGTGGCCTCAGCTGCGGTGGCACCCTGCTCTAGCAGTTCGCGTTCCCATTCGGCCAGCGGCTCTGCCTCTTCACCCTCGGCCGGTTTCTGGTGGCGAGCGATGAGACCCTCGGCGACCGCGTCAGCGATGATGCGAGTGAGCAGGCCGACCGAGCGAATCGCGTCATCGTTACCCGGAATGGGGAACGACATTTCGTCGGGGTCGCAGTTCGAGTCGAGAATGCCGATAACGGGGATGCCTAGCTTGCGCGCCTCGTCAATGGCGAGGTGCTCTTTCTTGGTGTCGACAACCCACATCGCGCTCGGCGTCTTGGTGAGGTTGCGGATACCGCCCAGGCTCTTGTGCAACTTGTCGAGCTCGCGCTTCTTGATCAAGAGTTCCTTCTTGGTGAAACCACTCTTGCTGGCGTCTTCGAAGTCGAGCTCTTCGAGCTCTTTCATGCGAGCGAGGCGCTTACCAACGGTCTGGAAGTTGGTGAGCAGACCACCCAACCAGCGCTCGTTGACGAAGGGCTGTCCCACGCGAAGGGCTTCGTTGCGAATGGCTTCTTGAGCCTGCTTTTTCGTTCCCACGAAGAGAATGGTTCCGCCGTGAGAGACGGTTTCGCGCACGAATTCGTAGGCCTTGTCGATGAAGGCGAGCGACTGCTGCAGGTCGATGATGTGGATTCCCGAGCGCTCGGCGAGGATGAAGCGCTTTACCTTCGGGTTCCACCGACGGGTTTGGTGTCCAAAGTGAACGCCGCTGTCGAGCAGCTGGCGAATGGTGACAACGGCCATGGCCTGATTCCTTACTCTGTGCGCACGCTCGGCGCGCGCATAATTTGCGGTTATGTCGTTTCACTCCGACGGAGCGAAACCCTAGTGTTCGTCCGTGGCCCCGCGAAGGTCACGAGTGACAATCGACCGATGGGGTTTCGCGGAAGTTGCTGAACACGCGAATTCGGCACCGTTTCCGATACCGTGCTCAAAGTGTACCGTAGTGAGCGTTATGACTGCGAACTCGAACTCTGGCTCCCCCACTCGAAATGCTCCGCTGAAGTCCGGCAGAATCCTGACCGCACTCATTTTGGGTGCGGGTGTGGCCAACATGAACCTTGCCGTTGCCAATGTCGGTCTCCCCCAAATTGGTGAAGACCTGGGCGCATCCCAGACCGGGCTCAATTTGGTTGCGATGGGATTCTCGCTCGGTCTTGCCGCGACCGTCCTCTACCTTGGCGCAATTGGCGACCGGTATGGGCGCAAAAACATGCTTCTCCTCGGTCTGATTCTCGGAATCCCAGCGGCCATCATGTCGGCTCTCGCACCCAACGTGGAAATTCTCGCCATCTCTCGGGTGTTGGGCGGGTTTGCGGCGGGAATGGCCTACCCAACAACGCTCGCTCTCATCACCGCGCTGTGGTCGGGATCGGCTCGCACCCGCGCGATTGCGCTGTGGTCGGCGCTGGGTGCCGCAATGTCGGCCATGTCGCCGTTGTTGGCCGGTGCCATTCTGATGTTCGCCCCATGGGGATGGGCGTTCGTTATCGCGATCCCGTTTGCGTTACCCGCGATCTACCTCGTGTGGAAAGAAGTACCCGCTCATATCAATGAGACCAGTGAAAAGGTTGACCACCTCGGTGGTGTGATGTCGGCCGTGTTCGTGGGCGCCCTTGTGCTCGGAATCAATTTTGTGAGTTTGCCGGATGAGGTAGTCACGGGCCTCATTACACTCTCGATTGCGCTCGTGAGTGGCGTGGCATTCTTCTGGCGCCAAGCAACCGCGGGCGAGCCACTGTTCGACCTGAAGTATGCGCGCCGGGCCACATTTTGGGTCGCTGCCGTCTCAGGAATCATTGTCTTTGGCTCACTCATGGGCGCCATGTTTATCGGCCAACAGTTTCTGCAAAACGTGATGAACTACAACACTCTTGAGGCAGGTTTGGCGATTCTGCCGTGCGTCATTGCCATGGTTGTCGCGGCTCCTTTTTCGAGCGGACTGATTGCTCGATTCGGTTCACGGTGGACACTCTTGATCGGTTTCGCGCTGTGCACGGTGGGTTTTGTGTGCATGTACTTTTTTTGGACAACGACCACCCCGCTCGCAGCTGTCGTCATCTCGTACGCCTTCATCGGGGCGGGCGTTGGTATCGCGGGGACTCCCGCATCCCATTCACTCACGGCGTCAGTCCCGGTCACCCGAGTTGGCATGGCGTCGGGAACAGGAGACCTGCAGCGTGACCTGGGTGGTGCAATCATGCAATCACTCCTCGGTGCGATTTTGGGTGCCTCCTACGCCGCCTCAGTTGCCGCGGATATTTCCGACGCGCCCTCGAATGTGCAGTCTCAAATCACGTCAACCATTGGGAATCAACTGCGGGCGTCGTATGGCAGTGCCGCCGATGTGGCAAAACAATTTCCGCAATATCAAGATGCGATTGTGGCCGCCGCACGCAACTCATTCTTGGACGGCTCAGATGCGGCCTACCTGGCTGGTATCGCAGCCATGTTGATTGGGGCGGCTCTCACCTGGTTCTTCTATCCCCACAAGGACCGCGAGGA
>Ga0114976_10001207_pt1 | contig 16078 bp, 26 predicted proteins | sample S_130805_EF_Meta_FD_87319 | JGI IMG/M metagenome (GOLD analysis project Ga0114976, IMG submission 87319) | Freshwater microbial communities from Lake Simoncouche, Canada to study carbon cycling - S_130805_EF_MetaG | ecosystem: Environmental > Aquatic > Freshwater > Lake | place: Lake...
GCAACTGACTGCCAAGTGCCAGTGTTATGAGCTGTAAGCCAATCTTTATTTTCCTCAACCCAGAGGTCCTGAATAGGTTTCTCAAACGCTGTGCCCAATCGCATGGCCATAGATGGACCGGTAGATTCGCGAGGCAATTCGCCCAGGTATTCGTAGTAAGCGGTGTAGGCAGAACGCCAAGGGTTGTGACCCATAAGAGAGCCGACAAGTGAACCTGCTACGCCCTTACGAGCGTTATGCCATTCAAGAGAATCATGTTCAAAATAGCCGAGGAGTTTGGCAGAGCCAAGAGCCTCTATCTGGTGGTCGATAGTCATAGAACTACTCTATGGCATTACTCCGATTTATCGCTAGTGCCCAGCGTGTCTTTAGGGTTGATGATTCTAATTAGAACTGGTATTGCTGAGATCCAAACAGTGTTAGCAACCACCAACCAGTCAGCTGCAGTGAACAAGAATGGTAACTTGCCTATAGCGAAAACCGCGGTTAGAGATGTTGCCAGGAGAGAGCGGAGATAACTTGAGAGAATCGGGTTCATTTACTTTCCAATCTTAGGTAGATACTTTAGAGGGTCCTCGACTGGCATGGTTGCCAGATGTTCTGATGGTCCACACATGAGGTGCAGATGCGGTCCAGAGCTCGTCCCAGAGTTACCGCTGTGAGCAATAACCTCACCTTGACGGACTTTCTTTCCGACTTTGACCTCAGCTTTGTCTAGGTGACAGTAAGCGAAAACTCTGAGTCGTCTATCATCCTCACCACCAACCCAGCATCGAAGTTCGACAACATGACCGAGGATTTTGGATTCATAGACTTTGACAATAGTTCCAGTGCCAACGGCTTTTAGAGGTGTTCCAACTGGCACAGCATAATCAACACCACGGTGAGGACCTAAGCCCATGGCTTTACGTTGCTCAGAGTGAGTGCCAAACATATCAGTGATGTTAGCAGGACTAACTGGATGAAGTAGAGACATTACGGTGCCGTGCTTCCTGCAACAGCTACAACGTCGTCAATATAAAAAGCATCATCTACGGCAAGGATATCAATGAGTAGGTTTGTGTTTCCAGTGCATACAAGATTTTCTACTTTAAACTGCACCCACGAAGCTGATGTTGTTACAACCATTGACGTACTTTTTGCCGCTGTTCCTGCGTACAAGAATACAGAAATGTCATTGTTATAATCACTAGCTTTAACCCAAACGCTGAGTGAATAAGCCTGTCCTATGGTTAAACAACCAGTTCTGGAATAAAGAGTTTCAATAGTTTCAAAATCTGCATCACCATCAACGCGTAAACTTGCTGGAGCAGATTTATAAATCGAAGTGTTTCTGGAGATGTTTCTTTGCCAACCACTAACGCTAGAAGTAAACGAACTGTTTAAAACCAAGTTACCAGCAGACGCAGATGCAGTTTTGATTGAGCCAATAAGACCCTGAGCAATACCAGCCATTATGTCAAACCGTTTCCAGAGATGATCCAAGTAGTCGAAGTTAGTTTGACGGCAGTAGCAATACCGAATGGTGCTAGAGTTCTGGAACCTGTAGTGCCTGGACCAGCAAGATACATTGTGTCTGTAGTGATAGCGATGGTCATTGTTGCACCTGAACCAGCGATAAATGTTACAGCAGACCCGATAGGAAATGCCACGGATGAGTTTGCTGGAATGGTTACGGTTCTAGTTGCTGAAGCATAAATGTGTTTTCCAGCGTCACCAATAACTAAAGTGTAGGAACCTGTAGTTGTAGCGTTCTGAGGGATGCCCATAAAGCCAAAGCCAGTTGCAGCTGTAGTTGTAGTTCCGTTGGGAACAGTTGAAGTCCATTCAGTGTTGTAGTTTGTGCCATCTATCTTTGAGAGAACCTGACCCGCAGTTCCAGCAGTAGGGACACCCTGACCGTTAGTTCCGTTAGTTCCATTAGTGCCATTAGTGCCGTTAGTTCCTGCTGGTCCAGTTGCTCCAGTTGCTCCCGCAGGGATACCAAAATTGAAAACCGCAGCTGAGGATGTTCCAGCGTTAGTGATAGTTGGTGTAGATCCAGCAGATAAACCAGTTACGGTTCCGACGGCAATAGTTGCTGAGGTTCCATTAGTTCCATTAGTTCCATTAGTTCCGTTTGTTCCAGCTGCACCTGTGGCTCCAGTTGCTCCTGTGGCTCCAGTTGGACCTGCTGGTCCCTGAGGACCTGTTGCCCCTGTTGGACCTGCTGGACCCTGTGGACCTGTTGGACCAGTATTACCGACTGCAACCAGAATGAGTAGAACTGGATGACTATTGGCGAAGTTTGAAGTTCCAGTTCCAGCCGAAGTAATTAGGGTCACTGGATAGTTGTCCCATGTCGAGTTATAAGTCGGAGTGCCTGTCACTTCCCATTTCTGATAGTTAGCAGAATTGTTTTTGTCCTGGATGATTAGATAGTCACCTTGGTTGATTAGATCTAGGAATACGCTGTCATCTTGGTTATCTGCGTCGATATGGCTTACTCGTAGAGCTGTTGAGTTGATTTGAGTTGTGTTATTCCAACCTAATTGGTTAGTTGTCGGGTCTCCAGATGTGGTGTTAGTTCTAGTCGAATAATGGTAATGAGTTGCAGAACCACCAGATGCACCGGTAGCACCAGTGTCACCCTTTACACCCTGTGGACCTTGTGGACCAGTCGCACCAGTAGGACCAGTAGCACCTGTAGCACCTGTAGCACCTGCTGAACCAGTAGCACCTGTAGCACCTGTGTCACCTTTAGGACCTTGAATACCTTGAGCACCTGTGGAACCCGCTGGACCAGTAGCACCTGTAGGACCTTGAGAACCAGTCGAACCAGTCGCACCAGTAGAACCAGTCAAACCGATAGGACCCTGCTCACCTCTAGCGAAATAAACTCTGGCATAAATTGAATCTGGAACTACAACTTTTACGATCATTTGACTATTTCTGGAGTTACTTCAACCTGCCCTCTGGCAAGTGTCAGCACCTTTCCGGTAGATGTTTGAGTAAGCTCTAAAGCCCAGACGTAATCAGTCTTAACTAGGGTTGCAGTCTGAGCAGGTGTTAGTGAGAATCGCACAGAGTTATCTGAGGTGTTCACGGTAGGGACGATGTCAATGATTGCAGCTGTAGTCGGGTTCTCTCGAACTTGCAACTTAGCAGTCCAACCTGTTAGAGAAAATGCGACACCGTCAGCGTCAGTAGGGTAGAACGAACAGTCACCAGCCACGCTAGGGAATGTTGAACCTGCCAGGATAACTAGGTCAAATTGACCGTCAGTTACGGTGTAAGTTTCACTCACTTACAGATTCCTCTGCTGGAGTTTCCTCAACCACAGTTTCCTCGACTACAGTTTCCTCAACAACAACTTCACCTGGAGCAGGAAACGCTTTCCAGTCGGTAGTTACTTTAGAGATGATTGGTGTCTTTGCCATTATTTATCCTTTGTTAGTTTGTCGAACTCTGCCTTTAGTTTGACATGTTCCTTATTTAGTGCCAAGTATTTGTCTCGCCAATGATCTAGTTCAGTTTTTAGTTGCTCGATTTCGGTTCTAAGTTTATCTATCTGAGTGAACATTTCAGCTCTTAGACGCTCCTCCACACCGATGGATTGTGTCCTCCTAGTGGATAGATACTTTAGGAAACTTGAGATGCCTGTGCCACCTAGGATACCTGAGAGGATTAGCAACCAGTTGCGGTCGTCCATTAGATACCCCTCCATAGTCCTAGGTTTACTTCCCAATGTTCACTGGTAATAGTATGCCCGATACGACTGATTAGGTAGATTTCCTGAAGTGTTGTGCCTCCAGCTGAGAACTCGACCTGCATCGGATAGCAGATGTCTTTATCAACTATTGTGCTGAGAGTGCCGTCACGGCGAACTGCTGGAACAGATACAGATTTTACTGAGCGAGGGTTAGCAGCTGCTGAAACCTGTGAAGCCCATGCACCTAAAGTGCCTAGACCTGAGGTGTTCCAAAAGTTCACTTCATAATCCTGAGCCTGACGGCCATAGTCTGTTACTGAGGTTGAGTTAGTAGAGGTTGCTGTTGCCAGTCCACCAGTCTCGGTTACCTTAACCACGTTGGTGATGTCGTCCGAGTTGTATGAATAGTCAATAGCGTCCATGCAATAGTGATTTGCACTAGAGCTGTGCACGTTAGAGATGGTCGGGTTGCTACTGCTCCAGGTAGTTCCCTGAGCGGTGTTGATGTCCACTCTAGTTTTCCAACTGCAACCTGCCGAGGTATTAGCCCAGAACCAGCCCAGTTCAGCATCGAGCAACATGTTTAGAACGTCACCCGAAATAACATCCACCTCAAAGTAATCATTCGCAGCTGTAGAACTGCCACCACTTCCAACCTGATTCCAAGCCACCCTAGTGTCCACCGCTCTAACAGCGTTCTCCAGGTCATCCATAACAGACCTAAATGATTTGGCGGTTGCTGTGCCGGTGATGCTAAATGATGACAATCTGGTATTCAAAGCGATACGAGTTTGGTCATAGGCGGTAATGGTAATTTCAAGTTTCTTAGCAGTCGCAACATAAGCCATCGAAACATTCTGGATGTAACCGTAAAACAGCGTGTAACCGCCAGCAATAATTTTGAACGGCATGTTTGATTTGTATTGAGGTGTGCCAACTAGATCAGCAAGACTAGTTTTCATTAGTTTGACAGTTGCAGTGCCAACACTAGGTCGAGCGAACACGCCCTCCTCAATGTCTATTCCTCTGTCAATTTCAACTTCAAAAGAATCGCAACGAAGTTCAGTCCAAGTGTCTGTCGCATATTCGTATTGAATGCTGATGTCAGTCTTTATGTCGAACGGCATTAGTTAACCAGATACTTTCGACCTGTTTTCTTTTCCAGAATCTTGATTTCACGGATGATGTCCGAGGCACTAATCACGGCTTTGTTGATGTTGATTTCATAAGTTGCATTACCTGCTATAGATGACTGCACTTGAGCCTGAGCACCAACACCATAGATTTCACCTCTCAGCCCAAGAATCTCAGACAACTTACCTGGAGACTGCAACAAACTCTTAGCGACAATGTTTCCCTGAGCAGGACCCATGGCAACGATTTCGTTGATGAATGACTGGTCCGCACCTCGCTTACGGAGAGATGCCAAGTTCTCAGCGAAACCCTTAGCAGCTTGAGCAATACGCTTCATCTTGCCGATAAGGAAGTCCACGTTGAAAATAGAGTTTTCATCCTCACCTCTAGTGCCAAATGCCAAACCAATAGCGTCACGGAACTTCTCAGCTGTAGACTTGACCCTGCTAACCTCTTTATCCAAAGCCTCACGGACCTTTTCAGCGACCTCTTGAACTTCTTTAGATATACCTTTCCAAACCATTTTCTTGTTCACAAAGATAGCGTTCAAGCCAAAGTCAATAGTGACTTCCTTGCCCTTAAACTTCGCGATAACATTTTTCATCTCTTTAGTGATACGAGAATCAGACAAAATTCGCTTCAATGCTGAATCCCACATACCAGTAACTGGATCCATAAACGGTCTGTTAATGTTGTTGAATGTCAGTTGATTCGGATTTAGAGCTGCATCCTGAGAATCAGCATATTCATCAGCACTTTCAGATGCCGCATACCACATCGCACCAAGAGTTGCGACAGCGACCACAAGAGCACCAATACCGGTGGAGATGATTGCAGTTCTGAGAGCGACGGTCTGAATCTTTGCAAGTTTAGTTGCCAGTTCATAGGCTTTGACAGCGAATGTAACAGCGAACCAACCAACCTTTAGAGCGACCAGACCAGCGACAAGAGCAATGATTATGTTGGCGTTCTGAATTAGGAAACTTGTAGCGTTAGTAATTAGTTTGCCGATGACACCGAAAATGTTAGCGATGCTCTGCAAGTTTGATTGACCCTCATCGCTAGATAGATAGTCTGAAAACTCTTGTATTGCTGGCAACAAAGTCATGCCGATAGTCTCTTGAAGTTCACCAAAGATGATGCCTATTTTCTTGTATGGATCGTTATTAGCTGCAGTTTCAGCTGCACCCTCAAAAGTCTTATTTAGTCTCGACATGTAGTCACCAGTAACGTCAATACCTGGAATGAGTTTCTTTAGTGAGGTGGTGTTACCTGTATAGGCTTTTGACAAAGCACCGACAACAGTGCCTAAGTCTTTACCTGTTCCAGCCGAAACATCCAGAGCAGTGTCAAGTAAAGATTGACCACCAGCAAGAGAGCCTGTCGCTCTGACAGCCTGAGCTAACGCTGGACGAAGTTCATCGTCAAGCACCGCAGCTGAGAGCTGTGTTTTACGGATGTAACTTTCGGCAGACTTGATAGCAACATCACTTGCACCAGTAGTGTTTTTGAGAGCGTTAGACAAAAGTGCCTGGCTCTTGATGTCCTCAGATGCAGCTTTAGCAGACTGTTTTAAAACCCTAGTCAGAGCTGCGAAACCAACCGCTAAACCAGCTGCACCAAGAGCTCTATTCAGGCCACGTCCAACATTGTCGGCAGTTCTCTGAAACTTCTTTAAATCAGCAGATACCGCAGCTGTGGTCTTAGAGAGTTTATTGTTACCAATAAAATTGACGACTAGATTCTGAGCCATTACTGTTTCGCTTTCAATGCTTCAGTGATTGCCCGATACTCACGGAGAGTAACCGCTTTAGTGTCGCTGAGGGTCATCCCTGCATAGACAATCATGAACGCTACTCTTTCCGCCTGTTGGTCGGCAATTACTCTTTTGGGTCGGATTCACCTGTGAACAGTTTGTTAGCCTCTGATAGTGGAATACTGCCAGCCTGTTCTAAAGTGAATGATGGATCTTGTCTTTTCTGCATGATGTAGATGATGGCTTTAAGAGCTTTGCCCTTAGCCTGTCCTGCATCAAGTAATTGGTCGATGGATGAACCTGTAATCAGTTCAATCTGCTCAACCTCATCGAGGGTTAGTGATTCGAAGTCGAATGTCTGGGTGGTCATTATTTTGCTCCTGGTAGTTTGTCGATGGCTTGTTTCATAAGTCTCTCGTAGTTTCCGAGAATCTCCTCTTGAGTATAACCTAGAGCCTCGCTAAAGAATGGTTGCGGTTTGATACCTCGGTAAGTGCCAGGTCTAAGAGTTCCCCTGTGACTGCTGGATACAACTTTCCAACCCCAGTGAATAGGGTTAGCATACGGAGCCATCTTTCCACCAGCCTGAACACTCGCACCATACTGAGTCCTACGAGGACGAACAGTGGATGCTAAAGTTCCAGTCTTTACGGGTATGAGAGGTCTCGCAGCTGCAATCAAAATCATAGAGGCTTGATAGCCTGGCTCTGTTAGAACTTGACGGCTTGCACCGAGTTCCTTCATTGCCTTGATTGTAACTCCGAGACCCTCAACAGATAGCCCCGCACCTTTTCCAAGGTTGGTCATTCTAGAGACTAAGCTGTGGTCTTTAGAGTTACGCCGTAGTAAACCGGTGGAGTTGCACTTGGAGTGTGAACAGCATTCTTTACAGTCAAAGTTACAGAGAACTTCACAATGTCACCAGCGTTAAGGCTTAGAGGTGGCAGTTCATCAAAGATGACAGTTCCTGTGTAGTGAGGTGCAGACGCTGTAGCTGTAGCATTACCCTGAGGTGCAATGGTGAATGCAACTTCGGTTCCGAAGTTAGACCATAGGATTCTGTAAAGTGAAGCTGCATCGCCTGAGGTTACACCGTCAAGTTGTAGTTTCCACTCTCCACCTGGACGAACCTCGCAGAATGTCTGAACATCGCCTGGAGCGTCATTCAAAGTAAGTTCTACTAGGTTGGCATCGCAGTTGTATTCGGTTGCACCGATTTTGAATGAGATGTTTGTTGCTTTGATTCTGGTTGATGAAGGCATCAGTTTTTCCTTTGTTAGAGAGTTAAAGATAAATCAAGGTTTAGATCACTGGCAAGATACTCAGCGTTATTAGCTGCCAAACGATATGGCGGGTTCACTTGGTTGAGCACAACGTAACCTAATGGAGTGAGAGCCGAAACAGTTTGAGCAATCAAAGCGTCAAGAGCTTCAGTTGCTTCCTCATTAGTTGCAGTCATAGCAATCATGGTGAGGGTCAAACCAAGTCGGTATTCTCGACCTACAGTTTCAGCAACCAGATACGGTGAACTCGGAGACATAATCACAATAGGTGGAACTATACGTTCTGGAACATAGTCCAAAACCTCTATCCCTGCATTCTGCAAGTCAAGAGCGAGCTCTGCCTTAGTTGCGGTTATTTCGTTGGTCACAGTCCGGGTCCTGTAAACGGTAGTAGCATCTCTCGAGCTGCATTCATCGGGTCTTTCGCAATGCGAACAGTAGTCCCAAGGTCAGCGAACTGAGCGACACCATTTGGAGCAGAGCGACGGTGGAACAGTTCAGATGCACATGACAACACTGCTGAATCCAGAACATCACCTGGCACACGGGACGAACCCACGAACTTGGCGACCATCTGGTTAGCAGATGCTAAACATGAATCTACGAATGTAGAGACCTCTTTAGTCCCAACATACGATCTAAACTGCTCCACCGTTACTGCCATGAGTTATTAGGCTCCAGTGTTGATCTTGACGATTGCACCCTCAAACGGCACAGCGAAAGCTGCATAACCGTAAACAGAGTAGAAGTCAGACAAGGTAGTTGCATCAGTTGTTGATAGACGTGCAGGGTTGCCAGCAGACTCGTAGGTTGTTAGAGCCAATGAGTTAGCGATGTAAGCAGTCTTAGCCGATAGAGCAGGGTCTACAACGATTGGCAAGCCGAATACTGAACCACGAAGTCCAGGAATGTCAGCAGATCCAATGTTGTTAACTCCAGCACCATCCTGTAGAACTACTGGACGGCCAGCACTGTCCACAATACCAACTAGACGCTTGTAAGCAGTTACACCAGCAACAATGAACTCAGGTGATAGACCTGTGTTTGTGTAAATGTATGCAGATGCGTCAGCAATGGCACCGGCAACAGCAGCTGCAGTTAGAGCAGATGCGTCTACAACCTTGTCGCCACTGAATGTTAGAGCAGCAATAGTAGCAATAAACTCAGTGTTCATTTTCTTTGCGTAAGCCAAAGACATTGCCTGGAATGCTACGTCAAGGTAGTTCACAGTTGAACGCTCAACAGCTTGCTTGCTCAACTTCACATAACCACCATAAGTGTTTACTGAAACTGAAACAGTGCTTAGAGAAATGTCACCATTAGATACAGCTGCGTTTTCTGCAGACTGCTTACCAATAGCAACAGTATTGGTGTTAATCTTTGCGTATTCAACGCTTAGACCAGTAGCAGGTAGAGCACTCATGCTGAAAGCAGCAAGAGTTGGACGACCTGAGTTGATTAGGCTGTTTACAAAGCCTACGAATGCAGGACGTAGAGCAACGTCTGCTGATGTAGCTGCACGGAACAGTTCAACAGCATCGCTGTCGCCTGAGACTAGTGCCTTTGCGTATTCACCCTGAGAGCGGAACTTGCCCTCGGTTGAAACGCTGATTGCTGGAGTCTTTACCAATTCAAGTTCTCTGCGGATTTCAGCCACTTCGTCTTGAACAGCACGGACGTCCAATTCCATGTTTTCAGACATGTTGGTTTCCTTTGTTCGGATTGAATCCGCTACCACCTCGGCAACGGTTGATTCCTCACGAACCTCGGCGACATTAGCACCTTGGAATGCGGGAAAACTAACTAGTGAAACCTCTTTGAGATCCACTAAAGTTCTGGTTACTAGAGAACCCTCTCTAGTCTGTTCTAGAGGCATAAAGCCAACTGAGAACTTGTTAATCACACCATCCTTGAGGAGAGTGTAAGCCTCTTGCCCTCTAGGAGTGTCGCTAATCATGGCACGGATTTCAAACCCTGCCTCAGTGTCTCTACCCTCAAGAATCTTGCCGATAGGCTCTGAGTGTTGCCAGAACAGTTTGACATCCTCGACTGAACGGATAGCACCTGGAGCGAACTTCTCCTGGTATGCACCAATGTCAGCGACCTGACCATAAGGCACAGCGATACCAACTACTTCTCTAGTGTCAGCTTCAAGTCTTACCTCAAAACTTCTTACTTCTAATTCGGTCATGCCAGACCCTCTTTCCTTCTAACTTCATCAGTTGTCATGAACCCTGCACGGATGGCAGTCTCATACATGTTGAAACGATTAGCCATGTCAGCTTTGAACAGACCCTCAAAATTGAACTCAGCTCTAGTGCCTCTAGGCAGACACTCACTCAAAGCGTCAGAGATTGCATCGGTGTAAGCCATGATGGTGTGACGGTAGAACACTTGGTTCTCGTCTTGCAGGTTGGTGTAAGTATCACTAGATCCATCAACACCAGTTAGCAATAGCCTTGCTGGAACACCGAATAGTCTGGCAATAGCCTGAACCTGCTGAATCTGCACGTCAGTAAACATTGCATCTCTAGGGTTTAGTTGAACAGTCTGCCATTCAAAGCCCTGACCTAAAACCGCGACTTTACGCTCAGACTGCTTGGCATGCCATCTCTCAGTAATCTCGTTCGCATCTTCCGAACTAATCGGCTTATCGCTCTTGAGGATACCGGTCGGAATACCGGCTTGCCCAAACCAGTTAGCTGCATAGTTTCGTAAATCGAGAGCTGCAGAGATGTCTTTGTTGCAAGCGTCAATAGGACCAAGTGAACGGAGATACCCAGCTCTAGGGAATAACTTTAGATGCTGAATGTCAGTTGTAGTTGTCTTGACTACGTTCTGGTCAGTTACCTGATAGTCATAGTAAACCTTGCCATCTGGCTCTGAACGAATAGTCACAGCGTTCGATGGAATCAACGTCAAGTTATTTACTGCACCATTAGAGCCATAAGACTTCAACCAGAATGCATTACCGTCAAGTGCCAGGGAGACCACAGTCTCAAACAAGAAATTACGGCGAGTGTCAATGTAGTTAGGTTTGTTTACCAGAACTGGATTCTCAATTGGAACTTCAATACCGGTCGCATAGCGAAAAGTATTCAAAGGCATTTTAGAGATTGGTGTAGCGATGATCTGTATAGACCTGTAAACCGCTGTAAGAGTTAGAGCTTGATTCTCGCCAACAGAGTAGTCAGAGCGGGTAGGCCAAACTGGAGTAGTCGCACGCTTTTCACGGTCTCTACCCAAAAGCCTGTCAATTATGCTTGCCATTGCTCGAAACCTATACCACGCTTATGACAAAGTCAAAACACTTGCAATTCAAAGTTCTGGTGTGTCGCACTAACATAAAGTGCCATAACCGTTGCCATCAGAGCGTCAATGTCTCCGAGAGAATCACGCCTCGAAATGAACCAAGTTTCACCAGCGTATTTAGCAATACCTTTAGGTGACTGTAACTGAAGTAATGGATCATTACGGTGTTTGACACTACCAGCCGTGAACATCGCATAGACCGTCGAGCAAGCCGAACTAATCTCTTTAGTCCACAACTGCCAGACTGGTAGTCCATCCATCTTTAGACGTTTCGCCAAGTTAGGCATTTGTCTGTCATCTATCGCAATACCTTGAATGTTTCCCCTGGCATACAAGTCTCGGAGTGTCAGATAAAGTTGCTGTTCAGTCGCACCAGCGAACCCCTGCACTAACTCAGTTTCATAACTGCCATCATCACACTTTCGAGCAGCTGCAATAGTTGCATACTCCCAATTCTTAGTTCTATCAACAGCAAGAATTACATTCTCTTGAACAGTGATACCATCTCCAGCACTTCGAGCGAAAACATCAGATGGCAACCATGACTGAGCTGTGCCCTGAATGAACTGGTTTAGTCGATACCGTCTAGCCTCATGTTCGGGGATGGAACGAATGTCTGAGAGCACAGTATTGAGATCTAAACGTTTAGCGTCAATAGATGGATTCGCTCTCTTGAGAGCAGTAGGGTCATCAACCTGAGAACCCTCTGGTGCTTGCCAACAAAAGAATCCAAAACGTTCTAAGTCCTCGTCGCCCTGAGCAGCTGCAGTTCCAAGTTTGTAAAGGTCTAATAGGGTCTCACTTGACTGGTCTCCAGCGGTAGTAATACCAATAACCATGCCGTCTTTCTTTTGAGCCGTTCCTAAAACAGCTGCAGACCACATACCCTTTTTGGCGAGGTGCAATTCATCGAACAAACAAAGAGACATCGGGATTCCCTGAAGTGCAGATTCTTTAGCAGCTTTGACATCGTAACGACCAGAACCATCCAGCGTAGTGATACCTCGTTGCTCTGTCGCTTTCTTAAAACGTTTCTTGAGATACTCATTGTTCTGGATGGTGAACAGCACTCGACTATAAATAATTCTCGCTTGGTCAGTTGATGATGCCAGTGAAATAACATTTGCACCCTGCTGATGGAGCAACAGTCCATAGACACCTAGAATCGCACCTAACAAAGATTTACCATTCTGGCGACCCATACTCACAACCACCTGACGGTAACGAAGTTGTCCAGGATACTTAGGATGATTCGGTGGATACCGCTCCAGCACGTGCCTCAGCAACCACTTCTGCCATTCATCTAATTCGAGACCATCCGGTTGCTCAGGTGACTTCCACGCCAACTTGACTAACTCAATGAGCTTGTCTCCGTCAGTAAAGAATTGCCCTCTCGTCTTAGCTAATGGCTTAGTCCAGATTGCTGGCAGTCGGACACCATGAACTAAGTCTCTGCTCATCGCTTTAGTAGAGCGTCTAATGGATCAGCGGAATCCGTGTCACCAATAGAACGCTTTAGTTCCAGGTAAGTTTTACGAAGTTCTGCAGCTGTGCTCGTATTCGCTTTAGCGTCAAAGTCCTCGGCCAGCGACAGACAGATTCGAGCAAGAATCTCCTGGTCTAACGTCAGCTTGATTTCAAGCAACCATCGTTCTAATGCAACCTTTACCATCTCAGTTCCTCTCCACTGGATAATCTAGCCATTCCGTCTTAATCCAAGAACTTGCGTGGGATGAAACGGCGACCATAGAAAAAACCCTACCACCACAAGGGAGATGATAGGGCCTATTCTGATGGCTCAATTTTCAGGACTATTGCCATCTCTCACTCAGGAATGAAACCCTGACTAAGTTTGTGTCTCTTTTATAGCCGTTACATCTACGGCACATTGACTGGAGGTTGCTGATGTCATGGTTAGGTGGATCACTTGCAATCATGTGGTCTATGGTCCAGTCGCTACCGTCTAGGTCTTTACCACATCGTGCACAGATAGGTTCGAGGATGGTCTTAGCGTAAGCTCTAGCCTCTTTCCATTCTTTACTGCTATGCCAATCAGCCATAGTAATCCGCACTGCATGATGGACAGCATGGTGGTTCTAACTGAGTAGTGCATACCTCGCAGGTGTCCACGTCACAGTCCTCACACTTATCAGCCATTACTCAATCTCTCTAATTTGACGCTTTACGAATACCGGTAACTCTTTGATGGTGAGGTCATGCCAGTCTAGGTTAGCCTTTAGTGCTCGCCTCAGGTCTCGCCTGACATGGTCTCTGATGTCGTAGTCGAATGAACATTCCATACTCTGACATCCACACCTCAGCACTTTATAGCAGATTGAGCATGTCCAAGTGTCAGCCATTAGTTATCTTTCGACCCTCTGCTGTTAGGACAGTTTGATAGACCTTGATTACATCTATGCAGTCCTGCACGCCTTTGTTGTATAGCTCTTGTAGTTCACCTGTGCCAGGTTGTTTTAGGCAGATTAGTGTTGATAGCACTGAGGTGAGTGTGAGGTTTGAGGCTATGCCAGCCATAGCTGCTAACCCTTGTGGTTCTGTTTCGCTCATGCGAGTGTCTCCTCTGCTGTTAGTTTACTGATTGACCTGATTGCCTGATCTAATGCTGAGTTGTAACCGTGTTCGTATTCATCAACATGTTCGTCCTGTTTCAGGTCTTCGATGATGCTGTTGATTTTGGCTACGATTTCAGCTCGCTCCAGGTAACGGTTTTGTTTGATGGTGTCTGTTAGTAGTGCACGGCTCATTACCAGTGGTTCTGAAACGTGTTCGCATCTGCATGTTGTCATTTGGAGTGTTCCTCGCAGTTCTCTAGGTTGGTGGTTTCGGTTACGTTGTCCTGCCAGCAGGATTTCGGCGATGTAATAACTGCCCAAGTGATCCCAATAATCATGGCGATTGCAAGAGCTATGTTCAGCAGGAATATGAACCATTCTGATTTAGTTAGTTTCGCCATTGGTTTGACCTTTCGAGCTGAGTAGTTCGATGATTCTTTCAACTGTGCCTCTATCTGTGCCTTTACGGTCCAGCTCTAACTCAGTTTTGAGAATGTCTATTACTCGTTTAGCCTCTGCCTCGCGTCCTAACATGAATGCTGTATTGGCGATGATGGCTGTTTTCTCAGCAACGGCTTTAGCCTGATTCTTGTTTAGGTCATTAGTCATTTGCTAGCCACACTCTCGCTTGGCGACCGGACTTAGTTTTAGTTACTCCAACTACTCTCACCAGTTGCTTTATCCAAAGCTCTTTTCTCCTGGTGCGAATACCTGATGGTGATGATGGTTGGATGACACCGAGTTCCATGCTCGCTTCATAAGCGTCCACTAGTTCCTCGTCAGTCATTGGTGTGACCAGAATCTTTAGGATGGCTTCCTCAACTCTGGTGAGTTTGAAGTGATCTAACGATGCAGCTGCTAGGTGTGATTCGATAGGGTCGGATGTTCTAGCGTGTGTCATTAGCGTCTCCTCGCCTGAATCTCTTTGTTGATTTCGTAGAGCCAGATTCCAACTAATGCGATGGCTAGTGGATAGCCGAGTGCAGGGATGGTTTGAATCCAGTCTGCTATTTGGATGATGCCAATTAGTATCAGGGTTGCTCCCAGAACTATTTTCATTTGTTGCCTCTCTTGTAGGTGTTCCAGGTGGTTGGAACGTAATTAGCCTAATGCCAGCGTTGGCATAATACAAGAGATAAACACGCCGTGGTTTATAACTTTTTGATATCACCCTCAAGAGGGTCAAAGATGGCTTGGAAACCTAAAGCGATGTCCGTATTGCTGAGAGACGAAGTGTCCTGCCTAGGAGGCTCTGATGACTTCTCAGAATGTTTATGAGTTCGTCTCCAATTCTTGACCAGAGCAATAGCGTCTCGGTCGTCAGTTTCAAACTCTGCTCCACAGCTGCAGACTTCCCGAATCATGGTTTCTCAATGATCTCAATTTCGACACCCGAATAAGTTGGATTCTCGGCATAAACCTTATGAGCAACCAGAGTAACTATCTGACCATCATTGGCTAAGACTTCACTCTCCTGGAGAGCATCTCCCACAGCTCGCACTAACTTGTCTAAGTCTGGTGCACTGTTCGGGTAACGTCTGCTAACTGATTTAGGTCTAGGCATATGGAATGTCATTGTCACGGTGACCGGTCCAAGAATAGTCAAACCACCCTGCTCTGCTTTAGCGATAGTTGCACCCATGAGGACTGTTTCTCTCCACTCAGGTAAACGCTTATTAGCCTCGAACATGATGGCTCGACCATTACGGACTATGGCAGTCTTAGACCCTTGCGGTGCTGGCTCTCCATAGATTCGGATTTTCATTTTAGAACGGTGGTTCGCTTGTGAGCTCAGTGACTGGCTTAGGTGGTAGTGGAACTGCTCTAGTGATGATCTGATACCTGGCATCGTTGATGAAGTGTTCAACTACTGCAATCTCTTGACCGTCCTTTTCGAACTTGCCATTCTTTGTGCCTAACTCTCCAGTGAACTCGACCACGTCATCTTTGCTGATGTCGGTAGGTAGTTCGAACCAGATAGTCCATTGACGCTTTTTGGTGACGGATTCGCCTTTGACTTTGATGCTGTAAGTTTCCCATCCATTGACTACTCGTCCACGGTAATCACCGTTCTGAGCAACGGTTGAAACATGCAGCTGAACTGATACTTTAGCCATAGTTATCCACAGGCCTCTCTCTTAATAATTTCTTTTGTTTTTATATGTTTTTTATATTGTTCTTTAAGTGACATCAGTGTCACCTATTGAGGGAGTAAATGTCACCTACTGATACCGTAGATGTCACCTACTGATACCCCAGATGTCACCTGTGTCGCAGAGTTATCCACAACCTCAAACATCGGGAGAATCTGATCTAAAGGGCGATGCCA
>Ga0114976_10001211_pt1 | contig 16048 bp, 8 predicted proteins | sample S_130805_EF_Meta_FD_87319 | JGI IMG/M metagenome (GOLD analysis project Ga0114976, IMG submission 87319) | Freshwater microbial communities from Lake Simoncouche, Canada to study carbon cycling - S_130805_EF_MetaG | ecosystem: Environmental > Aquatic > Freshwater > Lake | place: Lake...
ATCTATTTGCCGATGCAAAATTTGCTAAAAATATTCCCGAGCACTTCCTCATTATCAATATGGCCGGTAATGGCGCTTAGGGCGGAGATGGCACTGCGTAAATGGAACGACAATAAATCGCCGGTGAGGGCATTGGTGATACCGTCGAGAATGTGTTGCAACTCTTGAGAACAATGTAAGAGCGAATTTGCATGGCGGGCGTTGGTTACCACCGTTTGATCGTCGAGAATTCCCAAATCTTGTTGGAAACGCGATGCCAACTCTTTGGTAAGTTGCAAAACGGATAAACGATCGTTGGCTGAAATTTGCCACATTCCCAATTGGGTAATGCGTTCAACAACGGCAGTATACGGGTCAATGTCCCCCAAAAACGAATCCATTTTATTTGCAACCACCCAAATTCTGTCTGTTTTAGATATTAATTCGAGGAGGTCAGATTCCAGTTCGGCAGGACTAATTGTACCAATTTCGAATAAGTAAAGCGTGGCACCGCTCATTTCAATGTGTTTGAAAGTACGGGCAATACCCTGCTGTTCAATAACGTCGGTAGCTTCGCGAATTCCTGCCGTATCAATTAGGCGGAGCGAAAGTCCCTCAATAAAAAGTCTGTCTTCAATGGCATCACGGGTGGTACCGGCAATGTCGCTCACAATTGCTTTGTCTTCGTTGAGCAAGGCATTAAATAGCGTACTTTTCCCGGCATTGGGTCTACCTGCAAGTACCAAAGTAAATCCTTGTTTTAGGGCATTTCCAAGTGCAAACGAATCTTTCAATGCATCAACTTTGTGTTTGATATTTGTTACGAGGGATGTGAGTTCGTCGCGGGAAGCAAATTCAACGTCTTCTTCGCCAAAATCGAGCTCTAGTTCAATCAAAGACGTAAAATGAAGTAATCTATCACGCAAAGCATCAATATCGCCAGAAAAGCCACCGCGAAGCTGTTTTAAGGCCTGATCATGCGCAAAGCGATGTTCTGCCGCAATGATATCGGCAACCGCTTCGGCCTGAGCCAAATCGAGTTTCCCATTTAAAAATGCGCGCTGGGTAAATTCCCCCGGTTCAGCAACACGACATCCATTCAACAGCAAGGCTGCAATTAAACGGTTCACAATATAATCACTGCCATGAACTGAAATTTCAACTGTGTCTTCGCCGGTATAACTTCTAGGTCCTTTAAAAAGCACAACCAAAGCTTCATCAATCATGCCATTGACATCGAAAAACTGACGGAGCAAAGCTGTATGTGAATTTTTGAGGGAAATTTTATTCTTCAATAACGCATCGGTGCAAGCAAAAGCAGTAGGACCAGAAACGCGCACAACGGCTATGGCACCTTTACCTGCTGGAGTTGCCCTAGCAACAATGGTATCAAAAGAATTCATTACGCAAAATTACAGAATGCAAATGAGAATGAAAGGAAATAAGCTTAATAAAATATAATTCATAATCATCAAAGATTGCATTTTAAACTGCTATTTATAGGTAATTTCCCGAAAGCGAAGTTCGTGAATTACCTTTTGATCATGGAAAATTAAAATAAGCCAAAGATTTTTTGAATAACAAAAAAAAGCCCCGTTTCCGGGGCTTTTTTTTATTGTGTTCTTATCAGATTGACTGATCCACTAACGTGATTAATCTTATTTTTAGATTTAAACCTATAATCTAACTGATAGAAGTATGTTCCTGAAGGAGCATCTGGTCCATCATTGTTAACTTTACCATTCCAATGTTTCTTAGAATCTTCAGAGTAGAACACCCTTTCTCCCCAACGATTAAAGATGCGTATTTCGAACAAATCATGACCTTGAATTGGAACTTTAAAAAAGTCGTTTTTATTATCCCCGTTTGGTGTGAATACGTTTGCTAAGTAAACAAACAAGTCAACTACAACTTCTTTACAAATTGTATCTGAACAACCTGTTGCATTCTTAACAACTAAACAAGCCCAATATCTTCCAGAACTATCATATGACCAGTGTACGTCTTTGTCAGTTGATTTTATGTTTTCAATAAAATCATGTGGCATTGAATTCACGATATCATTCTGATGTCCAAAGCCCCATCTCCATTCAACACCGTTGATATCTTTACGTGTAAATACAAAGTCAGGTTTACTACTGGAGTCAATGTCAAAGTCTGCAATCACACTATCTACAGTAAAGAACAAATCACCCATTACAGTCGGACACCATGGTTTCGGATGCGAACCATTGTAATCTGCAAAATGCGATACTCTGTAAACACCTGGGTCAGTGAACATTTTCGTAACTGTTTTATTGCCAGAGGCTAATGTATCTGTAACAACTTTACCTATTTGCCTACTCAAGTGACCAAATTTACATTTGTATGATTTCAAAATTGTATCAGAATTATCAATGAACGTATTGCTATCTCCGGGACAAATAGATGCCTTCAATACCTTACCTCTAACAGTATCACGTGGTAAAACTGTAATGATATAAGCTTGTTGACTCGGTGTATCTGGATACGTAGCAGGACAAGGACGGAAGATATTAGGAGGAATAAACAAATAATCATATTGTTCAAGGCGAACATTATAAACACCTGGCTTCTTGAATGTATGCCATACTGTATCAACAAAGTAATCAGAAGCCCAAGGTTTTCCATTTGGTGCTTTTGTATACCAAGTAGAATCAGGACCGGAATATAACTCACCATCACCGAAGTACCATGTCCATACTGACTTAATCGAGGCCGAATCAGACATATTCGTGAATTGGATACTATCACCCATACAAATGGTTACATCGTGACCAGCTTTGGTTGTGTATTCAAATCTTGGACGAGGTCCAGGAATTCTTACCCAACGTGCAAACGTATCGAAACAACCTCTATTAGTAGCCAAATGATATTTTATTTGGAACCAACCATTGCGGGTATATTTATGTGCAATACGGTTTGGTAGGCCAGCTTCAGTTTGCTTTTTACGGGTAAACTGATTGACTACACCATCTCCCCAATCGATTGTCCATTGTTTTACAAAGTCACATGAAGTAGGTGCACCACCTGAACAATTTTTGATCGCCCAATTACAAGGATCAAACAACTTTGAAGAATCATAAAACTCTATAATTGAGTTACACGAAGGAGTTTGAAGATCTAAACCAAATTTCACGTCCAACCTTGAAATGAATACTCTTTTAGTTAAAGTATCCATACAACCCGTTGAATCACCCGCAACCACTCTGAAAGTGAATACGCCAGAGTCATTGGAATAATAAATTCCACCGCCACCCAACTGTTTCCATGGGTTTGCATTAGTACCAGCACCCACTGCGCCATATGGAGCCCCACCAAACGGGGTTGAAGTAGCATCATCTCTCTTATTCCAATCCCAACGAGTAAATCTTTCTACATTTGTATCGCCTGAAGTCAAACGCGCTGAACGAGCTGGATCTCTCCAATAATCGTAACCTGTAGGATTTTGAAGAGGATCTGTATTCCATTGGTATTTCCAATCCCACTGTCCAAAGTTTTGTGGATCAGTAGAGAAGTATCTGAAGTCTGGAGAAGCAGTTAATGAATTACCAGCGTCTCGACAAACCAATGTGTCATTGATTCTTAATCCCATAGCAAAACCAACAACAATTGGGTAAGCACTTACTTTATCACATTTACCATTGGAAGAAGTCATATTCAAACTCATGATATGGAAACCAGCCCAACGAGGATTAAATTTATACGCTTTAACCTTTTTGGTTTTTCTTGCTGCTTTATCCCAATAAGTTACACTATCTAATGGCAATATAGATGAATCACGGTAGTGCAATATTGTAGTAAACTTAGGGTCAGGAACAAAGTAAAATCGGATAGATTTACTAAATCCGGATGTATCAATACAACCATAAGCACCTGTGCTTGGTTGACCTATAACACCTTTATTATTCCAGATCATTTTTGCAATTACGGTATCGGCCAATGCAAATGGATCAAATCCTTTTGCTTCCAATTTTGTTTTGATATTATCCCAAACCAAGGAAACATCTGCCCCTATGGTATATTTGCGTATCTCAGAAGTAAAAACAGTATCTGGACCTTTATAGTTTTTAGCTATACCGTCTGCCCAATCTTCAGAACAAGGAACTTGACGTGGATTTTCAACACCACGGGTTTGAATCATGTAATTGTAAAGATAATTCGGATTTTTACCCGGCACGTTTTTCTGATTCAATAAATAATCTTCTTGAATAAATTGAGACCATTGTTTAGAAAAGTACGGAGTTGCATCACCCGTAGTTAATCTCCAACGCAATGATTTCAAATCTTTAACTCTAGTCTTATTTTTAGGGATAGGACGAACTACGATATCATTGTATTTGCAAATTTTGTAATCACCCAACTTATTTTTTGTTGGGGTTAACATTTCAAAATCCGTATCAATAATCGGAAAACAAGCAAATTTATCGTAATACTGCGTATCGGCACACAATGGGCGCTTTCCAGTGTTACCACCTGGAGGGGCAATACCGTTTCCTACAATAATACCCACAGTTACACAACCCGTTGAATCGTTACATACATCTGATGGATTATATACTTGAGAGTATCTACTTGCAGGACTACCTCCCAATTGATATCCTGTATTCCAATAAGGCGCCGGAGGACTTAAAGGACGGCCACCTGCGTGCAATGCACTTAATGGATTCCAATTACCTGCAGAATTACCGCAGAAAGTATCATAGTTGATTTTTACTTCAGAAAAAGTACAACCTGGTTTCAAGTCACTCAAAATGAAGGTTACACCGTAAGATGGGTTATCAGAACCCAAACACTCAATTGCATCTTTTAACATACCACTACCTACTCCACCTGCATTTGCATGTAGCATAGACAAGAGCTTCCGATCTTCACTTTCGCATTTCAACGGATGGCAAGTATCTTTATGTGTTAACTTTACATTGTTACATTGAGGAATTTGAGCGTAATACAATTCGCGGAAGCGTTTGTAATTCACAAAGAAATCTCTGTTCCTTACTAATGTACCACCGTTGGTATAATCTTTTTTGAAACGTTTGATAACTATTGGTCTTTCACCTTTTGATTTGCGAATCAAATACAAATCTTTTGGCAAAGTATCCTTTTTAATGTAATAGGTAAATAACCAAGTACAACTATCCGATTTACTGTTCAATTTCAAAATCTGTTTTGGAGTCATTGATATGGTTTGAGGTCCTTTCTTCAATGTAAATGGACCAGATGCTGGGCCAACATATGCAGAGTCACCTGTCTCTAATTTAACATCAACATAATCCTCGAAATATCTTTGACCTATTCCTCGCATCCCTTTTTGAGATGTGTTACCAGTTGGGTTTTTGGTAGACGAAGGAGCAGCTGGGGTATATTGTCCGTAATTATAAAAAGTGGTCGATTTATTGCCAACAAATTGCGCATTATTCGCGGTGATGACATCATTCATATCCGTTGGAACAACGATTAATGTATCTTGGATGATATACATACTGTCTGAAGGCCAAACCTGTACGGTTTTACATAATCCTTTTCCTTTGAAAATACCTGTATCTAAGAAAATTGCATCCTGCACCGGAGTATTCTTGAAATTAGAAATCATTACCAAATCCCAAGATTTATAATAGTGATTTGGAATAGAGTCTCTTGAAAACGCACAGTTTACATAAACGTTTTTGTTTGCTCTCGTATCGGTGGTACATTTCGGTGCATAGTTGTCACCAAAATCCCACAAACGCGTAGCACAAACTCTTTCTCTTTTCAATGGATCAAATCCACCACCAGGTGAAGCAGTACCTGCATACTTTGTTATCGTTCCATTTAAATTGGTATCTAATCTTACCGGTTTCATCCAAACTTGTGTTGGATTTTTTGCAGTTCCCTGAAAAACGTGTCCCAATGCTGGAGTTTTCCATTTATAGAAAGTACTATCATCATCGGTAAAGTTCCTATCGTTGTGATAGAAGGTCGACAAGTTTTTCTTAAAATGCACTGTGTCCATCACATCTTTTGGACATTGGAAGGTTTCATAATCTGCTACCCTTTGGAAAGCAGACTCAATTGCAGAAGAAGGACCTAAAATAATAATCGTATCATAAGTAACCTTGTTTCCGCAAACTGGGTGTTTGTATTCTAATTTAATAAGGAAAGGACCTAAGCCGGTGAAGTTATGATCTGGAGTCCATGTTTTGCTATTAAAATTTAATATAGGACCAGAGTTAGGGTCACCGAATGTCCATAACAACCCTGTGGCACCAGAAGGAATTTCATTCACACCAAATTTAATATTTGGTAAAGAAATACAAGTTGAATCTTTATCAGCAATAATCAATGCAACCGAACGAAACACTGTAGCAGTGGCCGTCATTTTAAATGAATCTATACAACCATCAATTGTTGTAATAACCATTTTAGAGTTGTAAGTACCTTGACCCTTAAACCAGTGTGTGAAGTTGGGACCCCAAGCGGTATCCGTTTTGCCGTCTCCCCAATACCATACAATTCTCTTAACAAATGTTGGATTGATACTGCTAATATTTTTAATAACCGCTTGTACAGAATCACACGCAATTGGTTTGTTACTTGTAAATTGAGCACCAATTTTGGCTCTAACCTCTACAGCTGCAGTTAGCAACTGGGTATCTTGACAACCGTTTTCATCTGTTGTTTCAACATATAAATCAAATTTACCACCGCGTTGATCTTTGATAGAAAAACAGAATCTGTTTGGCATCACCGATGGTGGAAAATCGTATTGGAACAATTGACCATCTGAAACCACATATTTGGTACTTGTGATTTTCGCTCCGTTTTTGTTGGATGTACTGTCATCAAAACAAAATAGGTTTTTCTCATAACATTGTTGCTTGAGATTCACCAATTTCATTTTAATTTTTGGTTTGTCTTTGATTACCAAATTCAACACCGCCGTACACTTGGTACCACCAATTGTTGTGATGTAGGTAATTTTGGCATTACCAGGTTTTTGAAACGCATAGTTGATAATTTTCTGACCGTTACTGGTGTATTTCGCACCAGTTGCATCAACAAATTCCCAATCATGGGTTGTACCTGAATTGGAACCGGTAAAAATTATTGCCGATCCAACACAAGGAGAACCACTGTACTGAATTGCACACTGTGCATTTACAGTGTTGGCTCCTAAAAACAATGTGCCAAGCATAACTACCCAGCTTTTTAAATATAAGGAAAATCCTTTCATAAGTTTATTTTTCGTACGTAAAAGTTCAAAAATAGGTTTTTTTGTTGATTTACCAAACAAAGAGCCATTTTGCGCATCATTTTTTGGCATTTCATTGATTTCACCAAACCAATTATTTTTCATATTAATTTCCATTAGAATTTCGATTTAAATTTACCCAACGTGTTGTTATACTTTCTTTTTCACCACTGTATTGTGTTTTAATGACTACCTCATAATTACCGTCAATACATGGCACTCCAAAACAATTTCCGTTCCATGAATCATGAAATTTTGTAGTAGAAAATATCATTTTTTTACCCTTGTCAAAAACCATCATTTCGAAATTTTTTGGTTCAGGAATTGTTATATAATATGCATCATTTTTTCCGTCTCCATTAGGAGTAAAAACGGTTGGAATCATGATTTCATTGATTGATATTGAAGGACTTACTTCTACTTTTGTCATTGCGCTATCTTTACAACCATTAGAAAAAATTGATACTAGTTTTATATAAAAATCTTTTCTAGAATTTACTTTGTAAAAATGATTTATAGCGATTGTATTTCCCTCGAAAAACAGTTGTTGATCATCCCCAAAATTCAAGCAAGAATTTTTTACATTCCCATTACAATTAACTTGAATTAATTTACCATTTGAATCTGATTCTACAACGTTCAATACAATTTTATTTTTGCATCCATTTTCGATTAAATTCCCCAAAACAGATGAAGTTTCATTTTTAGATTTCTGCACTTCACCGCTACTACCAATGAAAGATTGAATATTGTTGAGCAAATTATCATCATTTCTATAATAATTTGTAGCCAAAAAATCTTTTTTCAATTCAGAAAAAGGAGGATAAACTTCAAACACTTTCGCTTTTGCATTTTGAGATTGACTTCGACTTTTGTTGTAAGTAATGACAGAAGGATTGGGAGTACTTATTTTATTTGATTTTTTAAAACCTTTGTCTATTCCCTCTGGTAAAATATCATTTTGGCTTATTTCATTTTTAGTTGAAATCGCATTATTTTGAATCAACTTTAAATCGGTTTCTTTCAAAAATTCAAAGGCAACAACACTTGTGATTATTGCTGTAGAAATAACTGCAACTTTAGACATCAATCCCAATTTCGCAAACCAACTTTTTGACGCAACTGTTTGCGAAGCACCGGAAACATTTGATAATTGACTAGAGATTCCCTGCCACACATTTGTAGGCGGAATTTCCTTTGCATTTTCCAATGTCGAACGGAAGAGTTGGTCAATACTTTCTTCAGGCAACATTATCTTGAAATTTGAGATTGCAGCCATTTTCGGGCTTTGAACATTTGCGATTTACTGGTGTTCTCAGAGATATTCAAAATTTCAGCAATTTCAGCGTGGGAGTATCCCTCAATTGCAAACATATTAAAAACTGTTCTGTAACCCACTGGCAATTTCATTAGCAATTGCATTAAGTTTTTTACATTTATTTCTGCAAAAACATCATCTGTAGATGCAATTAGCTCGTGCACATTATCGAGGCTATCTTGAAACTTCGCTTTACTCTTTTTCAATGTATCTAAACATTGATTTACACAAATACGTTTCAGCCAACCCTCTAAGGATCCCTCAAAGCGAAAATCGCCTAATTTTTGGTAAATCTTTATCATTGCTTCTTGAAACATATCTTCTGCTAAAACATCTTGACCGGCATATCGTTTACAAATGGCAAACAACACCCCCGAATAGCGTTGGTAAAATTCTTGCTGCGCCAATTTCTCGCCCGCCACACAAGCCAATACCATTTTTTTCTCTTCGGTTATTTGCTCTATTGCCATTTGCCAATTTCATAATCCGGATTTTAAACAAGATTGTATTCACAATACAATAGTTGCCTCGGTATGAATTATTTTTTTAAATTTCTTGCCACTTTGAATGACAAATCGGTTAATATCATTTTTGCATTGCCATTGCGCTCAATATTTGAGATAGCCAATTCAATTTCTAATACGATTTTCTCCAATTGAGGGACAGGAATTTGTAAGTTATTAAATTTCTCAATAAAATCTCTTTCTTGCCCTACCCAAGAATTCACGCTTCCGTTGAATCCTATAACCAAAACTCCACGCAAAATTTCTAATCCATACAAAAGAAAGCTTTTTAAACTCTCTCTTCCAATGGCGGCCATTTCATCAGACCATTTTACGGCATCACTTATTTTTCTGGTATAACAAAGTCCCATCCAATTGCGCCACTGATCAAAATAAGGATTTTCAGTTTCTTGAATCAATGACACAGCAGTCCTAAAATCGCCTTGCGACATTTGTGCAATTCTATTGGCATTGCTATCCGCTATTTCAAATCTTTCTACCAATGCCTTGGATAATTCAGCCAAACTTATTGGAGGAACCCTTACTGGCTGGGTTCTAGAAATAATGGTATTAATAATTTTATCGGCATTTGCACCCACCAACAAAAACAATGTATTTTGGGGCGGCTCTTCAATAATTTTCAATAGTATATTCCCTTCTTGTCCCAAATACTCCGGAAGCCACATTAGCAATACTTTGTATTCGCTTTCAAATGGCTTTAACGACAAACTTTTAATGATTGCCCTGCATTCCTTAACGGGTATGTTTCCCTGTTTGTTGTCGGCTTCTATCAATGCCATCCATTCGTCGTAATTTAAATATGGATTCGACAGCAGCGCTGAACGCCATTCCTTTAAATATTCAGATGCCACTTCAGCTTTTGAGGGAAATGGAAAGCTAAAATGCAAATCGGGATGAACCAAAGATTGATATTTAGAACATGATGAACAGGTTCCGCAACTATCTTCGAGTTGTCTATTCGTGCACGAAACATATTGGGCATATGCCAAGGCCAATGGAAGCGTACCATTGCCAACCTTCCCCAAAAACAACTGCGCATGTGGAATTCTTCCAACGGTAACGCCATGAATAAGCTGTTTTTTTAATTTATCTTGACCTACAACCTCAGCAAACTTCATTTTTCTGTTAAAGATTAAGACTTTCTGTAAAGCTGCACGTAAAAATAACTACAGGTGAATATGGCCAAGATAGCTAAAAATTGTCCGTGACAACCTGCCATAAAGCAGGCAATTTTACGAATTGATAAGCCGAATTCTATTTGGTTTTTATATAAGAATAAAAACGAAAGTAGCACCCAAAAAACTATGAAAAAAACATAACCATAAACGGTTAAAGTTCCAATATGAAATAGCTCTGGGTACATTATACAAATGTAAACCAAAAGAACAAAAAAAGGTTAAATAACGGATCTAATTAATTCAGCAATTTGAGCCAATTCATCATGAGAAACTTTTAATTTTTCTCTGGTAAAATTCAAATCATTGGCTGAATTCATAGGAACCAAATGAATATGTGCATGAGGAACCTCTAGTCCGATTACCGAAGTACCAATTCTTTTGCAAGGAATTGCCATTTTAAGGGCTTTAGCAATAGGAAGTGCAAACTTCCACATATTCGCCAATTCATCTTCAGAAAGATCAAATATGTAGTCAATTTCTTTTTTAGGAACAACCAATACGTGGCCCCGAACCAATGGCATAACATCTAAAAAAGCCAAATGGTTTTCATCCTCATAAATTTTATGGCAAGGAATTTCACCAGCAATAATTTTAGAGAATATAGTTGGCATTAAACAAAAATTTCTAAAATTTCGATTTTTACAACACCAGCAGGAACGGTTATCTCTGCAATTTCACCAACAACCCTACCCAAAAGACCGGCACCGATAGCACTCTTAACGGAAATTTTGTTTTCTTTTAGGTTTGCTTCTTTTTCTGAAACCAACATGTAAACCGCTTCTTTGCCCACATTGTGATTTTTCACACGCACATTGCACAGAATACTTACTTTACTCGTATCGAGCAAAGAACTATCTATAACGCGAGAATTCGCAAGCAAGCTCTCCATTTGCGCAATCCTATCTTCAATATGACCCTGCGCTTCTTTGGCAGCATCATACTCGGCATTTTCACTTAAATCGCCTTTATCTCTAGCTTCCGCAATTGCTTGAATAATTAGAGGACGTTGCACCTGCTTTAACTCCTGTAATTCAGCCTTAATTGCATCTAAGCCTTCCTGAGTGAAATATTGAATGTTGCTCATAATTCTAATTTTGTTTTGATTGTTGATTAAAAAAAAAGTTGCACCAATGTGTTCATTGATGCAACAATAATACAAATATAATAAAATTTTATTTTAGTCTTTCTTTACTTTTCCGTTAGATTCCGAACCTAAACCGATTCTAATTCCAAAAGAATGACAACCACCGAATGGATTTGTAACACGGTAACTATAGTCAATTGAAATTACATTGTCTTGTTTATCACCATCTAATACATGCCAATCATAGCTCAAGCCACAAAAAGGACCAGTAAAGGCCGATGTTCTGGTGTCTTCACTAAAAATACCTTCTTGGTAAGCAAAACCACCACGCACCATAATAAAATCTTTATAAGCGTATTCTGCAGACAACGTAGTTTGATTTGCACTAAATGAATTGTTTGTGAAACCAAATGCCAATGTTAAACGATTGTCATATTGATTATCGGCTTTGTCTAATTTAAGATCGTATGAAGCAGCAATATTCAACAAGGCCGGCAATTTAACAGCCGATGTTTTCACAATCATGGTTTTGTCAAATGTTCCATTTTGCAACATTGCTTTATAACTTAAACCTTCTCCTGTGAAATCCATATCAGGACCAATGTTTTTGATTGAGATACCAAAGTTAAAATCGTTCTTTTTGATGTTATTTCTTGATGGGCTTAAATTGGCTGAATACTGAACACCTGCATCAATTGACATTCCATTAGCTTGTGCATCAGGAATACCTTCAGATAGCATTCTTGCTGTAACACCCGCTGAAATATTTTTACTAAAACTTTTTGAGTACGACAATCCAATATTGGTCATGCTCACTCTATAAGTACCAATTCCACCATAAGGATTTTGTTCAGTTCTGATATCAATAGGGTCTATACCAAATTGCATAACTTGAATACCCAAAGTTCCACCTTCTCCGTCTTCACCCATACGCTGGGCGAAACCAACGTTATTTACGCCAATTCCAGAACCTACCAGCCATTCGGTACGGTTAAATACCAATTCTGTATTATTTGCCATTCTATCTAGGCCAGCAACGTTCATGAACATTGCCTCTGCTCCAGTAATTCTTCCTCCGTTTGCCCAACCCATACCTGAGCTTCTGCTCCATGGATTGATTGTAAGCTGAGCAGCGCCAGCTTGACCTTGTCGCTCAGGATTACCAGCGAAAAGGTTATTTGCACCGAATAACACAATGGTTATAGCAAGTGACGATATATTTTTCAAATTGATTTTCATCGTTGTTAATATTAATAAGTATCTAAATCAACGGCATGCATAATTCCATACCAACGTACAATTTTCTCACCCAATCCAGGAGCTTTTACATGAATTAAATATAAACCACTTGCAATTGGCACATTGCTTCCATTTTTCAAATCCCACTGATAGTATGTTGCATCGTCGGCCTTATTGATTGTGCGAATCAAATTACCCGACATGTCAAATATTGTTATCTTACATGTAGGAGGTAAATTAATGATTTTAACTCTTGAATCAATTGGACTGTTCTCATATTCGCTATAACCTCTGTAAGGATTTGGAACAACATTCACCATTTCTAATGATTTTTTACCAATCTCCGTTGATCGTTTAGGGGCAATTAAACCACCATCAAATTCATACATAGGCAAAGAATATTTGTTCGAACCACCTCTGTCAACTTGGTTTCTTTTATCAGTAGATTCAAATGGAGCATATGCTTTTTTGATTCTAACAGTAATAGTTACATCAGTTGGAGGAACACCATCCTTCATATCATAACCACTTCCTAAATAAGTTGGAATAATCCAATTTACTTGCGACAATAATTTCACTTTTTCTGTATTGCTTGGTGCAGAACCAATAGCAGGCGCTTCAAGTCCTTTTCTAAATCTATCAAAAGAAGCTTCATCCTCACCTAGGTAGCGAACACCTTGGTTTGTTCTGGTTAATCCTGATTTACCCGTTCCAAAAATATAAATAAAATGCTTACCGCCAATTGCAGGATAGTTGGCATTATCATTATAAATATTTGGGGTAGGATTCCAAATCATATCTCTACCATTTTCACCACCTAAATAACTATCTTCACCAAACGCCAATGCCAATCTTTCACCAGTTTCCAAATTGATAGCATATCCTGGGAAATAACTTAAACCTCTACTTCCTGAAACAACATTTCCTGTTTGGTCTTTAGAATCAGCCCAACGCATGTTGAATTTACTCATTTTCCCTTCAGTACTATTCAAAAGTTCATCATCTCCCATTTCCAAAACTGGGCAACGTGTCCATTTTGATTTATCTTTGGTGATTACCAATTTGAAGCTAGAAAGTTCAGAAATTGGATTTTGCAACCAAGAAGTATTTCCAGACCATGCAAAACCGTAAGTATTCTTATCAGAAGTAGCACTATATTTTTCACGGGCAGCCAAGCCATAAGGTGCAATTCTACCTCCCCAAATTTTCTCAAATGATTGACTTGGATCTACTGGAGTAACACCGTCAGACATCAAAAAGTCAGAAGTATAACCATCAAATGCAGATCCTTTTCCTGAGTATCCAGAACGAATCCAATTCAACCACAAACTTCCAGAGGTGGGTGTACTTTGTGCGTCATTATCAGAAATAGCAGTTAACCATTGTTTTCCATTGTCTTCCCATTTCACCGACCAATCGATTAATCCATTGGAAGGATCACCTGTCACAAATTCACCTGGATTGTTTGTTTGCGCAATTTCAATACTCATTCCCCAATCTGCTAATGTTTCTTTTGTGCGATTCTGTATACCTCTTTTTCCTTGAACCGATTCAAAACGATAAGCCAAAGTAGTATCAGAGAAAATTGTATCATTCCCTTCGTCATTTTTCTTCACCAAAAACCATGATGTATTTTTAGTTATAGAATCTTTTAAACCAGTTAATAAAGATGGTTTATTTTCTTTAAATACCAATTCAAATTTTGCATCTGGCACTTTTAAAGGATCAACCACTTTGATATTCACTGGACCAGCACCGCCCACATAGGTTGGTTTTTCTGAGTAATTATTTTTTAGAATTTCCGCAATCGTTTCTTCAGTAAATTCTAATGACATTCCACCATTTCCACGACCAGAAATTCTTGACAATAACGGACCAGAACCATATCCAGCTGACAATTCAGTACCGGAATTTTCAGGCATAGGGTCATGTGGTGTTGCACGGTAAGTTTTGATGTTTCTTCTACCCGCTAAAAACTGATTTGGATCAACTTGCAAAGAATCATCGCTCAATATCGCATAGCTCATCACCAAATAATAATAATTTTTAAAATCTATCAATTGGGTATTCGCTGTTGTTGCAAATAAATCATTCTTGATGCTAAAAGAATGTTGAACTCCTTTATCTGCACCATCAACTTTTTCAACTGGAATGTTTTGTGACAGTTTTGGATCAAAAACTTTATTGATAATTTGACCTCTGTTGTTTTTAATGTCGCATTGGAAAAGCAAACGTGCTTTATCAATATTATCTAAATCACCCGTATTTACAGTACCATCTTTTAATTGATACACCAAATATCCTTCAAATTTGTAGGTTTTGGTTTTGTTATTCGCATCTTTATAAAGCTCTGTATAATTCTCAATTTTTGTTGAATTTGTATTTAAGAATTTCAAAACAACTTCTTGATTCAATTCTTGAACGTCTACATCAGGTGCATTAGGACCATCCAAAATTTTAAAATTGTTATTGAACAATGTTTGCGCTTTATCAGAAGCCAATTTCAATAAATCCAATGAACCTTGGGCACCACCTTGGGTAGTTCTAGCCCATACAACACCAACTGTAATACGTTGAACTTGTCCTGGTTTCATTAAGAAAGGTCCAGTAGATTGGATAAAACGACGATCCCCAGGACGGTTTCCGGCAGTTTTTTCTGTCCATGTTTCACCTGCAAATTGAGGATCGGTATTGCCAGGGAACATATAATTACAAACCCGAGATCCACCTAAACCATTTCCACCCCAAGTTACGTTTTGGCCACCTTTCCATTTTCCCATCAAGAAATTATAATATTGGTTGGCAGTTCCTGGGTCACCTGTAATTTGATCATTTGAGTTGTTATAATACATAAAGTGACTCAAACCCATTTGCTTCCCAGCTGTATCTGTAGGACCTTCAAAATAATCTACACCAATTGTAGGAGGATTTAAACCATAGCCCAAAACTCCTTCATCATCATCATCACCATTATAACAGAAACCTAGACCACGACCAACATCACAACCTACGTAATCATCAGCATAGTTACCCAAATCGGCATCTACCCATTGACCCATATAACAATCATTCAAAGCGGTAAAACCTCTATTGATAATTTTCGTTGAGTAGAAAGTCATGTTATTTACTTCATCATTTGTTGAGAAAGCAAACGCCGTAGTTTGGCATTCAATACCAATTGCTTGGCCTGTAGTACCGTGAATATTTCCTTTATCATTGTAAACCCACCAAATAAACATATCAGGCTGACGATCTACCCCGTTTTCAGCTACTGGACGACGTTCGTCAATTACCGGGTGTTCTCCATCTGTTGGATTGTATAAACCATCTGGAACAACTTCTTTATACGGAGCCAAATATTCAGATTCAGCACCAATTTTGTATGAACGAGAATTGCCAGCTGGCCAATCTCGAATACCTGCACTTTGCGATAAAAATTTACTGTTTGCAAATTCTTCTAACTCATCACGGGTTACC